>JAAUXT010145630.1_pt1 | contig 19473 bp, 23 predicted proteins | sample 7278171 | NCBI WGS metagenome assembly JAAUXT01 (sample SAMN14350112, study PRJNA611818) | marine sediment metagenome | isolation source: surface marine sediment (1.8m) | place: French Polynesia: Moorea | collected 2018-08 | reverse complement strand
TGAGTTACCCCTAACCCGGACAATGTCCAAGTTGGAATGGAAAATTTTATTTATGGGGGGGGAGGTAACCCAGTCAATCGGACAACCTGGACAACTATAGCATTTCTATTGTAATTTCATGTCATTTTTTCATCACCAGAGCAGAAGAAAAAAATGATACCATATGCAATGTGTAAAGCACCCCTAAGGGTGTCTGCACCCACTGTGATTCCAGTCTGTGATCACTAGAACAGGGGTAAAACGGAGGTTTTGTCCGCCCAAGATGGACGGATGCGGATACAGGGGCAAACCAATATCAGACCGCTACCGCGGCTGATAACAATGCGAACCAATTTACGCCCTGTCCTCCTTACCTGGGCAATTTGTGAAGCAATCATCACAGTTCTGTTCAACGGGAGTTTCTCCTTTCGAGTATGTATCTGTGTGTACAGGGTCTGACCTTTGCACAGACTGCAAAACAAAACAACCAACCGAACCCATGAAGATCAACCCCTTGATTTCCTGCGCAACCGGTGTCAAGAATAACGAAATCCAACACACAATCAACCTTTCCAATTTGCTACTTGCACTCACCTTGTAACAATAGCCAGGTCCGGGGGCTTCATACAAGCTCCCATGAAAAGCACCAAATTTTCATGTCTTGTTTTTCGAAGCATGGCCACCTGCAATGACGCAAGACATTGAAAAACTGTCCAGTGCAGCATTGTGACGAGTGTTCGTTTTGCAAACATGAACACGCAAGGCCACAAGAGAAGTGAGTCACCTCCATCTTGAATGCTTGGAGCTGCGACTGGGTTTCCCGCGTGGGATCCATGTTCAACATTTTGATGGCCACATCCCCGTGCCAGTTTCCCCTGTGGAGAAGCAACGCACAAAACCTTGCATTTTTCAAGAGTGGCGCGAGCATCACTGTAATTTTGGCGAAGCCAAAACTTTTGTCTCCGGTGAAGATGAGTTCCCTTCCAAGTGGACATACCTGTACACAGTACCAAACCGTCCAGTACCAAGTGGTTTTTCCTTGTCTATGTCTATGTCTTCAAATGGAATGTCCCACTCCTTCAATGCCACAGATATCTGCAAACAAGGAATACTCGAGCATTGATCAAAGGTGCGCCGCGGTCATCCGACATCCATATATGGACACGGGAGAACCCCCCACCCACCCCGCCCCCATATGTTCACTTGTAGTTGTCAGGGCGCTATGTCCGTCCCACGTCGGAAACAAGCCCTGCCCCAATAAACAGCAGTCCACAGACATACATACAGCACAATACAAACACAATCGCGACTGCACTGAAATGTCGCGGGCTTGAGAAGTGAAAGGTGCAGACACGATCACCCACCCCCATCCCAGCCAGCACCAATCCGCTTGTGGCTATCACAGACAATGTTGCCAGGACAAACCGCTCGTTTGCGCCTGAGTAAACAAGTGTCTGTTGTGAAGCCCAGAATTTGAAAGCCAAAGGAAAATGTTTGAGAATCAAATGGCCTCCCAATTCGTTACGATCTGAAGGTGCGGCGTGTCATTTGGAACACAATCCTGCAAAGTCGACACAGGTGCAGACTGAAAACTCACACTGTTGCCACGCTGCAAACTCTGGCGGTCCGGGTCGTCAGCGCTCTCCGTCGATTCTACTCTGTCCAGCAGAGTTGTCTTGTCCGTTGAGCCACTCTGCAAGACAGAACGTGTTCCACTGTGTAAATTTGGGTACGCCAATGATAAGCTGTCAAAAACTTTAGACTTGTTCAAATCTAGCTGAAATTTACAAAGGCAAAAGCCGCTCCCGGTCCTGCAAACAAGATGAGAAGAATAAAAAGGCAACACTTACGTCAATAAGCGTTTTATCACTCTTGTCACTGTCATTGGATGTGTTGGTATTTACAATGTCTCTGCAAAGCCAAAAGGAATGTATCTGTCAATTGCACAGTCTGTTTCAGTCCGGCCCGGTGCAGGTACAACCAATATTCAATGAACTCAAGTGACCTCCGAAGGAAGGAAAGATGGTGTGCATGACTTTACTCTGATGAGTGGGTACTTACGGATGATGTTTGGAGGTATGTTGAGGCGAATAAAATAGAATGTTCATGCCGGTGTAACCTATGGAATCTAACGTGGACGTGGTGGATGCGAGGTCTGAAATGCCGATGTCTGTAACACACAACGAAAAACTTCTGAAACTCCACACTGGTTGAGGACCACGCACGCAACCGTGCACCACTAAAAATAAATTCAGCAATTCCAAGACAAAAACCTTTTGCAACAATTGTTACTGCAGAAAACTTCACTGTGAGACTGACCAGGGAAGGTGAATTGCTGCTCGTGTTGGGTGACGTGCACTTGCGGCGACGGTTGCGCCGGTGACGGAGGCGTCGCGCCTGTCGTCATGAAGAGAGCTGGCGACGACGGCGTCGAAGAATTGCAGGACGACGTGTTCGAACTTGAATCCGGCACCTGCGGGGCAAGCGAGATTCTTGCTCCATCAGATGCGAATTTCAATTGGACAATAAGGACAAAGCAAAACACTAACCAAAGGAATTCACACTGGAGTACAAAGTTTGCCGCGAAGTGGAATATCAGTTTGAAAACGTACGAGCCACGCGCGAGACGTTTCTGAACAACAAAATATGAAAGAAGAATCGGAAAGAAGTAACTTGCTGAAAACAGTACAGACCTGAAAGGCAGGCACTGAACTGGCTTGTCGTATGGAATTATCAACAGGCAGCGATGGGGAATGATTCACCTTTCGTATCACATTGGGAGAACCTGTCAAAACAAAAGATGAGATTCCGGACGTCTATTGTCTGGGTTTGATTGCCGCAATGAGTTTCGAGCAAGCTTTGACAAAGGTCTGGCCAACTTACCATCCTTCAACAAGTCAATGACAAGATCCACGTATTCATTGGGTAATCCACATGCCGGAGCGGCTTTGGATGCACAGTCCCGATGGAACTTTGCCCTACAAAAGAAAAGCTTGATCATTCAAAGTTTCGTCTTTTGGGACAAGCTTAGCACTGAGCGGCTCCCCCAACACACTTTCAAACAAAACATGCTGAGCGGAGCGGACAAAGCACTGTTTGCGGCAGTCACAATTACTTTTTACTCACTTGCACTCCTTGCACTTGAACCCGATGAACATTTGTTTCTGACAATAATCACAGGTTCCAATTTTGAAAGTGTGAGTGAACCTGCAAAAAAGAGCGACAGAGGCATATCAGCCGAGATTTTGTTTTGTGACAGTCAATTTTGCTATTGTTAGAACAGGAACATTGTCCCTTCTGCAATGTGACTTGTGTTCTGTCGGAAACAAGAACACAAATCGGCGATGAGACGCGAGTAGCAAAGCACAGAAACGTAGCCACCAAGACTCAATTTCACACCCAAGAGGAACTAAGTGGGAACAGAGATCTGTTTGTACCTCACTTTTTTTTTGTGTATTTGTATTTGAGCACCACTCCTCCCCAGACAATATGGGTATGCCACTCCGATGTTACGGTCACCCCAGATCAAAATCTGACTGACCCCACCGACCAAAAGTTTCTGATCAAAGACTGACAAAGCATCGGAGGTACACCCTTGACAATTAACACCGAAGTCTGGAAGGGCGGGGCTGCCGACGTACAGACGGACGCGCTTGGGCAGATATGACGTGCGCTACTCAAAGGCAAACGCCCGTCTGATGAATGTGAAGGCAAAACCCTGCAACCCGCGTCACAACAATTTTCAAAATTCGAAATTCATCAAACTGCATTTTCCCAAAATACAATGGATCACTTCCACCTCTTGGACCTCCACCAAACATCGGGTGTGACAATGGAGTTCTGATGCTCGACAGAATCTTACAAAATAACAAAAGTAACACAAACTGGCAACTGGCAGAAGAACAAAAACTTGAGAAAAAGTAACCAGAAAAAAAAAAAAAAGTTCAAGAGGTTGGATGTACGTATTTACACATGTCTCCTGTTGAGTGATGGAAACAATAAAACTATTTCACCATCGGCATGCACGACGCCGGGGTGTCAATTGTTGAACATGACCACAAAAATCTTCGAATTCTTAATCAAACTGTCATGTGAATCATGCAGAACGGAAAACTATTGTAGGTTTTGAGACAATCTCCAGCAGTTTTGCGTTTTCCTGACCGTCTCCAATGACCAGCAAAGCCCGCACTGACCTGTGACTGATCTGGTGAAGCATGCTTCTGGAGCAGACAGGAGTCTTCGGTGAAACGGGAGGCACATTTAACTGACTCCCTGTGGAGACAATTCAAACAGTTCTCGACATCAACACAAACAGCATCGGACCAAACAATCTCGAGAAAGCGCGAAGAGTGAGCAAGAATTTCGCTCAATTGCAATGGAATTATGATTTTCATTCTTTCTCTTCTCACTCACTTCTGGTGGGGCGCATGTCCATCCCATCAGGCAGACTCATCTGGTCCGGGTGCTTGTACGGCGGAGAGCGCTTTGGAGACTGAACCAGAGGCGACGTTTGACCAGAAGGCCCTCGACTGCTTCCTCCGGCTTCAGAGCTTTCGGTTGATTTCCGACGTTGATACAACACCTCTGAGCTGCCGGACAGTTTCAAGTTTCCAGGTTTCTTCTTCGTGTATCCCGTTGTCATGTACCTGCAAGGGGGACAATAGATTGGTCATACCGGCGAAATTCACGCTGGTGACACCAATTGATTTTCCAGCGGGAGGAAAAAACAACAGCTCGTAAACGCACTTGTCCGAATCCAAGTTGACTCTCATTGACAGCTGGGATTCATGTGACGGACTTTTGGTGAGTGGATACGGTGGGTGAAAGGCTTCAGGGCACAGCTTGTTCCTCTTCTGCGGCGGCGGAGTCGTGGGGAACTTGCCCTGTAATGTCAGAATAGCAATGTTATCGGCTCAAACAGCTTGGGCCAAAACGCTTTCCTGTATGGGAAAATGTGATTCCCCTCTTTTGTCAGCTGCCTGTTCTCTCTCTGGCTCACAGGACTGACCTTGCCGTGAGTCTTCACGAGCGGTGGTGTAGGTGGTGGCGTGTAGCGCCGTCGCGCTTCAACCGGTGAGTCGTCGTGTTGTGCTGCGTGTGTTTGCACAGGCAACGGCGACGACGGCGTGCTCAGTGGCGGCGTTACTGGCGACTGCGGCGACATGGCGTTGAGGTAAGTATCTGGCGGTAGTGAAGACGTTGACGGCCGCTGACCGTGCGAGAACTTGGGAGAGTTGCCACCGAACGGAGAATTGTTCGCGGACTTGTAGGAACTCCAATGCAACTCAAATTCTGACAATGGACTCTGGTCTCCGATCAGTTGCCGCTCTGCAATAAAATAGGGAGAAAGACTTGCACATTTTACTTTCACTCAATGCCACACACGGACAAGTCGCTGCAGCCACCACACGATAACTCGAGCTGACGATGACCCACGCACCTGTCCACATTTTGAGGTTTTTCAAGGCCTGCAGGAGAAGTATCGTTTCTTCTTCTGTGGCGTTATATCGTCCCATCAGCCTTTGAATCTCGATGTCGTTCATTTCCAACAGGTTGTCCATGTTCATTTTTCGATCCAGGATCGCCTGTTCGTTGCAAGTAACAACCAATAAAGTTCAAAGAAAGTAACATCTCAACTCAGCATATTTCTGATTTATTTTCACTTGTACCTCGACGGTGTCATCGCTGACGCCCACAATTCGAAGCCACTGCTTGATTTTAGGGTATTCGCGCAGTGACTCTGGAATGGCTCCCGCTTGAAGTCGAGACTTCGCGACCAATTGTCTGCTGACGAGTTTGATCAATTTCGTCTGCAAATCAATGTGAAACGTACAACTTGTTAGAAAATTCACAGACACCGCAAAAAAGCCAACGTGCATTGGCATGAACCGATGCTGAATGGCAGCCTCACCCAAAGTTCCCCCCAACACAAATGACGTTCGGCACATTCTGCGCACTGGTCAACAATTCACACACAAATCAGCGATGCACAAGTGTATTGTATCTGGCTTTTTCGTATCCCAACACAAAAGCCGCAAAAACACTGGTCACAAGCAACTTTTGTGAGATGACCTGGAGACCTCGTGTCAACCTGAGAAGAACTCACATGATCAGGTGTGCAAATTGTGACCGAGATCCAAACAATGAGCAAGCAGACTCGTATCTGCGCAGAGACACCTGTTTCGCAACCCTGGACGACTCGGCAACGTCAAAATACTTGCCCGACCAGCACACAGACGGGTGGTTTCTCAACCAAGGGATTCAGATGTGTACAATATTCCGTGCTTACCTCTGCCTCTCTGATTTCCTTTTGTGTAATTTCTTCGGTGGCAACGCATTGTGTTCTCAAACCGTCCAGTTGTTTTGCTGTCAAATCTGAATGAAAGCACCACTTGAGTCAGTCTTGACAAGTTGCTGCAGGAAAAATGTCCATTTGATGTTTGTTCACCAGTTCCCTTACCTATCATCAGCTGTATGGTGTTGCACGACTTGACAGCATTTTCAATTTCCCTTTCCGAAGACATTCTGCCTTCGGTCTTCATTCGACTCTTCCAAATAAAAGATTTAGCGATCACGACTTGACGGCATCTTCAAATTAAGGTTCGCCCTTCCTCATTGAAGACATGCTGCCTTCGATCTTCACTCACAACAAATATCTAAACATTTAGGTGTGTCAGTAACATAATTAAAAGGCGTAAGTCTCCACAAATGTTCCCATTCTGGCACGCAAAGGAACTGCATGTGTAAACATGACTCAAACCACCAAAATGGAGGAACAGATTTCGTTTCAACCCGTTTCACCGGTCAGCAAAAGAGTACTTCCGGCTACTTTCACCTGGGTTTGTTGGCGGGAAAAGTATATGATGGAAACAGACTGTAAAAGAAAATCAGAAAACAAGAATTTGCCATGGTAGGCGCGGTATCTTTTGTCATACATCATGGAACTCGTAGAGTTCAGGATCTAACGAGCCGAGTCAATGTGAGAAAGGGAAATCAAAGTGTCAAGTGAGCGATATTAGGGGCTATTGAAGGCGCTTGTTGAAGCTGGAACATTTCGTTGTTATTTTTGGAAGCTTCATCTTCTTTGTCCAGACCGATTTTGACTTGCCAATTGCTTACGAAATTTAAGGACCTTCAAAGGACCTTCACATAAAGACGAGCGGGTGGTGCCAGGACTGGTGAACAACAATTTTCCAAAGAAAACTTCCCCTCTGATCTTTTGCACAAGTGCACCAAGCGAAGGTGTGAATGGAATTATGGGGGACCAGGATCACCCGCTCCCCCGGAATGATTTGTCCGGGTTGATTTTGCGGATGAGTGCTTTTGCAATCGGAAACCCGCTCGGAATCTGTCGTGTCGTTTGCACGCCTGGCAGGTTTTCGAAGGACATGCTTTGATCAACTTTTGTGGGCAGTCGGTTGTTGTTTTCTCAGTTATTTGCAAACAAGGAACACCGCAACTCTGGCATTTGACTTGCAGGGTGGAAAAGTATCGACCGAGTGGACTGGACGATCTCATTTCGCACAAAGACATCATCACAACCAGTAAGACTTTGAGTTCATGGATATTGGTGACATTCACATTCGATAGCTGTTGTGTTGGAGCACGCTTTGGTCGAAACATCGTGTTTATGGTGTCATTTTTCTCTCAGTAAGCAGATTCGTGAAGGAAGATCGGCTGCCGCACTTGCTGTTTTATGGGCCCCCGGGGACGGGTAAGACGAGCACGATTCTGGCCGTGGCGAAGCAGATCTACGCGCCGAAAGAATTTAATTCCATGGTGCTTGAGGTAACAGATCATGTGTTTCAACAAAGAGAATCGTGTGCCGGGGCAGGGTTGCATCCTGAGTCAAGCCTTACAAGGGCTTCTTGAAAACGTTTCTCAAAAGAAAATTTTCATCAGTGAATATCCTGTTGTTCATGTGAACAGTTCAACCTTCTTTCCTCAGAATTTGTTTCCTTTCCATGTTTGCAGTTGAATGCCTCAGATGATCGAGGCATAGGGATCGTGAGAGGCCAGATACTCAGTTTTGCCAGCACCAGAACAATATTCAAGTGTGTTGACATTGGACACTTGAAAATCGATTCTCTGCCTGTGGTCTTTCGATACCGGATGTTGAGGGGTTATTTTTTTTCAGGTCCGGTTTCAAGTTGGTGATTCTAGACGAAGCAGACGCAATGACAAGAGACGCGCAAAATGCGTTGAGAAGAGGTGGGTTTCTGCACACGCGGATTGTTTGGGTGTTCCGGCACGTGCAATCTCATTCGAAGTCCGGATGAAAATAAAAAGTGATGACTGACCAGCCCCCTTCTTTGGTGGTGGTTGTGGGTGGGGACTGCTCGGTGTTCTTGTTCGTTGCAAAAACGATTTTTTGTGACAGTTCATTTTCCTGATGAAGGTGGATATTTGACAAAACGAACTGCTTGCAGTTTGTCAGTTTCTGTGTGATACAATGCTCCAGATTTGTATTTGCAGTCATTGAAAAATTCACGGAAAACACTCGGTTCTGTATAATTGGGAATTATCTGTCAAAAATCATCCCGGCGCTGCAGTCCCGGTGCACTCGCTTCAGGTTCGGTCCTCTGTCTCCGGAACAAATGCTTCCGCGGCTTGAACATATCATCGATGTGGAACAGTGAGTTCGGCCTGCCTTGGTTTTGACGATTGTTGTCTTTGTAGTGTTTGGTTGGAAATTATTTTGCATGCTGTGTTTTACCGTTCCAGAGTCAACGTAACTGAAGATGGCAAGAAGGCACTGGTTACCCTTGCGAAAGGTGACATGAGGAAAAGCTTGAATATACTACAGGCACGTTTCGTTCCTCTTTCTTTCTCAAGTCTTTTGAACAGAGGTCTTTCGGATGTTGCGAGCGCTCTTGAGTCGGGTAAGGCTTTTGCTATAGAATTTGTGCTGTGTGAAAAATCTGAGAAATGTCAGGGATTTTGTGTCCAGAAAAATGTGGGAACCCTGGTCTCGTTTTCAGAGTTGCTTCATGGCATACGGTGACGTGACTGAAGACAAAGTGTACACATGCGTTGGGCATCCTCTCAGACGAGATGTGGAAAGTATTGTGACTTGGATGTTGAACGAAAGTTTTACCACTGCATACAACAGTATCCTTGCACCCGTCTGCCACTTGAAGCTGAGAAAAGTTTTGCCAGGATGATTTGACGCTGAAAAGTGTGCGAGTGTTTCTGCCCTAACATGTCCTGCAGATATTGTTGCATTGAAAACTGCCAAAGGACTCGCTCTTGAAGACATCTTGACAGAAGTTCACGTGTACGTCCACAAAAGTGAGTGGCAAAACAAACTGGCTGTCGCTGTCGTTCGCAAGCAGAATGTTGTCCGCTGATCTCGACTTTTGTTTGATTTGCACATTTCAGTTGACTTTCCTGTTCACGTCCGGATACACTTGCTGAATAAAATGGCAGACACCGAGTAAGTACCTTGACGAAGTGACGTTGTACTTTGAGGTGTTCAATGAAGCTGGTTTGATCAGTTTGTGTGGGTGAAACACACGCAACAATTTTGAATTTGAGTGTTTCGTTTTAGTTTTCATTTGATGGTTTTGTTGCTTCCTTTCGTGTGTGTAGATACCGACTGGCAGGTGGTACCAGTGAGAAGATTCAGCTGAGTTCGCTGATCGCGGCTTTTCAGAAAGCGCGCGACTTGGTGGCCAAGGAGGCAGCTTCGCTGTGAACTGCAGGACTCTCGCGACAAGAGCACGGACGGACGGAAAGCCGCAGCGCGGTAAGACCTGAGCAGATTGTTTGCATGCACGACCAAACCCTGAGCGTCCGCAGATTGCGCGGCAAATTTCTGTTTCATGCGTGAGTTTCGCCCAGTCTATCAAACGGTGAAAGGAATGGGACCTTCAGTGTTGGAACCTTCAGTGTTGGACCACACTGAAGGTTCAGTGTCATTGAAACTTTTGATTACAAAAGCTGCAAGGGAAAGTAACAGATAACTCCCACCCCAAAGCTAATTAGAAAAACTTTGATCGTTTCGGATTGACGCATCTAGAAAGAAACAAGAAAGGTTCCGATTTCTTTTGTTTTACTTCGGTTTCTTTGACATGGAATATGAAGAACTCAGGTGTTTTTTTTCCTGATTTGGAATGTTTGAACTTGACAAGCAAACTTTGTACCAAGACGGTGAATAAATTTGCAGAGCGAATCATTGGATTCAGATCTGTGAGACAGTAGAATCAACTGTTTTCAACCAGCGTACTTTGGTGGGGGGGGGGGGCTTGTTCTGGTTTTCTGTGGAACTTCCTTTGGTTGATAGTTTTTGTAAAGGGCCGGTCGGATCGATTTGTAGTGGACGTTGGGAAAGAGATTTCACAGCAAAATAGGCACAGAAAAAAGAACAAACGGACGTGTTCGTAGACTGATGAAAGTCCTGAATGACACTCAGTGCCTACTCTGGAAACAAAAAACACAAGACATTGAAGAATGCCTGCACGTGCCAGATGTAAGTTGTGTGCACACCAAAAACGCACATAAAATGAGCATGACCAACGTGTTTCTTGGCAAGAACAACACCAGGCACCCTGCGTGCAAACTCTTTGGTGTTGCGATGGAATGATATTTCTCGAAGTTTGTTGATTCATTTCCGAAGTCTTTTGAAGTTGAGCGAAACGCAAAGTCAACAGCGTTTGTACAGACCAAGTGAACAAGAATGCCAAAAATGAAAGATCATTTGTGTCAGAGAGCAGTCAAGATTAAAAGCTTTCTATGAAAGAATACCATGCACATGGGAGTCGGTTTGTTGGCAAGTATTTCCATTGTGTGCTGAGGAACATGAAAGGGTGTGTGGATTTACACTCAACCACAGCGAGGCGATTGTCGAGCAGCACGGTTCGCACACAAAGTGTGATGCACCACACGAAACCACGCTGGGATATTTTTAGTCAGTTGAAAATTCAAGTTCTATTGTTATTCAAAACAATATTGATATCAGATCACTGCGTGACGATTTGACGCCAACTGCAGTTTTACACAGATCTGGATAATGTTCCGTCCCGTTCCCTTGTGAATATTTTGTCGGGATGCAAGTGTTCGTCTTTCGAAAACCCTGTTTTGTGTATGGAAATGACTGCAATGTTTGTGATTCCTGGGATGTATTGTGTTTGTTTGCACAGTTGCGGAACAAAAAGTCACGATTAGAATGTACCGTACATCTCTCGATTTAAGTTTGTCCCACATTTGGAGCCTCTCCGAACAAATATTCTGTCAGAGAGAGGCTTCCCACAGTCTCGATGTCCGTTTCTGTCTGACTAAAACGCACTCGATCTGTGCAGGAAGGTGGGGAGTTTAGTTCAAAGTAGTTTGGTTGAACTTTACCTTGATTGTTGAAAGAAACCAGTCGCAACGACTCAATGACCTACGAAGTTGGACAATCAGCTGTAGTAGTACATCCAGTAGAGGAAAACAGGTGGGCTGAGCGAATTAGTGAACCTGTTGTAACTCATGCCACCGTTGTTGGCTGGGTTGGGCTGCAATCTGCCGCCCTGGGGTGCGTTCTGTGTGAAGCCGCCGTTCTGAGACGGGCGGCCCGCGACGGACGACGGGGACTGTCGACTCTCGAGGGTGAAGTTGACGATGACTGGGTTGAAGTCGTAGAGCGTGATGTCTCGTTCCGCCGGAATGTACTCGCTGTTCGGCTTGTGCACCTGCAACACCGGAAACGGACAGGACCTTGATTGGGACAGCCGGCCAACTGTTGTCCGTTTTGTTTGTGTGGATGTGTCTCAGGTTGATCTACCTGGATGGTGTATGTTTTCCCTGGCATGAGAAGTCTCCAGTACTCGCCGTCCACGGTGGTGTGTACGGGGTGGATGCGCCCCTTCACCTTCACCTCGGCGCCCTGGATCGGGCGGCCTGCCGGGTCCGTCACGACGCCTTTGATTCCTGTGTGAAGTGCTCGTGCTCAGAGGCCCGGTGTCAAAGGGTGCAAAATGGACACTTGTTTCTTGACAGGCTGTTGTCTTCTGGTGTTGCTGTTGTCTCTGCTCTACTCACCCATGTGGACAGTCTGCAGGTAGGCGATGAGTGCCTCACGGTTGTGCTCCCACAGCCCGGCCAACTCGCTGTCCGGCGGGTATTTGCAGCACGACAGCTCCAGCGTTAGCTCGTACGTGCCTTGATAGATGTAGTTGTAGTCCTGCATCCCACCTGCAATGAAGTACAATTTCTGTCTAAATTGTCGGTTCTGAACCTGTGCTCTCGTTGGGTTTTCGCCAGTACGTACGTAAGTCGTCAGGGCAACATTCAGAGAGAAAGTTTGTCATTGAGCACGACGCGTACCTTTGACAGGGTACCATGCAGCGCCATTCGTCACTCCGTCTTTAAATTTGTTCTTCGTGCCGTCGCAGGAGTCTCCCTTGTGCATGGTTGTGTGGTAGTACGAGTACGTCTTGGCGAGGTGTCGGAATACATCGTCATCTGGAGCTTCGCTGTAGCGTGGCCTGTACCCGTTCTTACTTGCTGCAACGGACCAGATTTCACACAACTTGTTCAGGTTCTTACAGGGTGAGAACAAGGGTCGTGCTCTTCCTGCATTTGCATCATGCCCTTCGTGCATTTACACATGAATAAATTTCTCAGGTCTGATTTGACTGGAGGAACATTCGGCCGTGGTGTGTTTTGAGTCTTCAGATGAGTGTAGAGCGCTTTGAATTCACGAAAGAAAACAAATCACCGAATGTCACACTCCTGGTCACGTTTCTCACCGTTTCCATATCCGTCCAGCGGATAGTTAGCTACCAGTTCGCCGTCGTGCAAGTTTGCTGACAAGACGAAGCTGTGATTGGACATCCACCGAACAATAGCTGTGGTTTCTAGTTGTTGAGGGGCGGTCCTCGCCTCAAAGTAATCAGGAAAGTTGCGGTTCAAGTCGAAACCGTTGGCATTATACCTAGAAAGAACCAAGTGGCTACGTGGAGCAAAAGAGACAGATTTGAAGCATGTTCAGTTTGCCTGAAATGCTAAATCTGTCGAGGTGAAAAATCCCGCTGCTGAAATAGAGAGAAACCACTGAAAGTGAGCAAAAGCCTGAAGAACCAACAAGGGTGATGAAGGTACCTGCAAATGCAACAATCTGATTGCCTTGAGAAGTTATTTTTGCGCTCTTTCTGGGGTTTGTGGAGCCGCGTTTCACGTCCTGGTGGCGGGCTTTTCACGTTGACCACGGTGGAACAGGTGATGTTGGGTTGTTGGGCGACCGGAGACAAAATTTGGAACTTGCGAACTCGTCGGAACCAAGAACCTCAACTTGATTGAAAGATGCGGAAGAGGACGGAAGAGGACCATGTCCGCTTCTGCACTCCAACCAGTGGGAGGTCTTTGGGTGGGAATGTGATTTTCTTTCTGAATGGAAACTCTTTTTGTGGGTTAGAAACTTCCTGCACATGTGGACTCAACTTGTTCTCTGACACCACCAGGACTGGCATGTAGTTTGACCGAGCAACACCAAACCAAAGCGTCTGTAGCTCGTAGAACCAACCAAAGATGCACGGCTACGAACAAGACGTGTGTGAAGACGTTACCTCCTCCGGGATAGTTCTCGTAGGGCGTGTTTGCGACGACAGCTGGAAGAGAATCAGCACCAGAGGGCGTCGCGTTATCGCTGCGGAAGAGCCGGGGCTCCGCAAACTCACTTACTGAGGAACTTCCGATTGGGTGCAGCACAAGCCTCACTTCAGCAGTACGAATCTCCATCTGGTTCGTTGTTAGAATTTCGAAACAATCTTGTGAAAAGTCCCCAGCCAGCTGCTCAGAGTCCGCCTGAAGCCTGACAAGAACGGGGTTTCTTCGCGAACTTTCCGCTTTACTGCAGTTATTTCGAGACTGTTTTTTTTTTTCGCAGGCCAGCGGAAAATTCAAAGAGGAACCTCGTATTGGTGCTGTTTGCGTCCAAGTCGGGGGTCAAGCATTTTGCTTTTCACGCAGTGAAATGCTGCAAATTGGACGTGCCAGTGGATCAATCGTGTTCACGTTCCCCATTCCTCGACACACGCGGAACCTCTGAACAGCACACTGCCACAGAGATCCAATAGAAAACTGGACAGAAGACTTTCTGACGTCTGTCTCAGGACAATCCAACAGCGAACCAAGCAAGATTGACCTGTTTCATTCTGAGTCATAAGGATCAAAACTTGTGCGTTTCTTTTAGCTTTACGTGTTGGTCATGGTCCAACTTGGGAGATTCTTTAGTCGAAGGAGGGAGGAACCCCTGCAGCGGGTCCAGGATTAGGGTGCACAGGAGAAACGGATCGGGTTCAACGCCAAAGTTCGCAAACAAACCAAAGGAAAAGACGGCAAAACACGTTTTCCAGGTTGGACCTGAGCTGGGGACAGGCGAAGCTGGCACCAAGCCGGACGTTCCTCGGATGTTTTTGTCTTTGGAACAACAGGCTCTTCCGCAGATATAAAGTGCCCTCTACCGCCATCGTGAAAGTTTGCAGAAATGACAAATTGCGTCTCGCGTCCCCATTGCATGACGGCTTGCACTTCCTTGGCGCGGCGTGTGAATCTCAGGTTGTCTTCAAAGTAATCCGGGAAGTTGCGATTCAGATCCCAGCCCAGCACAGTGTACCTGTTCAGAAAGTTAGCCGGAACATTTTTGTGTGCATGCAGTGTCACACGTTATTTTGTGGTTGGACATTTTCGCACGCTTGAAAAATGTTGCGTCACGCATGTCGAAGAGCTTCGTGTTGAACAATTCGAGGTGAAAGTGCGGATTTGGACAATCAGGTGTGAAACACCCCCATTGCATGACAGCCACTGCAGTGTCGTTCGCGCTTGCCGGGAAAAAACGGGTGGCTAAACAAGTCGGCAAGTGTGGTTGTATTGCATTGTCCTTCCGTCCATTTGTTCTCAGACTGAATGGCTGCGCCAGCGCCTGTGGAAACGCTGTGAAGAACTCACCTGCCGACGCTTCCCATGCAGCGCATGCTGTGGTGCCTGCGCACGTGACGCGTCGCGTTTTCGAAGCCGTCCGGGTTCATAGACACCATGATGTGGATGCGCGTCGTGTCGAGCAGCGACTTGATGGTGCCGTTGGTGTAGTAGTTGTGGAGCAGGTGGTCGATCAGGTGGATCAACATCTCGCGGCCCGTCACCTGAGGCGGAGCGAGGACGACATGGCGATGAACAAGAAGTTTTGGGGTGAGGTGCGGTTCTGTGTTCAAGACGCATCGCTCAGTTCTGATTGATTTATTTGCGTGAAGTGTTGAGCGCTGTGTTTCGCATGGTGTGGACAGGTTTCGAGGCTGGGAGGCCAGGAGCACAACGGAATTTCAGAATGATTCTGAAAGCAAACAGAAGCTAAAAATTGTTCGAACTTCTTTTGGTACAGGAGGAGCAGCTTTCGATGCCAAGATGTATTGTTCGAAAAAGAGCCGAAAACCCTGTTTGACGTGTTTACCAGTGACAACAGCTTCCTCTGTATTTGGGAAAACAAGTGGAAATTTACGGATTTGTGGCACGCATTTACCTCGTTTCCGTGCATGTTTCCCACGTACTTGACTTCGGGACGAAGCCGCACGTGTCTGTGGGCGTCTGCACCCAGCGCCAGCACCCAAAGCTCGCGGCCTGAAAGAAGCGAAAAGAATATATGAATTGTGTTTTGTTGCAATTGAAGCTGAGGAGCCTTGTATTCGTATCCGCCAAGCATTGCGATGTTCTTCACTGTGACTGGTGGCAAGAAAAGACTGAATGTCGGAAGACCGAATGTATATGTCGCTCTTCCGAATAGAATGAAGTGTGACAGTGACTTGTACATTTCCGCACTGGGAACATTTCTTTGTTGAGAACCGGTTGGACAGTGCGTTGGCAGATTCATGTCAGACAAACCATGAATGTTGCGTCCGTTGAAAAGGAATCTGAAAGTCGCCTGGGTTTCTTCGCAAACTAATTACAATCTACGAGTTACTTGATTGAAAAGTACAATTTTCTGTTTGCGTTTCTTCGCAGACGTTTGTGTTCACGCGTGAAAACGAGCACCATGCAGACTTTCGAAACTTTGAGCGAAACATTAACTTGGTGTTACCATGCACAGATTGGCCAATACTGTAGAGGTTGGTGAGGTGCGGAAACTGGCGCACGACATCCTTCAGGTAGTTCTCCAGCTGATGCGTGTTGTGGTACCGGAAGTCCACCTCAGTGGATGACAGCGCGACGTGACGAATCCATAGCGTTAGTGTCAGTAGGAACGACCATGCTGACACCATAATTTCATTCCCTTTGCATCAAGTATGCTGAAAAGAAATGCGTATAAAGGCACTGTATATCACTGAAGCCCTTCAGGGAGTGATAAAGTGTCAAAATCCTCCTTTCAATACGCTTTCCATGGTCACTCAAGTCCACGTAATAAGCTCAGAATGCCGCCAGTGGTTCCAAAGTGGATATCCAGGATCCACTTTCCCTGTCAGCCAGAAACATGGCAAGGGATTGCTTTTCCGTTCACTGTGAATGTGAATGGGCGACTGCCCTGGTTCTGTGTGATAGTTTGATCTATTGCATACGAGATGTTTCTGATGACTCTGAAACCTTCACAGAACTTTTCTTCAACCCGGGTCCAGTAAACGGGTGAGATGTTTCGTGGCTTTGCCAGGTTTTAATTTTCACGCTGCGCATGGCGATACAACAGCCTCATAATGTATACAATATGTGCCTGACCCACTGCGCTTCAACATGGATGACATGAATGCCAAATAGATCAAACAGGTCCACAGGAACACAATCTCTCCAGTGTTGACGTTTGGTTCACCCATTTGTGCTCTGTGTGTGACGTGCCTTTCAAATGTGTCGGTTACGTCTGTCAAAAAAATGCAGGCAATGCACGAAAAATTGCATACGCTGCGTGTTGCTCAGTTGCAAATGATACAAAAGGGCAGGATACTCATAAAAATCTCCATTTCTGCAAATTGCAAACCTACTGGCAATACTCATTTGGAACTTTGTTGGAATTGTTTTCTTGTTTTGGATACCAGAACATCACTTGGTTTTTGGTATCTGTCGCACACGTACATCACTGTATCCTTTCACGAAGAATTCAGAAAACAGCACAAGACATGCCAAAGAAACATTTTTCCAATGCAAAGTTCGGCTGCGCGTGCTGAAGATGCGGTTTTGGCGGCAACGTGATGTCGAGCAACCTTGTTCACAATGCCAGCATTGGGTCGCTTTCCGACTGCGACAAGCAATTTTTGTGCTGAAGCACATATGATCACACAGAAGCAAACTTTTTTTTTTGAAAAGAGTACTTGTCTTGATGCAAAATTACAAAAAAGTTGTGCCTCAAGAAACAAGAACATTGGGTTTTGATGTGCGCGGGGTTGGTGCTCATGACACGTGCAGGTTCTTCATTGTTCGCTGTTTGGCATGCGTGGTGTTGGTATTTTGAACGGTCAACGGACAGTTTTCTTCCTCAGACGGAAACGACACGGACACTTGCGTTTCGGATTTGACATTCCAGTCATCAATTTGTCGAACAAAAGTGCCATTTTTCAAAATGTGTTTGGAGTTTCAGGTAAAATTTGTTCTTTCTTTCGTCACGAAAACCGTGTCTTTGATTTATTGAGCAACAACGAGGTTGCAATGAGACGCGCGTCTGAATTCTGTGACAAAAAGTGTGCAGAGGTCACACTGGGTCCTCAGAAAAGTTTCCTCCTGAATGAAACAGCAGTGTCAAGCCAACACATTCAAAAGGTGGAATTGCCATAATCAAGAGATCGAGGGAACAGCATAAAAGTTTGTTTTGTGGTGGTTGGGCGGGTACCAAAAAGAGCGACCACAGTTGGTCGTTTTTCGTCAAGAAATTTGCAAATGTTCGGTTGAAAGGACGCGATCTCACGTGACGTGTCTTGAGCTCGCAGCACGCGTAGTGTCTTGGCTTGAAAGTGACCAGTCCTGTCCAAAAACCACGGAATACAGAAACTGCCAAATGACAGCGAGTACTCACAGTTTCGTTCCATTTCTGAGAACTCAGGCCTTGTCTTCAAGTTGGCCGAATCCACTGTAATTGTCTTAACGTCTTGGCGAACTGAGCTGCTGAGGAATTTGCTTTCGTCTTCAGCCAGCTTGACTGTAATTTGCAGGCATTTTGTAGACGTTCTTACGTTTCTCGTTTTTGCCAGGAAATAGGCGAGGCTGCTGTGGGACGAGATTTGCGTCAGAGTAGACTGACTGACTCTACTGCATAGTAGTGAGATGCTCTTCACAACGAACGTGTTTGTGATTACTGAAGCTTTGCAATGGTTTGAAGCTCAGGAATCGAGTGAAAGATTCTCAGACTTCGCAAGGAGCTGGTAACACGAGTGCATCTGTGTGTTCAGCTGTTTACCTACGATCTGCATTTTGCTGACGAATATGCAGGACTCATCTGACATCATGACACGAGGAATGCGTTTGCGCTCCTGGCTGGCTTCTCTCTTTCAGCATTTGAAACGAAACAATCTTGGAAGCCTGTTCCTGTTCATGTTCTTTTGTCTGGTTTGCTCTTTGAAAGTTGCGGCAACCGTCGCACTTTAAGTTTGCCAAACCAGGTGCAACATTGGCGTCCAGTTCAGTGAGGAACCGCAAGTATCGTCCAGATTAACGAAGAAAACTGTTCCTCTTTGAACGTAGTCAATGGAGTTGCGAAATGTGGCTGCCCTCTTGATGCATCAAGTGGTCATTCAGCCAAAACTGACAAGTTCAGCGGAGTGTCTGCACCTGCAGGGTCTCTGTTGTACCCAATGAGGAAATTTACAGGTATTTTCCTGCGAAACAACACTCAACTTGTGTGCGCAGCTTACAGCGTTTTTGAGTGTAAACGCACATTCAAGTTTGAATGCTAATGGCCGGTAACTCTGTCTTCAGTACGTGTGCTTGCATCTGTGTTTTGCTTGCTGAACGTGCATTCTCATGAACGTGTAGTTGTGCTCCAGAACTGAAGGTACTCAGTGACTTGTCAGGAATGGAACTGCGGCAGCAATTTCTCTGATTTGTGAGCGAGAATCTTCCGACACCTGGACGCTCGTATGCTGGGGTCAGGCGGTGCGCGCCTTCTGACCTGGGTTTGCGCATATCGCGCCCTCGCGCATTCTGAGCGACAACGTGAGTCAGCTGCGACAACAACAGAGAAGTATAGGTCCAGTACTCTGGAGATTTCTGTTGCAGTACGAAATTTAATTCGTGTGTAAAATTACTTGTACAACTAGTGCGATATCTTTAAACATGAAATCTAAGAGCACAACTATTCATTAGAGGAATGCTCCAGTAGCCGACCAGCTCCAGTAGCCGACCAGCTCCAGTAGCTGACCAGCTCCCAAGGTATAACCCAATGGGAAAAAATCTGAAGGTGGTCGGCTACTGGAGCAAACTTCAGATTTGCTCCAATAGCTGACCACCCTCAATTTCAACAAGTTCTGTGTCTCTCAGAGAGAAGTTGCCTGTACCAGAAGAGAGCCCTTTTTCTGGCCTCTCTTTTGGTATAAGCAGCTTCTCTCT
>JAAUXT010127716.1_pt1 | contig 19473 bp, 16 predicted proteins | sample 7278171 | NCBI WGS metagenome assembly JAAUXT01 (sample SAMN14350112, study PRJNA611818) | marine sediment metagenome | isolation source: surface marine sediment (1.8m) | place: French Polynesia: Moorea | collected 2018-08 | reverse complement strand
CTGCCCTGCCCACTCCCCACCCCCGCCCCGACCTGGCCTTCCGCCAGCGCCAGAGCGCCCCCAACCCCACCACGCCCCCACCACCCCCCAGCAACCCCCCCGCCCCCCGCCCCCCCCCCCCCCGCCCCCGCCGCCCCCCCCCCCCCTCGGCCCCTGCACCTCAGAAAAGTGATCAGGACCCAACTTCAACCATTGAACTGCAAGGGTGGTTGATGCTGTGGTGAGCAATGAATGTTTGGAGTTCAGACTGGGCGGGGCTTGCATGCCCCACTGAATCCGTTGGACGTCGTCTCTGTGCTGACAGGAACGTTGTACATGCAACGCATTGTGCTTTGGACTGTGAATCATTGTCGAGGGGCAATCACCATCAGCCATGCTCCACCAGATGAAAAAACATACATTTCCCCAGCGAGCACGAAGAATATCTTTTGTAGAAATCCAATTTTTTCCATGTGGGGGGAAAGAAGTCTTGAGGGAGGCATTTGCTCGCCGGTCTGTATGGTGGAGAAGTTGTGTCGCGGAGGGAAAATCCATTTTGATTCGTCGCAGCGCAGACGAGGCTTGTGCCCGCGGACTGATTCGGATACGTGAGGCAGGGGCGGCTCCAGTATCGCGTTCTAAGGGGACCCACCCCTGGTGGTGGGCTCAAAATTTTGAAAATTTAACGTGCAGATATATAAAAAAGAGGGGATTTAAAATTTTAGTTTTCTCCGGGGTCCCCATCTTCATCCGCCCCTGTCATTTCCAGGCGGACATTTTCCTTTCCTTCTGCATCAAAGACTCTAAATACAATTTTAGTCGCCCGGCTTATCACGCAAAGGTTCTTTTGCTTCAGTTCCTCATACAGGTCTGTCTGTGTTGGCAGTCAAAGGGAAGGAGAATTGCCCTTTCTCGCTTTGTGAGGCAGTGGAGGGGGACCTGTACATTGCGTGCGCTGGAGTCGTTATACTGACGCTCAGGGTGGATCATCTCCGGATCACCTCTGGATTAACACTGCGACTCAGGGAGAGGAGGGCAGGCGCACTTGATCATCTGTTCAAGAGATCCAGCATCAGGGAGGATCCAGGGTCGGGGTTGGCATCCTTCGGAGACAAAAATTGAGGGTGCGGGGTTTTTTGTGGTGTTTCGGAACCTGGCAACAAATCGTTGTTTGTTTCCAAATGTTTGACATCTTTGGGGCACAATCATGGAGGGGGTTCAGGGTTGAGAAGGGGAGCGCAGGACCCAAGATTCCCCCCACCGGATTCAGCACATTGGGTCTGTTGAATACAGCGCACAAACAAGATCCAAGGCCTTCAAACTGAGGAAACGTCGTCTCGTCTTCAAAGCGCTGACGACAATTCTGTTCTTCTTCCGAAAGCAGTTGTCTCTGCTCTACTTTTTCCAAGGGCAGACTCTGAAGACTGCACTCACAGAACCTCGACAGAGACCTTTGCCTGTATGAGACGGGTTCTTGAGAATTTCCACGATGCAAGGTGGATGTCGTGGCCTTGTGTCGTCGCTTCTGCATGAAAAGTCCTTGCTGAGGAAATGTGTGATTTGAGCATTACCGTATTCAACCACGTTTTCGCGCACCTTTCTGCACCTTGACAAAAGAAGGGGCACCTATTTTAATGGGACATTGACCCCCGAATTGAGGGTGAAAAATTGTGTGTATTTCACATGCGGAAGAGTTCAACAGTGGCCTTACTTCTTCAAAAGGAAGGTGTATTTGGATGTGCATTTTGCATGGTTACACGCAAAAAGAACGAGTAAATTTGGTGGTCCTGTGTGTATTGCGTGAGTATCGCAAATCAATGTTATTTTCTGTCAGCTGCACGGTGTCTGCTCACGCTGAATACACCGTGGAACATTCAGCCATTTGAGGCGGAAATTCACGTGAGCGCGTTCTGCGTGCAGTGTTCGTGTACCTGTCCCCTGCACTTACTGCGTTTCACACGTGAACGATTCTGCTGCTGCAAATGCAAAACCATCGAGCAAAAGTGGATCGAGAGGCCATTATCCGTGCAAAATGTTTCCCCCTTGCTGCACCACAGGATTGTGCTCCTCTCCTGTTTTTGCCCCCTCCCCCTCCTGACCCAAATCCTGGATCTGCCCCTGGATATGGTGGCGGCGGCATTATGATTAGACACGGAAATGCGCCATTCAGAAGTCGATCCAATCCATCTCCTCATTGTGTGGGAAAAACGTCACCTGAAAGTTTGCGCTCCAAATTGCCTGCTTCCACAAATTCACAAAAATGCTGCAGTCACCCGTCATGCGCTATTTTCTGAACTCCCAGTTGACCTGAAAAATGTGCGCTCATAATTCATGCGGTTGCGTTCAGAAAATATTATTCTTTGATATCTCGATACCCTGATATCTTGGTTCCCCTATTCATGGCTGCATATTTTTTAGAAATATCTTTTTCTCGAGTATCACACATTTGTCAGCTTCCAGGGAATCCATTTTTTACCCGTTGTGTTTTTCTGCCTACTGGTGGTTCAAACTGGAGGTTGTTGTCCACCAACTTCTCAAGGACAGTTCCAGGAACTCAGGGACCCAAGACCTTCTTGATCTGACCCCTGGTATTCTACACTACAGGTGCGAAAAAATGTTTTTACACGCACAAGAACAATGTTGATGTCAGCCCCCAAAGGGGATCGCTCCCTCGACCGGTTCCAAGGTCCGTCCCTGCACAACGTCGTTGTTTCCGTGCCGGGTCGCAAGGCAAACACGCTGGAGCACAAGCGTCAACACTGTGAGGAGGTCCTTCCGCACCAGCCTCTCCACTTGACTGCAGGAACTGAACTGCAGATACCATGCCCCGGCAGGGAAAGAAGTGTAAACTGTTGACGTTCCAGCGAGCATGCAACCGCACCATTTCGCAGAGAATGAACGATGTCGATCCGTATGATCACGATCGCTCCTCGCTCACCTTGACTCTGTGATTAGCAGTGGAAGTGGCAACTTTGCTTCGTCTCACGCAACAGTCAGGGCGGGTCCAGGGAGGGGGTGGGGGCGCAGGCCTCTGGGTCTCCAAACTGCTGCCCCTGAGCGGGGGAGTTTCACACAAGCAGTACTTCGTACGCCCTGCAGCAGCATGTCTACCACGTGTACCCGTACGTGCACAGGTTACATGAAACATTGCAGTGGTGCCATCAGGAACTTGGGTACTCCTCGTGGCAGATGATGCAAGTGCGTTTTCACACACTGTGTTCGTGTGTTTCACACAGTCCTCACACTCTCATCGACTCGTTTGTGTGAGGTCGCTCAAAACCACTCAAAGCACCCCTCAGAGTGCGTGGAAACCCAGACGTCTTCACCACTTGCATCGCGGGATGAATGAAGGTGTGTGAGGCACTCACAGCTCACGGTCAACTCCGCAGGGATCCCGCAGACAGTTCCGCTCACTGACGTTGGAACTGCAGTGGTGGAGATGGATGTGGCTCGAGTCTGAGACTGACACACGTTCGGTGCAGCAGCCCCGGGTGATGGAGCAGAGTGTCACGGGGAGACTGCAGCCATCATAGGTCTGCGTGCTGTGTGCACTGTACCCTCCCTGCCATGGAGAAGTGTACAGGAAAGTGTACTTGATCACAGGAAAGCGCACACCCTCCCCTGTAGCAGAACCAGGGACTCCATGAGCCCTGGCTTCCTGGACCCCTGGAACAACGTGTGATGAGATGGACTGCAGTCATCATTGGTTTCCACTCCCAGATCTGCAGAAATTGCACTGGGAGCAACACTCTTCCTTTCAGTGGGAAGGATCCCAGTGCACGAGTGCCAAGCTTGGCACAAGGACCAGACTGGTGAGAACCTCAATGCAGTATTTGCAGTGCGTGCTCTGTCTGTTCTGTCTGCGCCACAAGGCCGAGCACTTGAGAGGGATTTGCGTGAGTGTTTGTCTCAGCGTCAAACCTCTGCAGACAGAGACCACGCAGGTTCGCGGCGTGACGCCTTCAGACGTTCACGACTGGCCACGGATGGCAGAGAAACCACTCCTGATCCACTTTGTCTTGGTCTGAGTACCACCCACGAGACCCTTGTGTCAGAGACAATTGAATTTGAGATGAGAGGATCAGTCGGTGAGGAGACCCGAAGCACGTTGAGAGGCGCAGCCCCAGCAGTCTTGAGTGCTCTGTCTGTGTTTCTGCGTGGGGAGACTTCAGTGTTTCCAAGATTAGGGCCTCCCTCCCTGTCACGCCTGTCTGCAGAGAATGGATCTGAGATGGCTCGTCTCAGAACACTGGTGTTCTGAGGAATCAGTTCTCCAGTGTCACTGCTTTGTTCAGTATCTCCGGCTCTCAGCAACTGAGGCCTTTTGAGAACCTGTTTCACAGATTAGGACTGAGCATCTCCAGGCTGTCAGGTACAAGCAGCTTGTGTTCACCACGGTCCGCCATCAGCCTCAGCCCGCGATCAGTGGACTTGAGGCCTGGACCCCCTGACTCTCAATCGAGAATTCGCCGGAGGGGCTCTGCATCATGCTGTGTCCCAGCTGCGATCCGCCCTCAACCTGGACCCACAATCACTCTGGAGCAGATACGAGGATGTAACAACAGAAAGTGGCACTGTGCTTGTTCAGCGGGTAAATCTCTTGGCCAATCTGCACTGAAGAGGACAAAAGAATTGGCTGGTCAGATGTTGTCTCGAATCAGCCACCTGTGTCTGTTACCAAACACACTGAACATGCACAGTGCCACTTTCTATTGATACATCCTCGTGAAAGGGATTGGCCTTCCCTGACTCGCACTCCTGGATCTGCTGGAGGCTCTGCATGTATTGTTTATCAGGCTGTGTCCCCGCTGCGCTGCGCCATGAGCCTGAGCTCTCCGCACCTGCGCCTCGCCTCGCGTCCCCCGGAGCTGGAGCTCGGGGTCGGGGCCGGGCAGACGTCACGCGGACCTGTCGCATACATCAGGCGCCTCATTACAGCTCCGTATTGAGCTCCGACCCCAAATGAGTCTCAGGGGCGGGTTCAGAGGTCGGGGGTGGGCCCTGACCCCCATTCACCCATTTGTTTGTCTTTCATAATGAACGTTTCAAAATTGACGTCGGGGCCCTGGCCAGATCTTGGACCAGTCCCTTCTCCAGACAGGTGGCTTTGAGGGCCGGGCCCCTTGCTCCCCATTTGAAGGATTTGCCGAATTTTGTGTTATGGGCGCAAAAAGCAAAGCGGAGTTGATGTTCTCCCCACGAAGGGTGTGGTGGTTCCCTTGAAGAGACCCTGGATCTGCCCCTGTGTTGCCGCGTGCTCTCGTTCAGAGGCGGCGGTGGCTGTGCTATTTGAGGAGCCATCTGCTCCGAGCCATATGGAGGGATCCCTCCTGCCCTGCGTGTGTGTTGACCGTGTTCTGCAGGCACAGTGCACGACATGCTGCTACGAGTAATTCAATCATTTTCCATAACAGTTTTGCTCTGACTTTTGTTCATTTCTTGCGGTCTGCAGGCAATGAGGTCAACGTTTTCAGACTTTGTGATTCAACCGTGGTTACAGAGTAAAAAATCTGGTTCTTTCAAGTAGCTCTCATGCAAAAGCATGGGGACTGTGTGTCAGCACTGCTGCTTCGCAGTGCAGAAATGACAGACTCGTCGACGCACAAATTGGCAATTTGTATGCGGGTGAGGACTTCATTGCCTTCTCCCCACCTCACCGTAACCCGCGCGGCCATGTTGGGTGCCTGGCGTTTGATGTCCCTGTCAGCACCGCGATGACGTACCCCGGGGAGGGGCGCGTCACTCCGTCTGTCAGAGGCGGAGAAACACGCCTCGCCACAAAAAGATGCCTTCAGCAAGTGAGTTTTGCGGCAGGGAAAGATTCCTGTCGAGAAATCAGCGACGAACCATCAGACCCTGAAGAAGCTCAGTGTTTGAATGGAATCTGGTGCAAGTTTCGAGAGCATCCAGATTGAGGTCAGCAGGTACCTAAACCTTGGTAGGGCCCCAAACTACCACCTTCAAAGTTTACCAGTCAAAGGTGAACAACTTTGCGATTCAATGTTTGATGTGGTTATTTATGGTTCTTTTTTTTGTCGGGGGTCGGAGGAGATCAGGCTTCAAAGGCTCCCTTGGTTCGTTGGACTCCTGAACGCTTCAACAATGCCACGTTGTTCGTGGGCATGTCACGTTCATGGAGGACCACGTTGCAACAGTAGTTGCGGCCAGAGGCTCCTGGGGAAAGGGATCTGCAGCCACAAGGTTGGGACTGATCAAGTTTCCAGCTGGAAGAGACGGCTGTGCGGAGGCCAGGGGCGCATCCAGGGTCTGGTCGAGTCCTCCATGGGGGCTGACTTCAACTTGAGCAGGAAACATGAGTATGTTCCACCTGCGGGATGTTTGTGAGGGGGGGGGGGCGGTGGGATGAAATGACACACAGTAGACACTGCCACCCAGAGCCTTGTTGAGTTCCTGGCCATTTCAGGTTCAACCTAAATGACCAGAGAACCGTGTTTCTTGGTTCAGGGTGTGTGGCCATGTCACAGTGCATACCAGTACTCCACGCAGGGTTCCTCTTGGATCCCTCCCTGAAAGGATTGGAACTGATCAAGTTTCCTGGCAGTGGAGATACGTAGTTGGGCGGAAGCGGCGGCTGCGGAAGGAACAGCCACCTCCCCCCCCCCGGAGCAACAGCCCTGAGTCTGGAGCACAATTACCAGCACTCAGCGTCACAGAGGAGCGCCTGGGCAGGATCCGGGAGAGGCCTGCGGCGAGGCGTGGCGCCGCTAACGATGCCGCTGAGCAGGTGCCCCTGTGAGCGGAAACTGAGAGGCCTCGAGACGCAGAGGCTTCCGCGTACACGATTCTGAGAGGCCGCAGGTCTCTGGGTTTTGGCCAGTGTCATGTTGAGTGTGAAAACGGAGAGAGCTGGTCTCGAGTCTGCACACACACACATACACACACACACACCACTGAAACTGAGAGACCCCAGCCTCTTTGTCTCAGACTCCCCTGATGCCACTGCCTGGGTTTCACTGCACTGCACGGAACTTGGCGTTTGATTCCTTCAGCACCATGGTGCACAATACAGTCCGAGAAAAAAAGACAGGACTGTTCGGCAACACCCTATACATTCAGCTTATCAAACTACATTATTTGCTTATCATTGTAAAGAAACCCACACGTGATGCAGAAGAGGTGTCCTTGACCAAACCACTCTCTGCATGCAGTTGCGGTAGGAACAGTGGATGAGACAAACCAAGGTTGTCCGTGCTGTGATTGGCTGAACCGCAGGGAACACGGAGCACAGACCTTGGATTGGTCACGAAATGCTGCTTTGTTTCGCAAAGAACCAGGCTGTGAGAGTCTCACACTTTTACCGGCGCTGCAGGCTCTGCTTCAACCTCACCCTCTTCACGTTTCGAGGTTCCTCCAAGAGGTCATCATGTCGATTCTCTTGCAAATGTCAGACGGTTCAATTTACATTGAGTGGAGACAACAATGACACTTGATCAGAGCCAGGGGCAGCCAGGGCCTCGACCCTCCTGACATCCAGGGCCCTGGGGTCATCGACCCTCGCGACATTTGTGCGCTCTTGTCCTTTCAAAATGGAAGACGCCCCCCCCCAAACGAGGGTCTGCGCTTCAAGGTGGACCGAATCCTCCCAGGGCAGACAAGGAGACACTCGATCAGGAGGCGTTCCAAGTCAAGAGAAATGAAGCACGTTTGGGCCTTCAAAAAGATAAAACTGGTGGCATGTTTCCTCCAGCCCGTCGAAATTATCATACTGGGTGGGTCCAAGCGGTCGTCCAAAACCGTTTAGAAGTCTGCAGTGACAAGGTTCTTCTTACGCAGACCAGAGAAAAACTGACGAAGCATGCTCTGACGACCCTCCAAACGGAGGCCCCAGCGGATCCCGGATTGTGGTGGAGGGGCCTCTGTTTTGCCCTTGCAGCACAAAACCAAGGAGGTACGAGGGCTGTCCACCAATTTCTGCGCCACATCAAACCTGTTTGCGTGGTCTATGCTGTGGAAAGTGGTGGACAGCCCTCGCAAACAGCTCTAGCCCTGGCCTCCAGCCCCTGCACCCCTGGATCCGCCGAGCCCCGGCTGTAACGAGGCTAATTGCGCGTTCCGTGAGCGACGTTAATCGCGTCCGACGCTATGACCTACTTCTGCGGCGGTTGGCACGGGGCCTGCTGAGGGGGCGAGTCCCTCGTGTCAACATGGCGGCCTCGAGTGGAGTCGAGCGCGGCGGCAGCGCGAGATGAACACAATCAGGTCCTGATTGGGGAATCTCGTATTTGCCACTCAACAAAACTGCGAGACTGGAGGGAGGGAGAATGCTGAGGTTCTTTGGAATGGGAAATGCCGAGAAAATGAGTTTCTGGGTCGAGGGTGGATTCAGAGTGGAGAGGAGAACCCTGGGTTTTCGACGTCTTGTGAAGAAATGGGGACGTCAAATGAAGGAGGTGAATAAGTGTTCACCCGGTGCTGGGACAAAGGCTTGGGCAGAACCGTTTTGCTGCCAAGCAAGAGGAGTTGGGGGTTGGGGGTTCATGGCAACGGACGTAGAATGGGCTCGTGCGGCGGGCGTCTCACCGGCTGAGTCTGACTCTGTCTGGTCCCAAGCGTGTTCTTTCTTCACCATTCCTGAACCTTAGTCATGTCTTCACTTCTGACAGCGCCTTCTTTTGTGTTTGCAGATAAAGTTTGCGGACCTGATCGCTGAGGCCGACCCGGAAGTCTACAGCTTCGAGCGCGTCTGGGAAACCAGCTACAAGGTACGTACTCGTTTGCTTCGTCGTCTCAAGCGGGTCTGGGCGGGGGCGACCGTGGGTCCAGAGCCCCTGACCTCAACCTTGGATCCGTGAGAAGGTTTGTTCCACGTGGGGCGGTCAGGTCAAGAAGCGCATGTTCCTCGGGACCTGCATGTCACCTTTTGTGACGCAACAAGCGACGCGACAGAATGGCGGATACACGTGTGAGGACCCTTCCAACAGAGACATTCAATTTGCCACGAGAGACCATCAGATTTCCACTCCAAAGCAGTCAATGACAAAGCCGAGGCGTACAACGCACGGGACCTGCACCGTCACAGCGCTGACCGGTTGGGCGGATTGGCGCTGGGTCTGTGTGAATCGAGCTAATGCACCGGGTATTGAGATCGATGTGTCGCCGTCCAGGGTCCGACGCAGTGGCTTGTCATCCCCACCCTGTATATTCATTACCTTTTGACACAGTACTCTATATCAGGGGCGAACCCACAGGGCGCCCATAGGGCCTGATCCCTGGTCCACTGTTACGAGGCGAATCCAGGGGGCATCCACAGATCCTGCCCCCTGATCTCCGGGACAATAAATTCACCGCAAACATTTTCAAAGCGCCATGGCACACAAGGTGAAAAATTCAAGCTTGGTGGGTGAGGTTCATACTGGGTCTTCAACGTAAAGAACAAGATACTCAGCTTCCCAAATGGAAGTCGGCCCCCAAGGGGATCGCCCCCCCCCCCAACGCCACCACCCATCTTGACCACGTCTTGTATCTCCGGAAGAACTGACATGGAGAAGTTGAGCAGAAAGAAATGTCCCGCACTATCAACACCCTCCATCGGATCCGGATTGGGCCGAGAGGAGGGCTCACTTCGCTCCTGGCTGAGGTCTGTCTCTCGGAGGCTCAACATTAGGAGGATTCCGGTTGGAGAAACTCTCCAAATCCTGTTCCGGAAGTCAGGAGAGCGCGCGGCGGAAGTCTCGAGAGGGAGAACTTCCGGTCTTGCATGTCCCGGATATCAGTCGCTCACGTGGGAAATACTTGACGTTCTTGCCCCTGATCCTGTTTTCCTGTTCAACTCGGCTTGGCTCAAGTGAAGGTGCGCGTGTTTGTGTCCCCAAGAAATGCCTGGCATAGAAAAGCTGATTCCATGCATGGCATGAGCATAAAGTTTGAGCAAGTGGGGCTCAGATTCACACCTGCCATCAACGTTATCATGTTCTATGCACTTCGGGGACACTTAACGCACAGTGCGACCCGTGGCCTTTACTGCTGCTGCTGTTACCATATTGGGTTGAGCCTCCGCGCAAACAGCGCTGAGCACTGCTGCAACTGCAGTGATGTCCTGCTGAATGGGCGGTGTCCTCCTGTGACCTGCAGGGTCCTGTTGTACTAGAGATTGACACAACACTGCAGAGCCACATCTCCCTGATATGACCTGCAGGACTCTGCTACGGAAGCAAGATTGACGCAGGGCCACAGTGGGGGAGGTTCAGCAGAGCTGCCCAATCCCCAATTGCTAGTGAGGTGGCACACGGAAAACTAAATTTCAAGGACAACTGCTACAGTACAGCCAATTTACGAGTTGTGATCTGTTCCACTCATTGGGCTTTTGGCGCACCGCACGTGTGAAAATTCAGGCCACCCTTGACCTCCCATTCTCCCTGCCATGTACTCATTAAAACCTGTCGCGAAAAGCAGCACTCAACCACTTCTGTCTTGGTTTGCTTTCACCTGTTTTCCGTGCGCGATGTGTTTGGCTCAGACTCTATCTGCAGCGCGTCCCCACAGACCCATCGCTTCTCGTTGCACGGCCGTCTGGTGGGTGATTCATCTGGATTAGGTCCGAGCGCTGCCCAGCGTATTGCCGCGGAGGCCGGTCGTCTCTCGCATCTCTGATTTACGTGGTGGGCTTCCACACTCGGACCCAGGATCGGGGTGGGGGCGAAAAGGGGGGGAACTCAATTTTTTCCCGGCATCTGACCACAGAATCTTAAAAAGAGAGGGGGTTGTTTCTTTTTGGGGTCAGAGGGCTCGAGCTCAACAAAACAAATTTGACTGCAAAAAGGAAGACGTTTGGCGCCACTCGGGGGCAGGGCGGGGGAGTCCCACGAGAGCCCTGGATGTCCAGAGGTTCCACGTGTGAGCAATTTCTCGAGCAGATAAATCACACCCACAATACAATGGACGTTGAAGAATGTCACCTGAAGGGATCTCTGTCTGTCCCATTGCAGACAAACGCCCGAGTCTTTGTGTCAGGCGCCTTGGCGTGTGTCCGTCGCACCCTGTACATTCGGGAACGTGTCCACCGTTGTACTACACCGTTGTATCTACTCTTGCATCACGCACGTTGACGTGTTGGTCTTCTTCTCTCGCTTCAGGCGTTCACGGTGACCAAGATGTGGGGCTACAAGATCATCTCGGTGGTGCTGGGCGTGCCGTGCGCCGTGCTCTGGGGCATCTACTTCGCCTGCCTCGCCTTCTGCACGTCCTGGTGCTGCATGCCCTGCATCAAGTCCGAGGTAGGAAAAAACATCTGCCGTATTCACACCAAAACTTGCAACTCCGTTTCTTTGCGCCCAGAATGTGGTCTCATTTTTCGGTGTTGTTGTCATGTGCGTGAGCGAATGGTAAACCGACACCTACGTGCAAGAAGCACGATTTGTTTTGCTAATTTTTGATGAAAAATGCGCCTTATTGTGCCAGTGAATGTGGTACCTACTTCTTGGAATAGATCAAACCACGTGCAAGACGCACGCACCCCTTCTTTTGATAAAAGGCGCACATTGTTTTTTGAGTGAACTTATTGCAAGGGATCTCGCTCTAAGTGTTTCCTTGTGAAATTGGCTCGTCTGACATGAGATTTTCATTGCACCCGATCCGTTCATTATCCCTGACATTTGCAGGAGATCGAGCTGCTGTGTGTGAAGCGCATCTGGAAGGTGTTCATCGAGGCGATCCTGCACCCGGTGTGCGACGCGTGGGCGCGCTGTCTCAGCAGCATCGTCGTGCGCGTCAACAAGTCCACGCAAGACTGAGACGCCGCCACCGGCGGCGCCACCAACGGCGCCGCCGCCACCACCCGGCGTTACGCCACCGACCCGGGACGACGGTGACGCCCGCAACATCCAGCAGAGGGCGCCTTCATCGCATGGAATTATGCGCATTCCAAAATTTGACGAAAACGAGGACGAAAATGTTCCAAAAACGCTTCCATTGTTTGGATGGTGGTCACATGATTGTACGAAAACCAGAGTCACACCCAAGTCACGTGACGAGCAAATTTTCTTCCATTTGTCCGCTGAAGAACGCAGGGCAAACCTTTCTGACAAAGCACGAAAAATGTATGACATGCAAAAAAGCGAGTTTTGTTGCCATGGTGGGTTGTATTTTGGAAATGTGAGTGTTATGACTTGACTTCGAATTTGATTGGACTGTCAGTTCATTGCTGTTGGACTCTTGTAAGCTCCAGCGGATCCAGGGACCCAGGGCCCAGACCAAAACCCATGCACCTTGATTTGGAGTACCAGAGAGTCAGTCACCGGCCCGAGACTTTGTCTCCCGCCAACCAAATCCTGGATGCTCTGGAGAAAAAAGCAGCAGATATTTCCAAATTCAGCTTTGGCCGAAAAAGTGGATCTAACTCGTATTGAGTGTTGTTTCTAAAATTTTGGCGCACATACCAAAAGAGAATTGCAGTGTTATTCGTACCATTCTATTCAACAGAGGGACCCCTTTGAAAAATCATTTCTCCGGCTGTAGCAAATTGCTCTTCTTCACACGTCAAGGTTCCCCCAAGGTTTGGACCCCCAGGACCTCGATGCTGGGTCCGCTGGAGGAAGGGTCCGACCCCAAATTGTGTTGTGCACGTTCGACGTTGGTTCTCACGAGCCATTGGTGTGTACGACGTCACTCCTGTTTCAGCATTACATAGATCTACCGTGTTCACCCTGGTGCAATGCGCACTCTCTCAACTCAACATTGGCAAATGAAAGGTGTGCGTCACACATGTTTTGCGTTTCCATCAATCTTCAGTGTGACTTCGGCAACTAAATTTTGGGGTGCGCATTACACAGGGTGTGTGTTGCACGAGGGTGATTTCGGCACATAGAGCCTGTCGTCTGGTGTTGCACCAAAAATGTCGGTGAAAGACGAGCTTGTGGAGCAGTCAACACAACAGCTCCAAATGTTTCAGACTGCGTCATTCACCACGCAGTCTCTGAGGTGCTGAAAAAAAATTCTGAGGGAAAATGACAAGCTGGAGTGAAAGCGAAGAACATAGCAAAGGACTGTCGGCATACAGATGAAAAATACATCAGAAAGACGAAGTGGCCAGCACTCTCCCTCTGGAATGCCGTATTCACCCGTGCAAAAAACGCACTTGACAAGCAGGTGTGCATCTGGGAATGTGTTTTCCACTGTCTGTGGTACCCCTGGCAAAAGTACATGTGTGCAGGCTACTGAAGCGGGGATGTCTTTTCCTGAGTGTGAGTTTTTACACGGATGAATACGGTGTCACATAGAACTACTCTGTTCACATCAATTGCCATTTTGAACTTGAGAGCTTGCAGGTTGTGTGCATACAAGCATAAATTTGTACATGTGCGTAGACTGTTGATGAGATGGACACCACCACACCCAACCAAATTTGTGTGAGGAGGCACCAAAGCAAATGCCGAGTATTGTACATAGATTTGAATGTTTCCGTGGAAACGGCACGTCGCATGCATACCATCAGTTTTTGAACATAGATTATTTTTATGACCTTCCTACACTGTATCAGAAAATATTTTCTTGGGAGAATTTTGAACATTTTTTGGGTTTGTAAAGAAAGCTGAAGCAGACTCTAGCCTATAGGTGTCAGCCATGTGTGTGGTTTTCAAGGCTTGTTACAAGTGAGTCAACAGTTTGTATCTCTCTCCTATTGGGACTTGTGTGCCTGAGAACCCAAATGGCTTTCCACACGCTACCAGCCCAAAATGTTCTTGACATACGCTTCATGCCACTCAAGTTTTCTTTGAATTTTGAAAGCTTGAGAAATGAATCCATTCTGCATGCATTTAGAACCAATCAGATGTCTTGCTGAAGTGTGAACTTTGTATGTAACTGTGCCTGTTGCATTTTTGTGTCCATGTGCTACCGTTTGTTTGGAAGGTTTGGTTAACAGGAAGCTGAACTTGCACCACGGGATTCGCGTTCCGCTGAATCCCACTTCTCTGGTCGTGTTCGATTTGTACGAACGAGGCGGGCCAGGGACCAGAACCTTCTTGCTCTTGGATGTTTCCGACGATGGGCAATTTTGGGACGAGTACCTTTTGGTTCGTGGTCCGCCTGGTCCGCAAATCGAACACCACCTTTCCGACGCGAGGGTTCAGAGGTTCGCGCGACGCTGCGTTTGCCGCGACGTGGTGACGACTGTGCGCTTGCCAAAGAAACGAATTTTCAGCGTGTTGCCAGTCAAGAGCCTTCCCCAGCAATCTACTGCCAATTTTGCCTCAATCAGCTGCGAGTACACGCGTGAAATGAGCCTATTTGTTGTGCTTTATCAGTTCTCTATCTCTCTTGCTGTTTGTAGACACTTGGTACCAATTGAAAACTGTTCCTGTGAACATTAGTGATTGAGCATTGGAAAAGACGGATTCCTTACAGCCCGATTTCGTGTTCCAGTGAACGAGGGTTGTGCAAAAAAAGCATTTCATCTTTTTTCCTCGACACATCCACTTGGAAACCTTTTGAGAATTCTGCGGAGAGATGTAGTTCTTGTTCTTTGTATGCGTGGCGCGTTGCGAAACTTACACTGCGTATTCTGGTAAAAACGTGTGTTCTTGTTCTTATCGAGTGTTGTGGATTGTCGTGTTTTGTACAATTTTGTAAATTTCCTGTCGAAAAATATTGTGTGCGTATTTGACTGAAAGGGTAAAGTGTGCGTGACACAGAAAGTTGTTTTTCTATTTCCTGACAAGAGTTTGCTGAACTCTCCAAAGCTTTGAAGCGACCACCGGATTTGCCCTTCCAAAGCAGTTCCAGAGCCAAATTTGACAGCAAAAGAACCCTTGTACATTGTTGTTTGTATCCTTTTGTTTCCACGGGACAAACCAATAAACCAAACTTATCCTTTCTTTGCTGGGTTCGTGTTTGGGTTCGTATTTCGTGGGGCGATCACGGTTCCTTTTCAAGGTTTTCAGGCAGCAAACCTCAGGGCTGTTCATGTTGCGTTTTGTTTGAGAAAAGTCCTCGCACTCTCGGCCTGTTTGCTTGGTGACCAATTGTTTCCTTTTCCAGACTCCTCAGGTGACAAAATGCTGAATTTATCGACGTGAAAATAGCGCCGTATCTACCCGTGTGAAAGACGCACCTTTTCACCCTGAAAGAGCGTCAAAGCAGCTGGTGCGTTGTTTTTGGGGTTTTTGAGTTTGCCAGAGTTGAAATGACACCTCAGCACCAGAACACAAATGTTGGGAGGGGGCGTAGTTTATTGGTGCGACTTGAACGCGCGTAGATACGGTAGAATCTCGTTCCAACACGTTTGCCTGGCCTGTGTGCACAAGAGTGTCGATTGTTGAAGTTCTTGAAAGGCATTGAATGAGTGGAGCATGAGAGTTGAGTGTCTCCATTTTTGTTGTTGTTATTTTTGTCTTTTTCCAAGAAAAAGTCCGAGCTAAAACAACAAAATGTTCATCTGATAAAATGTCATTCATAAATATTTGATGGCTACCAAAGCTCCTTGTTTCCTCACTCTTTTCAAGCAATGGGAAAGTTACACGATCTCAGAAAAAGCTTGATTGGCTGGTTGTCGCCTCTGTTGCGTTTGGAGGGTGGAAGGTTTGAGGAGTTGGATCATCTGGGATCAGCCCGGAGGGGGACTCTGGCCCAGCTTGTGATTTCCCCTTCTTGGTTCAGAATTGGATGCGAAAAACATCAAATCCAACTAGTAAAACACCGTGCCTTTGGCGCGAAATTGGGATGGGGTGGGGTGGCGCTTGTAGCGTTGGGTTGAGGTCCAGGCCTCCGGATCCGTTGGTTCCGCTTGCGTTTGCATCATGTGCGTCGTGTGCACAGCAGACGTCAACAATCCCAGGACTGCTGCATTCAGATCTCAGTGTGAGCTCATTCGGTGCACACAGATTGTGTCTCTAACAATTGTTGACAAACTTTCGAGGATTTCCGTGTGTGACACAGTGAGAAGAGACCGCGAGAGAAGATGAGTCAGTTGGTCCAGGGGAGTCTGCTGCAGAAGGGCAGGAACCACGCATTCAGCAGAACAAAGAACAACATGGACCCAAGACACATCCATTCACCACATCGCCGGACCCAAGGAGAGCAGACCCCTTTTTGGTGGGGGTGGGGGTGGGTGGGAGGAATTTCAACTTGAACAATTGACATGAAAATCTTCTGCATGAAAATCAGTGGGGCTTGTCAGATCATAGCCTTTAACACACACACACACACACACACACACACACACACACACACACACACACACACACAGGGGCTTGGGACCTGGACCAGCCGGTGTGCGTGCAGACTTCCATGACCCACGTATATACCTGAAGAACCACTGGTCCGACCAGTGGTGCTGCACGTACTCCCACACAACTGCACAACCTTTGAACAAAATCGGGACCCGAGTTTCATGTTACTCGTGACCATCCACGAACAACAGGCAACCGAATCTGTGCGTGACACGAGCCCCTCGAATTAACACTTGATTGTGGGACTTTTGGTGCTGTTGTCAATGCTGGTGCTGATGAGGCGTCTCCCCCTGTTTTCCTCTGGTGAGGACCGAGCCTGCTCTGGGGAACAACACTCGAGCTGGACCAAAGCACTGAGGTACCAGGGACGGATCCAGGGTCGGGTCGAGCAGGGCTGGCACCCCTGGGAGCTCAACTTTGACTTGGCAAAATCTACACGTGAAATTTCTCCTGTTGCGCAATTTTGTACAGTGCAAAAATTGCCCTGGGATCCTGGGGTCAGGGCGTTCTCCCCGGGGTTCGCCCCTGTACGCGCAGCAGAAAAACACGGTACTTGCACCCAAAGCGCACAAAGATGCTCCTGGCCTTCAACTGGTTGTGACAAACTGTCATTTTTGTGGGCATTCGTGTCCCCTTCGATCACAATCACTCGAGGGTGTGTCTGATGCGCTCCTTCCGCAAGGCCGGAACGAACTCATCACTCGACGGTCGTTGTGCCTGCGTGAGCGGGGAACGTCACGTTGCGCCATCGCATCTTTGGATCACAAAACGCCTGAAGACAGCTTCAATGGATTCGCGTGCGGGGGATCCAGGGAAACCTGGAGGCCCAGACTTCAGTGCCGGCCGGATGAAACCTCCGAAGCTTTGAACAAAAGAGACGCTTTCTTGGTTAGTTGGGGGGGAGAGGACACTTCCACTTCACCCCCACCCTGACCCTGAACCAAACAAATGAATAGCCCCTGAAATTTGCGCAAGAAGCGCAGGGGTTGATTTCATGCCTCGGTGTCAACAACAGACTTTTGCACCCCAAGGGTGAGGCACTTATTTCGTAGGTTCGGGTCCCCCAAGGTCTGCCCGTTTCCTGAGTCGTGGGTATGCACAGGGAACACAACAAACAGAAGCGGGCTGTCTCCACTCATCAGCCTCTCCAGCTTTCTACTGCTGGTTGGAGCCTCACACAGGAGCGTCACTTGCGTGCGCTCGCTTCTTCCGAAGCTCCGCCCGCCAAACTCCAGTGGATCCAGGGTCAGGCTCGGGTGATCTCTGAGCGACCCAGGGTAATGAAGGGGAGCTGGCGTCAGTCACAGCCAATAGTGACGGAAGCTCAAACTTCAAGGGGTGGGTAATTCTTTGGGGATGGGGGCCTGACTTCTTGGTTTGTATTTTTTTTATGTGACAAATGAAGAAAAATGGAAATTATTCTCACAAGAAAAAAAAAACAGAGCAAAAATCAGGTGGGGGGGCGGAACCCTTGCCTGGATCTGCAGAAACCAACATGGTACAAAAGAGCGGACCCGGGCAGTGCGCGGCAGACACTTCTGCGTGAACACTGCAAAGCGGAGCCTTCACCTCGTAATGAGATCAACACCAGCTTTCAGAAATGGTCACAAAATTTTGAACAACATGCAACTTTTTTTCTAATGTGTGGACAGTTGAGAATCTGAAGGTTAAAATGCGAGTGTAAAGTTAAAATGTCAAGGATAAAATACATATCAATTTTGTTACTTCTTGGTAATTATGGTGAGTGAACACAAACGTCCGACCGCGCGGCCATTCGTGTGTGTGTGTGTGTGTGTGTGTGTGTGTGAGAGAGAGAGAGAGAGAGAGAGAGAGAGAGAGAGAGAGAGAGAGAGAGAGAGAGAGAGAGAGAGAGAGAGAGAGAGTGTGTGTGTGTGTGTGTGTGTGTGAAGAGTCCGAAAGTTGTTTCTCCGTGTTCAAAATATTTTCCAACTTTGATTCGTCCTTGCACATTGCCGTCTCAATTTTTTCGCCGTACAAAATTGACATCAAAAGAAGCGGTGTGCATCATGTTTAAATTTCGCGCTTGTTCATTGATACCTTCACATCAGAAAATTCAAGTCAAATATTGGTGTGCGTTTATTCTTGGGTACAATGATCAGGGATGAAAATGGCGTATTTGGTTGTTGTTTATTTCAGATGGGACCAATTGTCAGGGCAATGGGCAGAACAACAACAACAACAACAACGTCAGTTTTAACTATTTAAATAACGCTGTTCAGGAAACAACAGTTGCTATTAATCTTCTTGACGTGGTGCCAAATTTTGATAATGCCGAAGACTTTGTATTCGATGCGTCAAAATATATGAACGCTTCAACTTGGAAAGAATGTGAGGCTCTGTAAGTACGTCTCGTATCTTTCTGAGAACGGACTCATATCCAGCTTAGGTGAGGGGGCAACCCTTTGATTGGAGGGGGGGGGGTGACTTCGACATTCAAGCAAGAAAAGCGCGTGTGGCTGCAAGGCAAAATTCGGAGGGGGTGGGTGGTTTATCCAGGGTTGGGACAGCTGACCCCTGGGGCTTCGCTGTTGAAGTGGCGGTGCAATGAAAACAAGGAACCCATCAATATTCTCGCATGATTTGTCCGGTCTTTTAATCCGTGACCTGAAAGCGCGTTTTGTTTTGTTTCAGAGCAATCCAAGATTTCTTCAAAATATATACTGCCTTCGAGCGACCGGAGGACTCTGGCTTCGCCGTGACCTGTGTTTGTCAACTGTCGTGGGAGCACTGCAACCATCAGGCCCTCTCGCCTTACCTTCGGGACGAACACTGGGGTAGGCGCACTCGGTTGCTCCCACAACTCCAGCTGCTCCAGGTGGTCGGGTCCACCTCCCTGCTCGACTTGTGAAAAGACTCCCCAAAGGAGGCACCACGGGAACAAAATTGGAAGAGACAAAATGTGTTTGATTGGGGGTCAGGCCCACTGGTTTCGGCATCTGCTCCTGAAGAGCATCCGTCAGCTGGCCAATGACATATGCAATGATCCAATGTCTGGTTGGCTATTTGCTTTCAGAGATAATTAATAAAACACACGAGAGACGGCAGGCAGCTGAGATCCCGCCGCGTCCGGACGATTTCTTCAAATTTATTCATCCTGATGAAATTGTCGGCGAAGCAAATTGCGACAGGTGAGATGTATTCATATCACTGACAGAACCTGTGAAAAAGGTGAGGTGCGCCTTTTTAGGTGATTTGAACCTTGAAGCATACATTATGTATAATGTATGGTGGTGAGAATCACCTATAGGCATCAAAAGGCTAAATCTGTGAACGCGAGTTTGAAAGTGTT
>JAAUXT010031053.1_pt1 | contig 19474 bp, 18 predicted proteins | sample 7278171 | NCBI WGS metagenome assembly JAAUXT01 (sample SAMN14350112, study PRJNA611818) | marine sediment metagenome | isolation source: surface marine sediment (1.8m) | place: French Polynesia: Moorea | collected 2018-08 | reverse complement strand
TCACGTAAAATCAATAATCGTGACGTTTCTTCTCGGTGACAGACATCACAACTCTGTTTGCGGAAAGCGTGAAGCAGCAACAGGAACTCGATTAGTCGATGAACCGATAATGATGAAGAGATTCGGTCAATGTAAGGCAACTCGGCATAACAAGGGAAACCATATCGAACACGCCCTTGGGCGTCGTTCGATGATGCGAAAAATTTAGAGCATCACGTCTACAACTGCAGGAATGACAGTTTGTGGCAGATAATCCCAATATCCTCATTCGCGGCACAAACAGTGGGAACAAGAACATGACGTGTTGAAGACGCGCGGTCGTAAAAGGATAACTGTCACAAGATGCAATTTTTCTGTTGAAATTGTTGTTCACACTTCACCTGAACCGCCCGGCCCGACCAGAAAAGTCCTTCTGAAAAGGATGGGCATCATACAGATCTTGTGCAGGGGGCCCACCCAGAGGAAAATTGATCCCATCTCCCTGACCAACCCAAACAGATTCTCTGTCCTCGTTCAGTCTTCTTGCATTTTGTCATCAATTTTGCACGTTCAAATCATCGTCCCACTCCACCACAGTGGTCTCTCTCGGACCAACTCTTGAATCAACTTCCTGAAAAATCAGATGTGGCAGAGCTCCACTGCCCACAACATGGGTGGCAGACATCACCTTTGTCGCGAGTTCATTCTGAGCTTCAACCAGATCAACCAAATTTTACACTGCCAGAAATTTGACAGAGCAGATACGTAGACTCTGTAACATCACTTGTCTGACCTTGCTGTCCACTTGGGTTCTCGTTTCCTCAAGACCTGAACATTCACAATGAGAACGATGATAAACCTGTTGCACCTTTTTTACACTGTAAAATTGTTCAATCAAATTTGAGAAGAATCCACTTCAACTGAATTGAACTGAATGCGGCAAAAGATGGCAAAACCCGGGAAGTGTACTGACTTTGAGATAGGAGACTGCATTGTACCAGGTGGCATCACCTTTTCTTTTTCTTCAAGTAGACTCTAGTCTAGTTCTAGATCAGGGTCCACAGATTCTACTCGTAGTGTACGAGTACATGTTCACTGCAAATCATGCTGAAGCCAATTGGTTTGAAGGTGCACACCTTTCAAGCATTCCAACAATTTCACTCTCATTGCCGTAGATTCTACTGTAACACCGATTGTGTGTCGCTCACCTGTGCCATGGTTCCCTCTGCCCCGCTCACCGACCCTGCCGGGGTGAAGTGACCCGTCAGTTTGTACTCATAAGTCTCTATCTCGCCATTTTCAGATTTCTCGTGCAAGATCACTTCAAGGAGGGCCTTTTCCCGGCCACAACAACACAATACCATCGATATCCATATTGTTGTCCGAAGCACTGTCATGCTGGAAAACCTGTCCTCCTCTTGAGATGCATTTTGCCCTCAGTTTGCGCTGAATATCCGTGAACAAATAGTTGGCTTGGTGTGGCCGTGTCTGCACGTCAAGGATTTGTTGTGGACTGGCGGCATGTTCAAAGGAGAGAGCTCCGTGACGTCGACCAATCCGCTCCGCGCACCTTGAACCGCGACATCTTGCGGAGATCACCCAAACCACCGTGTTGGTACACTACGAGTACGAGGGGGATCCCAATGCTGACAGTGCAATGACCATGTTGTATCACCTTTACGTTGGAGGGGTCAACTCAGCAATTTCTGAGTGCACAAGGTGATGCAACATGCACTGCACCGTCAGCATTGGGATCCCCCTCGTACTCTGAAAACACCCCAAACTTTCTCGTGTCAGATTTTGAACACTCATTGCAGAGATGATTTTCGCAGATTCGTACATGTGCGACATTTGATCTACTTTTGTTTGAGAGATATCTGTTCCCCAAACGCAAATTAATAATGCAAGCATGTTGTGAAGAACGGTTCAACGCTCAGGGCCCGCCCACAGGCCGATTACCGATTGGAGGCGGCGGCCAGCAAGCACCCCTGTGGGGTGACTGAACTCAAAACCACGAAACTCACCTTTAGAACGAGTGTGTCAGGCGATGTACCAGATTATGGAAGACCCCCTGGGGGGCCAGGCCGCCATTGAAGTAGGCCACCACAGCTCTCACCACCTAGGGGTCAGTCTTGGGCAGACCCTGCCTTTGGGCCTCTTCACACAACATTCTAATGCAGGAATGACAAAAGCTCTGTTTCTTCAAAAGTAATGGGCCTTCCTGGTGCAGCAGCCATTTTGTATGAAAGAGCACCAAAAATCAATCACATGATACCCCCATGGGGGGTGGAAGAATGCAGGCCAAAGCCAGCAAAATAGTGATATTGTGCTATTATGTATCTATTTTCTATCCAATTAATTATTATAAAAATATTCAGAATATTAAAAATTGTCAGGTGCTGCCAACACCCCCTACCGGGGGAAGAGTGGTGTGACACACCAGCTGTGAATTTGTAGTTAGAATCACCACTCACCAGAGGGCATGATTGGATGAAGGTCAATAAATATGGAGGTTCCCGCCCTCGGGGACAGTCTCTCCTGAGATACCAACCTGTGTGTTTGTGATATCACTACACCCAACCCCACGAAAAAGCTTAAACTGGCACAGTGCAAAGTTTTCTTCATTGGACATGTATGTTGATGGTTTCAAAGTAAAAATTTGTGTCCTCCAGAGCCCAACCCCAGCCAAATCCAGGACCCACCCCTGTTCCCGCTGAAAATTTAATGCTGCTATCGTTGCGCAGCAGGCACAAGTCGCAGCTCTTCTTTTGGAGAATTTTAGCAAACTGCCCGCAACCCTGGAAACGTAAATGCAAACGTAATTTTTGGCATGTTGTGATAGTCAAAAGTTGCGCTTGCGTTTGCATTTCCAGCGTTGCGCCATGTTTGCTAAAACTCGCCATGATTATGTTTTCACCCCTCATGACCCAAACTGATCCTGGAGCCGTCAGAGACAACACGTTGGTGTGTGTGTTCATTTATTTTTCTCGCGAAATCTCAACAAAGCTGGACCAACATGGCATTTACCGCACTCAATTGGTTTGGCTCATTGCCTCCACCTGAAAAAGAAAATTATAGAAATGTCAGGTTCTTGTTGCAGAGTTGCAGAAAACGTTTTGCCCCAGCTGAATAATTCACTGGCATTTTCACTCCACTCCCTTCCACACCACTTACAACTTCAAAACTTTGTCCTTTCCTCCACTTGCGACTCTTTGACCATCAGGACTCCAGTCAACTGCATAAACCTGTGCAAAAATGTTGAAGAAACAAACAAATCAGTGCAACTGCAACCAAGCCTCTTTTCTGTTCTTGGGAAAACGGGGCTGTGCCACACAAAAGTGCGTATGATTTGTACCGTGCGCTTTCTTTTTGAAAAATATACTGTACCTCATCAGCATGGCCTGGCAAATCAAAGAGCAACTTCTTGGTCTTGACGTTCCACAGTTTCAGAGTGGAGTCTGCACTGCCACTGCACAGAAGTCGACTGTCTGCAGACCAGGCCACCTGGTACACTCTCTGCACATGACCTCGCAACGTGGCCAAAAATCTGCAGCACACAAGATGGTCAATCATAAAAATAGAATTGCCATAAAGCAAGTTGTTCCTTTGAGTTTTTCGACAAAATATCGTTTGTTGGCTTCCAGTTTTCGTTCACATTTCAGACGAACTTACGCTCCAGTTTTTCCATCCCACAGTTTCACAGACTTGTCGAACGAAGCGCTCGCGATCAGTCTCGTGTCTGGCGAGAACTGCACTTCATTGATCAGTTGCTGATGTCCGGTCAACCGCGCAACTGGTTTTTTGTCCGATTCTGGATGCCACAGAAACATTGTAAAATCATCCGATCCGGAAACGAGCCTCTCTGAATCACTGCCCTGCACAAGAGGAAGGAGTAGCTCGCAGATGAACATTGCCATGTCGTGCTTCCTTTTCTTTTGAACACAAAATACTCTCTGTGATTTCAGCTTCGTTTTACCTTCACAGCCAAATACTTGGACTCTGCCTTCTTCGCCAAATCTTCTGCTTCATAAGAAAGAATTAGTTGCTCAATTGCTGCGCATTCGTGCACAAATGTACGTACGGTAAATTTCACCGATCGCACAAAAGGTCAACGTCAATGCTTTCGGTGGTTCTGCTTGACAAAGGAACTGAAATGCATTTGTTCGGGGTGGCACAAAAAAACGAAGCAACACCCCAACGTGTCTGTCCTTCTTGTACCTGTCGCATTTGACTCCTGTTGGACCAGTGATGGAGCAGCTGAGTCGAACGCAGCAGTGCGCAGCACATAGTCAGTGCTCAGCGCCATGGTGTTCACCCAATGTCCGTGTCCCTGTAGAGTTCTGCATAAAACTCCCTGTCAGAATACACAAACATTTTCTTGAGAGTCGAAGTGCAAACTCAAAGAAATGACTTGCCTCAAACAACGAACAAGTAGACTGCTTACGTCCTGTCCTCTCCACACTTTGATGGTTCGGTCTTGTGAACACGAATAAATCAGACCAGTTCCTCCCCACTTCAAACATGTGACTGACTGAAGGTGACTTGACAAGACAATCAGACACTGTGAGAGAGCTGTGTCCCAAATTCTGATTGTGGCATCCTGCAATAGTGATTTGGACGTTGAAGCCGATTTTCTTCTCGTGAAAAAGCCAGTCGGCTCGCACAAAAGTGAACTCACCTTTGACGAACTTGCCAGATACCTGCTTTCTGGGTCCCTGAAAAACAGAAATATTCGACTTGTTTCTTTTTGAACAAAAAGACAGTACCCTTCACGAATCAAATTGAAAACAAAAGGGGTCGTTTCGTAGAAGGATGGATGACGACACAACAAACACTGACAAATGCATTGGTTTCCAGCAGAGACACGTGATCCATTTGGAGTGGCCTGACAGAGTTCTTCCCAACTGCTTTCCTGTCACTGGATCCCAAACACAAATCTGAAAGTGGCATGTTCAAGAAACATCAAACAACAGCTGAACCAGAAAATGAAATTTTGAGAGCAACCTGATGTCCACAAAGACTTACTTGACTGTTTTTGCATCCTGATGCTAACTTTGTCGAGCTCGGTGACCAAGCGATGCTCAGCACCCAATGCTTGTGCGCTTTACAAGTGTGATGGGGGGTTTCGGTGTTCAGATCCCAAAATCTGACCGTTGTGTCACCAGAACCACTGGCCAAGTATCTGCATGATTTCAACAAAACAAATATGGCGTAGGCCCGGAAATAAACGCACTGAAATGAGAATTTCACGCCCAAAGACCTCATACCTGCCATCGGGGCTGAACTGAACGGATATCACAGCTTCTGCATGTCCCTCTATTGTGCTGGTGCATCTGGTCACTGCTCGAACTTTGAAAATGGCCTCCCTCTGGTAAACGATTTCGATCACATCTTCCGAATTGATGTTGTCCCCCAATGCGTACTCCAGCTGGTCTGTTATTTCATTGCTGTTCACGAAAAATCTGTACGGAGTTGGATCTTCCTGCCAAAAAAAGGATTGAAATTTTGCACACACTTCACGACGACTGATTTCTTGAACGCATCTTCTGCGTGACCACACGCATACTTACATCATGAAGCAAGGCATTGCAAACCAGCTGCAAATTTGCAGTTGTGATGCTCAGAGGAAGATCGAAGGGCGCCCCTGTCAACTCGCCGGTTTCATTTTTGAACTGGCACTGGATCCGCTTGTCACTGCTGCCTTTGGGGTCACCTGCACTTTCTGCCATTTCCGTGCTGCAAGGTCAGATCACGTTTTCATAACTGCACAAATTACTTCTGACAAGTAGTTTATGGGAAGGTGGATGAAATGTCCCCTGCCCCCCTGGCCTGGACCCCCCCTGCCTGCCCCCCGCAGGACCTCCCCTCCCTGTGTGTATGTAGGCTATATAAGGCAGTGCACCAAGGCAGGGGCAGGCATTCAGCCACTGAGACAAGGACAAGGAAGAATCGACGACATTACCGGCAAGGGACTTCGCACTGCAGTTGCCTTGAGCACTGCTTCTTGTTATGATGTACAATCATGCCATCTGGTGAGTGGTGGTTATAACATGGTCAGTTGTGTCACACCACACTCCTCCCCCACCAGGGGGTGCTGGTATCAGCAACAATTTTATCATTTATGTATATTTTTACAATAATTAATTGGATACAAATTTGATAGAAAATAGCATATCACTATTTTACTGGCTTTTAGCCTGCATCCCTCCCCCCACAGGGCTATCACATAATCATGTGACTGGGTTTTCCCTCTCTTCTGAAAAACATGGCTGCTGCCCAATGCATGATCAAAATTGAAGCATTTAGCTATATCAGACAGGCCATTGTGAGGTTCCTTCTCGACTTTGAGAGCAAGACAGGGCTGCCAGTCACCCATCCCCAGGGGGTGGGGGCCTGTGAGGCTCACTTTAACTTTTAGGGCCCTGTCCCCAACCAGTCACTCCAGATATTAATTCAACAGATCTCAGCGGACGTCATTGCATCGCATTCTCACTAGGTAAGCCCCTTTTGGTGGTTCTCAGTTCATGTCACTCTGTGGACGGCAGGAATTCTTGATTATTGAAACTCCTGCTATTCACAGCTATTATGTTTCTCTCTGCCGGTTGATGCCGATGTTTGATGGATTTTCTCTGTCAGGTTGATTGAGCGCACTCGGTTAATTAAAGCTAATTGATGTCTAGGGTTTTGTGATTGAAATAAGGCTCATGATTTGTCTGACAAAAGAGAAACGATCAGATTATGGTTGAATTAACTCTCTCTCATTTATTCCCCGAAGTACAACATGTCACTCCAGGAAAATCAATAATCTCGTGTCTCGGATCATGATGTCACAGAAGTCAATAACGTGATGTTTCATCTCGGTGACAGACATAACAACACTGTGGAAAGCGGAAAGCAGGAACAAGAACTCGATTAGTTGATGAACCGATAAACAATGAAGAGATTCGGACAATGTAAGGTGACTCATCATGATAAGGAAAACATATCGAACACACCCTTGGTGTCATTCGATGATGCGAAAAATTTAGAGCATCACGTCTACAATACTCCCCCACCTTGAAAAAGATTGCATAAGTACAAGTCGCATTACATTCCACGAATCACAAACAACATGCATTCAGCACAACGACATGCAGCTACCATAACAATATCACGACATGCATCTCTGAAAATGCGAAGATGATTATCCCAATTGGATCCTTGAATACTTTCATTTGTTCATCACTCCTGTCAAGCATAGTGTCAGCGCAGCATTTGTATCTCGAGTCAATGTCTTTCCAAACAGTTGTTTCACTACAGCATTCTCAACTGTGTCAGCTTTTTCATCACGACATCATGTCACCATTGTGTTCACAGTTCATGTCACTTTTTCAGCTGTAAAGTTTTAGAAAAATTCCCTGCAAAACAAACATCAAGTTAACCTTAATTGTTTGATTGAGGAGTTGGATTGTTGGCACATGCATTAATTGCAATAATTCTGTTGGTGCGTGCAGCGTGTCCCACTGTCTGAGCATTATCTCCGTGAGCATCCCAGCACCCAAGCGTTATTGTCAGCGCGTCAGCATCACTTTCTACCCTTTAAATGACACACACGACGGTTCACTTTCAATTGGACGCAACAAGACTCCGCTTCTCTCTACAATTCAAGGATTCTCCGCTCACTTCCAAAGTCAAGCAAGTTAAACTTCACTTTGCTTCTTCACCGTTTCTCTCGTGATAATTTTTGCATGCTTCAAAATTCTCGGGATAATTTTGCCTGTCTCCAAGTTGTCATGATAAATTTCTTGTGTTTTTCAAAACTTTTGTACTCGCAAATTTCTTATCCATTTCAACTCTGTAAATTCTTGTACCTGAATTGCTCATAACAGTCCTGAATGCATCTATCTTAAAATTACTGTTCAATCTCCCTAAAATGTTTAAATTTACTTTCCAGAATGTGTTTCCTGATTTATCCGCAGTGTGATGAGGATCTCGACTGTTGGCTTCTGCCTATGTTCAAGTTTCAACCCAACCGCACTGGTCAGCAGAATGATCTCATCTACCACTATGAAAGCTTCAAGCCGTGTCATCGCTGTGAGCTGACCGGGGGAAGGTGCCTCAGAAAAGCGTACAATTGTCCTTTCAAGGACTGCAGATGTGTTCGGATGCAGCCATGCTCCGAAGAACTCTCTCAAGACGACTATTGCAGCCAGTTGGCTAAACTTCATGGTGTTACCCTGCTACCCCTTGCTCTCGATGGACACAGTTATGAAGGACATTGGGAGTCAGAGCATGTACAATTCAGCTCATGCTCTCCCAGCAAGCCCGCACCCACCAACAGCAAAATCGCAAGACAGCATCACCTAGCAAATCTCCGTGGCATGGAGAGGATGTCGCCATCAGCTCGGGCTCACTGCCAGAAAATAGAAGATAATCTGCACGAGCTGTACTCTACACGGCGTCTTCTCCAAAAGCACACATCAGAAATGGACTCTGCTGAAACCTTGACAATCCCCAAGTACTGCGCCAAAATAGACAAGTGTAAACGGTACCTCTCAATTACAGAGACCAAACCACTGTCTCCACGTTCAAAGTGCTCATGTCACTCTTCCAGATATTCACCATAACTAACCTGTAGACCTTACTCATCATCTTGTAAATAAATATCACCTTTCCGTGCCAACATCCTGAATCAAACCCTTGTTGTGTTTCAATGTTGCAAATAAATCGGAAAATTTCTTGGTGTGAGTGTACTCTCATCACCACAAGTTGGAAAATTTCTTGGTGTGAGTGTACTCTCATCACCACAAGTCGGAAAATTTCTTGGTGTGAGTGTACTCTCATCACCATTCCTCCCCCACACACATTTTGAAACGATCATGACATGAAACGTTGAAATTCATACGTCGTCAATGTAAAATGTCACAAAATTCACATCACGCGTAGAAACATCACAAAATTTGACATCAGCTCGTTATACTCCGAGTTTCTACACGATGCATAGTTATGCGAGTACAACAGCATCAGTTCACATGCAACTACATTTCAGAACAGTATTTTGAACAAATTAGTGTGTTTTGTCATCATGCTTTCATCGAAAAGCATGGGACATGTGAAACCAATGAGTGCTCTTGGTGCACTACGTGACATGTTGTTGGCGGACGCCTTTCAAAGTGCAGTACGCTACGACAGGTAAGTGTACAATTGTGAAGATAGACACAGATTCAGTCGACTCACACTCGTGACACTCACAATTTTGTAAAGTAACAATTTAGGTTTAAATTCCAGACTGATGAGCATGAAGGATTGGTTAGTTGACCATTAATGAAGCACGCCATCTTGACGTGCCAGATGTCAGTGAAAAAGTTCGGGAGGTCATTGAAATTTTGGTGCCCTCTGTTCTACAAGCCAAAGACAACCATGATCGCGCCAAAGCTGCGTTGGTGGTGCATGACAATTGTCACAGACAACAAGCTGCATGTTAAAATTCACTCAAAAACTGTTCCTCACCTTTGTTAGTTTGTACAGAAATATTCGCGCGTCTGTCACCAAGGGTGACACCACCACATTTGTGATCATCACCATAAAATTTCAACCACTCTGTCAATAAATACACCGAATCCATCATGACGAAGCTTATGTACAGCATGCACTTTGTCATGACAACGCAAATAAAACAGAATTGAACCGAAAGCATCTGCATTGTTGAAATTCATCACTCCTCGAGTGGAGGTGTTGAAAAATTCAGCATTGTTGTGACACACCACAGAAGATCAGTTTTTTCTGTTGTAGATCAGTTTTTCCCATTGTTTAAAACACAGCCACCACACACGATCCGAGAACGTGTTACACTCGCAAGTGTGTACTTGACGTGAAACTAGAGGCATAAAAAACCACCCTTCTCCTTATGGACTCATGCGGAAAAAGCCTCAAATGAGTTTCACCATGTTGAGTTGTGAACTTACATGAAATAATTAAAGTCCACACCCTCCCTCTGGTTTTTGTAACCATCTGTCAAGCGAATCGCAACTCGCTTGATCACCTTGCCCATTTTGTTCCTGCCACATGGTTGTTTGATTTCACTGTCCGTCATCTTATCAAGTTCGGAAGAACGATGGCCACAACCCCAGAAGGAATGCTTTGTTGCTTCGAGGAACTCCAGATCCGAGTGGTCGAGTAGGAAAGCCCGCATCTGCTGATAACTGGGAAGGGCAAGTTTTCTGAGCACAAGTTCCTCGATCACACGCACCACGTGATTGTTCTGCCACATCTGCACTATGACGTCAGTCACCTCATAGTTTTGTCATGCCCGCTGGATCATGTCTCTCACCAAAGTCATTACCCCAAATGATGCCTGGTTGTGAAAGGGGACTTCAGTGGTGTAACGTTGATGAAGTTCTTGAGCATCACGCTGAAGTCCCAGGAACTGCAACTTGAAGAACTGGTACGCATGTTCAACGCTGCCGAAGGTGTAGACCCATGTAGGTGGTTGTCCTGGTCCCAGTGCCTGGATGCACAGCTCCACCTGGATCTCCGCTGGTGCCAGGTTGCTGAGCCGTGATTCAGGTCCCAAGAACGCGACGTACCTGGATCCACTCCTGACAGCATACATTCTGAAAAGAGAGCTGAAACCCCGATGCACTATTAGTCTCCCCATTCTTTGTCACGATATCGTGCTGGAAGGCATCTGTTGTGATGCAGGGGTCGTGTTCTTTTGAGAGAAGGTGCGTTGTGCTCGGGTTTGTCTGTGCTCATGCATTTGTTTGGGTTGTTTTGTTTGTACAGTTCATTCTCTCTTTCACGGACAATCTCCTCCATCTTGTGATGTTGTTCTGCAGAGTTCAGGCATCTGTGTGGTGAAATTCCAGTTAAGATCAGCAATGTCATCAACAGTCAAGTACAGTTGAGAAGAACCCGGGAAAATGTCCACACTGGCATTGTCGAGCAACTCTGAAATGGGATCACACCATCGCAAATGTCAAAGGTTGACACGACTGTGCTTCTTCATCTCTGTGTGCTTGATCCACACCTGCCTCTGTCCCTGATTGACAAACTGGATAACTCTGTACCTGGGCTCCCATCTGGCCTCATGTTTCTTGGGGTGGACATTCTCACAGTACACACGATCACCAATCTGTAGCTTCTGGATCTTACCACAGTTACCCTTCTTTCGTGATTGGTCCTTTCGACATCGTGCAAGACAGAGATTGCACCTTCCACATGCCTGTGCGACCCAGAGATCTGCAAGATTGAGAGACTCGTTCTCATAACTCCAGTAACCTCGTGATAACATCGGCAAGAGATGGTCAATGTTGTACGTGGGCTCCTGTCCCGACCACAAGAACAATGGTGCCTCCCCTGTCTCAGTGTGTGGCAGTTTGTGGTATGTCTCCAGGGCACCCCTCATGACAGACCACCAATCCCGTTCTACCCCCAATGCCGTGGCTTTTCTGTAGACCTTGTTCAAGTAATGATGAAATCTTTCCAGTACCCCATTGGATTGTGGGCTGTATGGTGCTGTGAGTCTGTGCTTGATGTTGCATGACTTGAGTAATCTTGCAAAGTCCTTGTTCTTGAACTCTGACCCATTGTCAGACAAAATTTCTTGCGGGGTGTGCATGTATGCAAGGATGTTTTGAAGAGCTGTGCAAACCTGAGCTGCTGACTTGTCCTGTAAAGGTTCAGCAAAGGGGTACTGTGAATGGAGATCGATTGCTGTCAAAGCAATGTGTCTGTCAATGGACCAGACATCGACCGCGAGCCGCAATCCTGGACCCACTGGGGGTTGGATGCGGATCATGGGGTGAGGATCCCTCTTCAATTTGCCCAGTTGACAGACCCAGCATCCCTTGACAAATTGTGCAATTTGTTTGACCATGCCCTTCCAGAAGACCTGTGGTTGAAGGACTACAATCATCTTGTCACAACCTGGGTGAGCTAACTCCTTGTGTATGTTTACCAACACACTGAGACGAAGGGTGCGTGGGATGACAAGAGCAAAGCTGCCTCGCTTCTCATCATACAAAACAGCCTTGTACAGTAGCTTGTCACGAACAACAAACAGACCATTCTTGTCTGGTCTCACGGTCTTGATTTGTGCCTTGATCCTCTTGCAATACCCATTGTGCTCTTGGAATGACAAGAACTGTTAATCCGTGAGCTTCGAGATCTTCTTGATCTCAACAATGTCTTCTGCCACGAGCTGAGCCTCCTCAACTTGTGTTGCCAAACACTGGTCACTTACCCTCTTCTCTGTTTGAACAGTCTTACTCGTGTGTGTCTCAGGATCGATCTCTTGATGGATGGGTTTTGCCGGGAAGTCTGCGTCCACAGCATTGTGGTCTTGGAACAGCTTGGCATCATTCATCCGGCTCAGGCAATCTGAAAGATTCTTTTCGGAAGAGACCCATTCAAACTTCAGATCAAATCGCTGTATCTCGAGCAACCAATGATTAACCATCTCATTGCATGTTTGTGACTCAAGAAACCGCTCGAGAGGCTTGTGATCACAGCGAAGCGTCACAGGACAGCCTTCAATGAAGACTGCAAAATGCTCCACTGCCTCCTTGACAGCATGTGCCTCCTTCATGAGTGCTGCCCAATTGCATTGTGATCCCTAGAACGACTTTGACCAGTACCCAATAGGGTGTAGCTTTGGAGGATACTTCTCTTCTAGGAGCTCAACGAGGACATCTGTGGCACTTGTCCGGGTGACACCAGCAACCAAGTCTCTTCCCCTTCAGCTCATGCAGACTCACCATCAACTCGGGAGAATCCAAGATGTGTTGTCGATACCTCTTCAATGACTCTGACCTCGTCATGTTGGTTTCTTCAGATCCATTAGCATTCTTCATCGTGATCTTGAAGGGATTCGCCCACTTCGAAGCCTCAAGGTCCCATCCACTGTGTTTGACTTGTCGACCAATGTAGACATTGCACCCCTGATGAACCTGATCCTGATCTTGCCTCAACCTAACTATATACCATTGGGTGTTCAACATCATCTGCCTCCTGCATCAGGACTCCGCTCATTGCCTTCTTGGAGGCATTAGTGTACAAGATGTATGGTTTGGAACTGTCGGGAAAAGCCAACACACAATTGTCCAGCAACAAGTCCTTCATCAATGCAAATGATCAGTCGTGTTCATCATTCCAGAGTCCCTCCAACTTCATGTTGACTGTGGCATTGGGCATTGTGAGAAAGTCTTGAATTGGGGCCAAGACGTCGCAGTAGAAGGGAACATGTGTCCGCAGGAAACTCATGAATCCAAGAAGCAACTTCACCTGAGCTATCATTTGTGGAACCTCTAACTTGCAAACAGCTTCCAACTTGCTCTGCTGAATCGAAACACCATCCCCTGACACAGCTGATCCAACAAAATCTACCTGCTTCATCAGGAACTGGCATTTCTTCAGTGACAATTTGTAACCTGTCGTCCTGAGGCGCTCAAAGAGCCACCGCAACAACTTGAGATGTGGCAGGACTCCCTTTGTGCCTGACAAGAGATCATCGATGTATGCCCTGGTGTGCTTGATTCCTCGTAAATCTGCTGAGATCTGGTTCTGGAAGACTGCGGGACTGATCTTCGACCCTTGTGGAAGAAACCTGAATTGCCATTTGCCAAGCTCACAGCTAAACGAAGTGAATTTGTGGCTATCGGGATGGATCTCTATCGTGAAAAAGGCATGAGTGATGTCCATGTTCGAGAACACATCACAACCATTGAATTCCACCAAAATGTCTTGAATCCTGGGAATTGGGTACACAACGTTCTCAATGACCTTGTTCAGTCACCAGAAGTCGATCATGAGACGGTACTGTGAGGTGCCCTCTGGTGCCTTCTTAGGCACCAAAAGACAGGGTGAATTGTACTCGTTGTTTTCACACTTCTCAATAACGCCTCCTTCAATCAGGTCGTCGAGAAGTTTTTGCAAGACACTTCTCAATTTCAGAGGTGTCCTGTAGTTGGGAACATTCACTGGAACCGTGCTTGTCAAGTTGATTTGGACTTGGCACGTCTTGGAGGTCTGAGATTTTCCAACATCTGCTGTACTGGCAGAGAAGATGTCCTCAAATTCATGGATCAAATCTTTGAGGGATTGTTGATACTCAGGAAAGTCATACTGGGGAAAGACTAACTTTGATGAATAGGCTGCGGATTGCATTGTCTGCTCACTGGAGCAGGATTTTTCCACAAGATTCAACTTTGCCAGCCTGCTAAGTAGCTCGTCTTCTGGCAAATCAACTAATTTGACCTCATTCAGCTTGCAGATCAACTGGCGATCCTCAGGCAAGAGAGCTTCCCAGCATTGGCAAATGTGATTCCACTGTGGTGACCCTTCTTTGATGTGGCCTAACTTCTGCTTCTGACTGGGATCTTTCATGATCTCTTCACACCTTGCTGCGTAAGCTAGTTCTGCCTTACTTGCCTCTGTCTGAACTGCATCATCAACAATTGGAGCATCTTTGCTGTAATAAATCTCAGGATGTCCAGTCAATTTACCATCTCGAAGCTTGAAGCCTCCTGGTCATGGTTCAAACAAGATGTTCTCATCTTGCATGAAATTGAGTCCGATGATCAACTTGCAATAGAGCCTATCAACTACCACTGCCTGCAATTCCCTTGTCTTTCCATCATTGAACCTGATTGTCACCATGATTGAAGATTGGCCATTCAAATGCCCGCTTCCGATGCCATCAATTACCACTGGTCTCATGAGGTCATTCTGGATGGCTCCTCTCAAAACAAGTTGATGTGACATGAGGCGATCCACTAGACACAAGGTAGCCCCTGTGTCCCACAGAGACTTGACCTGTAAACCCTGCAAACTTGGGATACAAGATGCAACTGCACCTGCGTGTGTGACAGTAACAACAATTGGATCATCTACTTGATTCATGGTCTTATCAGAGCTCACAGCCTCTGATAAAGAGTGAGACAAATTACAGTCCACACTCCTGCTTGTGTCTGTGGGCATGTCTGTTTGTCGTGGTCGTGATTCCCATCTGTCTCGTGACTTTTGCTGATCTAGTCACGCGGATGTGGTCTCCTTCTTTACATCTGAGCGCTTATCTGACCTCTTTGAGTAGTCATCATTTCGTCAAGATCGATGTCCTTGCTCTTTCCTCAGGGAGCGACTTCTCGAACAATGGTACTCGCGGCCTCTGTCATCATGATGGAAGTCACGGTGGAATTCATGTCAGAAGTCACGACGATCATCACGACAATCGCCTCTCCTGAAATTGAAGCTTGCACTGGCAGGAATGTGTTTCTTTGCTGCCTGGTATGTACCATCATTGCGATCCCTCCTGCACTGGACTACAGTGTGGCCCAACCTTCCACACTTGTAGCACCTTTTTGCGGTGCATTTTGGCATGTGGTAGGCCAACTGTCCTGACTTGACCTCAGTTTTACACCACCTGCAGGTGGTTGCATTCTTTGCTCTACAGTCTCGCAAGTCGTGACTGTGGGTCTCATGAATCGGGCAGTGAGACTGTTTCAGGGGGGCCTGGTTCTTCTGGGCATTATTCCCCGGCTTGTCTGACTTATGCTGAGATTTAGGTTCCTGAACAGTCTCCTTCTTTGTGTTGTCTGTCTTGCACACCTTTTCTTTACCTGCAATGCCTTCCTCACCACTCTGAGTGGAAGTGGATTTACGCGCGACCCTGACTGACTCGTAACCTTCCTTGTCCTCATCTTCCCCCTGCCTTCAGCCCCTGGGTTGTCCTGACACATTGTCTAACTTTTCAGACTGATAGGTCAGATCCAAATACAAGCTGAGTGGGGCCTGTGTGTGTTTCGACTTTTCCTTGAAGAGCCAGCGATGAAAAGTCTGATCCTTGAACCCCTTGATGTAGTGAGTGACCTGAAACTGGTCTGTTGCTATTGTCATGATTTCTTTACCCCCAGCTTGAAGGCACTTGGTGAACTCAGTGTTGTATTCACCAATGGTGCACTCTCCCTGCACAACATCATCTAACTCCTTATGCGCAAAAGCTTCATCAGTGTACTTGTAAAACCTCTCCCTCAAAGAAGCTAACAGTGTGCTGAGCCTGTCTGCCTGGTGTCCGATCATTTCAACAAATATGGTGGGATCAGGACCGAGTTTCTGTTTAACTAACACAAGAAACAGCGCCCTGTTTGGTTGGTATGTTTCAGCTTGTTTTACCTTTGTTTCCCAATTGTAGTAGTTTCGCGAGTTCCCATCAAAGGTGGGAATCGCCTGGATTAGTGTCTGCGCGTAGGTCATGTTAGCCAAAGTAAGAGCGATGCTGGCTGCCTCACTCGTGGCACCAGGTGGATCTGCAAAACTCACCATTGGCTGCGCAGGAGTGGGAACATCTGAGTGTTGAGAGTGCACCTCTGAGAACAAAGCAACAGGAGTTGTCACTCTGAGTCCAGCAGGCCTGTCACACTCGGCCTGAAAGAAGTCTGCCTCAAAAGTATCGGGGAAGCTTTGCCATTCATGAATACTCCCCTCAACAGCAAAAAGCACTTGTCCCATTGTAAATGCATTCAGCAACAATGAATGAAACTGGCACGGATACTGGATGGATTCATTGTGGATCTCAACATTGCTGTCCACCAACAGGACACTGAGAATATGGTCCCCCCGCCACTTCGCAACAACGGGAAACATTGAACGCCCGCCGCACGTAAGTTGATGATCCCCATCACAGTTGCAAAATTTGCAATGGATCTTCATCAGAATCAGGTCATCTCCCATGTTGTCCTGCAAGAGAGTTGACTGTTAAGTAAGCGTGTCCTGTAAATAAGGAGATCATGCAATCTTAATCCGTGCCATGTTGGCCAATATGTCTAACTTTCTTGAATGTCATGAGAGAGAGAGAGAATATGATGTTCACACTTTCAAACAATTTTCTTGAGTATCATAGATGCTATGTTTGCACCACCCCTTTGAAATGATGAAGTTCATGCATTGTTTTGACTCCTTTCCACATGGATGTTGTTGTCTTTTCATGACGAGACTTCGGGATCCATGAATAATTCACGATGACAATTCTGAACAGCTGAATTGATTGAAATTTCCAACTTCATTTACCCCCAAGCCACTTTCTACGTTGCCATTGCATTTGTTGAATTTCTGTCTATGTTCCAGGAAAACACACCCAACAGGATTGGCTGTGGATGAAAGCCACTACACAGTACCTCGTGTCAAACCAAAACTGTTGTTGCAAGTGGTGTGGATCATGAATTGAACGAATTTCACTATGTGTTCATGACCTGGAGATTGCTCATCTAGTGGTGGGACACTTTCCACTCCACAGACTATCGTGACATAAAATTGAGTGAGACCGGTCTTGTACACAGAGTGCGTGCTTGTTAGTTTTTCATGAGAGCTCACAATACTTTGAATTTCCTTCATCGCTTCTCACCAACTGTGAGCTCACCATCATCCTACACCATATAAACAATCATTAAGAATCAGGTGTCCTCACGAAGTATCCAGAACCTATTGTGGTTCCAAATTTTTCAGAATCAAAAATATTGTACATTGATTCCTTTGATTGGCATGCATGCTACGTGAACAAAATGCCTTACTTGATCGAGCTGAAGCATATCGTGTCCTCACCTAACACGATGAAATTCACTTGGATAATAATTCCATCCCATTCACCACTCGACAACCCCTCAGTTGTTTGGATGAGATCCTTTCTTCAATGAACGTACACGCCTTGCACCAGGTGGAGCTGTCTCCAAAGGGTGCCTGATCAGCCTACGTACCCTCTGCACCTGCATTGGACCACTAGCAACTGCACTCTTTGGATCCGCCACTGCGCAACCTCTACTCCTTGTCCACCTTCTGATCGCTGTGTTTGATAACCTATGCAACTGCATCACTGCTTGATAGACACGCCTCCTTCTGAATGATCTCCTATTTCTGACCCCTCTTTCCCTAGCAGACCTCTCCACTGCTGCCATCGGGTTCAGAATGATTTCAGACCGCTGTGATCCTTCTGATTGCCTGTCCTCCTCATTATCATCGAATTGGCCAGTTTGTCCTGCAGGCACGTCGAGTCCAGCCTCCTCCTCCTGTTGTGTGGCCCTCATGCCAAGGACTGGACTGCTTTGCTGGCTTGAAGTTCCTCCCATTGAAGAAGCCAACTCTCTCACGAGTGAGCCCTCTGGTTCAGGCGAAAAGACCGGGACATGAGGACCCTGGATGGTGAGAGTGGGCATTCCCGGTTGGACAATGTCATCCTGGACCAAACCTTGAGGCATGGTAGGTGTCGGGTGTCGTAGAAGTGCTTATGACAACAGTGTCCTGTGACTGTGAGACAACTGGTGTCTCGTGTTCAGCCTGTTCACTCGTGCTTACCGACACATTTTCAACAGGTTGCTTGTCATGACAGGAACATTTGAGGCCACTCGTGCCTACCAACACACTCTTGTCGTGAAGGGTGCATTTAAGCACCTCAGGAGTTGTGCATGGCTTTCTAACAGGAACTCGCGATTTCACGGTTGGTGAGGCATCCCCAGCTTGAGCAATTTCACCTGTCCCTCTTGGTGATGGGGTGTGTCTGAAGGCCTCTAGAAGTTCTGTCTACCCCTCCGACAAAGATCCTGTCGACCTGTTGTTGATGGAAGTGTCGAGCTTGCACGCCTTGACCTCCTGCATAACTGGGTATTGAGGACCCCACTTTTCCAGAGCCATTGTCTTCATCCGATGAATGGATTACAATAACGTCGGTAGGCTCCCGAAGCGTTGCACTCTCCTTGGTAATTTTACATTTACTTGTGGCAACATTACGTCAGCCTTCTACTCTCTGTAATCCCTGGGGCAACTCACCCTGCAGCCATGGAGGTGGTGTTGAAGTAGGATCCTGTCCATGAGTCAGTTGGAGCTGTGACAGCTGTGGTGTGTCTGCAAGAGACATGGAGGGCAAACCAGCAGTCTGCTCCCCTTGATGGGGGCAGGCCGACTCACCCTCTTCAACAACAGCTTGCGTGGGGTGCCTCTTTCCCTTTTTCTTTTGAAGGAACTTTTGATTACAGGCTCCGAGATGAGCTGCGTACTCAGCCTGCATGAAAATTCTGCCACAATTGTCGCATGACACTAGTGTCACATTTTCCCTCAGTGCCTTGTACTCCTCATGATCGAATGGCCCCTTGCAGTGCCGCTCGTGAACCAAATGATCAGTCTTCTTCCAGTGACCATGGCCACATGCCCGACATGTATGTTCACGCCCATGAATGGGGAAATGGTCCATCAGATATTGGGCAGTCGGGAAGGTCTTGCCACATCCTGGGAAGTAGCACATGTACATCTTACCTTCGATCCCGTGCATGAGCTCTACATGATAATTCAGCTTACCCCTGTCCTTGAGAATATGTCAGTAGTATGTCACATACCTATTCACCTGTAAATTGGGAGGATGCACATGCATTGCTAGGCACCAGCCAATCAGAGGGCTGGATTGGGTTGGTAACCATGGTGATTATGACATCATCACCTGGATTTTGCCAGTTTTGGCCACCAGAGGGCTAGATTT
>JAAUXT010003013.1_pt1 | contig 19474 bp, 26 predicted proteins | sample 7278171 | NCBI WGS metagenome assembly JAAUXT01 (sample SAMN14350112, study PRJNA611818) | marine sediment metagenome | isolation source: surface marine sediment (1.8m) | place: French Polynesia: Moorea | collected 2018-08 | reverse complement strand
GTAGGGTGGGAGGTTACATTCCAAAGTGTGGACAGACGCACACATGAATGCTAAGGGTTTTTAAGCCAACAGCGGGACCTAGATGGCCGGCTATGCGCGACCATCAAAAAGATCAGAGTGCAACAAAACAGAGTGCAACGGTCTGTAAATTAGATACGAGGTTGTTACAAGTGATTGGATTTATCATGTGTTGCTTGATTGGTATTGATTTATCGATTGAGTCAGCGGTTCCGCAACCCGGCACCAAAGACTACAGACACTTGGTGCTTCTGGGGTCACAGACTGTCCTTGACAAGGTCAGTCTGGGAACTGTCAGGACTTGTTCTGCAGGCACAATGGACCAGAAAACAGCCAATATGAGTATGCGGATCCCACGCTGACTGCTTCAGCGCATCTGTGTGTGGTTTTCTGTGCGGATGGGAGTGACTGCCAAGGACTGTGTGGACGCTGTCAAACTGGCCTTCGGGCATGGGACTTACTCCAGAAGCACTATCTACAACTGGCACAAAGCTTTCAGGGAAGGAAGGACCAAACTGGGCGATTTCATCCAGTGTGGAGCACCCCAGCGGGCAAGGACAAGGCGCAGGATCCGCCTGTGCAGAGCCATGGTTGAAAGGAAAAAGGCAATCTGCATTGAGGAGTTGTCCCGGACACTTGGAATTTCTTTTGGCAGCACGCACAAAATTTTGAGGACTGACTTACATCTGAAAAAGAAAGCTGCAAAACTGGTTCCCCACAAGCTAACTGACGCCCAGTGTCGACAGAAGAGACTGTTCTGCCAGGATTTCCTGTGGCGCCTGAGGCATGTCCCCAACTTTTTAAGTTGGGTGGTAACTACAGATGAAGCCTGGTTCTACCTGACAGAAACTGGTACCAAGAAGGAGAACATGCAGTGGCTTTCTGCACAGGAAAACCGAGCACAAGTGCCACGCCATCCCCGGAGCTGCAAGAAGTTAATGGTGATTCCCTTCTTTGACTGGAGAGGACTCCTACATGTTGAGTACTACCACAACCAAACCATCAACCAAACACTGTTTAGACTGCTCCTGCAGGATGTTTGGCAACACTTCAGAACCAGGAGAGGTATCCTGTACTGGACCCAAAGGTACAGGTACCTGCTCCATATGGACAATGCTCCGGCGCATCGTGGTTTGACTGTCAGGAGATGCTTGGAAGCACTGGAGTGGAGACGCCTTCCTCATCCCCCATATTCTCCCGACCTCTCACCTTGTGATTTTTTCCTTTTCCCACTGCTGAAGAAGAGGTTGAGAGGTCGGGAGTTTGGTGATGTCCATCTCCTGGAACTGGCTGTGACAAGAGAACTCAGCAATATCACTCAGCAGCAGTGGAGATCCTGCTTCATTGACTGGGTTCGGAGGTGCAGGAAGTGTCTCCGGTTCAATGGAACTTATTTTGAAGGGATGAAGCATGCCCCCCCTCATCCAGGACATTGAGTGATTTTGTGACATTAATGCTACATTTTCAGCTGACTTTTTTTCTCACTGTGTGCCTCACATTGTTTGTTTACATTCCATTGTGTCGGCCTGTGTACCCAGTTGCGCAATAAATAAGTTAAATGGTTGACCATACCCGGTATGAAAAGGTTTCGGTCAGACATGATAAATCCAATCACTTGTTGTAACAACCTCGTACTTCAGACAATTGCAAGTCGACTACGGGACACAGGAATGAGACCCGTCAAAATCGCCTGGTGCCCGTTCTGAAACGAGAAACATTCTTGATCGCAGGAAAATTTGTTTTTGAAGGTATGTAGAGCTTCACGTGTTAAACACAAGGAAAGAATGAAGTCCTATGAAGACAAAGTTTGTATTGAATGGCATTTTCCAAGAAAATGGACATGGGTTCCCTCACAAATCAAAGTGAACGTTGAACAAAATGGCGTTCCAAAATGTTTTCGTTCTTTGATCCGTTGTCAGGAACTTCACAGAGAAGTGTGGAATCCTCAAGGATTTTCAGTTACAGTGATTTTGACCTTTTTAATGACAACCTCATGACTTGTTGAAACTTGAGTGTAAAGTGCAGTGTGGAAGAGCTGATTTGAACAGTGTGATTTGTCACGGTTATTTTTGGCGTGCGTCACGGCCTGCCGCCTCAATGAAGTTCACTCAATGCACATACATACCTTCGATCTGAAGGGTTTCTTTCTCCTGTATTTGTTCTGTGGTTAAGAACAAAACAAACTTCGTTGCCGATTCACGATGAAGTTCGTTGCACACGTCGATCGAACTGACAATTGCGTCTTTTCAGATGCCGAACATAAAGCTGCAGAGTTCGGACGGTGAGATATTCGAGGTGGATGTTGAGATCGCCAAACAGTCCGTCACAATCAAAACCATGCTGGAAGGTAGGAGCATCAGCTTGTTTTGCAAAACTCATATAAAGCACCAGAAATGCGAATCGGGAAACGTGGCTGCAAACAGAATGTTGCACAGCGAGTACTCCTACGTGGTGAGCTTGAATTGGTCACCCAAATATATTTCGACCCAAATTGTTCGCAGATTTGGGAATGGATGAAGATGACGACGAGGCGGTTCCTCTGCCCAACGTGAATGCTGCCATTCTGAAAAAGGTAACCAAGCCTCCCACAAACCAATCAGCCTCAAGTTTCTGGATCTGGGAATGTGAAACTTGTACTGCACGTTTCACTTCACGGGATTGCTTGTTTATGTGCACGTGGGTTGATCATGTCAGGTGATCCAGTGGTGTACGTACCACAAGGACGACCCGCCACCCCCAGAAGACGACGAAAACAAAGAGAAGCGAACAGACGATATCAGCTCGTGGGACGCTGAGTTTCTCAAAGTGGATCAGGGAACGCTATTCGAACTTATATTGGTGAGTACTCTTGACATTTGACAAAACTTCAGATTTGTTCAGTTATGGTTCTTATCAACTGCCATAACCACCACGCAGACGTTCGTGTTCTCGAGAGTCTGGAGTCTGCAAGGAAATCAGGATGGGTGTTGCCCAGACAGCAGAACGGTGCATGATGCGGTGACAATGGTGGGCTCAGAAGTGCAGTGAATAGAGTTGTCTTTGCAGGCGGCAAACTACCTTGACATCAAGGGTTTGTTGGACGTGACGTGTAAGACGGTGGCGAACATGATCAAGGGAAAGACGCCCGAAGAAATCCGCAAAACATTCAACATCAAGAACGATTTCACACCAGCAGAGGAGGAACAGGTGAGAGGCGGAAAGCTTGTGAGAGACTGAGGACGAGAACGAAAGTGGGATGGCCTGCAACGCACGAAGGTCGTGGGGAGTGCTGGTTTTGGAAACATGTGCAGGCAAAGAAATCGCAAGAATGAATTTGGCATCAGGTTGTTGAGACTTTGCGCTGCTCTGAGTGATTTTTGGTGTCATTGTGCAACGGATAAATAAATTCTGCGTTTGCTTTCTGCAGGTGCGGAAAGAGAACGAGTGGTGTGAGGAGAAGTAAGCAGCAGAATGTGATCGTCATCATCTTGTATTTTCTTCGACTCCACAGTGACATGAACTGATCATCGTTGTGCTCTCAGTTGAAATCGCGGTTGAAATGCGCCTTGAGATTTGCTGGTGTGCGTCGAAGTGAATATTTCAGTCCGCGTGTTGGAAACACACAGCTTGTGTCTTGTGACAGGGTGAAAGTAGACTGACTCTACTTCGAGACAAATTATTTGAGGCTGGAAGAGTCTCGCATTTCCAATTCGACACCTCCTCCTTCTGGTCAGTTTCCAGCAACGAAGTGTGAGACAGTGAACGTGAAGTTCTGACAGTATGAATCCCTTTCAATATTAACTCTCCGCTTGCAACGTTTCCCAGCTGGTTTCACCAGCTGGAAGAAAAGTTTGAGCATGCATGAAACGCCTGGTTCTTTTCAAGTTTCCCGGCGTACTTATTTGGTTGGGCCTCCAAAAGGCAACCCAGGACCCAGGTTACAAACCAGAGTTACCACCAAGAAGAATGACAGTACACTGAGATGGTTGCTTGTTCTCCCGTTTCTGGTCCTTGCGACAGTTGATTGATTCCGTTTCTCACTTTTCCAATTGTCCCCGAAAGTTTCGTTCTTCGTTGTGTGTAAATACATTTGTGCCGTTGCGTCCTGTAACACTTGTTGTTTTGACCTTTCGGAGCAACAACGGTGTAAAAATAGTGTTGAACCTCAGATAAATTATTTCAAAAGAAAATTAGAATAAAAAGTCATCATCAAAGGAATTTTCTTTTGTTCACGGTGGTTTTGAAGGCTTTAGCGGAGTGGGTTTTCGTTTCAAGGCGTGCGATTGAGCAATCGTGTGTGTGTGTGTGTGTGTGAAGAGTGCGTGAAACAATGATGCCCAATCTTTTGAACTGCACTTCCAAGCAACTGTGGAAAGTGGTGCCTGAGTGAAGTATTTTGATTTGTAATGTTGACCATTGACAGGTAAAATTTTTGCTCGACTCAAATGGCAGTTTTCTGTGGACGCAGCGCACAACCGGAAGTGCATTGTGCGCGACCTGAACTACAACACCAAAGAAAAATGGCGGCAAACTGTACGCAGGAACGCCACATCAAAAATTCTGTTTTTCCATCGTAACCAACGAAAGTAGAACACAAATTATCAGCGTGAATTTTCCCTAAAAGGTATGGATTTAAAGTGACATGGCGTTTGGTCCCAACTGTTTAGCACTGGTGAAAAAAACTGCGATGAAATATGGCGGGATAAAGTCTGCTTTGTGACCGTTGTGGCTGGAGTGCCGCGATTCAGGTTGGGGCATCTTCTGGTCAAGTTTGTGTCGCAGTTCGACATCGGTCCAGTTGATTCCAACAACGGCAAAGTTAAAAAGAAATTAAAGGCTTTTTCTCCGACATCGGGAGGAGTCGAACTGATTGCCGTCACGGCCGAAGTCCGTGACAGATAAGAATCCAACGGTGCAAGTTTTGCCGCTTGGTGCCAGGAATCCACCGGTTCTGTCAATCTTCCACAGGATGCTTGTATCTGTTGTCACGAGTATCTGATGTACTTACTGTCGGAATTATCGCAGAACCAGTCTTTTTCTCAAGCCGTCTTGCTTGCTGGTCGTTTGAACACCGTCGTATAATCAATCCAGTCTTCAGAGGGGAAAACACTGGTCCTACAAGTCGCGTTTTGAACAACTTTCAAATTCACTTCTTGAAATTTCTCTTTCGTTTCGACCCCAGAAGTCGACAAAATGGCGACGGCGGCGCTGTTTCCTACGTTGCCGCACATCACGGTGGTGGAGGAGAACGACCTGTACGCCGTGGGCTGGGTCCGCACCATGGACGAGGTGAAGGAAGTGCTCGCCACGTTCATGGGCAAAACCAACCTCAACTACCGCATGTATAGGGTCGTCAAGAACTTCGGCAACAGAGGTAAGCTTTTGTTTGAGAGTCGCAGCAGTGTTTCAATCGAGAGGGAAAGGGATCGATTTTTTTTTGCGAGTACATGTACAAAGTTTAACGATCTTACGCTGCGCAAAAACACGAAGGGAACTTTGGAATGAAAAGTTTTGATGTAACAAAAAAGAAGATAAGTTGCACACGTTTACAGTACTCGACGATGCGGTATTGTGACGCAAAAACGTGACATGGTTTGCAGGCTTGCCAGTGGAAAATCTTGTCATTGGATTTGAAAGCATTGAAAGACGCAAAGGTCGGAAAAAAAGAAATCAGAAGCAACAACAAGATCGAACTGAGGCTCAGGAAGAAAGCCATGATGAAGTTGAAGAAACAGCGACCGACGACGTCGAGCAGAAGGACATTCCTTTGGTCCCGTTCCAGGGCCATCCCTTCATCATACTTTCCAGTTCCACTGACATGCATTGCCTTTACGGGACAAACAAATTCCAGGCTTACTCCGAGAAGCGCAAGGCTCAGCTGCAGGTACAGACTGACGGACACTGAAGGAGAGTCCTGACCACGCTTGTTCCTTTTGCGAACTTCTCCAGATGTCCAACGAAACAGAGATGCCACATTTCAGGGTCCAAAACAGTTTGTGTTTTCTTGCAGTGCCACTGTTGGAGCTTTTCCCATGACAACTATTTTGTTGTTGTTCGCAACGCATCACCAAGTTTCTTGTTTCAGCCCTCACCGGCAGCTCAACGTTTGCTTCAAGCAATGCCAGTTTGTAACCAGTTAGCATTTTCCGTTCATCAACCGTGTCGTCCCGTCTTCCAGCTTTCCCGAATCGCGACTGGCGTGTGTGTTTCCAGTCTTGGCACTGGTCCGACAAGAAAGGAAAAGGGGGCAAAGGCGCAGGGGACATTGAGGACGAGATGGACATGGAAGAAGACGAGGGGCAGGGCGTGGTGCGTTACGTGCCGTTCCAGGGAACGCCCTTCGTGCTGCTTCCCGCCTTCAAGGAATACGACTGTCTCTATGGCGATGATTACTACGCGCGCAAGAAGCAGGCCGAATACTACAGGAAGTCGGTGCGACACTTGTGTTCCATGCGCCTTTGGAAGAGACCCATGTCCCGTTTTCGTTTTGCCATATTGATCAACAGAGATGCCACTACCTAATCTTCAGTTCAATGTTTTGTTCCACACCTTTATTTTAGGATTCGTGGCTGCAAATTGGACAAGTTTTGTTTGTTGTTGCGGGTGTCGTGATGTGGACGTGAATTTTGACCGGAAAATTGTCATTGCAGCGTTCCCCAACCGCGGTTGGCGAATCAGTGTTCAGTCCATGCAACAGCTGGACAAAGAAGACATAGCGCCCGAACGCATGCGCCTGAGAACTGTGCCGTACCAAGGGATTCCCTTTCTTATCCTGCCTCACGATCTGGAGTTCCACTGCCAATACGGCTATGACAAGCACAAAAACAAAGCGGTACGCTGTTGCTCGTGACGGTTGAGATCCATCCCGGCAGCCCCGACTCTTGAAATGCTTTGGACGCTACACTTGAACAGAGATGTCACTTATTTTGATGTTTCATGGTGAACTTTGCTTTCAGCGTCTGTTGTCGCAAGACAGTTTTGGAAATGCGTTTTGCACAGCTTTCAGGATCACTCCATTTCAACTTCATTCTGGGCATTGTTTGTGCCGCATGTGACGTTGTTCTGACGATCTCTACCAAGGTCCACTTCTAATTTTGCAGCTTTTCCAAATCGCGACTGGCACGTGCGTTTCCAAGAGAAAACAGGACACTACGCTGATGCCCCTGACGAAGAGGAACAGAATGATGCCCAGCTGATCAAGCTGGTGCCATTCCAGGGCCACCCCTTTGTCATTCTACCCAGGGAGAACACGTTGCTGTGCGACTACGGACCGCGCAGATGGAAACCTTCACCGGTACGCAGAGCCCTGCCCACCGGCCCCATGTCGAAATGGATGGGACAAGAATCTCACTGAGCTTTTGGATTGTAAAGTTGCCCTGAAAGTTCAACAGAGATGCCACGTTTGTTGTTGTTGTCTTCGACTAACTTGTGCACTGTCTTTGTTGTGCAGGTGCCTTGGATGCCAGTCACACGGAACGCAGTTTCTCCTGTCAGCCGTTCATGCCTCTTGTCAGTTTCCTTCACACTCGAACAACGTGTTCGCTTTCAGGGTTCCCCGTGAACAACATGACGATTCGGTTCGAAAGTTTCTCGAAGCCCAGGAAACCCAAACAGGTCGCAGAAACGTCTGTTGCCAACGAACCGCGGAGCGAAGGCTGCAGCAGCGACGCACCTGAGCCGGTCGAGGAGGTGACGGTCACTTTGCTTGCTGAGCAAGACGAGTCTCAGTCGGCAGCAGCCGAAGAAACCACGGGCTGTGACGCTGCTGCGAATGAGCCAACGGAAGAAGTCACCATTGCGGAAAACGAGGATGTGGATACTGCGCGGTCCACCACGGGTTTGAGTGACCATGATGCGAGCGATAATGGAGAGCCACAGATCGTGCCCTTCCAGGGACTTCCTTTCGTCATTCTGTCCAACGATCTGCTCTACACGTGCAAATACGGCGCAGACATAGACAAGAACTACAGGCTCAAGCGGCAGCAGCGAAATGCAGAGGTACATTGTTTCGACACGACTCAGTTGTGGTTTGAAGCGCAGTGTTGCGCTGGTGACCTGCAGATCACAACGGATTCACAGAAGTTGAAAATTCTCAAGACCTAATTTCATCTGTTGCACGTTGTCAGTTTCAGCTGTGTCAAGCAGGGATGTCAGACATGCTTTCATCTGCATGGGATTGGTTCAATTTCAGGTGCTGATTCCAAGTGTTGCATTCAAATGAATTCTGTTCTGTTTTAGCACTTCCATTCCGGTGAAACAAATGACCTGACAGAACTGTGTGTCGGGAAATGAACTATTTCAAATGCTGATTTTTGTGCTGTGTCTGCATAGTGGCATCTCTGTTTGAGCGGGCTCTTTGGCTTTTGCTTCAAAGAGACCAAAGTTGATAAAATTTACCAATCAAACCAAATTGGGTGACAGAACTTCGGTGGATCCGGGGCCTGATCTTTTCATCATTTCGAAGTCGATTTTGCAATTGTGAACTCCGAAAAGTAACAAATCAAATATCATCTCCACTGAAAGTCATTTCGATTTGCTCAAATTATTTCAGCTTCGGATTGTCTGCGGAAAATGTAGAAATGCACACTTACTTTGCAGTTGATGAATCCGAACCGAAAAACGCGCAAATCGCGGCAGTCCATCAAGCGTGGCTGCCCCGCGCGCATCATGATCAAGGAAGTCTTCTGCTTCGTCGATTACCAGGTGCGAAAATTGATGCTTGGACCAGCTGACAAAACTTTTTTCCTTGCCGTGTGAGATCTGTGATTTCTCGGACTCAAGTTTGGGGCCCTCGGATGTCTGAGCATTCTTGGACGTGAGCAGAACAGGATCAAATTTACCGACTGACATAGCTGGTGTTTAGACTGTTCACATGGACAAGTCGCGATGCGTAACTTCATGGTTGCCTTGTGTCTGACAGTGCGACGCGTCGCCGTACCAGATCAAGAAGCTACAGAACCTGATGCGGAAGAAGCTGCTCGAGGGAGAGTGCCTCAACATGGAGAAGCGCTTCTACATCCGCCTCCCGAAGCCGGGCGTCCACAAGTTCCACGAGATGCCGCCCATGACGGACGCGCCCATCAGCTTCCCCGCCCTCAAGGGCGTCAAGACCGAGGTGTGTGTGTGTGTGTGTGTGTGATCACCCGTTGGGGTTTCGAGATTCTGTATGCGTGTGTTTGATCGCCCATGCAAGTTTTCGCACTTCTGGTAACGATCGCGTTTTGTGATTCAGACGGCCGTGGAGGATCCGGGTGGACTGGAGCTGGACGTGCCGGAAGTGGATGAGGACACGATGGTGGACTCCTCGCCCGAGGATGACGTCATTCACCGCACGTGGGTCGGGCTGTTCGACGAGCGCATCTCGGATGAGTTCGGCTACGTGGTGTCGGCGGAGAAAGCCGAGCAGCTGCTGAAGGAGTACGAGCGCGCGACGGGCACGAGCTTCGTGCCGCAGAAACTCTCGCGAGAACTCGGAACCACAGGTGAGGCTCAAAACCAAGCTTCACACACACGCAAGCACGCACACACGCATGCCCACACGCACCAGAAGGACAGTCTTGACCCTTACTCGCAGATTGGCGAGAATACCGCAGTTCTGGTCTTGTTGGCACATTTTCCTGGTGTTCACAGTTCTTGCGACTTTTTCCCTTCAGTGGAGGTGTCTCTGGACGGGCAGAAGATCATCTGGGAGGACGGCGGCATGTCGACGTGCATCGCGGGGCAGCTTCAGGCGAGCATCCCGTACGAGCGCTTCCCGCACATGATCCAGTCCATTCGTGTCTACAACTGCGAGCGCGGAAAACTCAAGGTGCGTCCAAGACTAAGTCCAATATTGTGGAACAACACACACACAGACACTCTCACTCGCGCGCGCACGGCAAACAAAAGTAGCCGCTTGGATTTTGCACTATGACATTTCCTAACGACAGCAGGAGCATGATGTGTGGAGGACCGAGAGTTCGTTCGTTCAAAAGAGAAACCAATGAACTGAGTTGGGCAAATTCATCTGTCGGTTTCAGAAAATCAAGGGAGTGAAGCACTTCGGCTGCCCGCTGTTCGTCAAGATGAAGGAAATGATATACTTTCCGGGATACACGGTGAGCTCCAGTGTTGTCTGTTCACCCCGCCCTCTCCCGGCTGTTCTCGCCTCGACACGTGATGTAGGGATCTGGTCAAGTCAAAAAGGGAAGCAACCTTTGAGAGGTCCCACTTCAACTGTGAACAATTTTACACGGGAAGGGGTGGGGGAGTCTTGTCTGCATTACAAAAGAAAGGTTGCGGGGAATACTTTTCCCCGAGGGAGCGCCCCCGAGGTGTCATGAAACTTGTTTGCCCTTGTGTATGACACGTACCTGTTGTTTCCTTCAGTTGCCCGAGGACAAGGCGTTTGACTTCCTGGAGCGGGTCAAGATGCGGGACAAGTTGCAGGAGGACCTGCGGGCGGGGCGCCACATCGAGGCGCAGCGTCGCATCTACATCGCGCTGCCGACGCCCGAGACGCGCCACCTGCACAGCGAGGAGACGGTGCGTCGCTGCATGCGCTTCCGCCTTCCTACAGTTTTCCCAATGAGCCTTGGTGACCAAATTTCAAAGCAGCGTTCGGTGCTTACGGTATCATGAGTACGAGCCTTGTGGGTCACGGACACTGGTCGGTGAACGTGTAGAAACTTTGCAACCAGCATGTTACAAAGTACTCGTCCCCAAGGGAACTTCACAGGTGTGCAAATCCAAGTGGCATCAAAAGCTCTGTTCTGTTCTGTGTGCAGACGAAGGAGGTAAGCATGGACGCGCGTCTCTGGGAGCGCATGATGGACGTGTTCGCGCTCGGCGTCTCCGACAGTGACGTCATCACGAGGCATCTCCACAACATGACCGTCCACGAGATCTACAAAGGTGCGTCGGTCCCCCGTCCGTCCGCGTCAGTGCCTCTTGAACGTCGGAAATAAACCTGATCGAATTTGCACAGAAGCAACACTTGTGTGTGAGGGATTGGTTTCGCGTGCATTTCTGTCACGTTTGAAGGATATTTTGCGTCTTGGAACGCTGCATGAAAATTTACATTTGAGATTTGTTTTCAGACAAGACTCCCCCGTCAAAAGACAACCGCGTGTTCTTCCCGAACGAGTCGGCCGTTTCCGTCTTCCTGCGACGCAACAACTACAGCGTCGCCATGAGGTACCAGTCGAAATCACGTGACTTTTGAACACGTCAGAAACCATATGGTTTGCACCTTATATCATCTGGCGCCTCAAAGGGAAACCCCGAAAAGCTTTATGTCCATCGCTGGGGATAATGCATTGGAGTTGCGGTTGAGAGACCGTGATAGTGGCAACCCGCTTCTCCGAAGCTGTTCACAAAGTCAACTTGTGCGCGATGAACAGGAAGCAGATGCGGGACCAGCGGATCCACCAGCAGAAGCGGTTCCGGGAGCGGGAGGACGCGGTGATGGCGTGTCGCGAGCTGCTCAAGGAGTGCGACAAGATGCTCTACCTCATCACGGGGCAGGGCGCGCTCGAGGGCATCCGCGACAAGCTCGAACAGGTACCGCGCGGGCTCGTGACGATGTCCGAATTTCTCTGTGTGTGTGTGCGTGTGTGTGTGCGTGTGTGTGTGCGCGCGCACACTTCAAATGTGAACATGACTGAACGCAAATAGTGCAAAATTATTCCAAATCGATTGCCTTTCCAAGCACCAAACTTTGCAGTGGCGTGGAACTGGTTACACATTTCACTGATCTGTTGCAGCTGCACGAGCTGATGAGCGTGTACGCGCCGGACATGTGTGACCCGGAGATCCAGCAGGTGCTGCCCTACATCATCGCCGGCACCGAGCCGCCCACGTCGCACCAGCGCGCTCTGGCGGCCTGCGGCAAGGCCAAACCGCCCGGTACGTACGTGCGCGCACATGTTGCAAGGCAAGCCAGTCCCTGTTGTAAACAATTAGAAGTAGCGACTGCTGAGGCACACTTGTGCATTCGGAGTTTATGGGCACAAGAGGGACCCCATGCCACATCTCAAAGTGTGCGGTCAGGACCGAAACAGGTCGCGTGGCACAACGCTGACGGTGTTTTGCCTTGAAGTTGGCCGTCAGTTTGTCCGACTTGGCGGTCAGTTTATTCGACTGTTGCTGTCACGCAGAGTTACGTGTTGCGAAACCGCCCGGTACGTACGCGCACAAAACAAGCGAGTCCCAAAATCAAACAGAATTCAAGTTGCGACCGCTGAGGTGGAGTTCGAGTTGTCTTTCGCCACCGGTTCTTCTGGGTGTGCCTGTAGGCACTGATCCCATCCACATTTCCAACCTGTCAAACACTGACCGAACTCGCACTTTCGGTGCGGCCGACGAACAGATACTGACAACGCGCTGTGACTCGACTCGCTCTTGATGTTCATTGCTGTTTGATATTGAGCAGGAATCCCGTATTCTCCGCCGAAGAAGAGGCGGAAGGTGGAGGAGGTGTACGAGCAGAACGTGAACGAGCTCACTGCACTGTTCAATGAAGATTCCGAGGACAGCCAGGTGAGGCACCTTTCAGGCGGGCGAAGTTATGAGCTCAATTCTGGGTGATGAGAAACTTGACAGCTGGAGCCATTTGATTGGACACACCCAATGGCAACTGAGCTTTGAGTGACACCCGTGTATCATCATCGCGGCCAATTGCAGACACGTTCTCACTTGCACAAGGCCAAATGGAATCTGAATTGCCGACTCTCTCCCCGCAGGAGTCAGTGCTGTGTTCGCGTGGAGGGCACCAGTGTTTCCCTATCTCACAAAGGTGTTGACGCCAATTGTGTGTTGGTGTATGGTATCTCAGTTCCCAACTCTGTCCCTGCAGGAGTCAGCGTGGAGTCGTCTCATCGAGCCGGAGCCGCCTCAGACCGAGGAGGCGGAGCTGGCGGCCGCCGCGCGCTCCCTCGTCGCCATCAACCAGCCCGGCGCCTTCCCGTCCACCTCCGCCGCCGTCGCCGCTACGACCAGCGCCGCCGGGACCGTGCAGTATACCCCGCAGCAGCCGGGCGGCGGAGGCGGCGCCCCCGAGCGGAGACAGCAGCACACCATCGTGAAGACGACCAGCCCCAGGAAACAGGTGAGAACGTTCGTTGTGGCTGTAGTCTGGTTGGCACCTCGCTCCAATCTCCTCGAATCATTCCGGTGAAACGCCATGTGGCGTTGGTCAGTGACTTGAAATTTGACGCCAGCGATTGCAAAGTTTGACTTCTGTCTTTTTCAGGTCACAACGGTGACCGCAATACAGGCGCAGCCTTCCACGAGTCAACAGCAGCAGGAGCAGGACATGATTGGTTCCCTCGTGTCCATCCCGGACCAACCCGGCACCTCGGCCCAGTACACGACGGTCGTGTCGGCGCCGCCATCTGACGGCGCCCCGCAGTACCTCACCGTCGAGCTGCCCGCCACCTCCATCGCTGACCTGGACACACAGACTGCCGCGCCCACCGTGGTCAAGTCCGCCGTTCCACAGGGTGCCACAGTTCTCAAAGCGCTCCCCAAGACCGCGGGGGCCCGAATCATTAAAGTGATCAGCAACTCGGGGACTTCTAAAGTGCTCAAGACGTTCACGACGGCGCAGGGCCAGCAGTTCGTGTTGGCGGACGCTGCGCTGTCCGTGCTCAACGTCGCGGGTCAGAGCGGCGCGACGGAAGCGGATCTCAGCGTCGGACTCAACATCGAGGCGCAGTCAGAGACGAGTGACGTCACCGGTATCACGTAGCGATCACGTGATCGGTGTCACGTGATTGACACCACGTGGCAATGTGACCAGTGACACGTGGAAACGTGACTGGTGTCTCCTGCTGCAGGCCTTGTGACGTCACCGGTGTCACGTGGTGCCAGTCTCGTTCACACTGAGCACAACCGAACAGTGGCGTTCTTCCGCACAAAAGCGCCAAAATCTGCAGTCAGTGTGAAGGAGACGTGCACACAGGACCGACGAAAGTTTTTCTTGGCGTCATGTTTTCCCATGGAATTTTTGACGTTCTTCTGCACTTATAAAATAAGGTTCTCGCTCGCGCACAGCATTTGGTCGTTTGAGTTTTTGACACAGCGCGGAACAGCAAAACTAAGCTGGATTTATTGAACACTGGGACTTCACTTTATTGGTCCTGCAGATTCTGCCTTGAAATTGTTTTGTAAATAGTTGACACGTCATTGTGCAAAAACTGAGTCGACGATGAATAAAAACATCGAGAAACATTATTTATCAATTCGTTCTTCAGATCTATTTTCTGGAAAAAAAAAAATATATAAATGTACCCCTCAAGAATAAGCCCGCGGTTGATAGGGAAAACAAAGCTTCACAAAAGAAGGACTTTCAAGACATTATGCAAAACATGAGTGCAACATCATAAATGCAACCCAGTCCGTGTAAAACAGGCAGTGAATCATTGACTGTGCAGTGGATCGCTCCGGACTCGACGTCATCAGATGATGGTGATGGGGACGTCTCCGTTGTACATCGTCGGCTCCAAGTCGGACAGGTCATCGTCCTCCGCGTCAGAACTTGGTGCTGCAAACAGAAATACGCAGTGAATACAACGCCCACACAAGTTCACCGAGCAACTTCCTGAACAGCGAAAGTTATTCCACGGAGTTTGCTGGAGAGCGTTGTTTCCCCAAAGAACGAGGTGTTACCGATCGGAAAGTTCCACATTTGCAAAATGTGACAGCCAAACACAGAACAGGAAAATTCACACGGAACAAATTTTAGCGATGAGCAGCTGCTGCAGAACATGTGAACTCGTAAGCCGAGCGAGAAGCTCGCAGGGCGGTGCGACTCTCACTGAAGCGACGTGGCCTTGGAACAGGAACCTCAACAACTTGAGCAAATGCGTTTCCAGCGAGTGAGGCATTGGGGAGAAAAAGAATCTGAAGAGCCGCGGTCTATGTCAGCCAATAAGCAAGAAAGACTGTCCGAACTCATGTTCGGTTTTCACGAAATCCGCGAAAGAAAATATTTTTTGTGCAATTTCGCCACACCACACCCTTCCAATCTTGTTGCACTTGCTGGAACAACGCAAATGAGCCACTACATCTGACAAGTTACGTGTGTTAAATGACACTTTTCTACAACAAACAGCACACGAAAGTTCAGGTTACTGCATCCGTTACCTCACAAACACATATCCTGTTGTAAATGAGCAAAGAATCCATGTTAGATCTTTTCACAATCCCTTTAGTTTCAGGGTAGTGTCAGGTGTAATTTTTACAGACTGGCTGCTTCTGTACAACGTTTGTTTTTACCCTTTTGTCGTCATCAGACGAACCAAATTCTGAGGATGAAACAAACAAAATGGCGAAAAAAATTAGTCTGGAGTGGAACAAAAATCTTCTGTGGTCGACACGAAGGAAACTCAACTGAGCAAAACAGAACGCGATTTTTTGCACGTGGGAATTTGTGCTTGAAGGACGAGAACTAAATATGTCACAAAAGGAAACAAAATACGTGAGGCTGGCGAAGAGACAAAATCGGTCAACAAAACTCTGGTGCACTGATGCGTGTTCTGCACCGTTTGGTCTTGGGTGCAAAATTTGTTTCTGTGGGGAGGAGAGGGGAAGATTTGTAGAAACAATTCTGTGTTTTCGTTCGCAAGTGAATTGCAACAGACAGGTATTGCCTTGGTAGCAAATTCTGTTCGTCACGAAAGCTTGTTAGAAGCTGTCTCAAAAAGTTCAAATCTCTGATTTGTTGTCTGTTTGTTTTTTTTTGGGGGACCCCTACCCCCACCAATGACTGTGTCGTGTTACTTGCAGTGTTTACAGGACAGGAACTGCACCCCCCCCCCCCAATTGTTCGTTTTCCAAAGACCCCCTGTCTACAAAAGGACGTGCGACAAAAGAAAACCCGCGCTGAGGTCTTCGCGTGTCGGAGAGGGTGAAAAACAGTGGAGTGCACACGGACAACACCATCCACACTTCTCTACTCACTCGGAAGATCGTAATCCGGTCGAGGGAATCTTCATTCGCGGAGAAAATGGTGAAAATGATCAATCATCTCTCAATCACATCAACCGCCCACTCATTCTCCAACAATCGCAAACAATCACGTTGGTCTGTTTTGGTCAGTTCCACAAAACGAGTTTTGTTTCAGAGTCAAGCACACACAACCTCAAACATAATTACAAAGACAGCAATGCTTACACTTGTTCTTCATAGCGAGGGAATCCAGGCGATGACGCCACGATCAGCTGAACTTGTTTCTGCAATGTGCAAACAGATCTGGATGAAGCTTTCGTCACAAAGTGGAATCTCCCCAAGCATGAACACATGCGACTCGGAACAATCTGGCAAAGCAACCACTTGAGCTCAAAAAAGATTCACTGCACTTGATGCAATTCACAATGCACGATCAAAAACTGCACGCTGTGTTGTTTCTGTGGGATGATCGTGTTGTGGTGTTCCGGTTGGAGACGCACCTTGCTGGCCCGGAAGGAGTCGGAGAGGAGCTGCTGGGCGCGGTGCAGCGGGAGCCCGAGCAGAGACAACCCGTTCACCATGAGAATCTCGTCCCCCGGCCGCACGCCTCCTGAGAGGAAACGGACCTTTCTTTCTTGTGCACACAAAACAAGAAAGGACACGCACACACACACGTGCAACACACACACACATACTACACCACACACACACACACACACACACACACACAGAGCACGCACACCTTCTATCGAGTCTCAATTCTTCCAACAGCTTTCCATTGGGAATGACGGGATTTGTCCAACTTTCACACGAAGTTTCACGGGATTGAACAAGACGTTCGGCAAAGGTTTGAAGCGTTTCGTCAGTTCACGGAAATGAAATGACTCTGTGTGTGTGTGTGTGTGTGTGTGTGTGTGTGTGCGTGTGTGTGCGTATCCGTGGGTCTACCATGTTTGTGGAGCGCGCCCCCTGCGTAGATCTCCGCCACAATGACGCGTTCTCCGTCCGACCCCAGAATCACGCCCAAGTCCTTACTCGTGTTCTGCAACACCAAATTTGATCATGATCAAGAACAAATGTTCGGACTGCATTGACCATGTCCAACAGAAAATTCAGAGCGTTGTTCACTCTCACCTTCTGGATCTCCAGGTGGGTAATCTTCCGTCCAGCGATCTGATCATCGGGGAACTGCAAGTGTAACAGGGACAAGATGGTGATTCGCCAACGAACAGCGAAGAACTCCACACGTGTCGAAATATGAATAGAATTGTTTGTGAATTTCCACAAAACTTACCAGTGGGTGAGGGTTGAACCCGTCATCCACCATTTCTCTTCCCGCAGCTCCGACCCTGCAACGAAACCAAGGCAGATTTCCATTTTCCTGCTGGTTTCCTGAATCGCACGAAGAACAATCCGATACCTGTCCATTCAGAAAACACAATCCATGTGAGAAAGAAGGTGGCTGTTACCCTCGCGGGAGCGTGCGGCTGTGGGCGGGGCTGAGCAGCACCGGCTTCTGGAAGCGGTATGCAGGAGATCCCGCCATCATCGTCTGTGAAACAACAACGTTGGGTTGAGCGTGCATATTCCAGTACACAAACAGGAATAGCCACTCTGGCACGAGCACAAGATGTGTGATGCGAGTACTCACACTGTAGTGAGGATGCACGGGCCCAGGCGGAGATTTGGCGCGACCTTTCTGCTTGGACAGTTTCCCTTTGCCGAATTTCGGAGGGACGGGCGGTGGTGGCTGAAACTGCTGAACAGGATGGGGCGGTGGCTGAAACTGCTGAACGGGAGGAGGGGGCGGAGGCAGGAAGGTTCTCAGGAGCGGAGGTGGAGGGGGCGGTACCGGCATCCCGCCCCCGTTCTGGTGAGCTGCGCCGTCGCTGGGCCCGTTGGTCGCGGGAGGCCTGGATGCGACGGAAGAGGCGGCGGAGGACGAGACGGAGGTGGTGCGTTTCGGAGGGACAGGTGGAGGTTCGTTCGGTCTCGTTGGGGATTCGTCTCTCTTCGCCATTTCCTGAAATGGACCAGTGTCACGGTTGAGACAAGAAGCAAATTCTTCAATCTCGAACTCAGGCTGCGCATCGAACAAAGCTTCAGACCGACTTCTCTGGATGCCATGCGTTGCGTTCCTGGTCATGCAAGACCACACTGGGTCGCACACGATGACGCAGAACTGTTTGACCAAGAACACAACGCGTGACACGTGACACGCAAACCCAGCCTGACATGTTCTCACCTGTCTCAGCTTGAACGCTCGATTCTCCAGAAGCGCAGCTGCAGCCGCAGTGAAGGTTTGCTGCTGTTGCGAGACGACGGCAGTGTGCGGTGGTGTTGCGGCCACGACGTGTGGTGTTGTTGCCACGACGTGTGGTGTTGTTGCCACGACGTGTGGTGTTGTTGCCACGACAGTGTGCGGTGCTGTTGCGGCAGGAGCGGATGTCAGTCTCGAAGCTGCGGAATCATCTGATCTGACTTTCGAATTCTTGACCCCGGGACCTTTGGAATGGATTTCTGCAAAAGGCAACAAGATTGGCTTGTCCACCAGTCAGTGTCACTCTCGTGATTCACTTGAGCAGGAGGGCGCTCGCCTGATTGAAGGACGATGAAGTGCAACACGGGGCGCGTCATCACACCATGCACATATCAACCTGGACGTGACGTGTGAGCCTTCGTGAGACACGGGGTTGCCGGCACTCACCTTTCAATACAAGTTGCACGTCTTCGTCACGGGTGACGTGGTTCTCTTCATCGTGAAGCGTGTTTCTGTTGATGAGAAACAAATATCTGTTTGACGGCGACACGAGTGCTTCTTGCGCGTTAGACCTGCACCGCGGCGCGAAACTGAACCAACACGAACCCGTTTGGAGTGCCGTTCTGATCCGCAGGATGGCGATTCGGGCGAAACAACGGCAAACCCTGAAAAGAGTAACCAGGAATTGTCTCAGATGGGACCATTCACTTGCACACACACACACACACACACACACACACACACACACACACACACCCCACACACATGAAATGACGATCCAGTGCTTTCAATTTCGAGTCAAAAGGGAAGCAAATCCTGTTGCCAGAAAGCAGCAGTTTTTGGCGCCTTGCTTTTGCCAGTGAAAGAGAAGCAATATCCGCTTCTGACTTTTGGAGGTTTTGCGACTGTGTGTTTGCATTGGTCCAAAAAGGTTTTGAGCTTTGTGCATAGCCAGATTTGTGAAATGAAGGTTGAAGCATGTTGCTGGCTTGTTTTGTGTCAAAGGCACGCATTTCAGCCCACGTTGTTTTTCTTCAGGCTGTGCAGGTCTTGAAGAGCAGTCGCCAACTGGACATAATCGTCAAGAAATACGCAGTAAGTGTTACTGCACCAGTCAGACAAGAAAATTTCTGGTTTTATGCGCACATTCGATGAAAAAAGTAAGACGTTTTTTGAGCGTGTGGACCCGAAGGGTCTCGACCACACGCTTAGTGCAATCGCCATCAATCAGTATGTGTGTGTGTGTGTGTGTGTGTGTGTGTGTGTGTGTGTGTGTGTGTGTGTGTG
>JAAUXT010101452.1_pt1 | contig 19478 bp, 27 predicted proteins | sample 7278171 | NCBI WGS metagenome assembly JAAUXT01 (sample SAMN14350112, study PRJNA611818) | marine sediment metagenome | isolation source: surface marine sediment (1.8m) | place: French Polynesia: Moorea | collected 2018-08 | reverse complement strand
TGAATATTTAGTGAAAAAAGTAAGAATTTTGACAAAAAAGTGAGCCAAATCAGAGCGAGCCAAATCAGAGTGAGCCAAATCAGAGTGACCCAAATCAGAGCAAGCCAAATCTGAGTGAGCCAAATCAGAGCAAGCCAAATCAGAGCAAGCCAAATCAGAGCAAGCCAAAGTAGAGCAACTGAAATTTCCTCAAATCACCCCGAGCTCCATGGAGCTATTTTTTTGTGGAGTCAGGATGATGTGCGGACAGCTTCTGGACGCACACGGCGGATCAAGCGGCTCCTGGCCTCGGAAGACACGCGGGAGGCTCCGACCGGCGTCCCCGGCGCGGGTGGACCGCGAGGCCCGGACGACGGACGCTGTGAGGAGCGACAGGCGGCGAGTCGGATCTGATTAGGTATCGATCTCGGCCGCGCCGCTCTAATGCGCCTGTCAGTGCGAGTACTCACCCTCGTTATCCCTGCATCCCTCCCTCCCTCCCGACCGCGCGGCGTTGACGTCTCGGACGGGACACGTCGCAGTGAAAGTTTTCTGGACACCGCTTTCGCACAGAACGTTTCTTTGCAAACCAAACGCGACAGCTTTCATCTGAACGTTGATGAACTTGGTGCTTGACTCATTGCATTTCTCAAACTTTCGTGTCTTTTCAAGGTCCATATTTGAGAACTTTTGCCTCAAGAAGACATGCATACTCGCTTTTCAGATCCCTTTTGTCGACACGAAACTTGAAACAATCTCATTTTGATTCTTGGCTTCCAAAAGTGGGTTACACAGCATGGCCGTCGGCCCCTCGTCGTTTCGATCCCGGACGCGGCGCTCCTGTGGTGCCGCGCGCAATAAGCGAATATGTTCCTCAGTTGTGAGGAAGCAGCAAAAGCAATTTGGATGATGTCAGACAACTTTCAGGTCAGTTGGAGCCCCTGGCCGTGGAGGATCCCGAGACATGTTCCTGAAGTGATCCTGTCTTTCAGAGGTTTTCTTCCCTTCTTCAGCTGCGCTTCTTTTCCAGTGTGCAGATCTAAGGAGCATGATGCACGAGGAACGGAGCACACACCGCAGATCTACAGGAACAACAAGTGTTCGTTACCCCAGGTGCTTCACCACACGAAGCTGCATTGACAGCTGCGACCGCTGTCTTTCGCCGGGTTCACACCGCCTGCGTCATCCCTGTGGTAGTCCAGAGGAAGGCTCAGGGACATGTAAAACCAGAGTTTGACGCACAGTGCGAGACGGGCCAAACCTGTTCTGCACAGGGCACATTCTATCTGGTGGTTCCTGTAGGGCAGAAACATGATATCCGGATAAGGTGAACACACAGAAATGTCTCAAATGAATGGAAACGCAGTGCCAAGCCACATGCACCCGATATGTGGGGATGGATTTTTGGTGCGAACATATCACGCACTCAGGAGCCGAACGAATTGACAGAAGGTTGAGACGATTGAGCGTGAATGCAGGACGGCATTTGTTTGTCATCAATGCCTCATGTAGATCACTGCTGGGGCTGCGTGCGCTGAGAACATCTGATCGAGGCTCCGGCGGATGATGGGCGGATCCCGAGCGATCGGGCGCGGCTGGCGGCGGCGCAGGTCACGGCGCCGCGACCCGCGATGATTGCCCCGCTGATTGCTCGCGGCTCTCATGCCTAATCCCCGGGGCGGAGGCTCCAGGGACGAGGCGTGGTTCCGGAGTGCGCGCGAGATTCCAGCCTCCTGGTCCCTCTTGTCCAGTGTCGCTGTCGGGCCCAACAAGTTTCTCTGTGAGCCTTACGGCACCTGTTCGCCCCAGCAAAGACTCAATCAAACCAGGGGTATGACCTCCATTCGACTCTGGCTCCGCCTTTGACTGACGGGCAGGAGATACAGCTTGATTGTGAAGGAAAAGGTTCATTTCCGGGGGAGGGTGTAAATACCAGAAGTGTCCACAGAAATTCAACATTGACCTGGGAATGTTCTCTGAAGATTTGACACAAGTCTGGCCTTCCCTCCTTTGATGTGAGAGAAACAGGTTGCATGCATGAGAGAGGGGGAATGTTTCATGTGAACTGGAGAAGTGACATGTTAGCTGCGCATGTGTTCAGGCGGCGCACTCCACGGAGCTTCTAATCCTTTTAGCATCAATAAGACTCTCTCATCAAACCTGACACTTCCTTTGAATTTCTTATCAATAACGAAGCCGTCCTCAGAGGCAGATTTCCCCGCTACCTGTCACATCTGGGTTGGCGGTCATTTCCGTAATGGCGAATGCGGCCAATAGCCCGGCCATTTTCTTTCTGTTCCAATTTGGCCAGCAGGAAATCCTTATTCCCCTTTAGCGAGCTCTCAAACTTTTACTGTCATATTACTGGCCCGGGGTGGCAATTTATGTATTGAAGAATGGATGCGAACTAATGCCTCAATGCGCTGTGAGTGCTGGCCCGTCTTGTTGTCCCCGTGGCATGTTCGCAAGTGCTCAATACATCATTGATAATCATGTTTTCTCTACAAGCCATTCAGTTGTCGTGAAGTTTTGGTCTGTTAAATGCTTCCAAGTGAGTAGAAATTCATTCTCAAGAGCTCCCTGTGCTCACGATACCTCTTGCGCAGGTTCTCCGTGGTGTTCATTCCAGGAGTCTTCCCGATGGCAGCTTCACTTAGCTTCTCGGGAAGTGCTCATTGAAAGTGTCATGTCATGATTCATTGATAAAGCCAAATGCAAAGAGAAGAGCAGACACATCTTCTGGGAAATGAATTATTCCTTCCATTTGCTTGTGGGCGTTTCACAGTGGCAGCATGAATCTGCCGTGTTTCGCTACCAGCAAGTAGAAACCACCCTGGGCAGATCACAAGGTCAAGAGGACATTTGCGACCACTTCTCGGGTGCCACCAGGATCCAAACAGCATCGTGTGTACTCATATTTTGTGTTCTCTACAGAGACAACGTGGGTCCCCACAAGAACCAGGCGACTGGGGCGGAACCATTGCATCCGAAATTTTGATGTTCCTTTTTCTCGTTGGAATGCTGCCACCCATCTCTTAGCAATATGGTTCCCTTTGACCGAAGTTTGGTTTGCTCCTGGGAACCTGTCGGAGTTGCACCAACGCACTGCTCACAGAGACCCATCGCACGACACCTGCAAAGAAACGCTGGGCCCAGGCCCTGCAGCACAACGTCGAGAAGAACGCGCGGAACTCTCAGCACATCTGTTAGTCTTGGCACGAACGCCTCGAACGCGCTTGTCAAATCAATTTGCTGCTTCACACATTTACTTTCCGTGGGGAGTGGATTTCTTTTGCACCGTGCGCACCATTTTCATGGCAAATTTCCACCTGCAAAACAAGAATCTGGAGACATTTGTCTTTTCGTTCGTGAGTCAAACTTCTTGAAATCAAGAACATGTGACACAAAACTTGTAGATCAGATGGTCCCAAGATCTTCTTTGTCAAGCGGACATTTCTTGCATGGAACACCACCAGGAGGGTCTTGTTCCTGTAAACGTTTGAAGGCCTGAACACATCACTGCGTGAAATGCATTTGAACTTGGAAGCTTCGGAGACCTGCGAAACTCCAAACCGATGAGCAAGGAATTTTCAGAACATCACACGGGTTAATTTGCTGGTCAATGCCAATCCACTGCAGGGTCCATGATGGCCGTGGAATATGATATTGGTTTAATTCCCAGTTGCAATTACATAGATGCACGAGGACCTATTGGATCCACGCAGCTCTGCCTAATGGTTTTCAGGTAATGATCCGACCCCGTTTACTGAACAAACAGACACTGCCACCAGAATTGATTGCGTGAAAAAGTGTGTGTTTCCCCATCAAATGGAACACGTCCAGCTTCCCAGGTGCCCGCAAAATCATTGCCTCAAAAGGACCAGGAAAAAATGAAGCACGAATTCTGTCCGATTCTCACGCGAACACACGAGAGCGAAACACTAAAATTGTGACAGTGGAGAAGCCAGACTGTGCCAAATTATTCATTGTTATTCTGAAAAAAAAAAACAAACATCAAGAATGTGGAGAAGGCGTTTGGAACCAAAGCGACAAGAAAGGACAACAGTCCAAAGTTTACTCGAGCTGACATTTGCTTCAAGCTGTCATCTTATGGATCTTCCTTCCTCAATCGATGCCTGTGTTTTGTACTTGTGAGCCAGACGGAATTGAAGAAACAACCCTGCCTGCATGGTTCAAGAAACTACGAGCAGCAACAATGGCACCACGAGCAATTCCACCAGTCTTTTCGACAGGACCTAAAGACATGTAGATCCGACTGTATGGGTCTTGGCATTATTTCCTTGGTGCGGAAGTAAGAATGTAATCATTGTAAAACATCGTGACAAATCTCCTAATCTCATGCACCCTGTGCGCGGGCCGCTGCAGGAGGTAGAGAATCTGGATTGCCGCAGCTGCCACCGTCGATGAAACAACAACCAGGTCCCATGTCAGCCTTGAGACTTGTTTTGCCTCATTGTCGTGAGGTTTCAACAAAACACGCCCGCGCGTCGATTGGTCTGGCGAACGGGTGTGGATCCATAGAACAGAAAGCAACAGCAAAGTTGGACTTTTTCAATTGGAACCTGAAGGTCTGCGTGACTGTCACCTTTTTCAGTTTCTCTGCATTGCATTAGGAACAACGCTTCGTTGTGTTTCTTTGATCTTTCAAATGAAGAGTGCAATTTGACATGTTTTTCCCTTTGACAATGTGGTGAGAGCGACAGTTCTCACACTTCTGTTCGCCAGCAAAAGCTTTGTGTGCGCAAAAGGAGACGATACAGGTCTGTGCCAAGCTGAATACGCCCATGATTTTTTTTTTTCACAAAGGTACATGTAATGCTCCCACACATGCAGGCAGTGACGTCTTCAGCACGCATGCAGCTCGTGTCCCCTCAATCTGCTGCTCACGAAATCCGACACAGGTTCCTCTGCAGATGTGGGTGGCTTCGGATTCCGCAAGCCGTTTCCGTCTGAGCTCGGGTTGGGTGCACGGAAGGTGCCTGGTTCTGAGAGCCTTGCTGTGTTTCAGGGAGAAACAAACTCATGCTGAGTTCTGTGCACCAGCGAGGAATTTCCGACTGAACATGCCATTCTCTTCGCTGCGTTTTGATCCCTCTGGTGAGCTTGTCGTGAACCACTCTGATCAAAGAAGAGCATCTGCGTGTTCACCGGACAGTGCGACCCTGAGCAAAAAGGAGAATCTCGTGTCCAGCGGAAAACTCCTCTGTCAGAGGATGCTTTGGACCATGTTTAACAAACGGAGTTGTCCCTTTCCACTTGGCGCGTGAGAACATGTGTTCACCAGTTGACACACGACAGCCAGGTTCGAAAAACAAAGTTCCCAGGGAAGTATTCAAGTGACAGGTTTCCAGCTCCGAAATGCTCATGCTGCAGAAAAGAAGTCAATCTCTGCGCAGAACCTTCAGAACATTTTGCGATGAAGCAGAAAAACAGAGAAGGCCCCATCAGCACGTTAAGTGGCTGGAAGAAAGCACAGCCTTCAGCAATGCATCAAGAGCTTTCAGACTGATATTTCTGCATAATTTATCAGACTGAAGCGAAGCCACGCTTCGCTGACCCCCTTCTCAAACAGCCGCGGGTCAACGTCAAAGCAATTACTGTGATTAGCACAGCTTCACAGGAGAATCATTGCCCTCGGGCTGCTAATCGGTTTAAGCCGAGCAGGAGAGAAAGCTGAGGTAATCACGAGAATAAATGGTCGAGAGTGAGTAGATCTGTAGTTCAGGACACACACAGCAGTTGCCGTTGGAACAGGGAACGAGAAGGAGACAGACACACAGAGAAACACAGACGTTTCCAAGAGGTTGAAATTTGAAGCGAAGCAGAGACTGAAACTTGAGGGTTGGGACGTGGGTGCAACTTCGTGTGGTTTGTTGTCATCGCAACAACGCACGAAGACAACCAACAGCCCGTGATTCCCAGTTTTTCGGGAACGAGTTGATATCTGTCTTTTCCAAATGGAATGTTCAATTGTTGCTGTTTGGCTTCCGGATGCCGGCGCAAATGAATTTGAAACACATACCGATGAGAACATTCTTTCACAACCGTGGACAGGTGCAGCTGTTGCCTCGTAGGTATCAGAGGTGTAATCGGTGCCTCTTGTTCCTGGACCCACACGTATTCGCAGAGAGAAACTGACTCTTGCCACTTCGAAACGGGAATGGACTGGCATATCTGTGAAAGGTGACTTCAAACCAAAAGTTGGGTCAACTTGAGAGCGCACATAAGAACCTGGCCTAAGACCCAACGTACCACAGGAACACCTTTTGATCTCAACGTGAAGTCCACGCTTTGTGAACACGTTACCATTTCCCAGCATCTCCCCTGGGCGCAAGCAAACAAATCCATTTTTGGTAAAATTAACTCCCAAAGAAATTGCCCGCAGAACCTTATCGATCTGTAAAGATTCATTACATACAGGTCCAAAACTGGCTCCATTAGGCATGGGTGATGGGGTTTGAACACGCATGGAACCGGTGGCTGATCCACAACTCTGTTGAGTGGGGCAGCAACTCGTGAGGGAGAGAGGTTGAAAAAGATCTGACAAAATGCTGTCACTGGCGAAACAAATGCGTACAAAGGGAACACACATCACTGCAGCAGGTGGTTTCGTGGGCAAAATATTCGGAGCTTCTGGATCCACCCCAAGTTGACCTGTGATTTACTGGGAGGAAACTTCAGAAATCGGTGAGCATGCGTGTCAGGTAAATGATCAAAGCATCATTGCCTTCTGTCCCTAATCCCATTCCTAGCGAGCGCGCGGTGGTTCGTGATTGAGCTGCCAAGCATTTGCCTACTATTGAGAAGTCAATGTGAAAACTTTCAGCTGCTTCACCAAGCGATTAATGGAGCAGTTAATGCGCAATTTTCTGAGGCGGTGGCAGTGTTTGTTCCACATCGAAGTGTTCACACATCATGACAAACCGGCGCTTTGAATGAAACTGACAACCTTTTGGCCGAGTGTGATCAGCGCGCGATGCTTCTCAAGTCGGCCGCCAAGCTTATTCTGACCAGTGGCATGACTCCGCAAGCACTCGCAATTTTATTGCAGGTGATGTTGGAGTCCCCTTCCCCCTTACGATGCAATTTCACGATTTCTTGCACTCGTCCTGGTTCTGAACAGTGTTCCAGCCCCATTCCTGATTGTGGTCTCACTGCTGTGAAAAAACGTTCTTAGCTTCAGTGCCATTTGGCATTTTGCCACTTTGCTTCGCGCTTCTGGCCTGCTTGGCGTCAATTGTCGTTTTCCATTCTTTTGCAAACCTGTTTTTTTTTTGTGCGTTCGTACCTTTTGACGTCTGGTGTCTTTGGCTTGAAGAGAACATTGATATTTGCTGCACAGCTGACGGAGCGTAGAAAATTTTCTGATCCAGAGATACAAGGGTATTCCACAAAGAAAGGTCTGCAGTCTGATAAGTATGGTTTCTATGGAGACCAAATTTCTAGAATAAGTCACAAAGACTCTTCTTTATGTGGGCATCATGTGTGCTGACTATGCACTCATTACAGTAGTGTAAGGAAATCACACAGATCAAATCTATAATGCAGCAAATTAGTCATTGACTATCAGTTGTCCACAGATAGTTCTGACAGAATGGTCAAGGTTTGGATTACTTTCTTTTTGTACTGTTGTATACCCAGTAGATTTCAGACTGGAAAGATACTTGGGAGATAAGGATGACTCCTTTCACCCCTATGTGGATTTATGCCATTCTCTTGTATAGTCACTACTCCATCTCCAGCAAACTTTGGTTCATATTTCTAGAAGTTCTTGTCACACTGATACAAGTTTTCTTTCATACAAAGTGTTGTTTCACATCTTGGTTCAAAGATAAAATTCATTCGATCACAATCTACCATATGGTTCCCTTCTATTTGGACCGCAGACCTTTCTTTGTGGATTACCTTCGTATGGTGGGTGTGGCATCAAACTATGGGACATAAACTTCGAAGGAACGGCAACCGACCATCAACTGACCATGGTCACAGAAACTGACAAGTCAAAAAAGCCCACGTGCATTCGGAGTTGTTTTTTTGTGTGTGTGCCTTGGTTCCTGGGGCCTGACGCCCTGAATCCGCCGCCCCACCCTGATGAAGTCAATTTCACAGAGAATTGACACCGCGGAGAGACAAAGGGGCTGCGAGCGGATCAATAGCGTCAATACAGTCCTATCACTCCTGAAATGACGAGAGCCAAGGACACCAAACACACCATGAAACAGCCTCCGTTCACCACTCTCAGTTTACACCAGAAACAAAAGAAACCGTGGCACCAATATCTCTGTTGGTTTGAGGATCTGGTATCTTTTGTAGATGAGTCCAGCGACCTCGGCTCGTGGGGCCGAGAGGAGGATAAACGACAGCGACACGACGAGCTCATCACGGATGCGCAAGTTAATCGCATCATTAGTGGGATCCTTGCGACATTAATATTTCTGCAGCTGCTGCCCATGCAGAACCTCCATTGTTCACAGGTGGTCCACAATGGGGCTTCAGGCCGGATTCGTCAGACTATACATGTACAACTGTTCAGTCCTTCGGTTGGGAATTGGGATTCGTTTCTCTGAGAAACCAGGAAGCACCTGGCTCGGCCATCAGTCGTGTCCCCGTGCATGTATCAGACACAAAAACTGGAAAACAAAAACTGTGTGCTTTCGTGGTGCAACAAAAGAGAACGGGCAGGAAACAGCAAACTCAGCCATACCTGAGCCCCACTTTCCACCTGAGAAGCACGGATTGAGCGGAACGTGCGTGTTGCGTCGAGAGTTGCTTGATATGAATCGAAAACGGCCAGAAAAATCGTGAAGCTGGGCATGAACCAAAAGTCGCATGTTTCTTGCGAACAGTGTCATTTTGTTTCGGAAGCGCTTTACTAAGTTTCCCTTTGACACAGTGCAACGCCAAAAATTTTGCGCAGAACATGCTGCGCGATGTGGAATCTCACACGAACTTCGCCGAACGACAACTGCAGCCAATGGCGTCTCTTGCCCCCCCCCCAACCCCACAAAAAGAGATGAATCACCAGCACAACAGAATCAGAAAAATCGCAAAACCTCGAATTTTGATGTTGCACTCGGGCACGCGGCACTGGTTCATGATCTGAAATGAAGGCCAAAATTCAAAACTGAATGAACTGTAGTCTGACGAAAATCGTGCGCTTGCAGCTTCATGATGTTCCCGCCAAACCTGCTTCTGTCGCAAGCTCTGCGAGAACCTTGATACTTTGGTTCTCAATGATATTTTCCCTGCGAATTCTTCCTCTTACTCAGGGCTTGAACGAATGTGAAACAGAGAAAGGAAAGATTTTTTCTCGGATTCGTCGCCAAGGCGGACACTGTCAGGCAGTAGAGGGATGGATGCTGAAGTATCAAGTGTGGGTCGGGACTCAACCCTGACCCCTTCAAGACACGTGTTTTTTCACGTGGACATTTTCAGGCGTCAGGGCCTTTGACTGCACATTCCTTGGAAGGGCCAAGGGTGTTGCTCTAATCTTGTAACTTGCAGATCTCGGGGTTCGACAAAAAAATATATGTTGCAGCATGGTGCTTCCTTTCTGCAGAAGTCAAATGTTTTTGCGCTAATTCACAAACAGGTAAAAGACATGCAATTACTTTTTTCACCAAATATGGTCACGCGTGTCTGTGTTTGGTCGTCCGTGCGTTAAATTTAAATGCGATCAAAGTTGGGGTCAGCGTTAACTTCCATTGCAATGTTGCGGTCAGGTGAGACTGCACTAAGACTAAAGGTACAAATTGAAGAAGTGCGCGTTGCGACGAGCGTATCGGATCTGGCGTCCGCGTTTGTCCAGTCGGTACAAAAACACGGCGCGCAAACCCAATTGTTTCAAAAGTGTTTTCCACTGCTCGACAAACGTTGCTGTTGCAAGAAACCAAGATACAATCTGCCTGTGGCTTACGGAGATAACTTTGTTAAATTTCCGGATTTTTCCCTCACCACTTAACGATGAACTCAGAAGCTCAGGTTAGTAGTACTTCTGTCAAAAACTTGTGTTTTGCTGGCTGATATCTGACAGACCCTTGGTACGATTGAGTTTCTACCGACGCACGATGAGCGCAATGTTCAACTTTGAAAGAAGACATCCGTGAACAAAGGTTCATAATTGTTCCCAGAGTCTGTGCGGTTCGGAGGAGTCGTCCTCCACTTCCGAGTCGGGAGCAGCGCGTTGCTCCGGGACGCGGCGCCCGGCGTCGCCGCCGCTCACCCCGGGCACCCCCGCGTCAGTCGCGCGCGTCACGGGGACGCTGCTGCGGGAAGCAGAATCCGGAAGCCAAGACGGCGACGACGAGTCTTCAGAGGTCAGTTGCGGTCCGTCTTTCGTGCAGTCACTGTTTGACTTGGGCGGACGTCCTTCTCTCCACTTTAATTTGTGCAGGGTGAACCACAATGCTGAACACTTGCTGTCGATGAAAAGCCAGAACGATCAAATTCACTTTTCGTTCGTTCACCAACAAAAGGAACGATGTGCGACCGCGGTTTCACATGTTTCTGTTCACAGTCCGAGGAATCGTTCTTCGTCGCTAATCCGGAAGGGATCTTCGTTGTTGATCTCGACAGTTCTGCGCCATTTCAGGATGACTTGACCGAGGTATGTCTTCCTGAATTTCCGACCGTTCCAAAGGGGATGGGCAATGGATTTTGTACCAAGAGGTTCAGTTCAGTTCATCACGTTCAAGACGTCCTTTCGCTGTTTCAGGCTGCGACCTTCGCTGCTGTTCACTCCGTCCCCCTCCGCACAAACCCGAAGCGGCGCCGCCTGGCGGTCGGCAACGACTGCGACACGAGCTCCAGCGACGAGCAGTCACTTCTGTCACCGCCCCGGAAACTGCGCCGGACACGGAGCGCGTCTAGCGTACGGACATGTACTACGAGCACGCGCCACCCGGCCAGCAGGGTGTTCTTTCCTGAGAGCGAGAGCGAGGAGACGCTGCCGGAGGAGTCCTGCAGTAGCCTCAGCAGTCAGATCGGAACTGTGTCTGACGACTGGGAGAAGATTCGACACGCAATTGTCGAGCAGGTCAGTTTAACTGTACGACACAAGATTCCCATTGTCAAAGCATTTATATTTCCCGATCGGTGCAATCACGTGCAGTACACACGTATTTTGAGCACTGCGTACAGAGGATTTCCTTGACTGGGTGTGAAAATCTTTTCAATTCTTCCAGATGCCCTTCGCGTTGCAGGACCCGGATGCCGCAAGCGACAATGATTCTCGCCCAATAATACTCGCCCTCGTTGAAGACGGGCGAGTCACAAAAGATTTTTTCGACGAGGAAGACAGCAATTTGGTGAGTATTCGCCGAGTTTGGTGACATCAATGCCATAACATGCCGCCTTCCCAGACAGGAATTCTGACGTGCAGAGCGCCTCGAAAGATTGAAGACATTGCAAATTGATCTCTTTCCAGGCCGCAGATACGAGACAACGGATTCTGCTGTGGCTGAACGACCTGCCCCCTCCTGCGACTACGCTCGAATATTGAAGGGACGCGATACTTTTCAAACACGATTACAAAGGTCCTGCATGCGCCTTTGTTCACTTTCATGAAAATGTGCTTTCTGTGAGGCCGCTTTTGGTGGTGATTGTTGTCGCCACCCTTTGCAGTATACCTGTGATACTTTGTTCTTTTATTCATTCCACGCATTTTTGCATTTGTTCACCAATAAATCTGTTGGACAAAAAATGGAACAGATCTCGTTTATGGGGTTGGAGAATTGGGAGGGGGTCGCAGGCTTGTTTTCGCAAAAAATGCACTCATGAAGTTACTGTGTCCGGTGGTGTGTCTTTTGTCCGCATCTTCGAACCAAATGCATTATGCGACAGGCGGATCTCTAACAAAGGTACCGGTACAAAATCGACTCCAAATTTCTGCAAACATGTAAGTACTCGTACATGGTCTGCAACTGTTTTGGGACAGAAAATCGGTCGGATCGAAATCATGCTGCAGCAACAGTCCGATGTCTGCGCGACATTCGAAACAAGGACGCTGTTGGAAACAGCGAGAAAGTACGACACACACACGTGCAGTTGTGCAAGCAATTTGCTCGAAGGTCTGCATGCATAGCGCTCTGTTGTACTTTCGAGAGCAATATTTGAAACACACTGACCTCAATCATAATTGTGGCGGTTGAAAAACACAAAGTCACGAAGAAAAACATGGCGAGAGGACATGTGAGCGCTTCAAAACTGCGACTGAACGATGGAAACTGGATGCCGTCCGTTGGACTGGGGACGTTCCAGGGCAACTACTCGTACACGGTGAGTACGCGGTCAGTCCATTGCCTGAGTTTGATGGAAGGGTGATGTCCTCGACCTCGAAATTTTATTTGTTTGCCTCAATTTGTGGCAGCACGACCCGAGATAAAAGCCAACGACCCCCATCTCCCTGGAAACACACTGCCAGCGGGAAATCCGTGCATTCAGGCTTTGCTCCTATCCAAAATGGGTGGTTCTGTGTCTCCGGTTCATGACTCACCTCGATCACTGCAGAGCGTGCACGACGCGGTGGTGGCTTCCGTGACGCAGGCGCTGCAGCTCGGCTACCGCCACTTCGACTCGGCGCGCATCTACGACACGGAGACGCCGCTCGGCGCCGCCATCCGTGACGCCATCAGCGCCGGCGTCGTGACGCGAGACGACGTCTTCATAACCACCAAGGTCACTTCCGTTTCAGACCATGACGAGGAAGTGTAAGACGTCGTCTTTTGGCTTGAAAAAAACTAACTTGATTGACACAAATGTGAACAATTGTCATCACCGGAAGGCTGCTCAGCATCTGCGGAGTGAAAGATAAACCACCATGAATTTGAAATTGCCTTGAAAAGAATTTCCACATGCGGTATCTTTGACGGTGGGGATCACGTCAAATCTGTTCCAGCTGGGTGTTTGTGCAAGTTGTCTGACTTTGGTCACTGGGTACATCAATGTTCATGCGTGGACGTTGCCTTCTGAGGGACAAAACCTTGAAACAAAGTGAACCCAAAGACGATGGAAAGCGCTTCATCGCGTGCGTGATTTCACTGCAGTTGTGGTGCACGAGCCACAGGAGGAACGACGTGGTTCCTGCGTTGAAGCAGAGTCTGCAGAAGTTGGACCTCGACTACGTGGACATGTTTCTCATTCACTGGCCCATGGCCATGCAGGTACCACTCCAAATACACGCCTGCATCTGAGGGTGCAGAATTTCCCCTCTGCACCCGAGATCTACAATCACTCGTGCAGGCGGTCGAACATTTTTGTGACAAGTGCAATTCTTTCCTTCATTTTCGGAATTCATATCTTTTCAGCCTTCAAAGGAAATTTTTCCCAAGGATGAGAACGGCAAAATCATTTACGAAGACGACAAAACAGACATCACAGAAACATGGGAGGTAGACCAGCAATCGTCCGAAGCTCAACAAGTTTTATGAGACAGACAACTTCTTGGTGATAAAGCGTCCGCTAAGATATTGCCAACCCTTCAATTCCGTTACTTTCCGCCCGCAAAACGAAAGCGTTTGCCAGGAGCCTGAAATTTACGTAGCGTTTGGATACCGAACACTGCCCAGTGATCAAATTTTGTCAAGTCTCAGCCATTCACAGACAAGTATCCTAGGTTGTGCACGTGATTGCTGGAGACGGTAGACAACGTTATCGTGTCCAAGACTTCTGAAGCAGGTGACACCACTGCTTGAAAAGTGGTCTTGTTCTTTCCGCAGGGGATGGAGGAGTGCAAGAAGCTTGGCTTGACTCGATCGATAGGGATGTCCAACTTCACCCGATCTCAGCTGCAGCGCATTCTCGACAAGTGCACCATTCCCCCAGCCAACCTGCAGGTTCGTTTGGTTGAGCCTCTGACAGCAGGATCGGGTTGAGCTGAAGATTTGTTGCGCATGTAGACTCCCTGGCAGGGAAGAGGTCTCCGACACTGACAAGTCTGCACTGAAACATCTTGTCTCAATTCGTGGTGTCTTTGTATCAGTACCTTCACACCACACTGATGTTTTTGCACAAAGTCCGTGATTTCTTTGCAACTCCTGAACTTTCTGACTTCCAGATCGAGAGTAACCCATTCTTCAACAACGACAAACTCATTCAGTTCTGCAAAGAGAACGGAATCGTCGCATCCTGCTTCTCTCCGCTCAGCAAGGCTCTGCGCTCCTGGTAATTGGATCGTTTGATCCGCACACCGGCTCTGTGTGCATCGTGGAAATTGCGTCTGCACCACAAGACTATTCTTTTCGGGAATCGTTTCAACTACAAAATGAACCTCGGTTCAAATGATCAGTCGCTCATAGTCAGCATCAGTAAAAAACGTCCAGCATTTCTGGGCAAGACAGAAGTATCGTTTTCATGGAGCCTTCCTCGGAGTGATTCCAGCGAGCCTGGAAGCCTGGACCTCTCTACCCTGGAAAATATTCCAGCCGCAATGTTCCGTCAACATCAAGAATTTTGACTGACCAATCAAAAATAGAGTCTATTTATTCAGAGAAAAGACAGTTGGAGCCTTGTAGGTCGCTCTCGTACACCCGAGTTGTCTGAAAAGTTTTGCTCGTCTTGCAGGGCGAAGGAAGGGGAGCCGAACGTGCAGACGGACGCGACGCTCGAGCGGTTGGGACGGAAGCACGGCCGCACCGCCGCACAGGTGGCGCTGCGGTTCCAGATTCAGCGCGGTCTCGCCGTCGTGCCCAAGAGCAACGACAGGGAGCGGCAACTGCAGAACATCAGTGTAGGTTCAGGTCACATTTACATTGAAGATGCGTCGCTGCGCTTTCCTTGTTCCTTTTGGGTGCTTCTTTCACAATCGACCGAAGTCTATTTGACTACTGGCCAGTACGAAATACGCAAAAATGGGTCAGAAGGAACTCAAGAAGCAGCCCGTCAGACTGTCGGTTGGTGCTTGCACTTTGGCAATCAAAGTGGTGGGAGGAGACAAATTGCCCATCGTTTTTTAAACTTGCCTCACAGTGACCTCCTCACCATTGTTCGTCAGTGCAAGAAGGAACCACGCATGCAGGTACAACGACGACATGAAGCGTGCAAAGCTTTGATGACCCATGCAAAAGTGGAAAACGACTTTCCTTGCTTGATCAGGCCGCATCGTGCAACTCTTCTGTTTTGTGGAGAAAACTACCACAATCTCAAAACCATCATGTCCCCTTTGCGTGGTCGTTCTTGTAAGATCATATGATGAGTTTTGGACAGCAGTGTCTGAGGACCTTTCTGTTCTGAGCCGGATTTTGCCTTTCTGAGCAACCATCGTTCTTGGAAGTGCCACCTTTGCCTTGTGAGCGACCCCTGACAAAGGCAAGACTTATTCCATTCACGAAATGTTTCTTTTCTTTCAGCTGTTTGACTTTGAGCTCAGTCCTGAGGACATGAAAGACGTCTTCCAGTGCGACACTGGATTTAGAGTTTTGAAGTTGGAACAGTAAGCTCTCGCACCTTTTCTGTTGATTTGAATCGTTACATTGGAGAAGCGTCAAACCTTTCAAAGTCACAGAAGCCGAAGCTTCCAAGACTTTGTCGTGGATGCGGAGTTGACGACGACAAGCGTGTGCACAGTTCTGCAAACCTTTTCGTTTCCTTGTTAAGCGCGCGGCTCGTCACAGTTGCATTGACTCTGTGTGTGTGTTTGTGTGTGTGTGTGTGTATGTGCATGTGTTAGTGTGTGTGTGTGTTCGGGGCAGGCTTGTGTTATTTCTCCAAAATCATCAGAAATGATCCTCATTCACTTCTGGTATTTTCCTGAACAAAAAGGAGGTTTCAAAAATGATTTGGTTTGTCGGGGTGTCCAAGAACATTTTTCCAATTTTCAGAATGTTTTGTTGTTCATTTTTGAGCACTTTCGAAAAGTTTTTGGACAATCACGCAACTTTTTTGATATGTTGACAAAGTTGTTGATTCTAAACAATCTGGAGTAGCAGGCGCCGTGCACTGTTTGATCTCTGATCTCTTGTTTTGCAGTTTGGCCGAGTCAAAGGAGTACCCCTTCCACCCCGAGGACTCCTGAACCATCCGGTGACATTGCATCTTCAGAAAAGATTTCAGAACGAAACCCACACACCAGTTTTATGCACAGCAGTTTTTGTTCACGACTTTGCGTGTGTCTGGTGTCGTTGGCTAACGCTGGGAACAGAGGAACAAAACCAGTGCCTTGGCATCCTTAAACTGAGCATCGTCGTGTTGAAGGGTTGTCGTTTCTCATATAAAATAAACCAGTCGCATTTGAAAACACACCGGATAGTCCCTTCGTCAGCGGAAGGCGACATCAAACAACAGCGAATTCTTCAGGCGTCTGTCTTTTTCTGCATGCGGAATAGACACCTGAAGCTCAGACTCAAATTTTTGTGCCACAGACAAAATTGTGCAGGCAGACAAGGTTTTGCAAAATTTGTGCCGAGTGAAACTGACAGAGTTTGTCTTCCGAGGGCTCCCGGTGTAATGAAATGAGGACACCCGGCATTTTCAAGATCCAGGGTCTGATCATTTCAGGGTGTGGGCTGAAATGGCCAGATCCCCAGGTCATATCTCTGAGTACAATCAGTCAAGATTGTGTGGTTTTCACCCGCAGATGTGCTCAAAGCATAATGCAGAGACATGTGTGTGTAAAACTGGATGGAATTGTGGTTTATTTGATAATGAGTGATGAGTGATGAATAAATGCACTTGGAATGTCAACAGTCAAACACAGAACAAAACACAAGTCACAAGTCAATGTTCACACTGATGTGAACCTTATCCTGATTGATGCTCCACCCCAACCAGAACTCAACACTGCATGGAGCCTTGGGCCAGCCAAACTTCACAAGAGACAGGTCCTCTGTGTGCCCCTGCTCTCCACGAATACACTTGGCCAGTTGAATATCTTTTGGCTGCAGGGTGATGAGATTCGTGTCCTCCAGGACACCTACTAGATAGGCCTCTGCGGCACTGTGGAGGGCCGTCATAGCATCTCCTGTCACCCTGTACCCCAGTGTGCCCCTGTTGTTGGCCTCATCCTGGAGGATCTCCTTCATGAGCCTGCAATACACATGGTGTTGGAATAGTCAAGAATGGTTGAGAGTGTCAAGAATACACAGAAGTGATTGTTTCCATGAATCAATGTGCATACAAAATGGTCAAGAATAGTCAAGAATGGTCAAGAGTGTTGAGACTGCTACCACAGAACCTTTCCTTACCTCAAGAACGGCTTCTTCAGCATCAGCAAATCAGTCTGCTGCTGAAATGCCCTTATCTCCTTCAAGGCAAATGTGGATGGCCTGAGGTTGCCCCTGGAGACCTTGAAGGATTTGCGGCCAGAGTCGAGAGTTCACTGCTTCACCTTGTTGTACTCTGAAAGATGATTGAAGACAATGTATGAGTGTCATGTCAGTATGGGTCCTCTGCATTGCAGCAAATGATGCATACATGATTTCCAAGTATGGCTGTGTTTGTGTGTGTGTGTGTGTGTGTGTCTGATTCTGTGTGTGAAGATGTGCTGCATCACTCACCGCTGTGGTCTGTCACAATTTTGTTGTCATTGGTGCATTTCTCCTGCACAGGTGTGGCCATCCAGGCTGGAGTAGTCACACTCTGGAACAGCTGCTGGGACCTCAGAGAAGGCTGTCCTGGAGCACAAGGTTGCCAGATTGGGTGAGAAACCGCAAATTGGGCATTTTTTTTTTGGCCAGTTACTCTTTTTTTCCAAAGTTGCTCTTTCCACCAATTGGGCTCTTTTTGGGCATTTTGAAAAAAATGAAATATACCCCAAATTTGTGATGAAAAATAGGGGAAATCAGAATTTTTCTTGAACAAGTAGAGAAAAATTTTTTTTTGTTGGTCTTGTGGAACAAGTTCAAGAAAAGTTTGTAAAATACTCAAAAGTGAGGTTGGTTTTGGGAAACACATTGACCAATTTGCCCATGAATGGTAAAATTTGTCACTGGCAAGTCAACATACTGAGTCAGCCTGACTGATACTTGAACAAAAATCAAAACTATGACTTGTAAAGAACTGGCTCAGTCAAAGAAAGGATAATATGGTCAGGCCAAGACAGTTTATTGTTTCTTCAGTGGACTGCAGTGACTCAAGATTGAGCAATTCTGCCAATGAAGCTTGAAAAGAAAGATTTTCCAGCCAAGAACAACCAAATTTGACTTTGTCCAGGACCATTCTTGTGGAATTTTAACATTTTCTCTCAAATTTTCAATTTAAATGAACTTGGGCTCTTTTTTGGGCTCCATCATTTTGACATTGGGCTCTTTTTGGGCGCTTTTTGGTGTCATTTGGGTGCCTTGTTCTCTTTGGATCTTGCAACACTGCCGGAGCATGTGGCTTCACTCCCACGGCATTCTGCTGATTCCTTGGCATCTGCTTCATCTTTGCCATTGTTGATTAACTGACATCAGCTCTCCAGCTTTCCAGCTTTGCAAATGGCAGCTTCAAAAACATCATGTGACTCCCTAACAGTTACCTACGGGGTTCACACCAAGCTGTACACAGTTTGGCAGGAAGCTGGGAACCAATCACAAAGCAGCTTCCTTCACAGCTTCGTCTTGCAGACATGCTCCAGAAATTGCTCCAATTAATTCAAACTGTTTCAAAAGTGTTTCAAAGGTGGTTGTAAAGTGCTCAATTGAAAAGCAAAATGTCAGAACAAGGAGAAGCAACACCATGCAAGAAGGCCAAGAGTTCTGCAGGTGCATCTGCATCTGCATCTGCAGCTTGGGCCCAAGTGAGTGCAGAGGCAGGGCTTGGTGGGCTCACAGTGACAGAGGCAGCTCTAGCTGCAATGTTCAACCAGTTGAAGGATGTGGAGGACCCAATATTCGTGGTAAGTTTTCCCTTCTGCCATACAGCTTCAATGCAGACAGATCTGTGTCGAGAAATTGTTGAGAATTGTCAAGACTGTGGAGAATAATTGACAGGTACAAAGGAATATATTACATTGCAGTGCCAAGATCCACACAAAGACACTGCATGGGTGGACCTGGATGACAAAGGCAGCTTTGTGGTCATGAGTGATGAGGAGGAGGAGGAGGAGGTGCAGGTGGTTGACAACACGAAGCTGAGCGCAGACACCAAGAAGAAGCAGCCAGCTGTCCCTGGTTGTGAGGACATGCTCATAGGTAATAGGCACTGTGTACACATTGAGTTAAGGACTTCAAAGGCACTTAATAGCTTAATAGCTCAGGTCATCTCAGGTCACCATGGGACAAACCGACATGGCCCCTTTGGGGCTGGGGGGAAATGGTTACTCAGCCATGGAAGTACCCAGGACAGTGGCATCAGGTGAGGACAAGCTGCTAGCCATCTGGATCTGGCCGGCATTCCAGTAATGTTTCCATCACCGGAACACCTCAAACTGATGACATGATTGGGGAGCTGCACATAGAAGCAGATCCTCTGTACATGAGGCTCTGCCACTATGTGTGGCACCCCATTCACCCACTCCACATCCTGGGTCCTCACATACCAATATCTATCTCCTGGAGCTTTGC
>JAAUXT010074948.1_pt1:0-15000 | contig 19478 bp, 27 predicted proteins | sample 7278171 | NCBI WGS metagenome assembly JAAUXT01 (sample SAMN14350112, study PRJNA611818) | marine sediment metagenome | isolation source: surface marine sediment (1.8m) | place: French Polynesia: Moorea | collected 2018-08 | reverse complement strand
GACCCAACCTCCTGAAGGGCTAAACACTGAACTTCATCCTTCAGGGCTCTTTTGCATGGGACCCAACTTCCCCCAAGAAGACAGGCAGAGAGATTCCTGCTCTTGGATTCTAATGCACTTGGAGCATCAATTGTCTGAGCAGAACCACAGAAAAACACAAGAAGTTTCAGCACGAGCACTAAAATATTCATTCCTTTCAACGAAGACCGGTAGATCTGGTTTCTGCCGTTCAGTGCACTTGCTGTTCACGTGTTCTGGCTTTGGATGAAACACACAGTAAAAAGTTGCTTCGATAAATGTTGGAAGTGGCCTGTTGTGAAACAGAAAGGAGCCAGGGCCTTTCTAGTTGAGCCCTCGCAAATGACAACAGGAATTCAAAAATGGGAAGAGTTTCAGACATGGACTTCAAGCTCGACGCATTGTTGAGCGGAAGCATGACGAGGTTCAGCAACGCTTAATTTTGACGTAGTTGGTGCCCTATTTGCCAGATCGCTGCCCCAGATCACCACTTTTAACCTGAATTTGCTCCCAGCGCCAATGAGAAGTGACCAAATGGTTTCTGTGATATTGATCTAGCAATTGGGCCACGTCGAAATAGGACCGGACGTGTTTGCTGAACCTCCCCCATGTTGCAGGAATATTCGTGGCGTTTCACGTGACCATTCACGTGGACAGCAGAAAATGATGAACAAACCAGTGTGACTCGACGTTCCACGTGATTATGGTCTCCGGTTGTGCTGTATAATTCTTGTCGCTGGTTTGTAACTCAGTAACTCAGACGAAGGCACAAATGAATTGGCTTTGAGGTAGAACTCCTGATCCAATCAGATGGCTTACATTGCCTGAAGCGGGAGGGAATGGAGAAATATACTCCACAAGGAGAAGAGCCGTCTACACGAGAAGCGTAAAGTTCTGTGAGACAGACAAAGACATTCCACTCTTCTTCGGCCAGAGATGCAACTGCAGAACATTTGTTGTGCGTGTTCTTTTGTTGATCCTTTTGGGTGCGGACACACTGAAGCGCGAGGGACTGGACGCGTCGCACGACGCATTCACTTCGTTGTGCTTGCTGCCCCATCAATGAACCTATCCAGTACATTTTCAATTGATGGTGACATACCTCCAGTGACAGAGTGGATGTGTGGGGCTGACCCATTGTGCTGATTGCTCCGGTATCAGTTCATTCTGTTACAAGGGAGTTGGATGGCATGTCACAAAATAAATTTTTGGGATTTCCCCATCCATTTTGCAAACATTCAGGTATGTGCGTGGAGGAACAAACATCTGCATCCAGTCATGACATCCAGAAAAATTTAAAACTGCTACATGGGAACTGCACATACCATCCAGCAAAATGTGACATTGTTTGCAGATCTAACCGTGGATGCTGCGCTGTTACTGGGGTCAGTGTGTCTGTTTGCATGATTTTGTTGCCGCATGGCCATCCAGTCCGTCGTCCGTCGCACACTGTACGAGGCAATATCCAACCAAAGTGAGAATTGTCATGTTCACGATCGGCGTGGAAGTTCACGGGTGGTTGATTTGAGAAAATTGATTTCATTCACCTTCTCAGTGCAGACAGGCCAATTGGCTTCTTTGGTGATCATGACAATTCTCACTTTGGTTGGATATTGCCTCGTATGTCGCGGGGAGTTTGTTCCCAGCCTTTGTGTGCATGATCCACAACATCAGGAGAGCGAGCACGGTTGAAACATTGTGCCCTGAACCTCTATCTCATATCAGGCTTCAAACGTGCAATTGAAATAAATGTTCCATGCAGAGCACTCCATTTCCATCACTAAAAGGTACCGTGGCATTATACGGCATTTTCTCTTGCAGAAATTGCGTTATTTTCTAATAAAAAAAAATATGTAAACCTCCCAAGGTTTCTGTGGTGGAAATTTTCCGAAGCACGCACAAATCCGAGGAGAATCCTGTTTGAGCATTGTTGTTGCCTTTTCCGCTCATAATTGCATCGGGCTCTTTTCACAGGGGCTACAATGGCGACGCTGCTATTGTGAACGAGCCGCGGCTGACGCTGTCAGGTGTTCCTGAGAGCGTCTGTCAGCCTCTGCCATTTCGCATCCACATCACGGAAATGAGCTTCAGCTCCCCGGCATTTTCATACTCCAGAAAATAGTCCCAGATAATTTGTCATCAAATGTCTGCAAGAGACCCTGTCGACAGTGGAGACAGGAGGGAGACAGACGCAGCATTGACCTGCACAAATCAAATCTATTTGGGTCGCTTGTCTTAGCTTTGAATGAATGAATTCGGGATTCAAATGTTGTTACGTTTGTTTGGCAAGCGTTGTGAAGAATGGATCTGCACCGATTCAGCAACGCGTAAGACACACGAACACCATGCACTGGGTGCAGCATGGATGACCGTGGGTTCAGGGCTTGATGAGCAGCAGGCTTTTACTCCCGACATCTTGATTCTATGTTTCATGTTTCTACAACAATGTTCTGAGCTACAAACCTGCAGGCTCATGCAGGCCAGGATTGTCCAAGCAAACAAGCAAACATCTCATTGCCTGACTGACATTTTCGCTTGGCATTCAAGCGCAGGTCTCGAACGCCCTTTGTGTCTGGGGCTGCTTGGTTTCGCCTGTCACTTGCCCAAAGAACGACACAATAGACACCAGGGAACCCGACAATCAGGCTCGGCGGCACAGTGATTTCCCGAGCCTGCCCTTCTGACAAAAGTCACTTGTTGCGATGCAACGACTTCAGGCCTGCATCCATGGTCTGCAGTTGTGCTGCAAAATGCAGAGTGATAAATTGGCGCACCTGCTTTCCCTGCATGCCAGCCCCAGATCTACTGCCTTTTGTGTCCATATTCCTGTGACCATAGGAAGCACCACAGCTCCTCAGATCTACTCAGAAAGGACAAAGGTGCCAGAGATGAAGGGATTTTGCACCGCAAATGTGTTGTCCCGACGGATGAGTTGCATCAGATTGCTTATCGTTTTGGGAGCTGATCTGTATTGTCTGCAAAGGTTCTTTTCCATCTTCTCTGTGGGCCATGGGCAAACAGAAACAAATGGAAAATAATTTCGAGGACTATTTTTGGCTTCTCGTGCCTGGCGTCTTGGAGAAGGATACACTGGGGATAAAGCCTGTTGTGCAGTTGAACTGGACCTGAAGAAATTGCCTTGTCTTCATTGTTTTCCCCTCAAGCAAAGAGCTCTGGGAGCTCATTAAGCGACTCAGGTTCTGCATGGGAAGCTTGTTGTTTTTTCCAAGTCATTGCAGAGAAGCCGGATGATTCCGGGAGAGAGAATCCTGGGTGCGTCCAACACAGAAATGTTTGGTCATGCGGAAGATTTGTGGGTATCAGCCTCTCAGTATTGCTCTTTAAGATGAGCAAGAGTCTTCATGCACACTGGTATCCACCTGAGGTCCAAGACAAAAGGAAATGCATCAAGAACAGCCGGGCAGTTCACACAAAAGACAGCGATGCTATTTGATTGTATCCGCTTGAGCCCAAAGTTCTTTCATTGCCAGATAGCTGCTTTTCCTGGCTGTGTTGCAATTACTGTCGTTTTTGCTGGGGCTCCTGGCGCCTTGTGAGTCCCAGTGGCGTGAACCACGTGATGACCTGTGGCCGCGGTGTCGGTTCCGAGGAGCTCCTGCACACCTCAGGTGTCTGCGGGAAGAAGATTGCATCAGAGCTACGCTGTCCAATTCAACTTCCAAATTGGTTGCGATCATGCACGCGGGGAGTTCGTAAAACAGGGTGGTGTGTTCAAGCAGTGCTGCGCTGACTCGGTTTCCAGGGCAAAGACATTTGCTGGCTGCAGGAATGTGATGTGGGGAGGAAAGACACGTCCTGTGAATCGCAATAGATCTTGGAGGAGTGTGGAGAAAATTGGACCCGGGCGGGGAAACACGCAGGGAGACACGTTCGAGTAGCTTGAGCTGCTGGAGGCTTTCCTCTGTGTCTTGTGGCTCGTGGTTCCATTTGTGTGACCCCCTCCCCTCCCCCCCCCCGGCCACTCGACGAGCCGGTAGGGCAAAAAATATTTTAGCGTACACACACACACACACACACACACACACACACACACACACACATTCCCTGCAGTCGGCCATAGATTTGTGCTGCCCATGTCACGCAAAAGACACCAGAGCACATCACATGGAGTGAACTTCCCCACGGATTCCCACCCCGATAAAATCATTTCTTGACGCTTGTTTGACATCGGAAAATTGCCTGCAGGCACACCCAGGCTAGTCTGTTGACGCAATGAATAAAAGCACAATGAGGCATCGTGGTCAATTGAATGACCCCACAACAGCAGGTGACCAGAGGGAAGGAGGGACGCGAGGCGAGGCACAGCCTCGGGGAGGGAAGAGTCATCGCCGCGATCGCTTCAGCTCCCACACATGACCATTATTTCCCGCAATTAGGCTGGCGGTTCACATGTCCACTTCACCGGGGAGATTCCAGCGCAGCTGCAGCTCCTTCAGCGGGGCAACTTTTCATGTGACTGCCACCTTGATCACGCCAAAAAAAGTTATTACCAAAGATAAATCTTCTCAGTTTTTAGCGTGTCACCTGCCTCCTTCGTGGAGAGAGGAGAAACATGCTTGTCCCACTTAACCCACAGAAGGAACCCAGCAAAATCTCTCCGAGGCAAAAACACGAGTGCTTGATGTGACATGATGAAAGCGGAGACGCAGAGTCAATGCGTCAGGTTCTGCGACAGGTTCCCCGAGGGTCGGGGGGTCCGTTTGCACCGCAGTGGCTTCGCCAAGTGGACAGTCCCCTTTGAGGGGCGAGACTAATGACGCTTTCAGAGCAACAAAGGTTGAGTGGAGCCCGCAGATCATGACATGAATGCAGCTCAACTTTGTACTTACTCTCTCAAAACGTGATGAAGCAGAAGAAGAAATACGTTTGTTTTTTTTTGAACACATATTTTTGCCAAAAAATACAATGAAAATGCAAAATGTTCAGCTTTTTCTTTGTACACCAGCTGTAAGTACATGCACATAAAATGTCTACACAAATTGTTAGCAGTGAGTATTGGTCAGATTCATTCGTAGAGTCCGTTGTCATGAATAAGTTGGAATTTTCTACAGATCTACGTCTCGTGTCTTTCAAAGAACTACAGTTTTCAATGCCTTTTCGTTTACCAAAACAACAAGAATTGATGAACTTGTGAAAACAAAAAGATCCAGACTTGCAACCAACATGGTCGAGCAAATCCGAAGTACCTCCCCTTTTTGAAGACAGAAAGTGTTATTTGTCGCAAGAATTTCCCTTTTTGATCAATTTGACCCAATGTTGGTGAATGTACTCAAATTTCAAGCAGAACCCTACACGTGCACAAGTGCTGCAACTTGAAACAAGTCACAGAGAAATCTTGAACACAAATACACAGACTGCAGATCAATGCAGTGCAGTTCCGCACGGCTTGAATGTCATGGTGACACTTCACAAGACAGCTCGGGGATCACAAATACATTCAAAAGACAAACAACTGTTTGTGTAAAAAAAAGATAGAATTCCTTGGAGAATGGTGAAGACGGGAACTTTTGCTATTTATCAACATTTGTGGTCAGGCATCGTGACACTGAGCTCATTTTCCTGTTCAACGTGAGACCGCTTCCGAGCATCACACTGGGCACCCGACAGGTCTGCAGACTGCTGCTGCTCACTGCAGGGGTGGGTGGACTTGTCTATATTCGTGCTTTTGTCCTCCAAACATCTGAAAGTTATTTTCTTTTCGCAAAGAACAGTGTTGTTCGAGGGACGTGAACAGACAGCAACTGCAGAACCCTGGGTGAAAACGACTAGCTTCATCACATTTCGCCATTTCTCTTCTCGGCACATCACTGTCACTTCTCTTGTTCCTGCTGTTCAGGACCAATGACCTCAGTCACTTGGGCGCGAGTGCCTTGAAGCTTCTTTCAATGTTTCTGCACAGTCGCAAAGACCTTGAAGAAACGTCTGTAGAAAAACGGATCACTTCGTCATTGAGATCTTTCGCACTGTTCACGCGCAGTCAAATTCAATTCTTGTTCAAACACAGCTGGACAGTACGCAAGCACATTTACAAAGCTTGATGGAAAAGAATCAAAGCTTCAGCTGAATTTTCAAAAAGGTACGTGCAAATCACAAATAGAATTTTTACCGCATACAACCGTGTGTAAAATGCACCCTTTTGCCTGAAATTGAACATGAAAGGAAAGGGTACTTCTGTGATCATGGGTAAGTTGAGTATTCCAAAGTATCATTGCAACATCAAATCCGGAAAATAGTTGGGGTGCGTCTCATACTTGCACGCAACTTATACACAGATGAATTTGACAACCATAACCAGTCACACGTCCACAGCAGGCTGGGTGATGCAGCCCGGCTCTCCGGTCGTTGTAAAACTGCAGCATGCAGAAACGAAAACGAACCCGATTTTCTGTCACGATCCAAACTGAACTTGGTGAAGAACTCAGCAATTGAGTTGAGAACTGTCTTGAGTATGAGCTACACAATTTGTTCACCTGACAAAAAGCAACAAAAATCCATGGAGTTTCCCTGTATAATCTCAGTTCACAAGTTCTGGCAACAAGAACCCTGAAACGGCCACAGGCCAAAGAACCATTATCAACGCGTTAGACATGTGGTCTCTGCACATGAAAAGTGTTTGCCGCGACAAATTGCGTCCTGCGCATGCATGCATGCAGTCATCGGCGCGTTTCAACTGTAACGGGCTGCATGAGGGTTGCACCCCGGTTCGGAACCACGGGGCCCTGGGACTCTGATTCCCGAAAAAATTCAAAACTTATCAATTTTACTCCCTTGTGCTGTTTTCCTTTCCGTGGGAAATTCAGGGGATTGGTGCTCCTGCGAAAAATCGTGAATTGACAACTCGTGGAAGATTGCGTTTCTCTCGTGCAAACGATTTTCACTCGGGTGGTGCAAATTCAGGAACAAAACTAGGAATGATCAACATCACAGTTGAGACCTTCAAGCATCCCTTGTCATATCAACAAACATTTTGAAAGTTTGGAATCACTTTGAAGTGGAAAATGCTCGTCAGTGTTTCTCATCCACGGAACACTGACATTTGATCACGAAAGCAGCGCTTCTCTAGACTTTGGACGTGCCCAGCGGTACGCCAGCCACGTCCACCTCGAACGCCGTGTTGTCGAAGCCGTCGCCGGCGGACCCCATCGGGGCGTCCGTGGCGGGCGGAAACTCGTGCCGGGTGAGCTGCGCCTGGTCGCCGAGGGCCGGGGAGCTCGCGTCCGACCGCGTGTCGTCCCCGGAAGTCGTGGCGCTCGAGTCACCGGAAGCGTACTTCCCGAGCGTCTCGTACGCGGGCGGTTCCCCGTTACCCACGTGGTCGTAGAGTTTGTTGGAGAACTGCGCGGTTTTGTCCGGGTCTAACGCCACCACGTCCATAGGGGAGTCGCCGTGCGTGTCGACGTCACTCATGCTGATACCGTTCACAGCGTGGGGACTGGACCTGGGCGGGGACCTGTACAGTTTGGCCATGGCACCACGCTTGTAGAGGACAACGACGATGATGATGACTGCGATCATGAAGATGAAGATGAGTGGCAGGACCACCGGCAGGATGGGCTCCTTTTTGCCCTTGGGTTTCTCTCCCACCTCGGCGGTGGTGGTGGCTTCTGGTGTAGTGGGTGTGGTTTTAAGTGTGGTGGGTGTGGTGGGTGTGGTGGGTGTGCTGGGCGTTGTTGGTGTGGACGGGGTGGATGGAGTGGCGGGCGAGAACCTGGTCGGGGATGTGGGCGGCACGCGTGTTGTACTTCGGGGTGTCGCAGGGGTCCGCGGCGGCGGCGTCGGCTTGCGCGTCGGCGTTGGTATTGCGAACACGGTCGTCCGGACCGACGTGACCGGCGGGACCGTGGGGGGCGTGGCCTGTGCCCCCGCCGGAGTCGGCGTGAGTGTCGGTGGCGCCGTCGGTCTGGTCGTCCCTGTTGGCGTCACCACCACCGGTGGCGTAGTCGGTGGACCTAAAACCAACAATTTTTCTTCAACAAACCTTCACTCACTGACAGAATGGGAGTGAAGTTCAACCACACAGAACCAAAACACACAAACACACCACAATTGACACAGAGATGGTCCGTATGTACAACTTCAATCTCACGCAACACTCTTCCTGAGTGTCCGTGTGTGCACGCACCTGCGCAGATGACGCTGGCGTCCTCCCAGTTCTGACACGTGTTGACCCCGAGCAGAGCCTGTGGGCATGCGCTGATGTTCTGCTCATCTCCCGTGCAGTTCAAACCCGCCACCCAGATGGCGCCTCGACCGTCGCCAAATCTGCAGCGACAGCGAAGTGCATTGTACACACCAACTCTTCCACAAGAAAAGCTTGCCTCTCTTGAAACGACCTTTCCATTTATCTGTGATGTCTTCTGCATCAACAGGCGATGCTTTTGGTGGCGTGTGATGGTTCGAGCGAAGGCGATAATTCCCCATAGTTTTGGCTTTGTGTCATTGTGGCAATATCACAGTTTCCACAGGGGTCCGTACCTCCTGTCGAGAATGGCTTGGCCCGTTTCGCCGAACCCGAGTTGCCTGCAGATGACGGCCGCGTCCGCGTCGTCGAAGTCCGTGCCGCACACGGAGCCCCACTCGTTCACCTGGAAGTCATACCCGCCTATTTCGAATTCCAATCAGTGCAGTTAGTCCCTTCAACACCTTCCGATTTCAACTTCGCGGGTCCAGGGGACGAGGCTGCCTGGACATCTCACAAAGTTTGTGTGAACAATGTCAAAGTTTGGAGGAAGTTTTCCAGGGACTCCAATCCCCAAAAAACCCGAATCCACCACAGTTTGTGACCCTGAGCACCACGTCCCAGAGGAGACCAAAGTCGACCCCTCCCCATCCTCCAAACCCTGATCCCAGACCGCTGGTGGCGGTACAAGGTGGTGTGGATCGCTACAAACGCAGGCGGCACGCACCCCTGAGATGTTGACCTCGACACGGCCCTCGTGCTCCAACTCTCCGCCGACCAGCCGCAGCCCGACGATCTCTGAAATACGCGCACTTCACGTTGGTGCCACGGCGCAGGCAAGAATTCGGACAATAAGGGTTTTCACATTGGCTGGGCGGCGTCAAACTTTTGATGCGCAGGCGTCAAAGTCAACATGACGCCCAATGGAGAGCATCAAATTATCGGTCCAGACCGATCACAAATTTTTGACGCGGGCGTCAAATTTTTGTCGCTGCGTCACCAATGTGAAAACCCTTATTGGCAAGTTCGGTTCAGACTTCAGCAACAAAAGGACGGCGCACCCCAGACTTCTTTGCAATCAAATTGAGTCTGTTGGGAAAGTTGTAGAAGCTTAGGATTCTGTGCGACTTGGGAGCCTGTGGAGTGATACGACTTGATGAAAACAATTTGTACACCCTGCGTACTCGTACGAGCACACTTCAATGATGCACATTCATTCGGCAATCCATAGTTTAGTCTTTCCGAAAGAAAAAAAGATGCGGAGAAAAAAGTTTGGACGAGCCGATTCAACCGGCCAGACCAAGCAGAGTGAGATGGATCCTGGACGCACAGACAGAAAGGAGTCTGTAAGAGGGAGAACTGGCAAAAAAATTTGGCATCTATGTGGCGAGAAACTTCAATGTTTCCTCCTGCTTGGTTTTCTCGAAGGATCAGTGTCAGTTCTACACAACTTGACGAACATCCTGAGGGGGAAAAGAAGAGATCAAGATGATGACAACAGTTGGAGGGAAGAGCTTGAGTCTTGGAAGTGTCTGTAAGCAGGAGACAAAAGCAGAACCTCAGAAGAAAGTTGAAATACTCGCACAAAGTTCTGGACTGTGTCTCGGAAAGGGAAGGACATGGCAGAGTAGAACTGAGAAAAGTCAAAAAAGAACACAGAGACCGCATCACAATGCTGTTCTGTGTTTTCCTTTTCGTTGTCCAAAGTACGTTTCACTCAAAAGATTTGATCCCGTTGGTGAGCGATACAGATCCGCTGACTAAACTGCGAGAGAAACAGCAAACAACCAAAATCTTACCGCGACCTCGCAAGTGGGTATCTACACAAATATATTTTCAGTGAAAATATTTTGTGAGTCAAATGCGACACCGTAGGAAATTACTGCGACCAACAAACATGGCTGGGTGCATTCAGGCTTGTGCAATTCAACGCAGGGACTGCCTCCAAAGGAAAAGCACCACATCTGGAACGGGGGACGTCCCTAAATTCGTTGTCCAGCCTCTTGATACTCGTGAAAGGGTATTCCCATGCAAGATTGCATTGTGAGGTTCGAACCACATCTGCAAAGGGCCATTCTTGCAGAGAAAAGAACAAAGAAGGACTCCCACCCCGTCTGCGATCAACCCATGAAGTCCCTTCCAGCATGCACTGCGTTTCTCCATTCTTTCTCACCGAAGGTGGTGTTGTAGCAGGTGACGGAGGCGTCCCTGCGGTGGGAGTGACAGTTGTAGAGGTGGTAGTGGGACCAGCTGTGGTTCCACCCTGAGTTGAGGCACGTCAGCAGCTCATCTTCCCTGTAGTGAGAGAATCACGGTCAAAACTGCACACACCCTCTGTCCACCCTGCGTGAGACAACCCGTCCCCCCCCCCAAAAAAAAAAACACATTGGAAGAAGAGCCTCACCGTCCAGTGCAGCTGAAGGACTGTATGTAGATGGGTCCGCTGCCCTGTCCGTACTGGCTGTAGCGCTGAGACATTCCCTCCTCAAAACCTGAATACACGGGGTACACCGCATTTGAACACAAGCTGTTCTGAGGAGAAGGGCACAGGGAGTCCCTGCCCCCACTACAGGGTATGAATGCCCGTCCTCAAGATCCCCGTCGCGCGTCCCCAAGCAGCGTGTTTGCGTCCCGCTCTTCAAGCAGCTTCTGCATTTGTACAAGCCCGAAACATCCATGTTGTTCGCTCTTGGAATTGAGGAGGCACGCACGCACCGAGTTGTTTGCAGAGCACCCTGGCGTCGGCGCGGCCCCAGCCGATGTCGCACACCGTGCCCCACACGCCGTCGTACGCGATCTCGACGCGCCCGTAGGTGCGCCCGTCTCCGTCTCCGCCCAGCCGGAACTGAACGCCTGGACACACAGCGTGGAAACCAATGGGGTCAAGCTTGCTCTATTTTGTTGTTTCCAGTTCTGGTAGTCATTCAGTTTTGAACAATTGTACGCGCAAGATCCAGAAACGATTCAAAGCCTTTTTGGACCCAATGCGCAAAAACTGTCAACTCTGGTCATTATTGGTGCAAAGTTTCTTTTTTCTTTTGGAAGATCGCCATTGTGGACCAGTGCAACCGTTGTGCCAAACATGTCAAGATTCGGTCAAGCGCGGAGAAAATCCCTGGAGAGGCTCGTTTCAACTGTGAAAAACTTTATCTGCCAGAAACACATTCTGCGCTTGCGCACGGCGCAAACAAATGGGTAAAACATTTGTTATCCCCAGAAGTAAGGGTGGCCCAGGTTCGAGGACCTTATGTTGGACGCATCCCTGAGCCATGCTGAGCACCGCCGGCGCACCTTGGTTGTGGTAGCAGATGACGCCCGCCTCGTGCTGGCTGTGGCTGCACGAGCCCGAGTCGCCCCACTCCGTGTATGCGCAGTCGAGCAGCGACCTCTCGTGGCCAGTGCACGTCACGTTGGACAGCAGGATCGGGTGAGTGTTGAGGGCCACGTGTACGTAGGCGACGCCGCCCGCGTAGCCCTGGGACCTGAGGGTGGGAGCCAGAGGTCAGCTGGGGCTGATGTGGGAAACATGACATTCACCAGAACAAGCTGAGTTTTTTTTTTGCATTTCTGTTGCTGAAGGCTCAGAATCGCAGAGGACCCACAGACTCGCACAAGTCCATCAGTTCCACCAAAAGTTGCACCCCTTGGCCAATCTGGGGTTTGAACCACGGACTTTGCAGTTGGACGCTCTGCTCCCTGTATTGCTCAGAAAACTTGAGACCACCTCGAAATGTTCGCCCTCACGCGATACGCACCTGCATGTGACGTTGGCCTCCTCCTCGCCCCAGCCGCTGTTGCAGACTCGGCCGCGGATGCCCTCGATGGTCACGTCCACGATGCCCGCGTAGCCCGAGCTGTCCGTGCTCGTGTTGTAGATGCGGATCGTCGGCCCTACCGACGAGTTAGCACTCGTTTGCATTGTCAATGCGTGTGTGTGTGTGTGTGTGTGTGTGTGTGTGTGTGTGTGCCAGTGAGAAAATCCTGTCCTTGACCCTGTCTTCAGGCGACACCACAACCCCGAGCTGGGTTCGATGAAGCATGGAGCTGTGAAAAAATGATCAAAGTTTTTGTTCAGGCCCGCCACAACAAGAACCCTCCTGAGAGAACAAGACTCACGGGAACCGTGACCCACGGGAGCCGTGACGGTGTCTGTGCAGAACACGGAGGCGTAGTGGCCAGTCCTGCACGTCGCGTTGCTCGCCGCTCTCCACGTACACGTCTGCAGCGAAGCCCCGGAGCAGCTCGCGAACCTCATCGTCTCCGTCCGGTTCACGCTGAACGCCGATCCAGGCACCACTTTCCCGTCAGCCAATCCCAGGCCTCGACACAGGAGCCCCGCCATGCCGTTGTCCCAGCCGTCGGCGCAGACGAGGTCCCACGAACGTGTCGTGCTGTTGTAGTATTGCACCGCGCCGTAGGTTGCGTTCACGCCTTCGCTCAGGCGCACTGAAAACGAGACGAAAAATGATTTCTGCAGGCACGAGGGAAGCGATGGAGGTCAAAAGACCCTCGTCACGCGGGACTGACCTTGTCCGAAGCAGAAGACGGACGCGTCGAACTCGTGCGAGGTGCAGTTGGAGGCGCGACGGATAAAGGTCGTAGCGCCGCCGGACACCGGAGTCGAGACCTGCGCCGGGAGGGAGGGGAAGCGTGACGGGGGCGACGACATACTTGTTTGCATCACTACTGGAGGCCTGGCACTCCATGATTCAACGATTTTACACAGCACCCGTAAAAAAGTTCTTCACAACGGCTTCGGTAACACGCGCACACATGGAAATGACTCAGCAGAACGCGATGCTGAGAATCACAACACATCAAATGAATATTTGTTGAGTCCGACGTGAAATGTCACTTCAGTGTTTCCAAGATTGGTTCTGCGACTCTTCCCTACAGAGACGAAATCATTGACTGCGTCTGACTGAGAAAAGCAAAGTTCCCGACCTCGAGTCTCCAGGTCTGCGGCATCCCGGAGTAGGACGTGTTCCAGCCCTCGTGCGCGCACTCGTGCAGCGCCCCCTCGCTGCCGTCGCAGTGCACGTGCGTCAGCCAGACGGGGCCCGACCCACCGCCGTAGTGCGCCTGGTGGAACGCCTGCAGCAAACACAAGGCTCAAATCTCTCATTCCCTTCGTCGAGAAATTGAATACTTTGGAGATACACATCTGTGCGTGCGTTCTCAGAAATGTCCTTCAGTCCTGATTCTAGTATCTTGGGTCACGTGGTGGGGTTCGCACCTCTCCGTCTGAGAAGCCGAGCGAGCGGCAGAGCACGACGGCGTCCGGCGCGTCGAAGTAGGCGTCGCACACGGAGCCCCAGACGCCCCCTAGCGACACCTCGACGCGGCCCTGCGACGCCGCCGTGTCGTTCCCGTTCACAATGCGGTAATGGAGGCCTGCAATCAACAAGAACCGTCACTCAGAAAGGCTCTGATGCCAGAAAGATAAAAGGAGAGGGCCCATGCAGTGAAGGTCCAATCAGAATGTAGCAACCTTTGTTGTTCCAAATTCAAAGGTCCCCAGACCAGTGGGTCTGGATCTACCCTGCATCGAATTGAAGATCAACCCCTGCACCCGCCCCTGGATCTGCGTCTGAGGCCATCTGCCTGGTTTTCCCTTGGACCCCAGCTGACCACTCCGCACGCACCTGTTTCCTCGTAGCAGAGCACGCCGGCCTCGTGCAGGTTGGAGCAGTTCCCGAGCGCCGTGCGGTTTCTGAACGGACACTCGGAGAGGGTGCGCTCGACGCCGGAGCAGTTGAAGCCGCCGGCGAGGTACGGGTGGATCCCGAAGTCCAGGTCCGACGTGATCCTCCTGCCATGAGCGCATGCGCGCAGTGATTTTCGTGAACATCGTGACGCGTCCGATTTCTTAACGATTCAGAACACTTGTTTCCGTCACAACACACATACTTTACCACTCAGCCACACCGCGTGTGCCAGCGTACGTTTGGGGTTGGAACCCAACTGCGATCATAGTGGCACACATGCACTTCAGTGTGAACACAACCATAAACATACTGTACATGAAACCCATTTTGGTGCACTGTGACCTTGGCGTGCGTGATGCGCTGGCGCACGCGGTGTGAATTGGGGGTTATCCCCACTCTGTCCATCACGTACTCGTAGTCCATTTACGTGACCAAATGGGGAACACACGAATGTTCTCGTTCGCCCTCACACATCCTTCGGGTGAGCAGACTCCAACTGCTGATATCCAATTTGTGGTGCAAGAAACGTGTTCATCACACACACGTCACTCACTTGTAGTGCGAGTACGCGATGCCGTCCCCGTAGCCGAGGGACCTGCAGAGCACGGCGGCGTCGCGGTCGTCCCAGTCGTCCCGGCACACGCGCCCGGTGAGCCCGACGGAGCTCACCTCCACCCGACCCGTGTTGTTACCCGACCGCGCCGGAGTGATGCCGAACGAGTAGACTGAAGCAGAAGCAATGTTCAGGTGCTGACGAGCCTGCGCAATGTTGTGTCCCAACACGTTCAGCGTGGTTGTGAATTATTGTGGCTGTACGCGGTAAGAGCCATAAAAGAGTTCCCGCTGGTTCCGACCATTTTCTGTGTCTTACCGATCTATCGCAGTCGGTTGGGAGCTTTCCTTGTATCCGGAAATGAGAACATATAAAAACGGTGTGCGCCTCTATTGCGAGGGATTGCGAGGGATTGAGCACTCTGGCTGTGGTCGAGACATATCTCGACCCGCGAACAGAAGGCTTCAGTGGTCCACCCTGCCCGTAGGGTGTGTAAGGTTGCAGGGCCCTGAACTTCTGGT
>JAAUXT010062394.1_pt1 | contig 19480 bp, 19 predicted proteins | sample 7278171 | NCBI WGS metagenome assembly JAAUXT01 (sample SAMN14350112, study PRJNA611818) | marine sediment metagenome | isolation source: surface marine sediment (1.8m) | place: French Polynesia: Moorea | collected 2018-08 | reverse complement strand
TCTCTCTCTCTCTCTCTCTCTCTCTCTCTCTCTCTCTCTCTCTCTCTCTCTCTCTCTCTCTCTCTCTCTCTCTCTCTCTCTCTCTCTCCTGGTTGTGCAACAGAAATAAACACAGGCGCTGTTTACACATTTACTCCTGGCGTAGTTTGCAACAAAGTTTGGATATGCCCATTGAGTTTTGCTTTCCTTTGATATGACTTGTCAGCACCTTCAGAAGTGAACCTGAGTCTTGTTGCTCCAGGCTAGATCTGTTTTTCACTCTCTTTGGGTATTGATGCTTCATGTTGTTGCTTCGCAGGGCAGTGTTGTTGTTCACATAGAATCCTCTGACACTGTGGCTCCAGGCATGGTCCATCTGTTTGTCATTGATTGTCAATATTTTCAGTACTGGATCGATTCTTTACTTTTATAAACTTTTTGCCTCCATGTCAACCCAGTTTCGATTGTTTATCACTCGTGCTTTGTGACTCCTATGACAGGATCCTTGGTTCAGTGACTGTTCTCACTGGAGATCACTTTCCTGATCATGAGTGATTCTTTATGACTCCCATGCCTTCCCCTGATATGATCATGTCTTTGATCTGACCCTGGATCCTCACCCTCACTCCTGGTGATGCAAGAGAAAAACAGCAGTGTTTGAATGCAACCTGAGAGTATTCATTCTGCGATACGGCTGCTCACAATCCTCAGTAGAAGAGAATTTGACCATCTGGCTCCAGGCCTGATCCTCCTGTTTGTCATAGACTGTGCAATTTGCGCGTCCATTCTTCGTGTTGCCCCCTCCAAGGCGAGACGAGCCTTTTGCCTCTCCACAGCTTTGCAACGGGTACGGTTTTCATCATTTCACCTCTTTGGAGAAAACTGTTCATATCTCTTATCTTCTTCACATGAGTTGGATCTTGGTCACTGGAAATGATCACCTCAAGACAAATATTCTGATATTGAGAATTTATGTTGCATCTGATATCAAGGTAAGAAACACACCAAAGTCAAACTCACAAGAGATTCAGGAACTGTTCCTCAGAGCACCAAACTGTGGTTTGAAAAAAGGCTGATGTTTGTAAATGTTGCATCAGTTTGAGTTGTTTCACCTGGGTGCAAACTGTGTTTGTTTGCTGTCTTGTTCACTTTCTTCCATCTGGAGAATCAAAGGTAAGGATGAATTTTCTGCTCAACACACAAAGATTCTTTCTCATAAGTTCATATTGGTTGTGTTTTCAGGAACATGTAAAATCTCACCTGCGGCAGTAGAGTTTGCTTTGATGAGATGCAGAACACTTCAGACAACATGAACAGCACTGGCTCACTGGAAACCACACCCAGCATGTCGGTCCAGGAAAAGCCAAGAGGATTTCAACCCAACCCAAGTTTCATTAAGTATTACAGTATCACAGAGCAGATCACCATGTATGGCACACTGGTTATTGGTTCTCTGGGATTGTTCTTCAATATTTTATCTTTGATAATATTTGTCAAGCTAAAGTTTCAAAAGTCCCCAACAGGGCTTCATTTACTATTGTTCACAATATCAGAAACTCTTATGACAGTTGGGATGTTTATGTCACGTCCCTTGGCCTGGTCTCAGCACATTAACATTCCAATTGTAGCCAAACACCACTTTTCCTTTTGCAATATACTACAGTTTATGAAGTCTTCTCAAATTGTTTGGGGAAGTCTACTTCTGGTGTCAGCAACAATACAAAGATATCTTGCTGTAACTTTTCTATTGGCAGTAAAATCTTGGAATTTGGCTTCACAAACAAAAATAACAATTTCAATTGTGACCAACAATCAGCTTGGTTAAGGGAATTATTGGCAGTGTAAGAAAAACTGTAAATGACAAAAGAATTCCATTTGGCTGCATGAATGATCCCAAGTATGATAAACTTGCTTTTGTCACAACCCTGACCTACCCAGTTTTGGGTCATAGTGTTTGCCCAATACTGGTGTTTATCTTCACATGTTTAATTGCTGCAAACTTGCACAAACAATATATTATTCGAAGGAATATGGCAACAGGACAGGAAGACAATCAGACTGTAAAAGAGTTCAAAATTACTGCCATGCTATTTGTGACTGCCTGTGTATTTTTAATCCCAAGAGGTTTCCAAGTTGTTGTTTGGTTCATAAAAAACTATACAAGCTCTGTGCAAATTCGCAGAATTCTGAGCCTTGTTACTGGGTTCCTTGTAACAGTCAGTCACTCTATAAATTTTCTTGTTTACTTCAGTTTCTTTGACAATTTCAGGAAGGTTTTTATTTCTTGGTTTTCATGTGGGACTGAAACCACACAACCTGAAACAAGGGTGAGTTCTCAAAATACTGAGCTGGTGAGTGTTTCTAATCAAGATGTATTAGTCCAGATTTCAGCGGGACATTTGTGAACATTTGGCCAAGGAGAAACACATGGTTCTGATAAACACGACTTGAGATGTTGGTCTACCGGATTTCTGTAAATAAATCTGAAGCATTGAAGACGTTTCGTGTTTTGTTCATTCTCAGACAACACAAAAATGTCACCAAGATTGTTCCTATGACACAAAACTCCCAGCATTTCACATTGAGCAGACACACACAAACACACATAGAGAAACAGTCAACAAACACTGGGTTTGCTTTCACGTGGATGAGCTTCTTTGCTTTGCTCTCTCTCTCTCTCTTTCTCTCTCTCTCTCTCCCTCTCTCTCTCTCTTTCTCTGTCTCTCAGAGTTTACAGGGTGAAAGATTATTTCTCATTCTCCAGACCTGATTCATTGAGTTTTTTTGTCATGTGGAGATGGTCCCTGTGAGCGTTGACAACAAAATGTCTGGTGTGGCAAGTCTATCAGTATGACCCAAGTGGGAATGTGGTTCTTCTGCAGACCTGAAGTTCTGAGGTCAAAAATACACTGATCAGACACACATCCATGGAGGCTTCATGGTTTAATATTCCAATCTATGCACCAGAACAGTCTTCACAATAAAGATATAGATCTCCCTCTCAGGATGTAGACCTTGTACTCGTATCCACAAGGCCCCTTGTACACCCACTCTTGATGCTGTCATTTTGAGTGAAGAAACATCTATCTGTCATGCACAAAAATGTCCCAACGTCACAATCATTTTCAACCTGGCACCTGCCAGCAATTCAATCAGAGATGTCAAAAAAGTTGTTCGTGTTGCCTCAGGTTCCATGTTTGTCTTGGTGAAGCCTCTTTTGGGCTCTCAAATATAACAAGTTCTCAAGGAACCTTGTGCTTCCAGCATTTTTCAGTGAGATAAATAACATTGAGTCCCCATGATGTCCTGTGTGTCTGAACTTGGTGTGTAACTCCATGTATATACAATGTTGTGAATGATACTTGGAAAATGTCATTGTGTTGACAGCACATGTTGTGTCCCTCTCAGCTGGGGTGTGACCCTTCAGGGGTGAGGAGGAACATTTCTCTGATGCTTGTGACTTGACCCAAAGTGAATTGCACCTGTAGCATGGAGTATAAAACAGTTGCTGCCCAAATCACTGTTATTTTCACGTTGCTCCTTCATTCAGACATGAACAGCAGGCAGCTTGTGTGAACTCTCTCCATCCAACAACAATTTGCAAACCAGACAGTTCCCACTCACTGTGGGTCATGTTGGAGTGAGTCCTTGCCTCTTCTGGGGCAGACAAGAAGTTTCGGTGAACCATCAGCAATTGAGTGCGCATGTTGAGATCTGTTTAGAACAGGTTCTGCTCAAGCCTGGTTGGATCAGTGAAATAGATCATGACATTTTCTCAACTGTTGTTTCACGTAATCTGTGTGTTCAGTCCAGCAATGATCTAGATAAGATGACAGCTGCCAACAGGTCCTGGCTGCACACTGTGAAACCGGGGGCTTGTAAGCTTTTCTTTCTGTCATTTTCCCTCACCTTTCTTTTGCCTTCTTATTTGTTTGTCAGCCGCTGTGCTTCCACAAACACAGAAAAGAAATTTGTCGTGTGCTGGAGCAAAATGTTCCTTGGCCAAAAATCACTCTTCTGTACACATGAAATTTGCTGACTTGTGGAATAGCCTGAGGTGTGCATGTGACACAGAGTTACACAAATGAAGTTTTAGCACAGGTCTGCATCTATTGTTCATTCTCATTGCAAATCCTTTGTCAGCAGGGAGTTTGATTCTCTGGCTCCAGGCCTGACCCTCATTCACTTATGATTTTCTGTAACAGACGTCTGAACTGTAAATCTAGTGTCACTTGAAGCTGTTTCCTCTGGGTACAAACTGGGTTTATTCACTTTTTTCTCAGCTGTGAACTTTATTTCCTTCTAAACAGTGAAAGACAAGAACAACTTTTCTGGTCAACAGACAAACATTCTTTCTCAGAAGTGTGTTCTTGTTTTGTTTTCAATAACATGTAAGAACAGATCTCACCCGCAGCAGTGGATTTGAGGGCAGTCTGAACACCAAAGGAAAACACTACAGCAGACGACTGGGGTGGTGTCTTGCACAGCTCTGTGTGCTGACAGCTGACAAGGTCTGTTTTGCGCATTTCTGCAAGGGTGGGAGTCTATCGTCCGCACGCAACAATATGGACGTGCTGAACTTATCACAGTCTTAGTCTCAGCCTCAGTTCCAGTTCCAGCCTCAGTCACAGTCTCAGTCTCAGTCCCAGTTCCAGTTCCAGCCTCAGTCACAGTCACAGTCTCAGTCTCAGTCTCAGTCCCAGTTCCAGTTCCAGTCTCAGTCTGTTGAGAAGAGCTGAAGCGCACCCTCTGTACTTCTCTATGCATGCCTGACGTAGATTTGGGCGAGGTGGGCCTGTTGTCCACCTTTCTTCCTCCCCCCCCTTGTTTGACCCCCTCCCCATAATCCCCAAAGACAACCCCTCTGCCCCAGGATAGTTTCTTTGTCCTCTTTTTCCTCAGTTTTCTTTCTTTCTGTCCGTTTTTCCTTCTTTGATTCTTTCCAAGCAATGAGATTCAACAAGGGACTTTCCACAGTCAGACACCTTGAACACTGCATCTTGTTTTTCTGGGACAAGACAGCAGGGAGCACCAGACTCTTCCCTGAGCTGTCAGTCATCTGACATCATCTATGTGTTGTGGGCATGCAGGCAAACAGACGGACTTGCTTTGTTCTCACCAGGCCCGCCTTGTTTTGTCACTTGCGTCCTGTGCAGCCACTGTGTCCCTTTCCTTTGAAGCATTTAGAGAGAACATTGCCAAGGGCAGCAGTGAGATTTTGGTCACAGATACCGTGACTTCATGCGGAGATTCACTCTTGTTTCTGACACAGCTTCACGACGCCCAGACTTCTTGTAGAACACAGGTTCAGATTCAGCAATTTACAACGCCTTGAAAATAACTCATTATACCCAGCGAACCATGATGGAAACTGCAACTGCATACGTATTTACATTTGGTGTGTAAAACTGTTGAAAATTAGAACAGGTTCCCTGAAACAGCCATTATGACCTCCTCCCCAAGGGTCAACCCACTGACCAGACCCAAAAATCTGCTTCTCCTCAGAAGTCAGCCCTCCAGAATCAGCACTCCCTGCCTCCTTCCCTCCTTCCCCCCTGCCTCCCTGCTTCCCTGCCTCCCTCCCTCCTTCCCTCCCTGCCTCTCTGTCTCTCCTCCTCCTCCTCCTACTCCTCCTCCTTTTGTCTTTCTGCCGCCCCTTTCTCTCTCCCCCTCCTCCTTCACTCTCTCTTCTCTCTCCCCATCTTTCTCCCTCTTTCTTTCTCTCTTCTCTGGACAGTACTTCAGGTGAAGCAAGAAGAAACTCTCTTTGCTGGACCCATTTATTCGTTCACTGTTGCCTGCACCCTTTCTGTGTGTTTGCTACACAGCAGTGGTGCTCACATGGAATCCTCAGGAGAAGGAAATCGGACTCTCTGGCTTCAGGCCTGAGCCTCCAACAGGTGTGCTCCTCTGATTTTTGTGTGTCACATGTAAAGAGTTTCTACTACTCTCTGTTTGGTCTCAGCATTGGAAGTTTTTCTCTGGCACATCTGGTTGGCCTGCAGCAGGAGGAAATCTGACTGTGACTCCTCCACGCCTGATCCTCATTCTTTTTCACTCTGACTGCTATTCTCCTGGAGCTGTTCTTCTGGTTGTCTGTAGAAAGTAGTTTCTTTTGCTCTCTCTCCCTGTCGGTGTCTGATGTTTGTCTCACCATTGAAGTCTTTTCTCTGGAACATCTGGTTGGCCTGCAGCAGGAGGAAACTTGATTCTGATGCTGCAGGCCTGATCCTTCTGTTTGTGACTGAGTGTGACCAAAGCACATTCACTCTTCATTTTTTGGGGGCTCAATCACAGCAAACCTTTCCTCTTGCGACAACCACTGAAGTTTTCTTCAGTAATTCGTTCTGGTTGGCGTTTTGCAACATTGAAACTGACCTTGTCTGGGTCTGTCCATGACTCAGCCCCCTGACCAGGGTCTGGGTTCTCTGCCAAGGTCAGTGCGTTAACGCTCAGTGTTCCCTAGTGCAGCCCCTGACCAGAGTTTGTGTCAGTTGCTTTCTGTGCCAAGGTCAGTGCCCAGACTCTACAGTATTCCCTGGGGCATCCCCTGACCAGACCATCTGTTCATGCCTGCCCCACTAGAGGTCACCTCCCTGATCAGACTTTGGATCCCCACCCTCTCCGCTGGTGATACAAGAGAAAAATAACTTGTTTGTCTCGTGTGGAGTTAGATAGTGGGAGATGCAACAAAGCCTTACAGCCTGTAAAAGTTCACTCTTCTTTGATATGCCTTGGCAGTCTCTGGCTCCAGGCCTGATCGTCCTGTTTGTCAGTGTCTGTCGCCTTGGTGACCTCCATTCTTCATTTTGCTACCTCCAATGACACACAACGTTTTGCATCAAGCAGGGCGTGGGCATTTGCCAGTCTTTCCTATTGCTGATTTGACTGTTGATCTGTGAGGTGTGTATCAGGTACGTCATTCATTGTGTCACATTTCGTTGGCTTATGTCACTTATTCAATTTAGGCAGCCATTGTGAAATGCTTTTTTGACTTCTGTTTCAGAGAAAAACCAAGAAAAACTTTTGATTCGCATCTGACCTAAAGTTGTGCTTCTGCAATGGAAAACTCAACTCAGTTGTTGGAATTATCAGGGGATATTTCTCCCCAAGACAATGATTCAAGAGGTAACAACCTGACAAATTCATACCTTTTAAAGGTGTTGGACATTTCAAATAGTATCAAGGACTACACTTTTATGGTAATAGTGCCTGCTGGAATTGTGCTGAATTTTTTGACAGTTGTAACTTTTCTGAAAATTAAGATTTACAAAACATCAACAGGACTGTACATGGTATGTCTGGCTACTTCAGAGTGTTTATTACTGGTAGGGCTTGCTATTCTTGTGCCCTGGCCTCATGCGATCATATCCAGCACCACTGCTTCTTGTATAATTCGAAACTTTATCATTTCTTCACAACAAATATGGGCTGGCCTGCTGATGGTACTGATGACTGTTGACAGGTTTCTTGCTGTTGCATTTCCACTGAAGGTAAAGATATGGAATTTGAAAAGGAATGGTGAAATAACTATTTTTGTCTCTGCCATATTTTGCTGTATTTTGGGAGGCATATCTGCTACCAGAAAGATAACGGGGGGCCCAAACAGTTGCATAAACAATCCTGTTTTTGAGGAATTGAGTATTATTTCAGACACATTTACAACATTCCTGAGCTTTGGCTTCTGTCCTCTTCTGGCCTTTGTGTTTACTGTTCTTATTGCAAACCAGCTGTTCAAGCAGCAAAAAGCCAGAAAAGATATGCTTCAGCAGAGTCAAAGAGAAATCAAAATCAGGAATTTGTTCTGACTTTGATGCTTTTTCTTGTAGCTTGTATGTTTTTGGTTCCCAAGATTTTTCAAATCACTACCTGGTATGTAAGGACCTATTCAAAAAGAAGCTCTTCACACTTTCACTATGCATCACTTGTCTTTCCTTTTGCAAGAGTTTTGTTGATCACAAACCATTCTGTTAACTCATTAATCTACATTATTTTCTTCAAAAGATTCAGAAAGGCATTTGTGTCTATAATTTGCTGTAAATGTAGAGTAGTGAGAGTTGAACCAGCAGGAACAAATCCTCAGTGAGGCTGGACATGGACTTGGATGAATGTTGGCTGGCAAACTCAGCAGATGTACTGTTTCTGTGGTAAATGTGACATGTACACACATCCTATATAAATAAAGCACAAGGAGCAGAAAGGCACTTTTGTTGTTCATTGTGTTTGCAAACAACACGTGTTTCCGCTGATGGCACAATGAGTTTCAGAAATGTTTTGTTTGGGTGAATATCAGAGATAAAATGTGGAAAGCCAACCCTCTGCAACATGGTGGAATGCCCTCGCTTTTCAATTCTTCACAGTTGCTTGTTTTCTGGAAATTAAAGAATCACACACCATCAACATGACTGCACCTTCTCTTTCTGGCCATTTCAGAGTTGGCAGTGGCATTTGCTTTTGAGGCAGGTTTGTGTCATTTCACTGCAAACTTCGGGTGGAGTTGCTGCAGCAGCAACAAATTGTTTTCCCACTGGTTATGAATATCAATTGTTTGTTTTGCCACGATGCCTCATGTCAAGGATGTTCTGTGCCATATTTTTCTCTTTTTTGATGTCCCAATTGGGTCTCTTTTTGAGATTTGATACATCTTCAAACATTTGCCTTGCAAGCAATTCTTTGATGTGGACAGCACCAATATGACAACAACTTGTGCCTCGCCTGAGGAAAACTAGGAAACAGATCGGCACACAAAGAAGTTCCAGCACCTGCGTCCTGTCTTGTCATTGTCAAGTGCTCGTTTGAAGCTTTTGAGAGAGAATGTTGCTCAGGGCAGTGAGGGTCTATTTGTGCACTGTGGCCTTAACTTCATCATCAGTGTCGTCTCCGTCACAGCTTCTTCATGATGCCCAGACTACCTCGTATACAGTGGGTTCAGTTTGTGTTTTATTGCTGAAAATGAGAACAGTTGCCCTGAAACACCCACCCTGATACACTTCTCTCCACCAGTCGGACATTTGGGATCATCTCTCTCTCTTCTCTCCGCCTTCTCTGTCTCTATCTCTCCCCTCTCTCTTTCTCTCTCCTGGCGATACAAAAAAGAAACACAGCAGTTTAGTTTACACATTTATCCCTGGGGCAGTTTGGAACAAAGTTTTGATGTGCCCGTTGACTTTTTCTTTTCTTTGATGTGCCTTGTCAGAATCTTCAAGAGAAGGGAACCATACTCTATGGCTCCAGGCTTGGTCTTCCTGTTTGTCATCAACTATTGAAATAATCCCTGGGGGAGTTTTCAACAAAGTTTTGATAGCTTTTCAGTCAGGCTTTTCTCTGATCTGCCTTGACAAAAGAACCTGAGACTTTCTAGCTCCATGCCTACATTCCTGTTTCTCAGAATCTGAATCTCTCTGGTTCCAGGCCTGATACTCCTGATTGTCATTCATTTTGCACATTCATTCTTCATGTTGCTGCCTCCAATAACAGACAAACATGCCAGTTACACGCAAAGTTGGGCTTCACCTGTTTTCAGGTGTTTGTCTGCCTGCTCGTTGATTTTGAACTGCAAGGTGTGTATCAGTATGCCATCATTTTCACTCATTTAATCTGTTTGTGTCACTTTGCCCATTTCATCAGGCAGTGTGATTGTTCCACGATTCATTTGTTTTTCAGACATCACCACAAGAAACTCTCCGTTGTTGTATCTGTAATGGAAAACTCAACTCAGTTATTGGAATCTTCAGGAGAGACAACCCTCCAAGAAAATTACACAAGTGAGAAAAATACTCACAGTTCATATTTTTCAACAATATTGAGTGTTTCAAACAGTATCAAGGACCATGCTTTCATGGTTGTCCTGCCAATTGGAATTGCACTAAATTTCTTGACTATACTTTCTTTTCTAAAAATTAAGATTCATAAAACTTCAACAGGACTGTACATGGTATGTCTTGCTGCTTCAGAGTTCTTGTTGTTGATTGGCCTTGCTATTTATGTGCCCTGGCCATACTGGATTACAAAAAGAACTACCACTTCTTGTATACTTTGAAATTTTGTTGTTTCTTCACAACAAACATGGGGTGGCATGTTGATGGTATTTATGACTATTGACAGATTTCTTGTTGTTGCTTTTCCACTTCAGCTTAAATCATGGAATTTGAAAACAAATAGCAAAATAACTGTTGTTATATCTGGCATAGTTAGCTGTGTTCTGGGAGGCATATCTGCCACCAGGAAGACAGCACAAGGCCCAAACAAATGTATAAATAATCCTAAGTTTGACAAGTTGAGTAATATTTCAGATACATTAACTTACACAATCGTGGGCTACGGCTTGTATCCCATTCTTGTTTTTATTTTCACAACTCTTATTGCATACCAGCTGTTCAAGCAGAAAAGGGCTCGGGAAGTTATGCTTCAGGACAGTCAAAGTGTCAACAAAAACAAGGAGTTTCTTATCACTTTAATGCTCTTTCTGGTGGCTTGTATGTTCCTAATTTCTAAGATTTTTCAAATCACTGTCTGGTACTTGAGGAGCTACTTACCAAGGGACTCTTCACACTTTCAGCATGCCTCAATTGCAATGCCGTTTGCACGAATCTTGATAATCCCAAACCATTCTCTCAATTCATTGGTTTATATATTTTTCCTCAAGAAATTTAGAGAAGCCATGCTGTGTTTGATCTGTTGCTGCAGAAAGAATTGTGAAAGAATTGAACAACCAGAAATCAACTCTCACTCAACGGGATCAACAAGATTCTAGCACAACCAAGTTTGACAGAAAGTCATCTGGCATGTGCAATTTCTGGATTTCAGTTGTCTGTACATATTCTTGGCCAGCAAAAATAAAACAAGTCTATACACTTGGCAAAAAGGTCTTTTGTTGTCTGGTGTTGAAGACACAATGGGCTTATGGCTACCGTATTGTTAGAACTAGAGATTGAATCATTGAATTTGAAGAAATGCCCAGCAAATTCATGATCCAAGCTTTTGTATATAGTGTTCGGCTGCACATTGAACGTCCTGTTGGCTGCAACAACTCAACGAGGTGGGAGTTGATACTAGAGTAACACTGACATTTAGGAATGTGTCCTGGGATGACACAGAAGTCCTCAACCTGAATATACACCTGCTGATTCAATGTTTCACGTCAAGAGATCCAGCTTTGGACCTGCAAAAGAGGGGCAACCCTGTTGATGCCACTCCCACAGATCTTGGTGCAGCACAACTAAGTAAAGCCACAGAAGCAATCAATCCAAAACTGTTTTGCTTCCAGGCTCAGTTGTTCTCACAACACAAACCATGCACCATCAATGCTGCCTCAAAAGTGGAAGCATCCAAAAGAGCAGGGTCTGCATCCATGGCCAGGACTGGAGATGGGACGTTGTTTCCTTGGAAACGGACGCTGGACAACATCACATTCACGCCAAACAGCCATTTGTGATGCACTTGAGAAAATTGCACTGACATTGCATTTGTCTGTCTAACAGTGCAGCGCAGTGTGTACTTGATTGAAGGGACAAAGGTCAACCAATAAGCATGGCCTTTCTGGCTTTTGTTCTCAGCTTTCTTGGACAAAGGTTTTTGATGGTCAGTGTGATGTATGAGATATTTGACCTCATCAACAAACGTTGACCTTGTTCTGGACACATTTGAAGTCTGCGAAGACTTTCCTGAGTGCAAAACCTGCCATATCTAAGTGCAGAACTTTGGATGAAGGAATTGCACAAGTGTGCTGCTGCTGTATGACGCCTATTGACAGCACAGGAGAAGAATGAATAGTGTGTTCCTCGTGCTTTTCACAATTGTGTACTTCACTAATTGTGTGAAATGTGTGAGGAATGAACATCAGTGTGTGATTAGGAAACCAGGGTCAGGCATGGCACAAACACAAGTGTGGTTTCTCTACATCAAACAATTGCTGTTTTCTTATCTTCAGAAGACAACAGCTGCTGTAATTCACATGCTAAAATTACTCCACAATGTGTTTCAAGTTTCCTTCTGTTTTGTACAGTACAGAAAGGTTGTTGATAATGAAAACTGGACTGGAATATCCAAAGCAACTGGAATACTGGAAAGAAAGTATGACACTTCTTCATTTCAAACTGTGGAAACACACATCAACAGAGACAAAACCACATTTTTCCAGAAAATATGGAAAATGCAACCAGCCAAACAAGTAGCAATGAACATGACCTTTCATGAGATATACTTCTCCACTGCTATAGGAGGCTGCTACAGAGCAGCTCTGGAAATATTTATCACAGATTCAAACAAGTTCAGGAGGAATCTGTTTCAGTTCTGTGGGTTCTACTCTGAAGTGGTGGTCTATCTCAATCACAATAATTTTGGCATTGAAATTTTCCTTCTCCACAATGTTCTGTATTCTTTCAAACTCAGTTTTGCAGTTTTCAGCAGGTTTATTCAGTACACCCATAGGTCATCATCACATGGAGAAGGAATCACAAATCCAACTATTCACCACACACTTTGTTTGGCTCAACATGTGCAGAGCTACTTTCATATCAAGGTCAGAAAGGACAAGAGGCTGAATGTGTATGTGACTCACCATGAACAAATGAATGTGACGTTCTATGATGGACCAGGTCTGTGGTCAGAAACCCGCAGTGCACATTCTCACAGAGGCTTTATCTCATCCACATTCCAGTGCATGTTAGTGGCCACACTTCCCTTGGGTTCAAGTCCTGAGGATCCTGCAAAACTTGTCCGTGTTCTGTTGTCTGAACTCAAATCTCATCAATCAAAAGTTGTTCTGCAATCAGCAGTCATGTCACTTCCAAACAAACACTGTGGCATCAACTCTTGTTTTGTCAATCTCTACACAGCTCCCAAGTTGAAGCTCAATGTGACAGTTACACAGATTGTATCTTCACCCAATGATGCTGATGGAAGAATTTGTACACACAGTGGATTCCTCACCATACAAACCTCTGAGGACAAATTTAAAGAAAGTGTTGTTTTGTGCACAAATCACTCTTCTGTTGTTGAGCAGAGCAGAAGTTTTTATTCCACTGGACCAGTCCTGTCAATTGTGTTGTATTGGTACAAACATCACTCTAGCATCCACACCACACTAAACATCTCAAGAACCACCTGTCATGCTGCAACCATCAATCTCTGTAGGATGATGTACATGCATGACACTCAAAACTATGAAGCAAACAAGAAATACATTGTGACTTTTGCCCACATAATTTTTCTTCCAAAATCTACTCATCGCCCAATTGGAAAAGTGAAATCCTTTTTCTTCAATTTTGTCCTCCGCAAACCATGTGTGGTGCTGTCCTCAGATGATCAGGAACTATTGTCTGAGCCCCAATTTTGTTACTACATCAACAAACCACACCTGTACATGGAACTCAAGAGCTTTGGATTCACAGAGGTAAATTCATTGAAATCAAAGGACGAATAAGATCTCTTTCAACAATGAACAAAAAAATGCCTGAAGTGGTAGGATTTGCCAATGCACTTGACTACAGGACAGAATGTTGTTATGACTTGCCAAACAAAAATACTTGCCCAGGCAATCCAGTTAGAAAATGCAATTCTTTCTTCAAGTTGGACAAGAGTTTCTCTTTTGAGCAATCTCGTGACCATGATGTGCAGTTTTTTGTTTCCATATTTCACACAATTCCAATTTTTGCAACAAAGCACCAGAGTCAAAAGCAAGCCCCAGAAAACTTAATATTCTTCATTGAATTTTTGCCTCTCACATCCAGTTGGGTCAGCATCACTATGAGGAGCAGACAAAATTTTGAAAATATTATTTTGGAAAGAAACCCAATTGTTACTCTTGGTTTTCTCAATGAGACTTCATTGTTAAAAACACCAGAATTTCAAGGCATCACTGGGTTTTCACTGCTGCTTGAGCCAAGTACTAAACCAAATCACAATTCAACCCAACATGTGTTGATCAACATTACATCTCAGCTTGGCAAGTCCAACAACTACAGGCTCTGGTGGAGTTCACAGGAAGAGCTCACAATGTTTGAGCCAACGGTTGTGTCTGTTTATGGTGAAATACAGATGGTCAGTTTGACTCCACTGGAGAAAAGGAGCAGCCATTTTGTGTATTTAACGAGGATTCCAGACACATTCAATAAATACATTTTTGTCCGGCTTCTCACGAAATCTCGTTGTGAAAGAATCCAAAGCGCAACGTTTCACAGAAATGGCCTCTGCACTTTCTTCACACATTTTCTTGATCTTGCACTGGTTCCAGCTTTTGCAGAAGTGGCGGTGAAAATTAAAAGAAACTACACTCTGTTTCACAACGAAGATTTGTCACCCTTCTCTTGGAAGTATGCCTTTTTGCTGTGTCAAGATTTGTATGCCCATTTGCCTTTCTTTGCTGACAGAAATCAGCTTGATGAACTTTTAGCTGTGCTGAGACTCTCACCTGAAATGCCTCCATTGGAAGCCATCTACATAGGTCTCAAGGCCAACCAAGACCAGGTGAGGATTTTGCTTAAATATTGTTTTTTTGTCTCAACAAAGCAGTCATCAGTCTGACCATCTTGAATGTAATTGGACCTGGCACTGTGAAAATTGCTTGATGCTTTGATTTGGGAACAAACCACCACAGAGATAAATGATGAACCTCTGTTTTGAAATTTTGTGTTTGTTTGACACCTTGAAGTTTTTTGCTACAGGCACACCAATTCTGGAATGTCAGGATTTTGGTTTCATACCAAAGGTTTGTGAAGGTCAGTACAGCATCCAACTTCAGATGTGAGAGACATTCTGTGAGAGGCACTGAATTCATGTGTCCCTCCCTGAATCACATAAAAAACAACACCAAACAAGAAAGTGATTCAAGCAACATGTCCAAGAACTGCACATTGATGTTTTTGACCAACTTGGCCAGGACATCTTGGCATCAGATCCATTGCTCCCAAAAGTTACTCAAACATGTTGTTTGTATCCATGACAACCAATCAGCTCCACAAAGGACACATTTTCCAAGTATAACAATGGCTGACAGCTGCTCAGCACATCAACTCTTCACAGACAGCCTTTGTTACTCATTTTTGTGGTTTGGTGGAAATACAAACCTTGGGTTTACCAACATGTGCATGACTGTAAAATCAAATCCGGAAGACATTACCAATGCAACAATGCTTCACCCCTTGTATCACACAATCTCACACACATTTCCACCCCTGATATTGTACAGCCATGGAAACCAAACCTTCAAGGTTGTCATGCATCAAAATTATTTCTCTACACAAATGTACCAAGTTAAATCCTTGCCTGGATCTCATATTTTCGGGCTTCAGGTCTGCAAAGCCCAACCACAAGTAATATTTGTGGGACAAAATATATTCTCATGCCACAACAAAGTGTTCATTTCCTACAAGCATGTTTGTGATAGCAAAACAGACAGTAAGCGCTGTCAAAGTAATGATAAAGCCAAAAGTGCTTGGGACCATGTGAGCAGAAGCATGGTATCAACCCTGAATGGTGTGCAAACTCTTGGCAAGTGCTCAGCTCTGAAGTATATCAGCATGGATGGCTCATGCCAATGTTTTGTAAGTGTAAGATACCATCACACTCCGCGTATGAGTGGTGTGCAGTGTGATGGAGGCGAACGCTATTTCCAGAAACACCAATTGAATGTGATAGCTTCAGACCTTGACCATTTGGGGAAGACACGTTTGTACAGCTACCCATTCAAGTGCAGGCAGGAAGTGCCTTGTTGGTTTCAGGTGACTGATATTTGCTTCTACAGACTGGGCATGAATGGTGCAATATTTCCTTGTAGCAATGGTGATCACCTGGAGAACTGCCAACTCTTTCGGTGCAACATAAAGTTCAAATGTTTGAACTCCCACTGTGTTCCCTGGTCATATGTGTGTGATGGGAAATGAGATTGCTCATTTGGAGATGATGAGACACCTATGATATGTAAAGTGTATTCCAGCTGCAGAAACATGTACAAATGTCACAAAACACATGTTTGTGTTCACTTGGGAAATGTCTGTGACAATATGATTGACTGCCCTCACAGTGATGATGAAGATCTTTGTCAGCTTCACACATTCAAATGCCCTTTGTCATGTGAGTGTTTACTTCTGGCCATTGTGTGCAGAAAGAACTTTCCCAAAAGGAGCAGGATTTATCCACAAATATTTCTGTCCGTTCACAGTGGGGAAATACATAAATTTGGTTTCCTTCAATCATTAAATTTCTATTTTCCTCAACTTATATTTTTCACAGCTCTTCATTCTGGTATTATGTGTGCCTGTCAGTTCAATGTCAAAGATTTGATACTTGTAGATTTGAGCTTCAATTCAGTTTCAAAACTTTCACACAAATGTTTTCACTTGCTTGCCAATCTCAAAGTGATCAGGATCTCTTCCAACAAAATTGAGACAATACACCCACTTGCCTTTGTTGATCTAGTGAACATAAAATTGATTTCTTTGTCCAACAATCCACTGGCTGCTTTTCCAGATCTATGTGTTTCTCAGCATTACCAACTGGAAGTACTTTGTATCAACAACATTTCTTTCTCTGAGATACACCAGAAATTGTTTCATCAGTTACACATTACTGTTGTTCATGCTACAGACTTTCACATCTGTTGTGCAACTCCCGCAGAGTCCTTCTGTTCAGCACAATTTCCTTGGCACATAACATGCACAAACTTGCTGCCTGCACAAAGTATGAGGCCAATCTATATTTTTGTTTCCTTTGTTGTTATGTTGTTGAACACAACCTCAGTCATTCTTACCCTGGCCATCAAGGGTAAAAATACAGCAAATAGTTTGAATGTTGCTGTTGTGAATTTGTCTGATCTGCTCTGTGCTGTGTACCTGTCTTTTGTTTGGGTGGGTGACATGATCACTGAGGGATCATTTGGCTGGAAAGAAGAAGTCTGGAGGAGAAGGCCAACATGCTTTACAGCTTTTGGAACAAGTCTTTGGTTTGCATGCCTGGCTCCTGGAAGTCTTTTGTTTATGTCATTTGCAAGGTTGAGGGTTGTCTTATCTCCAATGAAAACAAAATTCAAACACAAGGATGAAGTTGTCAAATTCCTCTCAATAATAACTGCAACTTCTTTGCTTTTATCCTTGTGTGTGACATTTGTTGTGACATTCACAGAAAAGATGTCACCCATCAGCCTTTGCCTTCCCTTTATTGACCCTTTTAAACTCTCTTTTTTGACAGAGATGAACACTTGGTGTGTTTCTCTGTGGCAACTTGCAACCTCAGCCTCCATGATTACCATGTATGTCTTGCTCATCAAACATGTGTTTGCATCACAGAAAAAGATCAGAAAAACTGTGCAAAGCCAAAACAACAGAGGCTTGGTGATACAAATTGTTGTCTTGCTAACTTCCACTGTTCTATGTTGGTTTCCCATGAATCTGATGTATCTTTCTGCTCTGTTTCTGCCCAGGTATCCCATGGGGTTGATATTCTGGGCTGTTTGTGGAATTCTGCCTCTGAACTCAGTCACCAATCCCGGAGTTTTCATTCTGTTGACAGCAAAGAAAACTTCTCTTGTGCAGAAATAGGACAGCAAACGAAACATCATGACAAACACTGGTTGATGAATGATCCAGTCCTGGTTGCCTTGATGAGTGACAGAAAGCAGACAGAATTTTTTTTTGTTGACTTACAATACAACACCAGCCTGAACAAAGCTGTTCTCTTGGGAAGAAAGGTTTTGCACACGTCGCTCATGTTTTCTGTGCGGTGCACCGCACTGTTGTACCATTAGCGAGGTTCAGCAACCGCATGTTTTCATTCCGTACGGTGTCACGTCTTTCTTTCTTTCTCTCTCTCTCTCTCTCTCTCTCTCTCTCTCTCTCTCTCTCTCTCTCTCTCTCTCTCTCTCTCTCTCTCTCTCTCCGAGACCCCGGACCCACAGCGCTGTTTCGCCCAGTTGGAGAATCAGAAGGTTCCCGTCTGGAAATCGTACAAGGGACTTTTCGCTCCGTGGTCGGGTCCTGGGCATTTCTTTCACTCAAGGGTATTCTTTAAAGTCCAACAACCCTCACTCAGAACCCAAGAAGTCGGATATATCCAAGTCCAGGTCCGTCTCAACACACGCAGCGGCTGCACACAACTTTCAGTAGGAGGGACGCTCAGCATGTGATGGCAGCCGTGACGCGTCCCTGGAGAAGATGAACCGGACTTGTTTTTGGTTCAGTTTGTTGGACACGGTCCACCGGCCACTGATCTAGGCGCGGACCTAAACCTCTCACTTCCCACAAAAGAAAGATGGCTTGTCCCTCCCTCCCGCTCTGTTGTTTTGGGTCAGAAGCGTTGATTCAATTCATTTTTTCACTCCATCAAAAATGCCCTTTTCAAGTACAGCTGAGAAGAGAAAGTTCACCTTTCAACGTTGTCATTTTTCATCATGATCTGCTCAAATTTGACGAATTCAAGCAAAACCAGGTTCACTTCAATTTGTCTTTGTGCATCCGCCAAAAAAAGTAGCGAGTTGGCCGCAAAATTGCGGTTCACACAGGTTTGGGAGGCGCATGCTTTGGGCCAACTCATGCGAGCCTGGCGCTTTGGGGAGGTGCACGCGAGATGCGTCACGCGTTGCGCCCTTGAATCAGTGGAAGGGTTCTGCGTCAACAAATGACGTGACGTGACGTGACGCTTGTTGACGGGAACGCCACGCGTGACGTGTTTCGTCCAGGAAGCGAGCAGCGACGCAGCATCCGTTTGCCGCAAGATGACGCAAACGTCAAAAAACGTGTGTGCGTGAAGATTGACGCAGAATTGACGTATGACACTCCAAAACTGCCTGTTGATGTGTAGAGCGACGCATTGCGTGACGCCTCCAGTGTAACGACGCCCTGAGTGACACAACGCGTGACGCACGCGGTGTGAACCCGGCCTTAGCGGCACCACGCATGACGGCACCAGGGAGATGCGTTCACGTGAAATTGACGTGAGTCACGCCAAACCGGCCTGCTGGCGTGCAGAGAGAGACGCTATGCCTGACGGACGCGACGCCGTGCGAATCTGGCGCAGCGACGCAGCATCTTAGGACAGACAGATACACGTGGACGTAGCACCAGCTGACGTGCACGTGATCACAAGGCATGCAGCGCGGGTGCGCTCAGCGATGCCACGCGTGTTGCGACGCAGCGCCATTGGACTTGCCCAGGGACAGCACGCATGCCGCATCCAGTGCGATGCAGCGCCTTTTGACCTGAATCCGGACGCCACACGTGACGTCACCAGGGAGACGCGTTTGTTCACGTAAAATTGACGTGTCATGCTTGTTGACGCATTAGGCAGGTTCGGCAAAAACTCCAAACGCAGACGCAGACGTACATATCTATGCAATGGTAGTTCCTACGTTTTGGCAAGTGCTACGTGCAGAGAAAATGTAACTTTCACTTGTTCCACGTCAAGAGCAAATGTAGCACACCTTTAGCAGAATTTCCCAACTTTTTGTTTCTTCTTTCTGGTTGTCCTCCAGCATAGTTTCAACTTCAGTTATGTTGTGGAAGTCTGTTTC
>JAAUXT010044930.1_pt1 | contig 19481 bp, 22 predicted proteins | sample 7278171 | NCBI WGS metagenome assembly JAAUXT01 (sample SAMN14350112, study PRJNA611818) | marine sediment metagenome | isolation source: surface marine sediment (1.8m) | place: French Polynesia: Moorea | collected 2018-08 | reverse complement strand
GTTTGGCGCTGGAAATGTGGAGGTGCAGCCGCATGCCCTCTCCCAAGCCAACTCGGTCCCCTTTGGTGGTAACTCCCTCTCATCAACTGGCCAATTTCCCCCCCCCCCCCAAAAAAAAAAAAAAAAAAAATTAGCGTACCCAAGACTCAGGACAGCACTGGTTGTGTCGTGTTTGTGATTTTCCCCCTTTTTGGACCTTTCCCAACCCTCACGGCCCTCACAGCTCAAGCCTTGTGTACTTCGACACTCAAGAGCTGTTGTTCGAAACAGGTAGTTCTGCCGCGTAGTCTTCTGCATTTTCAGGGAAGACAAAATTTCAATCTTTGTTTCCTTGTGAGAAATTTTTGAGCATCCTCCGTGTAGCGCAAGCTCACCGTTCACGCTCGGTCATCCAAATTTCTTGTTTCCGCCACCCTCGTGGAAAGGGTTGGAAAAACATTTTCCTGTTCCTGGCACGACAGTGAAGTTGGAGCAATTGCAGCCAACATCGTCTTTCCAAACGAAACCTGGTCCACTGCACGGAAACTTTTCATTTGTTGCGTCAAATTTGTCCTCAGTGCCAAGTCGCAGTTGGCGGACGTACGAGTAGTCGACAGCCACAAATAATTTTGCTCAAGTTGACGGCTCAGTGAAGCTGTTTGAAACGGAATGGCGCTCGTTCTTCAACGCGTTCGCAAACAGAAGTTTGCCTGTGTGCCTCCCTGAAGAACCCCCCCCCCCAGGATGGTGGTTGTAAATCTTGAAATTCAGTGCACTGTGTTTGTCCCAAAGTCAACGATGTTTCACCAAACTCCCAAAAGTTTCTGAGACTTCAGCGACGTATTTTGTTGGCTCCTGAAACTTTATGCTGTTCCCTTTCCCTTCGACTCAGGAGTCAATCTTGTTTCCTCAGTTTCTGGAGAAGCGGAAGGAGCTCAAGGGGCGTGGCTACGGCGACAAGGAGCTCGCGGATTCCTACGCGTTCTGCTGCGTGGACAGCCTGGCGGAGGCGCGGACGCTGTGCGAACGAGGCTTCAGCGTCCACAACGTGCGCACCTCCTGCCTCGGCAACCCCGAACTCGGTACATTCCCTGCTCGATTTTCCTTCGACTGAAACCATTTCCTGTTTCCCGGAGAAAAGCAACGCGCAAACAGATTTATCGTTGTCGTTCAGCCGTTCATCTGAACAAGTGTCCAACGACGCTGAAATGACAGATGTCGAGGAAACAAGGGCCGTGGTTTTGCTTGCAAAAAAAAACCACCGTGTCCAGGACTTTAGAGTGTTCACTGTGTTGTTTGCAGCGGTGTGTTTGAGCCGGCATCCTGATGTCGCGCGGCCCACAGGCATCCAGAACGGTTACTTCGGCCGACTCGTCGTCTGCAAAATCATCAAGGTGCGTGTTCAGTTCTTGTTTTGCGTATGAGAGCCTGTTTGTTTGCGGACGTGTGTCTCTGAGCAAGGGTTCGGTAAACTTGACCCCACAGAGGTCCGCAGTTTTCGTGTACAGTGGGAAGTCTGTTTGTTGCATCGACAGAACTGACGTTGACAGGAGTGAAGCCATCAAATGTTCCACCTTGAGCCCCCACCCCCACCGCCGCGCTCCCAAGAATGTTGCAGACGAGATTTGTTTTGCAGGGCCGGGTGAAAGCGATGGTGGAGAATCGAGGGGAGATGCAGTTGGATCCGACGCCCAACTTCGACTGCCACGTCTCAAAATCGGCGAACATTGACGTGATGACGGTGACGCCTCAGCACGCGTACGAGTCGACGCAGGTGAGCGCTCTGCGTCAAGACGACGTTCTGCGCAAACACCAAGTTTTGTGGCATCTTGTGCCCTGATTTATAAATTACCAAAGAAAAAGTCACCTGGGAGTTGTCACCAGAAGTTCGCCCTGTCGCGAGGACTTTCAGGATGCCTTGATCTCCAGTGAAAACGAATTGGCAATTCTTTGCAGATTTATCTGTACGAGTACGACGAAGACTCGCTGGTCGTGAAGAAACCTCGTCAGATTCTCCCGTTCGCCGTTGTCGCCTTCAAGTACACCGGTCCCAGCAGAGCGCACAGGGCTTCGCAGCAGAACCAGTCCAAAGCAGGGTGAGTGTGTCCATTGACAACCGTGTCCACCTTAGGCTTGTCACCGTTGTGCAGACAATGCGAACAGGCATCCTTCACAGTTGATAAGAACTGCATCCGCTGATTTCCAGATCCAACGTTGGGCGTTCAGCACAGTACGCCTCACACCGATCAGTTGCGCCAGTGTTGCTCGACCCTCGAACAGCCATGACCCAGGCGACTGGCGGTGCTGGAGCCGAGTCGAAGCTCAAGGATCTGCGGCTGACCGGAAACCCGCGCGACCCGCGGCTCAGTTCGTCGGACGCCCGCGTCGCCGGCGGCGCGCGGCACGAAACGCGCTTCGAGGCTCAGGCAGCGGCGTGGGACCCGGTGGCGTCGGCCAAACCGCCGTCGGCCGGCGGCGGCGGTGCGGTGCCACTCGTGAGCCGCCTCCACGGACCCGGCTTCAAGTCCAGTCGTCCGTCCCCTGCCAGCGCCAGTGGAAAACCGTCCCCTGTGACAGGAGCCAAGCCCTCTAGTGGCAGCACCAAGTCTCCGGCAGGTGGCAGTAGTGGGTACACGAGTAGCGGCAAACCGTCGCCCGTCTCCTCGGCCGGAGGCCCGCCGTCCCCCTTCACGAGGCCCGTCACCTCGCCGGCGCAAGCCAAGCCGCAGGGCTCCCCCGGGTCCAGGCGGAGACCGTCTCACGGCGCAGGGAAGCCGGTGGTGCTGCAGTCGCACCTGCACGACGCTGTGGCCGAGGACCTGTCTGCGGCGTTGAGCGAACGCGTCGGAGGCGAGCTGTCGAACGGAGGCTGCGTCGTGTGGGAAGGTCAACTCGTCGGCAAAAAGGCGCATCTGTGCTCAGTCAACATGGTTGCGTTCGGCACTTCAGTGAAACCAGCCAGGATGTGAGTACCTCGCTTCTGTGGAACGTTCTCTTCAGCCATCAAAGTAGTTCATGGTGCAAGATCGAATCCCGTGAACAATTTTGAAACAAGAATGGACATTTCAACACTTCTGTGCGCGAAAAATGTATCAACTGCGCAATGGCATTGAGACTGTGTTGAATGTTTCTCTTCTATTTCAGGGGAAATAAGCTGAACGTCTCCATGAGGCTGTCAGAACAGTCGCTGCTCGAGCAGCACCTGGCGGGGGTCGTGGAGCTGAGTCGGGACGCCGAGACGGCCGTCGGAAACAGATTCTACAACTACTACGAGCTGCACCCGACCACCGTGTCCGACAACGACACGTTCTCTCAGCTGATCGGCTACCTCGCCGAGAGCAAGTCGGTAAGCAGCTGACAAAGTGCCCAAACAATGAGTTTCTGAGGTCAGACTGCTCAAACGGCAGAGGCTTGTAAAGATTCACGACACTATCTTTCTACTGTTGCTCAGGCGTGTGTGGAGAAGTTGGAGTCGGACCTGGACCTGGTGATTCTGCCGCCGGGGGACATGGTGACCCGCCTCGGGCTCTGCCACAACAACAACGCGGCCGTCACGCTGCACTGCATCTTCGTCTCAACAGCCTCCAGGCGCCAAGTCAAACACCCTGGTAAAATTTCTCTCGGTTCATGGTTCTCCAATCTGACTACATTCTGACTACAGAACGAGGTTGATTCAAATAAGTTTGGCCAAGCATGTAGTCGGGTGACACAAGGAAATGAGTGCGACCGCGGCACGCAGTTGGTTGCAGACCTACACCGCACGTCAACATGTTTGGACAAACTTATTTTGATCAACCTGGTATCATGGATCGTATCATGGAAGAAGCGTGGAATCGAACAAGGTTCGACCAGGTGCAAGGAGAATGTCGCTTTTGACAGGAGTTGTTCGAGGCAGTGTGTCGGAGCCGTCCTCGCCGGCGACGCCGCTCGGGCCGTACAGCAGCGCGCCGCAGATGAGTCCCGGCGCCGCCGGCGTGGTGCGCTCCCCCGGCAGCGTGCACTCCCCCGCCACCGGCGGGCACCCAGGTCAGTCCGCTCCCCACGAACACCGTTGCGTTGTGCTGTCAGACATGTTGAGTATTGTCATTCAAACAGGGAGGGTGCAAACCTCGTCAAATTTCTTTTCCTGCTTTTCAGCATTCCCGACAGGGCAACCGTCATCACACGGCAGTCAGCATGCTGAGTTCGTGGGTGAGTTGCCCAGACGAAAAATCAGCAGACCATCGCTAGGAGGTGGTACGAGGGGAATACTAAAAGTCTTTTCCGTCATGTTCAGCACCTTGCTGTGATTAGGCTTTGTGCTTGTCCACCAAAGCATTGTTCTCTGTAGTCAAGAGCAGTTCGAGCGCTGAACATGACGGTAAAGACTTTTAGTATTCCCCTCGTATCAGGAAATTCGTACCGTCGTCATGTCGATAGCTTCAGTACACAGCACCAGACATCGACATGACAACGATATGAATTTCCTGATACCACCTTTTAAATTTGGTCAGAAATCCGCCATTCACGCGTGAAAATGAGCTCTGACGCCATGACGTGTTTGCGCAGGCGCGGGTCGGCAGACGACGCTGGCGTCGGGCGCCGGAGACTCGTGGGTCGCGCAGTCGACGCCCAACGACCTGGCGTCCGTCAAACTGCTGCCGCTCGACGGGGGCTGCGAGGACGCCTCTGCACAGGGTGAGCGCACGTCGCGTTCTGCGGTGTTCGCGATGCAAATTAATCCAAAATCTTACGAGGGAAACATAAGTTTTGGCGCCTGTATTTGTTCTTCAGCATGAACACAGCCGTGGTCTGCACGTTGTCGATCGTGACTCCTGTGCTATTGGCCAAAGTGAGCCCCATTCCAGACCAACTTGTGCCGACAGGCGCCAAAACAGATTCCCCTCGTGTACTTTGCGTCGATGCAACTGTGAAGCCAACACTTTGGTTGATCAGATCCACTGGACCCTTTTCGAGTCTCGCTCGTATTGGTCGGATTTCCATTGGCTACGTTTTGATCCCCGAGTGACCTGCTGAACGTGGCTTTCCGCAGAGGTGAGCAGCGCTGTGTTCAAGGAGCCTCCGCGGCTGCCGCGAGAGGCGCCACCGGACTCGCTCTACGACGACGGCTTCAAGCAGCACATTCCAGTCGAGAGCCTCATTTTCAAGTGAGAACACATCCTTTGTGGTGGACAAACACGCCAGAGTATTGCTTGTTTTTATTCTCCAGTGGACTATGGAAATGTTCGCCCACAGGACAAAGTTCGAACTCAGTTGACAAGACAAGTGTGTTGTTTGTTTCAGGGAATCGCTGGTGGACGCCTTCAGGCAACAGGAGGCGTCGCAGGACCAGCGCAACCAGGAGCAGGCGCGCAGGATGAAGCAGATCAAGGCCTCGAGGAGCGCGTCGTCCAAACCCAGCAGCAGCAGCAGCAGCAGCAAGCCGCTGCATTCCCCGCAGAGCCACGCCCAGCCCGTTCACTCCCCGCAGAACCCACCGGTGTCACACTCACTGTTGTCTGGAATGGAGTCCATGTTCAGTGAGGAACGGACGCAGCCTCCGCCGCACGCGGTGCTGGAGGACAGGAGCCCCGCCGTGTCGGGGATGATGCCGGGGGGACTCGCGCGCCACGGACACGGGGGATACTCGGGGGAAGGCGACGTGATGCGCCAAGGCAATCTCGTTCACGACGATCCCACCAGCTCAATGGCCGGTGTGCCTCATGGCGTGGGGCATCTCCCTCTGCCCGAGCTCTCGCCTCCACCGTACCCGCAGCAACCTCATTTCACGCAGCCCGACTTCCCACCGTACTACCCTCAACAGTTGCAGATGCGACAGCATTTCTATCCGCAGCAGCACTTTGGTCCCAGCGGCGGTGCCTACGATCAGGTAAGCGGAGCAGTAATGTTGCACTGAACTAAACATGTACGGTGTGTGCGTGCGTGCGTGCGTGCGTGCATGCTTGTATATATGCGTGTGTGTGCGTGAGAGAGAGAGTGAGTGTGAGTGAGAGAGTGTCGCTTGCAAAGCGAGACCCCACACCGAAATGTTTGAAAACACTGAATGCGCGAAGATTTGCAACACGAGAGTACTGGTTTGTTTCAGCACGTAGGCTTCCCGCCCAGCGCGCCGATGGGGTTCCCCCAACACGGCTTGCACCACGACGCGCAGGCGCTGAAGCGACACGGGCACCCTCCGCACCTGCTGGACCAGGGTGGCCTGCCGCCCGGTGTGGTGGGTCCGCCGGGGCTGGCGCCGCCGCCGCAGCTTCCGCACAGCAGCAGCCTCTCGCCGAGCCTCTACAGCCCGTCGTCCCTCGTCACAGCAGACATGAGCACCTCGATGCCGATGGACGTTGTGAGCTACGCTGGTGCGGACCACCTCCACGGTCTGCAGCCGGCGCCCTCTGCCTTCAGTGGGACGCAGGGTCAGCCTGGTCAGCAGCTACCAGCGCATGACCCTTTGTCGTTCACGAATCAAAATTTACCCAAGAGCCTCTCTGTTGGTCCGACCCCTGGGACACTAGCAGCACAACCAGCGCGCAGCCGCACAATGCAGGAGTCGAGCCCAACCCCTGGGATTTTGTCGACCCAAGCTTCGGGGGTTACCAAGCCTCGCCCAACAGAGGGGCTTTTCACTGATCCCCAGCGCAGCAGCGGCGGGGACAGTGACCAGCGAGGTTTGGTTCGCGCCGAGCCCGCCTCGGCGACCAGTGACCCACTCCAGCCTGCTCAGTCTGAGGTGGTGCAGAAACTCGAGCTGGAGGAACTCAAAAAGCTCATCAAGAAGACTGAGAAGGACATTCAAGTGCTGAACATGAAGGCGGCGCGGCGCGTCGAGCGAGGGAACTCGTCCGACTCGCTGCTGAGCCTGGACAGTGAGCGGTCGCACGTTCAGACGGGGCGCCCACCCCCATTGGACGCCGCCCCGCCCGCCCAGAGCACCGCCCCGCCCACCGGGGACGCCGTCCCGGAGGAAGACGGGCTGGTGCGGCGCGCCCGGCGCCTCCTGTACGGAGACGGCCAGGCGTCCAGCGACCTGCCCGACGAGCTCGTCGATGCCATCGTGAAAACGCCCACGCTCAACGCTCAGAAAAGGTAAACTTTTCTTTCACGCTCGTATACAAAAGTGTCTCTCCCCCCCCCTTCCCACCCAGTTCAAAGATTTTGAGCCAAGGATGACTGACGGTTCTGAGGGGTTTCCCCTTCACTTGAAATTTATATCTGGCCAAGGTACCGGTACCCACATGACTTTCATTTCTGAGAAAGTGATGAATGAGACAGCCAGACCTGCCCCTCCTAGGACAGTTGTGCCGGAGGTGTGCCGGAGGTTTTCATTTCAATAGTCTTAGCAACGGCTGAAATGTTGGTTTGACAACAGTGCAGCAATGCTTCCCTGAGCTGTGCCGTGGAGCCTGTGTTGATATTCTTGTTCAGTTGGCTTTCCACAAAATCAGTGCACGAGAGCTGTTCAACAACGGCCTTTGAAGCGTGAACCGCGTTGCTTCATGGCCCCGGCTTCTTGAATTTTGACCCATCATTTGTATCGTTCGTGGGAAATGTTTCGCTTCGCGACTGTCACGCCGCGACTTGTTGCCCCGCGCAGTGTGCGGCCCAGGATCCCGTCTCCAGACAGCTCCGACGGCTCTTCTCCGAGCTCCGACGACGAGCAGGTCACAGACATCGTCAAGCGTCGTCTGGACTTCAGTGGCACCGCTCCTCCCTTCGCGCAGGTTAGCAGGGCAGTCCACTTGTTTCACAGCTTGTCTGATACTTTCACGTTTGCTGGCTGATCGTTGATTGGGTGTCATCTTTGGACACTGCGAATGCAAAAGTCGGTGTTTTAAAAACTAAATTCCGGGTTGTTTCTCCGAATGGCGATCTGTAGATCTGATCTCGAATCTGCGCAAGTCATCTCCAATTGAGAGTTGTCTGCCGATGTCGCCACTTGTCTTATTGTCGCGATGCGTGACGTCAGATAAACCGCCAGGGTCTTCAAGATAATACGTGTCTTTCTGTACATTGTGGGCATTGAAACTCGCAAAAAAGGGAAAGTTCAAAGGCGTGAGGACCAGAGCTGACTCTCCGCCCATCTCCAGATTCTGTTGTTCACGACCCCGGTGGCTTGAAGACAGATAAAGCCGCTTGGGGTCTGCAAGGCAACACGGCTCAGGAGTTGCCTGGTATTTTCTGCACATGAAGATTACAAACGCCGTGTTTCTGTTCACGCTGCAGCAGAACAGTCCTGCTGCGCTGAGAGTGGACTCGATCGTCGCGGAGTCGGCGCACGAGATGCGGGCGCTGCTCGAGGAGACCATGGCTCCCGCAATGCCGCGCCCCGACGCCAGGCCCGACCAGTGAGTTCTCCACTCTTGTCACGTGCAGATGGTGTGTTCGCGCGCGCGCTCGTGTGTGTATGTGTTTGTGTGTGTGTGTGTGTGTGTGTGTGTGTGTGTGTGTGTGTGTGTGTGTGCGCGCGCGCAAGATCGTCTGTGAGGACACCAAATGGACACGAAAATGCTCCAGACACAAGTTGTAAACTGATGCGATTGAACGTTTCAGGGGTGTTTGTATCTCGCGCAGATGTTTTGTTCGAGCAGCTTTCTGTTTCGTAAGTCCCGATTCCTGGAACCTTTCATTGTGTTTTGATAAAAATAGCAAGACTTGTTTTTCTGTTCGTTGCAGTGACCTTAAAGTGGTTGACCTGACAGGTACGTTCCAGCCTTTTGTCGTGGGTGGTGTTGCTTTGATTTGAGAGCACTGTCATTGTTGGCCGCCAAAACTCGGCTCTTATTCTTCTTTGCTTTTGTGTTTTGTCTTGGGCTTTCTCCTACGGTGTCTGCTTCTCACGTTCAGACGATCACCCCACAACCGGACACAAAACGCGGATCGCTCCGTCGCCGGCGAGTCCGCCCAGGCACCCGCACCACGTGACGGAGTCCCCCGCGTCTCCACCCGCTCCAGGCAGTCGGCTCGCCCCGCGCAAATCGATATCGAGAGACCCGTGGGCGTCTGAAGAAGTCGACAGCAGCGGTGGCGGCGAGTCGCGCGATGTGTTCAAGACGCCGAGTCACGTCCGGCAGCAGCAGCAACAACAACAGCAGCAGCAGCAGCGTTCTTCCCGCGACGCCAGCAGTGAGCGGGCGGCGGCGGCAGCGGCGGCGGCGAGACAACACAGGTGGCGACACGCGGAGGAGTTCCTGCAGCAGCGCCATCTGCACAGCGCCTCCGCTCTGTCTGCGGCGTCCCGCGAGGTGGAGCAAGGTACCCACCGCCAAGGCTTCATTCGTCTTCATTGGACCACAGCGAACATCCGAGCGAGTCACTGCGACGGTAGAGATTGGGGTGGATGGGAATGGGAAAACCTGTGTCAGTGTGACCAACTCTTGCACCACCACCTCTCGTTTGGCACCATTTTGTGATTCTTTCGATTGCTTTCAAAATCATTGGTGAACTTTCACAGAAGGATCGTCTCTTTTTTCCGTTTGGGTGGAGTGCATTTCATTGTTGAGCTTCTGTGTTGAAGTTTCAGAAACATGCTGTCAAGAAACGGCAGCGACACTTCTCAAAGCAACTTTGATTTCAAAACAAAAGCAGAGATTGTGTCGTCGGATGCAAGAAACTCTCCCCGACTTGGGTGACGGAGGGAAACAAAAACAGAAACGACCCACGCATCAGGCCTGCTTCCGGACGTTGGGCGTCATTCGACTGATCGCACTGTGTGTGGAACTTGTTCTTGTTGCAGCAGACCGACCGGTGACGCGAGGACGCGTGCACTGGGGCGCGTCGCTTCACGACGTGACGGTGACGCTCGAGAACGACGTTCGGGAACCTGCGTCGGAGAACGTGACGCCAACCAACGCCTTGTGCAAAGCTTTGTGCTTGGTGCTGCACCAGTAAGTCGCGCGTAGTTTGCCGCGCTTCGTAAAGCAAATAGTTCGACAGGACCTTCGAGGGGTGGGTTCAGCGTTCCGTGTTTGACCTTCTACCTTGAACTGAAAATGACATTCCAAAGTGACCTCAAAAAGTCAATCCCTCTCTGTCTTGTTCGGAATATTTCCGGATTTCATTGGGATTGTGTTTCAAGTGCTGAGGCACGGCGTGTGGCTGTTCTTTTGTTCTGTGACATCTTTCTCGTTCACGAAGGAAATGGGGGTTTTGTGGTCATCAACACGCTTTTGTTATCCATGACCCAAGCGATGCCTCTCGCTGCAAAACAAGAAAATTGCGCGTGCATCGTGGTAGGGCGCGCCAGCATCTCTCCCGTACCGTATTGAAAACCCACTTCCGGTTGGTTTTGCAGACGCGACCCGCTGGCGCTGCAGGAGGAGACGGCGGAGGAGCGCGACTGGGCGCAGTGGTGGATGTTCTCGCTGCACTTCGGGCTCTACAACATGGAGCCGACGAAAGAGGCGCTCGCCCGGATCCAGCAGACGACGGGACATCTAGGCCCCGTCCACCGCAGCGGTGAGACACACTCTGCGTCCTGTTGTAGAATATGTGAAGGACTTCCAGCGTTGCATTCAAAGAGACAGATAGAAAGTTCTGTTCAGTGTTGTGAAAGGTGACTCCCCAGCGAGGCTGGTGTCGAAGCGATGTGGACACGTGTTCTCTTTCATCTCGTTGCAGACGGCGACTCGCGCTTGTTCTGGTTACGCCCGATGGAGGGTGACCAGGTAACCACCGCCCCACGTGACCTTCCGCGCACGTGCGTGCGCCCGAGTAGTGCCTTGTGTTTGCCGCCAGAGGGACAGGATCGCTCTGACACTGAAACGATCGTGATTCACAAAGAAGAGCAGTGTGACGTTGAACAATGTTGTGCCGAACATTCGGCGTTTGAGAATAACACAGTGGGTTCGGGCAGCGAAGCCGAATCGCAGCTGAGTTCTGAGCAGTCGAGCACAACCCACGAAAATGAAGGCGTGAGCGGCACGACCGAGCTCGGATCGAAATTGTGTGCAGTCCGTGAGATCGAGAGAAAGTCCGACGTGACTGCGTTCAGATTCACAGTCGCTGATCTCGAAGCCGCTCTGAGCCAAGTCGAGCTCGATGCAGCCGGTCACCAGGTCGTTGTGCCTAATGCTTCAAGTGTTGCGTCTAAGATGCCACAAGGCAGCGGCGGCGGCAGGTCAGAAACAGAGAACAGGCAGTATCTGGCATGTAGAAGCATCGTTCAAGAGATCCTGTCATATCGGTGCCTGACGCCCGAAGCACCGACAGTGCAGGTGTTCACGGTGACAACAGGAGGCCCGGGGCCGAGCGACACCGCCCCGCAGCAACAGCAGCAGCACGCGACGCCCCCGCCCGAGTCACCCGACCTCAACGCTCAGCTGCAGATCGACATCCCCGAGGTCGCGCCGCCCAACGGCGCCGCCCCGGTGTCGGACAACGGCGGCGGCGGAGACTCCCGAGACAAGCCGAGCGTCAACGGAGACGTGGAACGCAAAGACAAGAAGCGAGAGCACGAGACGGAAGAAGAGAGACGACTGAGGAAGCTGCACAAAGAAAAGAAGAAGAAAAAGAAGAAGGAAGAAAGGGAGCGTGAGAAATCGTCGTCTGAAAAGAAAGACAAGGAGACATCGGCGGACAAACACGAAAAAAGCAAACACAAGGACAAAGATAGAGACAAAGATCGAGAGAAGAAACACAAAGATGAAGAACGAGACAAAGTGAAAAAGAAGGTGAAACCAGTGAGGCTAAATTTGGAGCAAATCGGTGAGATTCTGAACAAGCGACAAGGAAAAGTCAAAGTGATAAAGGCTCCCTCGCCCGTCCCGGACGGGGAGATGCCAAACGGCGAGAGTGTCGCCACGTTGGATTTAGGAGGCGGATTCTATCTGGAGGACGCCAAGCTTTACGTGGACAAGGAAACCGCGAAAGTGGTGGCGAGGGCTCCAAAACCACGCGACCCACTGGATATCAAAATCATTGAATCAGAAGACAAAGACAAGCCCACAGTGGAAGAAATCAAGAAAGAGTCGGAGGACAAAGTGAAGGAAACAAAGGAACCTCAAGACGCGGTGAAATGCAAAGAAGAACCAAAAGGAACACAAGTGAAAATGGAGGTGGATGAAAAGAGCGAGAGCACAGTCGTGAAAAGTGAAGAAGCTGTCACAGTCAAGGAAGAAAACGTGGCGAATGACACTGGTGCTGCCAAGGAAGAAAACAACGAAGGCAGCGAGGAAAAGCCTGCAGAAGTCAAGGCTGAAAACGCTGCAAAAGAATCTGAGAAAAAGGGGAAGAAAGGACACAAGATAAAGATGAAGAGTGGTGAGATCATCAAGTCACCAGTTCGAGCTGGTGCTCTCCTCAAAAAATTCAAAGTGAGTATTTCACGCAAGGAAAGGAAGAGGGCGAACCGAGCGGGAAAGAAGGGCTCCATTGAATATACGGAAGACATCAAAGCGGATGTGAAGAGCAAGAAAACGAAGTACAGCGCGCGCCACCCGTCGGACGAACCGCCGAAGGAACCGGAAGTCGTCAAGAAACCCAAGGCGGAGAAGCGCGAGAGGAAAGCGATGATTCTGGATTCGAGCGACGAGTCTTCGGATGACGAGCCGAAACCCAAGAAGAGGGCGATAATGGAGGACGCGGACTTCCAACCGAAGCGAGAGCGAGACGACTCGAGGGAGCGGAAGCCGAAAATGCCGGACTCGATGCCTCTGGCACAAACCAATCAGGACATGTTTGAGATGCAGATTGCGGAGAAACACAGGTTGATGCGGCTGCAAAAAGAGCAGCAGTTGAAAGATGGTGGGGTCGATATAGCTCAGTTCAATCAGGCCGCGATGAGTAACCGTAAACTCAAAAATATGAAAATGTTCGGGGATGCGACTTCGAGGGTTCTTTTCAGGCAGCATGCGAAATGGTTCGGTCTCAAGATGACCTCTGTAGATATCTCGTACAAAGAAAGGCGAAGGGCAGAGAAGCATTTGAAGCGTATCAAGGGTACACTGTATTATTTCGAATTGAAGCGTATGAGAAGCATGAGGTATGAGAAACTCGAGAAAAGGGGGGTGGAGTTCAAGGGGACCTCCGGAGGTCCCTCACAGCCCGCGAAGCGTCACAAACCCGGTCCAAAGTCCAAAACGTTCGGTGGTTTCAAGATCCCGAAGCAGGAGGAAGGGAGGAAAGAGGCTGTGGAGGAGGAGCCTGCAGATGAGGAAGGATTTTTCACTGAGGCCGAGTTGAAGGCCATGGAGGGAGGTGACGAGGCGAGGAGGAAAGCCAAGGAGGCTGCTGAGGCCAAGAAGAGAGAAAAGGAGGAGCAGCTGGAGAAGTTGAGGGCCGAGTGGAAGGAGAAGCGCAAGTGGTGGAAACACAATGTGCGCGACAAAGCCGGAGGAACCATCCGATTCGAGGTAACTACTGAATCAGTTGCTTGGACACGACTGTTCTCGTGTTGTTGCCCACTTACATCCGTGTTGCACCCGCATGAGCAGTAAACCCTTCGAGTAGCTGCAAAGCGTCCCAGTAGTCGTGGTTGCTGGAACGATTTTGCTGGCAAAAACTTGGTGAGCTGGTGTGGTCTGAGGGTTAGGAATACCCTTGTTGGTCACAGCTGGAAATGTCTTCCCGTGGAAGCAGAGGCTTGGGTGGACGATTGAAGCATTAGGCACAAGACCGGGGAAGTTTCGGCCTGAATTGGGCCAGTGGACAGAAGAGATATTCCTATCCCTCGGCGACACTGCTTTGTCTTTTCAAAAAGAAAAAAAAAATCGATTTTTGTGTCATTCATTGTTTGACACGAAAATTGTTTTCGCTGTTTTTTTCTTGCTTGATTGGTCGCGATTCGTGCGTCTCAAGTTTCGACAGCTGCTTGACTTGTTCTGACTTCAAATTGCACGAAGATCAGTTTCTGTGTGCAGTAGCGACTTTGTCCTGTTTGCCAACAGTCCGTTAAAATTTTGTTTCTAACCATTGTCGATTTGTGCGTCAGTGTTCATCGCATTATTTGTCTTGTCATTCGAGTCAGTGTCGCCAATTTGTGGTTTATTGGTTCAGTTCTCTCTGCTTGTTCGATTGGGACTGTTTTCCATGAAACTCAGCAGCTGGCCTCCCTTTCTCTTTGTAGCTGGGCAAACGTGACGAGCACCAGTTCAAAAACGCCACTGGACCTCCGCCACAGGGACAGGAGAAGCTCATTGTTGTCAAGGAGATGACCTACAAAACCTATCACAAGCACAGGTCAGTCTCCTCCCGTGAGACGAGAAAGCAAATTTGAGATTTGTTTCTGTTGCGTATCACGCGTGTTTCACTGGTTCGTTGGTTGCTATAGGAACAACACGGAGCTGCTGACGATGTTGAGTCACGAGGGGGCGCGACGGCGCCTCATTCCTGTCGGCATGAAAATCCACTCGCGCCCACGCTTCAAGGACTTCCAGTGCAAGCGCAACCTGGTGTCGCTGGACGCGAAGGAGATGGAGGAAATCACGTGGGAGCAGCAGGACGAGGTGCTGCAGGCGCGCGCGGCGCAGGCGAAGGAGCTCGAGAAGGAGGTGCAACCGGAGGACGTGGCGCTCGAAGACGACGACATCGAGAAGATGTTCGGCGGGGGCCAGGTGAGCGGCGGGTGCGAGAGAATGCAGGGCGGCTGTTGGGGTGCAGAGGGTGGGGTGTGGACGGTGATTCCAGCGGGGTACATGTAGAGATATGGTGCACGCACGTGTGTGTGTGTGCGTGTGTGTGTGTGAACTTTCGTTCAATGTCCGTCTGTAAACAGAATCGATTGGCGCACACAGGCTCGGTTTTTGGAGGGAGCCTGTGTTTTGCACTGGTAGTGGCCAGAGGCTTGATCTGGGTGGGTCCTACCCCTCGCCCAGCCGCTCCACGCCTCTGTTCAAACTCCGTATTCTTGTGGGTGAAGCTTCTGAAGCGACAACAAAAACACTTGGCAATCTTTCCTTTTGCAGGATGATACCTTCAGGATTGGTGGAGCCACTCCAAGTTCAGCCTCAGGAGTCACTCCCTCCGGTAAACCATAATCTAATCATTACCAAACCAAAAAGAAAGAGAAAAAAAGCCTCAGCTGCATTTTCCTCCCTTCTTCCTGCCGGATCCAAGAGCCAAAGGTGGCAAGCGAAAACCAAGGTCAGGAAATTCAACGGAAGTCTGTTACCAAATGGAGTTGAAAGAAGCTGGAAGCACAGCTGCACGAGTCAACGAGGAAAGCAAAATGTCTCGGATATTTTTGGAGCGGCACTTTTCAGTTTTCCAACGACGCCAACTTTTTCTTCCGTCGCGTCGCGCAAGGAACGCGTTTGGGACATCGCGGGCTGTGATGTGTGTTTACGTTGTGTACATAGAAGTTGGGTCATGAAAATGAATGATTTCTTCCTCTCCCTGCAAACTGATTCCTTCAGTGATTCGCTGTTGTGGTTTGGGAAAAACGTACGCGCGCGCACATTTTGTGTTTCAGTGGATAAAAAGACTTGAGACAATGTGACGAGTTTGTGTTCTGTTGACATCATATTGAGCTCGTATTCAAGTGAAATAAATGTAAGTGACTTGCGTTGTACTTATTAAGCGCAGATTTTCTTATTCTTGTGCTATTTGTGGGTGTTGGTGTTGTTTCTCTTGCACCGCACACGTGTCGGGCGAGTCACGAGCGGAGACCGGTCTGCAGGGCAACCGTCGGCAACCGGACCATTTCAGCGCTCGGTCGATAGATCAAAACTTGAAATTTCCTTCAGGGCAAATGCGAACTTGTGTCACACGAGATGTAATGTCTGGTCTTCAGTTGTTCTTGCAAAGTCTGCTTGCCAATAAAAATGCAGATTTTCGAAATAATCCACGAGCAAATGCTGGCCAAACGGGCCGTCTTGAACGCATGTACACCAAAAATTCAGGCTCGTGAAACTGCCCGACACTTGTGCAAACTGTTGTTGGTCGTACCTGTTTGGTTATGTGAAGCAAATGTGACGGGCAGTTCCCACCAACACTGTGTGTGTGCGCGCGCGCGTCTGTGTGTGCGTGCGTGTATGCGCGCGCGTGTGTGTGGAGCCAGTGGCTGTGGACTGGAGGTCACGTGAGCTTTTGGATGAGGGTCGCAGCCTGGCTCGGAAGTGGTGGGACTGACGATTCGCACCACGACAACAGGCCCTGAAAGCTGGTTTGGTGTTTTCACCCGCACGCCTGATGTTTGAGTTGGGACCCTCAACCTTACATTCAAAAATGAGAAGGCCATGTTGCGCGATAGTGGGACGGAAGTACGAACATTTCTCTTGCGTCGAGATGTTTCTGAAACTTCAAAACAGGGAGGGGGACTCTCTCAGCTCCGCACTTGCCCGAGCCAAACGTGGATGGTGCCAGGAAGTGGGGGTGGGGGGTTCGCTGGTCAAGGTTCATGGATTCTCGGGGGTTCTTTTGGAACCAGACGTTGGTGTGGGTGGAGCCACTGTTGTGTTTCTGCTGTTCTGCGTTGGAATTGGATTCTTTGCAGCCCCACTGTCAGCAAAATTTTCACCACCATGCAAGTCACGCTTCTTCCAAATTGCAACTGAAAGCTTCGAAGTTCGAATCTGCACATTTGTTTGTCTGCTCTACAGACGGCAGTGCATCGTTGGGAATCTCATTTTGTGAAGGTGAGCTGTTCTGCACTGCTTTCATTTCTCTGATCAGACTGGGCCGTTCGCTGGGAATCATCGTCTGAGGTGGGTCACCTTTTCTTCAAAAACAAATTTCTTGTCGGAATGTCAGCGTCTAGTCGGGCGCAACCTCTTCCCCCCCCCCAACTCGGGAGAATGTTCAAGCCGCGCGGTGCGTGCCTTTACGTGTTTACCGTTTACGGTTTACGTGGGAAGGTCTTGTTCATGAATGCGCAACCATGTCGAACGAAATACTGTCAAAAATGTGCAAACCGCTCTTTTTCTGTTCGCAGATCCGAGGCTGGTGCTCGATTCAAATCAAGTGGAATTGACAAGGTGAGTGTGTCTGCCGCCGGTTGCTCCAGCCGTTCCAGGGCACGAGGGGGGGGGGGCTGACCCTCGTGGACCTCAAAAAAATGTTTGTGACCCCAAAATCTTGCGCGGGTCCGGTCTCCTCCCTCCCTCCCCTGTCCAACTAGATTATAGATGGCCGGCTACGCGACCATCAATTACAAGTTGGATTTGAGCATCTGCTGAAGCAAATGGGTCAGGTGAGTGGTTCGGAAAATGGCCCTCAAAATTGACTCAAGGTCCCTTTGTTGATTGCAGAACTTTCCGCAATTCTTCCAAGGTGGCATTTGCATTCCGGTTTTTGTGTTCGTTACAGTTGAAATGTTGGCTGGCATGAAATCTTGGTGACGTGTTTTGCACAATTTGTTTTTCCACCGATTTTCCAGCGTGAGCCTCATTTGCATATCGGGGTCGCGGCTCTCAAGCGGAAGTCGCTCGCGACCTCTGCCAAGATGGACGTCTGAAGAACAAAGTTGAAGAAAAACTTCTCATTTCACACATATCAAAAAGGATTTTTGACTTGTTGGAAGTGCGTAGTCTCAGAAAAATTTGTGCTTAAGTCTGGTAAGTGTTGGACTGGCCGGAATACAGAGGAATTGTGGAGATATTGGAGTCGGGATGGGGGACCCAAAGCATGCCTTTCTCGTGTGCTGAAGGAATCCTTGCGAGAAAAATTGCGTGTCGATGCCAAAAAGAACATCGAATTCAACAGTTACAAACACAAGCACTTTTGATTGCTGTGTTTCGGTGTGTGTTCTGGATTTCGGAGGAGATATCTGATCGGAGTCGCGAAGAAAAGCAAGATTGACTTGGCCGAGAGCAATTGGCCGGTTGAGCCACGTGACATGTGGCCCAAGCCCTGGATCCGCTGTGGTTTTCTGCCGCGAACATTTGCCAGGCACTTGAGCATTGAGCGACCCCCAGATTGAGGTGTTGGACGTGTGACATTTTTGTGACAGAAAATAGGGGACCATCGGCCATTCTCACTGTGGGTACAATGAGTCTGCCCCGTCCAGTTTATGCTTTCGAGGAAGTTTTCTCCGATCCTTTGCAATAATCTCGACGACGAGTGCGTGAAGGTGATGAAAGGGTGGAGAATTGTCATTTCTGTCTCATCAACCGTGTTCTGGACTGCTTGATCAGGGTGTGGCGGTCACTGCCCATCCATTTGACCGCCCTTCCACGGCTGAACAAGCGACCACACCCAAATAAATATGCTTTTCCAGTCTGCACGGGGCCGATCTCGACAATTGTCGAGGCATTTGCAGGCTTTCACTTGGCATGCTGCACAGTTGGAGTGACAATATGCCTGTAATACTCGTATGGCTGCGTACGTCGAGCTCCAGCTGCAAATGAAGATGCCACGCGAACCACCAAAGCGAAGATAGATTTCTTGTTCTTTTGCGGCAGTGATCGATACGTGATGTGCATCAGCTTTGCGCGGAAGAACCGAAAGACGTGAAATCCTCAGTAATAGATACAGAGGTGGTACACGAGAGTTCACTGAGTTTTGTCGTGGGCCCAAACAGAAAGGGACATCAGGACAAAGATTAGACTGACTTCGATCTTCGTTGGTGCAGTGGGACAAGTGAGCAAACATTGTTGTGCGATTTTTCTGGCTGCCACGAAGGCCGCAAGTGACTTCAGCTTTTCCTGCCCGCCGCAACCGAGACCATCAGGATTGGTCGGCGGACGGCTGGGTGGGTTGCAGCTGGAAATGTCTTTCTTAATTGGAGAGTAGGAGGATATTTTTCAATCGGAACGCGAATGATCATCGATATTGGTTTGCCCCTGTATCTGTTTCCGTGTCCTGGAACCAACACATTGTCCAGGTTACCCCTCCCCCTCTCTCCCCTTGCCCACAGAAATGTCCAACTTGGAATTTGTCCTGGTGGGACATCGTCCAAGTTGAACATTTCTGTGTGTTGGGGGGAGTAACCTGGACAATGTGAGTAGGATATTGTCCTGGTTGGCCATCCGGGAGGAGATGCCAGGTTCCAGTCGAAGAGTAAATTTGCGGCTCAAAGTGTCCGTGGAAAGTGGAGCAAAACCTGGAGAATGATGATGCGAGAGTTGAGCAAATCCTGTCAAACAATCTTCTTGGATTGCACCAATTTTGGATTTCGCCAATATGAAGGCACCATAAGTGTGCGGAGGAAACGACCCGCACGTGAATGCTTCCACGTGATGATGTGAAGCACTTGCTCGTATTTTATTGCTGATCCAACTGATGCAGTTGAACTTGTCTGCATCACATCTGTTACTTCTGCTTGATCTGATCTGGTGCAGATGTGGTGTAGCTGCACCCACAGATCCACGAGGAGGATTCATTTTCTGTCTTTCACGAGTTGGTCATGGTACCAGAAAATTTCAGTTTTTGACCAGGTCGTGAAAGGTACGCGTGAGCAAAAGGAGAATCACTCTCGTGTATCCCGTCTACATTTGTCATTGTGCGAAGTCCCTTTAGGGCGAAGCACCATGTGGTAATGCAGTATATGGCAGCTGGACCAAAATGTCCCCTGCCCCCCCCCCACCCCGCCCCCCCCCCAGGCCAGACCCCCCCCCAGCCAGACCCCCCCCCTGCAG
>JAAUXT010023014.1_pt1 | contig 19482 bp, 22 predicted proteins | sample 7278171 | NCBI WGS metagenome assembly JAAUXT01 (sample SAMN14350112, study PRJNA611818) | marine sediment metagenome | isolation source: surface marine sediment (1.8m) | place: French Polynesia: Moorea | collected 2018-08 | reverse complement strand
TAAGTCAAACCTTCGAGTGGCATTTTTACCTTGAGTTTCACCAAATTCCACTTCTTCAGGATGGTGTCTTCATTCTCCTGACTTTCAACTTGATGACTGGATAAAATTCTTGCTAATTCGAACTTGTAGGCTTATTCCATTTTGTTATTTTCACATCAAAGCGAGAAAAAACAAGTCTCCAAAGCAAAATGGATGCAGTTGTGATCACGTGATAGCAGGAAGCTCTCCCATTGGTTCTGGCACTGCGCACAAAAACCTGCAGAGGAAACACACATTGAGATGAACACTTTCCCTCCTGCGTACTTGGAGGCATGTCAATGGGGCACCGGTAGACCCGTGCCCCAGAGGCAAGGGAGGGGGAGAAGGCCTGCCAGTTGCCCCTTGGGACAACCAAGGAGGCATTTGGAGGCTTGCCCCTGTCAATTGGAGCACGGGGCCTGTCAATGGGGCACGGGTCTACCGGCGGTGCCCCATTGACACGTGTCAATCGGGCACGCAAGCCAATGGGGCATGTTACACCGGTTCTACGCGGGGTTTTTTGCGCACTTCGGTTGGAAATCGGCAGCTCTGAAAAATGAACACGTTTGCTGTGTTCTTGCGTGTGACTTGCCTGGCTGTGTGTTGCAATATGATCGCTGCAATACAGGGCGGTATGTTGTACCCAAGAGAATCGGAGAGTCGGCAGATTCAGGAGCTGAACGGAATGTGGAACTTCCGTGCCGACAGGTCGCCCACTCGCAACGTGGGCCTCACTGAGAAGTGGTTTCAACACAAACTCTCCCAGGTACCTCCACGTTTTTCATCCTTAAAGCAATCGGAATTGCAGAGAAACATAAATTCGATTTGCAGCAAACTATTGCACTTTGTCTGCCAACGCAAGATGTTGGTGACACCTCTGTCCAATCATGTGATGGATCAAGAGGCTTCGAGTATCAACCTTTGTGTGTTGGCACATTCGACTTGGGGGCAATATTGATTCTACACTGCTGTTTCCAGTGGATTAAGAAGTGAGTTTGGAGGGTGACCCAGTGGAATGAAGTGACGAGACACCGAGCAGGGGGCGAGGGGGGCCAAGCCTGATCATTTCATGTCAGGTGACCAGATGCCTGTGTCTCTGAGGTCTGAATTGAAAGGATCAGACCTATGCTCCCTAAAAGTACCACTTGCATGGAGCCTTTAGCCTTGATGTGTGCCTGACTAGAGCCTCGTGTCTCCTGGTTCGGGGTCTGGCCATATGAGGTTCTGATTCGGCTCCGTAGCGGGGAGTGGCGGGGAAGCAACTTCGAACTGTCCAACTTCAAAAAATGTGTTTGAGTATGGTGGGCGCCAATCATTGTCATCCAATTCTGTTTCCTCTTTCCTTGCAGACAGGACCAGTGATACCGATGCCAGTTCCGAGCAGTTACAATGACATCACCACGGACAAGAGTTTGCGAGATTTCGTCGGGTGGGTGTGGTACGACAGAGAGTTTTACGTCCAGTCGGACTTCCAGAACAAGAGAGTTGTTCTGCGGATTGACAGCGCTCACTACTACTCCGTGGTGGTGAGTAATTCACGTGGAGAATTGCGGGCTTAAAACATTTCAAACAACTCGGGCCCTATCTTGGTGGCCAGTTGTTCTGTAGATAGCAGAGAGGACTTGATGTAAATCATATCTTTTCTGACACAGTGGATCAATGGACAGAAAGTGATGGAACACAATGGCGGTCATTTGCCGTTCGAAGCGGTCGTCAATTCCCAGCTTCATTTTGACAAAGTCAATCTTGTCACTGTTGCTGTGAACAACACGCTGACGCCACACACCATTCCGCCGGGAAAAATAAAGTACAAGAATGACACGTCACGGTCAGTTCTCGACTTTTTGGAATTTCATGTCCGCACGTAGCGTGTTAGCTTGTGCCGTCATTGCGAGCTCACTTGGGTGTGCAACAGATGAACTTGCTTTCAGGTATCCTCCAGGTTACTTCGTCCAAAAGCTGCAGTTTGACTTTTTCAACTACGCTGGTATTCACAGACGTGTTCGTTTGTACACAACACCCAAAACGTACATCGATGACATCACGATTCTCACCAATTTCTCAGGAGCGTCACGTAAGATGTCTTTGTTGTGTTTTCGTTCCACATGAGTGTTCGACTAATTTGTGCACGAAAATGACAAGGGCAGTGAAAGTTCACAAAACAAACTCTGCACCTGCATACGTATGTAATCAGTATTGGTTTGAACGTTGCAGCTTACACTGGTCACATCAATTACACCGTAACAAAGTTTGGGAATGGCAGCTTGAAACGAGTGAATGTCACTGTAAGAGACAGAAATGATTCAGCTGTTGGCAGTTCATCGAATTTGAAAGATTTTATCACCGTGTCCAAAGCTCATCTGTGGTGGCCATACACGCAAAATGAGGAATATGGATATCTTTACACACTTGAGGTGACCCCTTTTTGTTCAAAGAAACTTGTCTTGAGACAAAGATGGTTGCGTGTTTTTCTCGTACTTTTCTCATTCGATCAAAATCTTGGGCCACACCAAACGATCGAATACGACTCTGCGATTACGTCTGTGCCTTCAGGTGACCTTGGAAACCATTGATGGTGTGGATGTGTACAGATTGCCTTTTGGCATTCGAACCGTCAGACACACCACGAAACAGTTTTTCATCAACGATCGACCCTTCTACTGCCATGGTGTTGCCAAACACGAAGATTCCGACGTGAGTGTTGTTTTTGTTCGGTTCTTTCCCGTCTTTGTGTACAAGCACCCATAGAAACACACACGCACACGCGAAGGCACGCCTCCTTGCACAAACAGAACAGTGCGCGTGAAACAAACTGGAACGTTCGGGTCCTTATATGAAGGTGCACCTGCCAAGCGTTGTGGTGATACAACAGTTGAATGTTTTACTCTTCACAATTTCAGTTGAGAGGCAAAGGCCTCGACTTTCCTCTCGTAGCTAGGGACTTCAACATGCTCAAGTGGCTGGGGGCGAACTGTTTCCGAACATCACACTATCCCTACGCAGAAGAAATTATGGACCAAGCAGACCAACAAGGAATTGTCATTATTGACGAGTGTCCGGCGGTTGGCCTGCAGTTGTAAGCCTCAGTGTGCAGTGCTCTTGTCCCTGTATTCCAGAGGGCTGCTCAGAAACATTTGTGTTTGTTTGCATCCAGTGTGGCGAAATGCTTCAAAACTGTCCTGGCACGATCCCATTTCACAGCACTGTATCTAGTGAATAGCGTGTGCCCAGCTATCAGTGTTGCAGAGCAAGACGTTTCACTGCAGCTTCAAAACTTCTTTGTCAGCACATAATGCCTCTGTGACTCTTCGTTGGACTGCGCTGTGGTGATTTACCAGAAAGCAGTGCGCAGTTGGAGCTTAGAGCTTCAGATTGAACTGCAACGTCGTTGTTGTGCTTCGCTGAGTCTCGGGATCTGTCATGACATACTGACCTTGTCTTTGTGGCTTTGGGCTTGCAAATGTCGTAGATTTGTTTGTTGTGGGCGTTGTCCAAAGAAAAAACACACTGCCGCAGTTGGTTTGCTTTTTGCTGACAAAACCTGAGTTTTTTCTGCAAGTAGGAACTTCAGAGAAGTGAACGCAATTGCTGAGACGGTGCTTGTTATTTGACAGTGAGGATAACTTCGGCAAAATCACGCTGAAGCATCACCGCGAGGTGCTGGAGGAGTTGGTGCGTCGCGACAAAAACCGCCCTGCAGTCGTCATGTGGTCCGTCGCCAACGAGCCCGCCAGCAACAAAGAAGTCGCCCAGGACTACTTCAAGTGAGCGAGTTTGTTCGACTTCAACGAGGAACATGGTTCTCATTCTTACTTGTCCTCGAACCTCGACAAGAGTCCAAGCCTGAAAAACGCAGAGGACCCCCTCCCCATCCCCTCTCGCTCCGAAAGTTTTGTGACAGTGTTGATTTGAAGAAAAGATTCCCGAACGAAAAACCGAAAATTTAGTTCAGACCGCGAGCCATCTGATTGCACAATGAGAGTTTTCAGGTTTCCAGACTGCTTCTGCACGGACCATCGCAGTCAACTCTGAAATAGCCTCTGCTTGTGTCTTTTTTTTCCAGAAACGTGATCAATCACGTGCGGTCTATTGATGATCAGCATCGACCAGTTACATTCGTAGCCAATGTTCCGGTCTACTCAGATTTGGCAGTGAGTTTCTTTGACGGAAAAATGTTGAAACATTGGATAGCGATGCTGGAGAATGACTTTATTGTCCCAACCCTTTGCAGGCTCAATACACAGATGTACAGTGTATCAACAGATACTTCGGTTGGTACCAGGACTCCGGCCACACAGAAGTGATACAGTTGCAGGTGAGGGCACTTTGGATTCACCAAACACGGAGGGTGTCAAAATGTGGGGAGACTTGCGTGTAAGTCGTTCTAAAAATGCTCGTTTGTTTGCAGCTGAAAAACGACCTGGATCAGTGGTTCGACAAACTGCAGAAACCACTAATGATCACAGAGTACGGTGCAGGGACGATCGTTGGAATGCATGAGGTACCTAAATGTTCAGCTCGTGTTTTCAAGGAAACAACTGTTCCGAGATCCTGCTTGACGCTAAATGACCTGCACTGCAGCTGCCGTCGCTGATGTTCACGGAGGAGTACCAGGCGGAATTCATGCACCAGTACCACACCGCGTTCGACGAGCTGCGCAAAGACTACCTGGTCGGCGAGATGGTCTGGAACTTCGCCGACTTCATGACTGACCAATGTGAGCAGACTGTCGTTGTTGATCGCACTGAAGCAAGAAAGGTGAAGCTGTGGAAAACATCTCTGAGTTGGGACAACCGAGGGCCCCTTGGGCCACAAGTTTGGCACAAGCGCGGAACCCTTCTTGCCGGAGGTACTTGTTTATGAAACTGGTGATACGATTCCAAAGATTACGTAGATCGGAAACAACGCTGCTGACCGTTTCTGGTTTGTAAAGCTCTTCGAATGCACTTGAGTGTGATGACTTCTTCTGCAAGTCTTTGTTGTCTCTTCGTCACGGTCCAGTGAGGTCCAGTTTCTATTTTTTTGTCAGCGGTGAACAGAGTCGTTGGGAACAGAAAAGGAGTGTTGACCAGACAGCGGCAGCCGAAATTGGCAGCTCATCTCCTGCGTGGACGATACTGGAAACTTATCAACCAGACACTGCCCAACTCCAACAAGCTTTGTCAGCATCCGGTTTTATGAAGACGGAGTGAAACACAAGCCCTGGACATGTGAGGAGCCTGCAGGACGTGTTTGTTCTTTTGTCCAAAATTTTACGAACCGCTCCTTCCTCTGCGAACACAATTGTTTCCAAGGTCGAAAATGTTTAATCTCAGCTGAAAGGAAGAGGTTCGGCTGAGAAGACTGCAGAACCTTTGGACATGTTCTGAACGGTGCGACCTTCGAGCAGAGCAATTCAGAATGGCTTCCGCAAACCTCGGCATCCCAGAGGCTGGTTCCACACTGACAAACCTTGTTGAGAAGAGTAAAAACAGAACTTGAAATTAAACTGCAGGACACTGACAGAAGGGATGGTTTTTAACCATTTTTAGACTCGGCGGAGCCGTAGTGTATTGTTCTGGTGCTTTTGCCTCAGATGTCAATGTTGAATGACCCCGGAAACGAACCCCCCCCCCCCGGGGTCACTCAATATTTTAAATATTAGCCTGTCATCCAACATGACAGGTCACCTGTGATGGTGCTGTGGTACTCCGCCGAGTGTTTCAGGAATCGGCATGCTGTAGTTCTTTTGACGGACAGTAACTCAGTTTTTTATGTTTTGGCTTTCAATTTTGTGCTTTTCTCTGTTGTTTGCGAGTGAGTGCGTTTTGTTTTGCCGAAGCTTGTAACTGTATGCTCATGCTCACACTTTGTGGGAATAAAGTTGTGACCGAACACTGTGTTCGTCTTAAGTCTTGCTGCACGACGACACAAGTACATGAAGAATACTCTTCTTGTTTGAGCAAGCACCTTGCAGATTTTTACTCAAAAGTGAATTCTTTCTGTACAGATGTCACCAAACTAACGGTACACATAAATTCGAGAGACACAAGTCAAGTGAGTCCTATTCGTGAAACCCTTCTTTTCACAAGAAAGTTGAGAGAATAGATCTCTCAAAAAAAAAACCAATGATTCTCGACAGCTCACCTGTTGTCGTTCAGAAAATTTTGTGAAAAAAAAAATCAGCTGTTGGTCCAAATGCTGAAATTGTTTCAGACGAAAATCAATTCGAGATCTTCAGTCAAAACAAGACGTACATTTCCCTCGGTACACAAGAGCAGCTGTGGCCACAGATTTGCAAAAAAAAAATCTTTTCACGTCACACCTGTCGCGAAAAGAACTGCATTGAGGAACTTGACAAAATTCTGCAGGATACATCGTGTTGTATTCAAGCACACGCTAGAATTAGACTAGTCCGCATTGTGGTCGTGCAAGGAGCTTTTGATTCTGTGTTTGACTTACCCTGTACAAAACTTGTACAAAATCACTTTTTTTACCAACAGATTCTACCAGGCACATAATATTTTTATCACCAAGAATTCACAACGACGTATCTTCTATTTGTTTACACGACCAAGAATGAGCATCTTTTCGCCCCTTTGCCAATTTCTATGATTGTAACATTCACGTATTCTCAAACTCTATCCAGTCTGACTACTTTCGTTTCACAATCTTTGTGGATAAAACTGACACAATTTTCCTTCTTGTCGTTCAATAAATACAACAGATTCCTGCCACCTGACAAAAACTTAGCACTACAAAGCGCTCATAAAGCCGCACTTGGTTCCGTTTTGATCAGGCTACAAAACATCACCTGGCTTTGAACAAACATGACTGACAATTTATTTTGACACAAACATTGACTGAACCTTATGAAGGTTTACAATATGGAACATCTTCAACAGCACTCCAGAAGCAACACACATTTGACACGGTTTGTTGCCATAGAACGATCAATAGGAGGGGTTCAAATCACGCTCTCCTTTTACAACAACGCTGTGAGCTGTGAGTGACTTGTTGGAGACGATAACAATTTTGTACAAAAAAGTACAGCTACAAGTTTTTCTTCACCGTCATGACAACTGACGGGTCGCCAAAGAGGCGACCGTCAGCAACGAGCGATCACAAAAGAACACGAAACAAAAATTTTGCTACACCGCAGAAAGAAGGTTGGGCAGTATTTTGTTGTTGTTTTTTGTTTTTCAATTTTCAATGTTTCCGGGTCAGGGAACCGGCTCCCTGGACCCAGACTTTTGCGGCTAAGACAAATGCAAGCAGGGAATTGCCAAAGACTAGGACCGCAAACAATTGATTCAACAGATAACTTCTAACTTTGGACACAACCTCAACAAGGTATGCCAGCATACAAGATCAAATATCAACAGAAAACAAAACAAAACAAGAACAAATCAAACCCAAAACAACACACAAACATAAATTTCCAACAATATTCAATTTGAGACTTTGCAAGAAAGTCCAGAAACAGATTTTCCTGCTGTTCACAAAAGAGACTTTTCAGTTGAAAATGCTCAGCCGAGTGAACTGAACGCGACACTCGGGATTCAGATTCAGTCTGAAGGACGGTCCCATCTTTCCATCATCCAAACTTCGAAATCACTGAATCCGACGTCCGTTGTTTGCCAAATAGAACGATCTTGCTGCATCCGATGCTTGTCACAGGAAATGCTCAACACGCACTGAATGAACAAGTACAACCACAAAAGTTTCGGAGTCAATTTTGAGACTCAACCGCACCCGTTCCGAATACTTTCACCTCACTGTGCACAAACAAACCCTTGTGAGAAACAATCACGCCAAAAATCCCGAAATGCTGTTGCGACAAGATGTGTTGTGTAGAGTTTGTACAAATATCTAGTGCAGTTTTCGACGCGCAGTTGGTCAGTTACAAAACCTCTACAGTAAATTTGATACAGGCTGAAATATCAAGTTTTTTTTCATTCGTTTTGCTTTGTCATGCATTTCTTCAGCACAAAGGACAACAGCGATCAAGTTCTTGGAAGTTATTGCATCACGACTGAGGAATATTGAACGACGGAAGGCAATCGGCTTGAGTGCATCAAGTGTCACCGACTGCTGCAGCTTCAGATTTGCAAGGCTTGCGGATGCTGACGTCATCACGTTCTTCCACACAAATTTCTCAGCGGCGAGAATCGCAGCCACAACAAAACTTTTTTTTCCACGATTTCACCAACAATCACAAAGTGTTTTTGTTGTCACACCAAAATAATGCATCTTCTTTCACACCGCATACAAGTCACTCTCATCCGCAAGAAGTGAGCCCGAGATAGCACAGGTAGTGACGTTAATCTGCTGATGTCCTTCGCACTCAAGACAGTAATACACTTGGATACATGATAGTTTGACATCTTTTGTCGCTCTCAATGATTTGATAGTTTGTATTGCACAGCAAGTCACGGGATTCTGTGGTTCTGATCCACGTTATTCAGGATATAGTGCTGGAAATGATTTTCTCGAAAAAACATCTTTCTGGCAACGAACATCTGCAGTGAATGTGGCAGAGGCAGCTTGAATGCCACCTCGAGCAAACTGCTGTTGCTAATATTCATCTGAATCACCTTGCGACAGATATTGCGGAGCGACTTGGGGTTTGTGGTTTGCACGACGTACCACGCCTTGAAGTCATCCGCGTCGACGAGCAGGATGTCCGGGATGCCTGATCCCTTGAACATGAGCCACTCCACAAGGTTTAGCATGTCACAGCCGGCGCGGAACAACGTCAATATGCACGGCAGCTGATGCCGCAGATCCTCAAAATACAGTTTGGTGCTGAGCGAACTCACGCAGATGTACAGGGGAGTTCGACCCTTCAGATCCACCGCATTCACGTTTGCTTTTGCTTGAATAAGCATTTGCAGCAGTTCCACCAGTTTCCAGTGAGATGCAATGTGAACTGGTCCTTGCCCTGATTTATCACACCTGAAAAGTCAAGGGAACTGGTTTTGTTGCCAACGAGTGAAAGGGAGGTGTCGGTAGATGAACCAGAATTGGCTTTTTTGTTGCGCAGATTATTTCGTTCACATGGGTATGTTGTCATTGCGAAAATATGAAGATGTGAACATGTGCACTCTTACTTGTCAACAAGAGCACCAGCCTGGATGAGCTTCTGTACCGCTAGTTTGCACTCGGCTGTGTGAACGATGGAGTTGTTGACACAAATGTACAGTGGCGTCTTGCCTCGATAATCAGACAGGTTCACATCAGCGCCTGGAAACAAATCGCCACAAAGTTACAGTTGGGAGACGCAACGAACGCGACGATGCAAACAAAACAAGAACACTGGTATGGAAAACGCGCGGCTCTGTTTGCAGAGCACAAAAACAGTGTAGAAACGAGCAGGCGCAGTGTTCTGTGTGGTGTCTGTGTGAAAACACCTTGTTCTGAATGAAACGCACACCTCACCAACAAATAAAAGCTCTCAACCGAACGTTTGTCCCTTTTTTGCAAGGCGCAGATGCACTTTTTTCAACTCTGTGTTTTGTGTCTTGTCGACGACAGCTCACGCGACGACGTTACGCCATCAAGGTTGTTCGAGAATACCAAGTTAGATTACCTGCACGTGCCAAGAGCTCAATCTGCGCTGGGCGAACATGAAAGGCAGCTTTGAATACGGGCGTGCAGCCGTTACGATCACATTTATTGATGTAGGCACCAGCTTTCAGGAGAATCTGCAAACACAAATCTGAAGTAAAGAAACACCATAAGTGTCTGCAATTTACCACACCGATACGAATGTTGCTGCTGACAGTCCTGAAGGGTCAAGGTAGGACGAGCCTGGTGACCACGCGCCACTGCAAATTTGTTTACCTCGATCAGTTGCGAGTGATTCAGCGAGACAGCAACGATGAGAGGCGTCGAGCCATCCCGAACGCTCGGCTGCTCCGGGTTCTTCCACGGGAAGTTGACGCTGGTTCCCTAGTCATAACAATCTCACCTGAGAACTATGACACAACGAAAGAATGGTTCCTTGTTTCCGTTTTCTGGCCGAGCAATGGGGTTGTCACAGGATACTTCCAAGATGGTTTCCACACAAGATCAAAGCTAGGTGTTTATTAGTTGCCGAGATGGGGTGTGATGGGCAGGACAGAGTGATCAAGGCTGAGACACCACAAATACATGTTGAGTACATGTGCCCGTGCGAAGGATGTGAGCAAATACTGGCAACTGAGTTGACATTCGATTGACAGCGTTCCCTTTGTCACAAGTGGGATATTTACCAGGCAGGGAAGGGGACATATTGGCCGAAATGCCGTAATTTTAACAAAACAACAAGCCGTCACACAGTGTTCTTGCCCTGAAGGGACAACGTACAATGGTTGCTTTGAACCTGCGACCCAACATCATGAAATGACTGACCTGCTGGACCAAGACTCGCACTGCTTCTTTGTCATTGCTCATCACGGCGTAGTGCAACTCTCGCACCTTCTGCGGCATCTCGCGGAGAACGAGGTCATGATGGTTCGACCTGGAATTACCCATCACCTGCAACGAGAACAAACTCAAGAAACGGTGGTATTGGGTTCCAATGCATCTGTCTGCGTGTGTGTGTGTGCTCGTTCCCCGTTCTCCTCAGTTGGCCCACTCCCCTCTGGTAGCGACAATCCGAGACATGCCTCCTGTTGGCTGATCAATCGATGTTTCACCAGTCCGCTTGAACCAAGCTGGCTTGTATCAGCTGAACATTTTTTTGTGGGTGAGAGGGCGGGAAAGTCTCCCGGGTAGAGAACTTCCCGTCAGCCACTGAAACCAATGTTGAGCCACAGATCGGCTCGCCCGAATGAAGGGCCGACGCGAATCTGGCCTTCATGCCACGAAACCTTCACAAGCGCCACCTGTTGAAGTCCTGCGAGCTTCTGAGCGAAGGGGTGGGAACTGAAGGATGTTGGTTGCCTCAACGCCAAACACACAAACCGTTCATTGGAACAAGTCTGGTTGGTGGGAGCAGAATTTGGGATGTCAAAAATTGTTCCTGAGAAACTTGGCGGGCAGATCTACGACCCCACCCCCCCTTCCGCCGCCATGTCTGCATCTTCCGGATGACCCAGCGTGACAAAGTCAGAACTTTCTTGTTTTGGCAGCCGTTTGACGTGAAGCTTTATCGGAGTCTTGGCACAACGAAATTTGGACAGTGCGAGGATGTAGACTCGGGAATCGATCTATCACCGGTGGCTCATGTTTCATCGTCTTCTCGGACGATCGTGCAACAATCGAAAATTTGAATTTTCCAAGAAGTGCCCTCTGCAAAATAGCAGGAACAACCAAATTGGTAGACCTAATTTGTTCATTTGATCTGTCTCCAGAGCCAAAGCGATCGAGCTGTGCAACAAGGTGGGGATCATCCTTCCAGAGTGGGTAAAATTTGACAGGTCCGTCTTTGAACGGTTGGTCTCTGTTGAAAGATGAACCGCCCTGCGAGTACACATTTACCTACCTCTGGTCAGATATCTCGCCTAACTGTTGAGCATGGTGCAACTGGAAGCACTGCAAAGCTGGTTCATAATGTGCAGAAAAAGTACGTTTCTCCGTCTGTTTCGTTTTTCTGGTCGCCATTTCTATGTCCCGGATAATGGTCCCACACCTCAACAGCTGAAAAATAAAAATATTACGAAAATTCTTCCTCGCCCCAATCTATGAATTGCTTGGTCCAATTGCTTTGTATTTTGCATTATTAATAGTTATCTTGCGCAATTAAACTGGCACTGGGGTCCTCTTTCTCTGTGCAGGTCCACCCCACTGTGTTTGTTTTGAGCAATTTTCTAAGCGACGCAGGATCTACACGTGATCGTGGTAGGGGGTGGACAGTGGAAGTAGGAAGGAAACACCTTGTGCATCTGGCGAAATATGGAACCGCGTGTGGTCATCATTGGAGCTGGAATTTCTGGCATAGCAGCAGCAAAGACTCTAATCGACAGTGGAATCGGAAATGTGACTATTCTTGAAGCCGCCAATAGAGTTGGAGGGAGAATTTGGAGCAAAGAAGTGGAGCAAGGTGATGAGTCGGTGCTGTCGTTTCGTAATCGTGAGGCATGAAAAGGCAAGCTGACCGAAGTTTGCACATTGTGACAAGTGTTGGTTCCTGCATCCATTGAAATTTCCACAAGCTAAGTCGTTTTTCGCGAACAGACTTTGCCTGAAATTGCACGTGAAGCTAAAATAGATTTCTACGCGTGTCTCCAATTTATGGCTTCACCTTTGTTTGCTCTCAACAGGTGCGAGTAGCGTGGAGCTTGGAGCCCAATTCATCCACGGCAACGGAGCCAACCCGATCTACAAACTGGCTTCGGAACATGGCCTTGTCAACGATGAGTCAGAATCGTCGGACTCCGAAGACGAATCTGAAGACGGAGAATTCTACACCCCGGAAGGGAAACGCGTCCCTGACCACATCGTGAAGGAGGTCTGCTCCGTGATCGACGGAATTTTCGACGACGCCAACAAGTTTTACAGGGAGGGGTTTCCTTTGGACGACGTGGAGGAATCGATTGGGACGTTCACACACAGGCAGTTTTACAAGTATTTACGGACTGCGTGTGCAGCTGAATCAGACGAATTGATTCGCATGAGAGAAGGTGTATTCAACTGGAAGTTCTTGAACGAGAAGGCTGACAACGCGTGCAGGTCTCTGTACGAGACGTCCATCATTGCCTGGGGCGAGTACGTCGAGTTTCTGGATTCCAACAATGAGTACAACCAGGTCATCACCTTCAAACCGAACCAGGGCTTCGGATCTGTGATAAACATCCTGCTCAAGTCAGTTCCTTCTTCAAACATAAAGCTTTCCACTCCAGTCCAGAAAATTGTCTGGGACCAACAACAAACCAGATCATTCCCAGGCCCTGTTGAAGGGCAAGTAGGTTCCAAGGCAGATTCCAATGGTGCGATTCCACCGACGTCAGCAGTGGCGATCCACACGGCCGATGGAAAAATTATTTTCGCTGATCATGTCATTGTCACCTGCTCAGTGGGATTCCTCAAGAAAAGTGCTCATCACATGTTCCAACCGTTGTTGCCAAACGACAAGCTCGCAGCCATTCATCGTCTGGGATTCGGCACTGTCAACAAGATTTTCCTCGAGTTTGCTCAACCTTGGTGGGACAAAGACATCAGTGGCGTTCAGTTCGCCTGGACCAACGGCGACGTGTTCGGTCTGCACTGTGTCGACAACACTGAATCGGCAGTCGTGAGTGAAGTCTGTTTTTAGTGATGTAACATTTCAGTGAATTCATTTTGAAGAAAACAGCTGCCACCTTTCAGCAAACACTTTGGGTTTGGCATGCAGACAATGAGATGGCAAATCAGACAAGGACGATACCATAATCAATGAAATGAAATCTTGTTCAAAGTTATCTCCTGCCTTTTCAGTATCTGCGCAAGGACTGGTACCGGGGGATCCAGGGCTTCGACGTACTGGAGGGTTTCCCGAACTGGCTGGAGGGTTGGGTAGCTGGCGACGAGGCGGAGGCAATGGAGACGATTCCGGAGCACGTCGTCCGCGACGTATGCCACGAGCTGCTGCAGCGCTTCTGCTCTCGACCCGACATCCCAAAACCTGTCAGAATCGTAAGGTGCGTCGATAACGATGCAGACTTCAGTGTCACTGCCATTCGGCGCCTTGTTCTTGTGGCCTTCGGAGATGTGGACGCAAGTTCCGAGCGAATTGAACTTTGCATGCCAATCAAAACTTGTTGCTCACAGTGTGCCTGTATTTGCAGGTCTGCGTGGAATAGTGAACGGTTCATCTGCGGTTCGTACAGCTACCACAAGGTTGGCCAGTCCGCCATCGACTGTGACGTGCTGGCCAAGCCCGTCCCTTCTGAGACGGTGAGTACGAGAGCATTGTCAAGAAGCCTTGACGTGACCCACCACAATATTTTGCATGTTTGTCCTCTTCAAGACCCCTGTTTCCTCAGTTTGGTGCACATTTTGCTTGTTCCGAGTCACTTGCAATTCACTGTCTGACGACCGTGTCGTACTCCAGACACACACGTATGACAGTGGCCGTGTCAGTGACTTGCAAGGGTTTACAATTTGCATTGAAGGTGCCCAGGATTCTGTTCGCTGGAGAAGCTACTCATCGTCAATATTACGCCACAACCCACGGTGCTATGTTGTCTGGTGAGAGGGAGGCTCAACGCTTGATCCAACACTATTCCGACGCCACAGGCCAAAAATGAGTCTCTTTGGGAGGTTCTCCGGAAACCTCCCGACAGGATGCGAAGAACTTGTCTTCCGATGAAGCTCGCGAATCGTAGATGCACGTTTCCTGACCCTGTACGAAACAACTCATTGTGAATAGCCTGGAAACAAGGGGCATTTTGCACATTACCTGACAAAAATTCAATACTTGAAGCAGCTTGAGTTCAGCAGCTCAAAAAAAAAAAAAAAATCACCATTGCGTCCTTGTGTGCGTGCCACACATACTGTGTGGGCGAGTTTTTTGTCCACGTCACAAAAATGTTGCAAAGTCAACATCTTTGTGACAAATGTTGCAAGAAAGAAAGCACACAGATGTTGCTGCAAAGTTTTGACTTGTTTCTTCTGTGTCAGTGAATGTTTGAGGAAACGAATGAGAAAAGCCGAAATCAGAAGTGCATGAAAAATTCTGAAATTTTGTCAGTGTGCTAAAATGGGAACCCTGCAGTGGCTTCAGGAAAAGCAACCGCATTCTGTAAAGCTTTGTGCGTTTCGAGGATACAGTAAATCTGCAACATTGCTCACGAGAAAGAAAGCACACGGCGTTCAAATAGATTTTTCGAAAATAATTTTTCAACTCGGACATTGTCCGGCTTAGAGATTGTCTGGCTCGGACATTGTCTAGCTCAGACATTGTCCAGCTCAGACATTGTTTGGGTTACTTGTCCGACTCAGACATTGTCTGGCTCGGACATTGTCCAGGTTCCCCTCCCCCCCCCCTATGAAAAAAATTTTCAACTCGGACATTGTCCAACTTGGACATTAGCTGACTGGGGCATTGGCGGATTGGGACAAGTGCTTCTTGCCGATGTACACTGCCCGCTGCTGCTTATCTACTTGTTTGTGTTCAGATGAAACGACATCAAACAGGGATCGTGTTGGCCCAATCTGAAAGGCCAAAGCCAATTGTTGTTTTGATCGGAAATGGAAATGCAGAAAAGAGAGCTTGTTGAAAAGGTTGGGTAATTCTCTGAAAAGTCCACACTGTCAGCCCACTGAAGATGGAAACGAATGAACTTATTCATGTTGAAAGACATCTGGTTGTGCAAGGAAAGCTATATCAAAGGAAATCCAAACTATTTTGGAAGGAGGACAACGTTGTTGTGACCATCAGGTTCTTTTTTTTCTCTCGTATTTGTCAGTTTTACGAATTGCAATGTGAATTTTTGACTGAGTTTTGAAAAGGTACGTGTATTTTCCATTTTTGAGTGCCTGTGAACTCTGGGTAGTGTGCCGTGCACGCCGGATGTGCACGGACAGGGAACCCGGGCTGAAGCAGGGCACCTTGTTCGGTGCTGTCTTGGGTTAGCACCTCTGGCGGGTCCAGGGTTGAGTCAGTGGGGACCCAAACCGTTGGGGGTGGGACCCAGATTCCAACTGAAAAGTTACCAAGTTTGCGCCTGTGTGGGAAGTCTCTTTTTTGGAGAGGGGGGGGGGAGCGGCACAGTCGCTTTGTTGCCCTCTTCCCTGTGGGTTCGAGCGAGATACGAGTTTTGGTGAATCCAAAGCGACATTGGTGGTGTGATAATAATAACTTGTGATTTGTCGGTCTCGGTTTTATTGAGCAGACTATGATGGGTGCAAACGTCAGTTGGAATATTAATTTGTTGCGGTTGAGAACAATAAAAAAGACACCTTGTTCAGAAAGCGTTGTGTGCGATGTTTGCTCGTCCAGGAATGAGGGAACAACGTTTTGCGACCAAATGTAAATTGGGTGCATGGGTTGCGTTGTGCATGTGTTCTCCAGACTGTGCTGCCCCAAGTGTTGACTTCCTTGGTCTGCCTTTGTAGCTGTATTGCTGCTTCACTTGGCTGCGTTTCAACGAACGAGCAGGAACAGCAATACTTTTTTCGACTGCTGCCCCTGATCTGACTCAAGTGGCTCAAAAGTTGTGAAATTCCAAGGGAAGAAAACAGTTTGCCATCTTTACCAATTTCGCAATTTTCTTTGTGAGAAAGTCTGATTCGTGAAAGAGAAGTTGTTGAGGTTGAGCCCTGAGAGTTTTCCTAATTGGTGAGCAGCTTTCCCCTCGTAGCTTGCTCGATGTAGCATCGTATTAATGAGAAGTGAAATGAACCAGTTAACACGCTGTGTGCACATTATTCGCTCCCAATGGGGTCTTTCAGTTGCCCAACATCAAGACCTCAAAGCGAAACTGCAGTCAGGGATATGGGTTTGAAACAAAAGCTGAATGCGCGTCTGGAAAGGCTGTCTTTGTGCGACCGTGGAAATCCGCGCATCTCGGTGCATCGCCAACTGATCCAGTTAATCAGCCAAATGAAGCGCGCATAAATGCAGGTACACTTCACTTGAATTTGGACCCCAGAAGGGTGTCGTGTCACAACAATTAGAACCACTCTTTTCTGCAAGCGCAACGTGACTTAACCGCTTATTGAAGACAACTAATCAGGTGTAATAACAAGGTTTGTTGGGGAAGCCTGGTTTTTGACGAAGACAAAGGCAGAGCAAAAAAACGAGTTGCTTGTCGGGAGTGAATCAGAATTGACAAACTTCCATGAATTGAGAAAATATAATTTTCGCTCTGTGAGAAGTATTCACCGCACAACGAGTTGCCAACAAGTCACGTACATCGTCGTCAACGGGCCGAACATTTCATCGTTTTGATTTTTTTGTGTGTGTCAAACACAATGCCTCCTGAAAAGAAATGTGTGAAGTGCGAGTTTCTGTGCAGAACAATGACGGGTCAAGGTACGGTTTTCACAAATTTTGCTGATTTGGCGTCCGTCGACAAAGCACCAAGGGACCCCCCCCCCCGCCCTAACAGATCATCTGAAAAAATAAAAACTGTTTTGGGGCAGACCCCCACCTCGCCTCTTTCAGTTTGCGCAGGCCTGACACACCAGAATTTTGCGACACCTGGCTAGTTCACAACTCAAGGAGTGCGTCAGAGAACAATGGATGTCGCTTTTCTTCGAGCAAAAATGATGAATGCCTGGCCTTCGGCGAAAGGTTTCTGAGAGTGCGTGATGTTAGGGTTCACTCACGCCTGGGAACAGATTACTGGGAGATAACGTCACGCTGAGTGAGACAATATTTTTGTCACAGGTATGGAATTTTTCGAGTTTACAAGAAAAATTTCATGTGACAAAAATATTGTCGAACTCAAAGTGACATTATCTCCCAGTAATTTGTCCCTTGGAGTGAGTGAAGCCACGTCTACTACAAGATGAGTTGTGAGGAGTGCATTACTGGGAGATAACGTCACACTGAGCTACATTGAATTCAACAGAGGCGGCCGGCTGAGCGTGGTAGACCAAACGATCTTCGCTGATGGCGGAAACATGCGTATTTGTAAACGTGGGGTCGTGATGGTCAAGATAAATGTCCTTGGTATCTGTCGATTGGCGATAGCAAACACGCAGCTTTCGTTGATCTTGAGGACGGTGTGTCACACCCTGCAAGCAAGAGGTCGTAGATGTAGAGATGGCTTGCTGCAGTTTGACCAACACATGCGAGGAAGGATCATTAGATATCTAGCTGACGTTTGAGTTGACACATCCACTTCCTCTGGGATTTTGAAAAGTTTGTTGTCCACAAAAATCAGCCTTGGCGTTGAGCCCTGGCAGAGCTCGTACTCGAATATCACACCATTTCGCAAACAAGTGATGAAGTGAGGCTGATTGAATCCAAAGTGCCGATCTACATCGATGGGCTCTGCCTTTGTTCTACTCTGTCCGTTTTGGGATGAATCATTGAACAGTGGTGGACAGACGAACCGCGTTTGTGCGAATGTGGGCAGATGCGTGGCGGCGTAATGTTTGATCCACCTCAGGCTGAAACGGGATCAAAGATACACTGCACACGGATTGTGCATATGCTGGTCACGCATGCGCGTTCACCTTCACCATCTGTCTTTTTGCGCCCTTTTGTTCTCCCTGAGACGGAAAGTTGTGAGATGAAAGTGTACTTTGGTGTCGCCAAGGGCGTTTTCCAAAACTGTTCTCCGGATTTCGTCTGGAAGGCGCCAAAGGCAGAGAGATCTTTCGATATCGTCATTGCTGACTGAATCCAAGACCTCCTGCAGCCACGATCACTGGAACTGCGATCAAACTTTCCCCGAATGGTGCCGATTCTGTGTGTGCGGGTTCGCATCGATTGATAAGTTGGTCCCACTTGTGGACTTTGATTAATTTCACCATATCAATGCTGGGTTGCATATCGACCAGAAGTAATATTGCAGAAAGATGTTAACCTTCTTTTATTCGCGAGGGTTGCACATCGTGTGCGGCCAGTGCATTCGTACATCTCTCGATTCTCATCAAACTCTTCACATCTGCTTCCCCCTCGGGATATTGTCTTATCTGCAGCGCGACTCATTTCGTATTTTATCGTGACTCATGGCTAAAAGGCAGTGCGCAAAGTCGCAAATGGAAACTCGGAAAACTTGGAAGAAAAGGCGCGTGTTTGCACGAAGTGGCGTTGAAGATGTGAACGTGTTTGACGGGCCTTGATGTGCTAAATGCACAGACGAAACTGTGTGTCGCAGATAAGAACAGTGCGGACAGATTGGGTCGCGGTACCACACAGGGTCATTCAAAAATGGGATGTTGTTGGCGCCACGATACGGTATGACCCTTCAATTTGTGCAAAATATTATTTCCAAAACAAAGAGTTGTCAGATCCAGTGAAACTCAAGCGCAAGCTGCATGGGTTTGGTAGAGACAGTTTGAAGCAATATTAATCTGCGTAAATGTACAATCCCAGAGGGACCTCGCTGTTGAATTTGCGAAATTATATTTATTCTGACGTTTTAATGACATTAGCTGAGGATCATTTAGTCGCACAGAGATAATTACAGACGGCAACAACTCAGTGAACTGGACGGCGAGACAAGGAACTCAGAAATGAAAGCTGGTTTATTTTATCTCAAATTGTGTCGCCAAGTTTTGCCAGCCAAAGGCTTTTCACACGGACTATTTTGAGGTTTAGAGTCCGTCTGGATTCAGGAACAGCCCAACCCAAATTGATGACACCCCCTCCCAGCAAAATTCAACGCGAGAGAAGTTTTGTCCATCTCCATGCGTGCTCTTTACTTGCACTCGCGTTTGTGTATACAGTCGACTCTCTTTACTGTGGACACCCATGCGTACATAGCTTTTTGTCCATGGTTGACAGAGTGTTCACCTTAAGGAGAGTCATGAATATTAATGAGCTTGGCCAGAAAGTCTTGAAGGTGAAGGTTGTTTCCTCAGTAAACAGCCTTGACCTTGGCCTTTGTAGCCAAGGACATT
>JAAUXT010081678.1_pt1 | contig 19485 bp, 14 predicted proteins | sample 7278171 | NCBI WGS metagenome assembly JAAUXT01 (sample SAMN14350112, study PRJNA611818) | marine sediment metagenome | isolation source: surface marine sediment (1.8m) | place: French Polynesia: Moorea | collected 2018-08 | reverse complement strand
CTTTTGGATCCATCCAGGTGACGGGGCAGCCCATGCTGTCAGATGCAACAGCCCGTGCTGCATCCAATGTGTGTGAGTGCATTGAAAATGCTTGTGACCCATCCAGTGAACGCAACAGTTGTGTGACGGGCTGTAGCGTCTCATGGCACGGGCCGCCCCGTCGCCTCTCAGTGTGTCTACACCCTCAGGCGCAAGGAGAATCGGACAGTGCGTAGCGCCATCAAATGTCCAGGGCGGATCCGTAGTTATAGCAACGGGTTTACTTTCTCACTGACGCCTCCCAACCTTGGTCCGACTGCGTTTCTGATGATCAGCGTCTTGGTGAAACATTCAATGCAGTGTGTATCTGTGCGTGCGAGCATGTCTGTGCATGTGGGTGGGTGCGTGCGTGCGTGTGTTTGAAGGTGTGTGATGCATCCAGTTCGGACAATTCCAAGCTCCTTTTCACGTTCTTGTGTCCTTGCAGGAGGTGGAGATCAAGAAGGCAGCGAAACAAGGCAATAAACAGGTGAGACTCTCCTTATGGTTGAATCTTGGTGCACTGCCTGGTAACGGGAGTGAAATTGTGGTGTTACAGTGCAGGAAAACGTTTGGATTCGGAAATGTGACGCCTGTATCACAGTGACTTCTTGCACTTTGCGTCACTGTGCAGAGTACTTCGTCGCAAAATTGACGCCATACCCATCGACCAACACAAATACGTGACGCACTGGTCCGAACAGGCATCAGATACAGCTTGGCCTGACGGGAGCAAACTTCCGTGCGGCAGTGGAATAAAACTTTTGTGCGACGTTTGAACCAAAGTGCACGCACACCTGTCTCACACGCACGCTCGTTTCGCTGCAGGCTGCGACGACGCTGGCGAAGCAGCTGGTGCAGATCCGGAAGCAGAAGACCCGGATGCTGAGCGCAGCGTCCAACGTGCAGGCCGTAGGCACCCAGGCCAAGGTGAGTGTCGTGTGAAGAATATGCCGCTTGTTCGTCTCACGCACAACCAGTTTTCAATACTGAGCTGGAGGGTCAATGTTAAATGTAGCTGGCTGCACCAGGACTGAGTGTGATGAGATGATGCCTTGAGCACCAAGCCTCTGTCACCATGGCACAACACAACAAGAGGTGACGGGTCAGTGTGGGAGGGGGTGGGGTGGCAAGTGCTCCACTAGTGGGAGGAGGAGGTTCCAACAAGCCGTCCAGGCTGAAGTCAGGTGCGGACGCGCGTTGAATTTCTGTCGTCATAGATTGGAAAGACACCCTTTTCTCTGTTAGTGACTTTCCGTTTGTTGGTGGTAACTGGTCACTTGTCCAGATTCGAACCGCGTTGTAATGTGCACATTTTCGTTTTTGCAGGTGATGCACGCCAACGTGAAGATGGGTGAAGCCATGGGCAAAACGACCAAGGTGAGAAATCTGTTCAGTTTCAGATGACATCGGCACTGTTCGCTATAATAGGCTCGATCATGAAACAAGTATGTGCAGCATTGGTGAGTGTGTGCCACATCTCCAACAGTTTGTGTTTTGTGGTCATCGCTGCTTCCCCTCGTTTCGGGACCCATCATCAGAGAACAAACACAGCCTCAGCTCTTTTCTGATTGAGTGACGTTTTGGGTTCGTGATTTCAGGCGATGACGAGCATGAACAAAGTGATGGATCCGCAGAAAACGGCCAAGACGCTGCAGGAGTTCAACAAGCAGAACGCCAAGATGGAGATGACGGAGGAGATGAGTGAGTAGCGCCAAGTCTCGCGTCAAGTCTCCCGAGGATGCTGACGAGAACACGAAGCGAGAGTTCCACTCACACGCAAACATGGCAAGAGAAGTGGAAGAGAGATTGTGTTGCAGTGAGCGACTCGCTGTGTGACCTGACAAGCGGGACATGTGTGCACATGTGTGTGTATGTGTGTGTGTGTGTGCGTGTGTGTGTGTGTGTGTGTGTGTGTGTGTGACTGACCACAGCCCCCGTATCTCTGTGTTGCAGTGAGCGACACGCTGGACGACCTGATGAACGAGGAGGGCGACTCGGAGGAAGAAGACGCCATCGTGAGCCAGGTGCTCGACGAGATCGGCATCGAGATCTCGGGAAAGGTACGTGCGTGTGTGGTCGAGGTGTGCGTTTGGGTGCCGTGTGGGTTTGGGTGTGGGATGCAGGTGTGCGCGTTTGTGGTGTGTAGCGGGGAGTGTGTGTGTGTGTGTGTGTGTGTGTGTGTGTGTGTGTGAGGTGTGTGCGTATTTCACGTGTGCCTGTGTTGACATGTGTGTGTGTGTGTGTGTTTGGGGGTGTTTCTTGATGCGTGCGGTGTTCAGGCGGGTGGGGGGTGCGTGTATTACGTGAGTACTGTGTGTGTGTGTGCGAGGGTGTACAGGGGGAACAGTTCTGACTTTGTTGATCGATCACCAACGACAGTTGTCCTCATTTGTGGTTTGCTGGAAAATAGAGCAGCTGTAAAGTGGCCTGTCTCAAACTGTCTGTACTTGTGCCAAACTTTGCGGTCGATTCCAGTGATGGTTGCGTGATTCACACTTGTGAGTCGTCGTGTGTTTCAGGTGCGGGACGCTCCGACGGCGTCGGGCGCCGTGGGCGGCGCCGAGAAGTCTTCCGAAACGGCCGACGCCGAGATCGAGCGCATGCTCGCCAACCTCAAGGCGTAGCGAGACGACGTGCGTGTGTGTGTGCTTTGTGTGTGTGTGTGTTTCACGTACCTGACGGCACGTATGTGTGTGTGTGTGTACTTCACGTATCTGACAGTACGCGCGTGCGTGTGTGTGTGTGTGTGCGTGTGTTCGTTACGTTTGCGACTTCATGTTTGACGTCGATTTTGCGGCGTCCCACGCGTTATGTCACGTATGTGATGCCTTGTACGCGAAAACGTACACGTGACATCAAACACGTGACATCACGGGCAGATCATCACGTGAGTGTGAGAATCAAATGGCGTGTTTGGTTGACAGTTGTCGCTGTGGGGTGGGGGTGCTCTCGACTTACCAGCAGGTAGACACTCTACTAGCATGCCTGGGATTTGAGTGGAATTTTGGACATTGGTTTTGTGCACGAGGTTGGGTGTTGAAAAACGTTTGCGCGTGTTCTACCATTCCTTTGGGGCGAAACATTGATCACGTGACTGTTGAGCCAAGTTGAGGTTGTGAGAGAGACGACAATTTTGATTGCTTTTGTTGGCATGTCTCCAGTTGAGACTTGTCCTTTTGAATGCATTTGACGGTGAGGATGTGATTGGTTGAGACGAGACTAGAGACATATCCACATCTCTGCGCGTGTGCTGCGCCCCGGTCTCAAAGCGCATTTTGTACCTGAATGAATTCCACTGGTAGACGACATGTGTACAGCTCTGTTAGCAGTGGCGCTGGTTGTCGCTCCTCGAGTCGCGTCCTGCGACGCTGTGTGGTTCGTTACGAATATGATGACGTCGGTTCGATCCGAGCCAGACGCGAACTTCATGTTTCCACTCTTGGAGAGCCAGTTCAGGATTTGCGTAATTTTTTTGTTGACCTTGCAAAATTGTTGAGCAAGAACGAGCATCGAGCGCTTTGCCTGAAAAAAATGGCAGATCTTACTTTCAAGATTGTTTGTCATTTTTATTTGACTCAACTGTCAACGCTTGTTCTTGCATCTGTTTGTTGCGTACACGCGCTGAAACAAAAACGCGATTGTGAATTGTGATTGTTATGTCATTCGTTGTCTGATTCGTTCAGAAATTTCCATCCTGTACTTGGTGTGTTGTTTTCTGGCAATCACACAACTCATTTTGTTCCTTGTCTCCTTTCTCGGGGATCATGTGAGCACATGTGGATCTCCTTATCTTTCTATTGCAAGTTTCAAATGTCTTGTCGTGTAGATTGTAGTTGCTAGAGCTGCGCGCGGAGCAAAGGCATTTCAGACTGACTCAGTGCGGGTTTTGGACAGGAGAACAGACAGTGGTCACTGCTTTCTGTAAGGAGAACAGACAACTGAATCTTGCACCATGACTTGTACAGGCTGGCGGTCTCCCCTCTGGGCTCGTCTTTGCCTCAGCGTGGTGCTGTCCGCAGAGAGGAAGCCTCTTGGCACTGAAGTCAATCTGAAATCGCTTCGGCATCGTGCGTTGTATCGAAATCCAGGATTTGGGGATCGAGGCTTGCAGGGGTGGATCCCGGTCCGTCTCAACTGCGAAAATGTGGAGCGACAAAATGAAACCCAAATGTATCTGTATCTGACGACGCTTTTTTTTTCGGCTGGGGGGGGGAGGGGCGGGAGGTCTAATGAGGGGACATGTACGTGCTGGCAGTGATATTCTGGGCGTGTCCAGTGTTGTGACAGTTGTGTTCTCCATTGTCTGAGAATTGAGGAATTGTTACGCAGCCAGAACTGCAGGCGTCCAGCGCAGCACATGGTCACAAGAAACTGAACACGTGAATCCAGGTTTCGACCAATCCCAACTTTGAACAATTTGACACAAATTAGGAAACGAGAGTGTAATATTATTTTGCAACCTCTGCGGTGCCAGGGCGGTCGCATCCTCCCTGACGAGGACCGCCTCGTTTTGAAATCGTGGAAAGGTCCTTTATCGAACTGCAGCTGCCAGACCCGCGGCGTACGGGAGTTGTCCGCGCTTGGAACTCTGGGTGAAGTGTGGAGTCATTGGGCGTCACGTGACTAGACCCGTGTTTCCGCTTTGTTGATTCGCTCTGCCGCCAACACTCATTGAACTTTGAATTTACGTCGCTTCTTTTTTCTTTTCAAGAAAATAAAGTTGGGGCGGCAACATCAGCTGCTCACATTTGTTGGACAAAACGAGTTCTTTTGCAGTTTTTTTCGCAAAAGGGCAAAGCTGTAGCTCTGACACAAATGGGAAAAACTGAAAATAGATGGACCAATTTCAGTCAGAGATTGATGCGCTTTCTGCGAAACAATTGCCAATACCTTGTGCAAATGTAAAAGTTCGTGACCTTGAGTTGATTGCGATCTGTTGCGTAACAAGAGCCTGCTGACCCTGTGAGGGACAAACACTGGTGAGGTCCAAGATTGGATCTGGTGGAGTTTGGGCCTCTATGGTCAAAGTGACCTGAACTTAAAACTGAAAAATGCGAAAAATCAACGCGGTTGTGCAGCAGCGGTGTCTCTGGCTCCTGATTTCGGTGACACAAGTCGATCAGTTGAAGGAGGGAGTTTCCACGCGTGGCTTCCTCACAACACTGAAGTTCGGCCGCGCATTCGCGCCCATCTTCACTCCGCTTCTGGCCCTTTGCGGGATCAGCCTGCGTTAGCTAACGCGACGCCGCATCTGCATTGGCGTGTGACAGAAGTCAGCAAAACAGAACGGTGACCGAACGCAACCTACGTATCAAACACAAATCGGATAATACACGTGTGCGAAGTCATTGGGACAGTGTCTCCAAGCAAAAACTCCGAAAGAGCCAACAACCAACAACAGCCAACAACCTATAGCCAAGAAGATGTCGAAGAGTGAGAAGCGCAAAGCGTCCAGCATGGAGCCGGAAGACACCTCGCCGGAGAAAAGGCAGAAACTGGAAACATCCACATGGGTGAGTAAAAAACACACAAGGTCTTTGAAAGGGCTTGGGTGTTTTCTCCTTGCAAACAGCACGAGATTTCATGAAACACGAAGGGTCCAGAACACCAAATTTCGGGATTGAATCTTTGTTGATCATTTGATGTTCTAACTGCCTCGAGTGAACTCAGGTGGTGTTGCGATGTTAGTTTTCGAGTGCATACAGGAATATTCTGACCCAAGGATAGACGTCAAAACTGTCTATATGCGTCACAGATTTTTGCTGTGTAAAACTGGGTTTCATTTCTGAGACGAACACTCATCCCGGATGATGCTTGGAACCAGAATTCATCCGCCCGTGGCCCTGACTCGGTCTTGTCCTTCTCCACCCGCAGGACATTGACGTGGCGCTCGCGGTGTCCCAGATCCGGAGTCACGTGGAGCGACGACTCAGGGAGCACAGGGAGCAGAAGAGCGCAACTCAGGACTACGGACGCCGCATACAAGCCGCGAGACACCAGCTGCGGGACTGGGACCTGCAGGACGAGCTGGCTGTCGTCTGCGGTGCCGACATAGACCCGTGTGCTGTGTGTCGACACTCGAACTGGCTCCCGCTGACCCTGGCCGCTGGAGCCATTGCTAAGTTCGGCAGCAGTAAGATATGTGTAGAGTGTTCGGATCTGCTCGGCCACCTCTCCATTCTCGTGCACGGGACCGAGGTGCTGGAAGCCTGCGCTGAGGCGGGGTTTGACTTCAACGGGGTGAATGGACGGGGGTTCCAGCCCTTCAGGGCAATCCTCGCCGTGGGAGGACTCAAACACACCGACTTTATTCTCCAACACGGGGGTACCGTGGAGAAAGTGACCGGGTTTGCGCGAGAAGTGGCTGATTCCACTGGATTTTTGGCTGACACCGTGAAGCTCCAGTCAGAATTCAGGTTCCAGCCTGCCACCCTGCAGGACATCTCGAGAACGCGCATCAGAAGGCACCTGCGCGCATGCGCCACGACCAACACCAGCCTCATCACCATGGTCTCCAGACTTCGCACTTGTTATCCTCTTCCCCTCCGCAACTTCCTGCTCTACAACGTGCAGATCTCTGAGCCGGTCAAGAGGATCCTGGAAGACTTCGCGCAGACTCCCCCGGAAGTCTCGCGATTCGACCTGATTTTCCGCGACTTCCACGGGCCTGAGACGTGTCCCGTCCGCTGTAGGGTTCTGCGGCCCTCGACCTGCATGCATGAACTGCTCGACCCCGACCAGTCGTGCGAAAAGTTCCACGGAGAGAGTTACTCTTCGTGTGGGCAGGGGATTCTTTCTTTCGGCAAGTCCTGACAAGGGACTTGAACCCAACGAAGCAGTTCAAGAATCCACCAGAGGAACAGACCCTTGACCCGCCCTGGGCCTTTGCGCCTCAAACTGCTTTTTGTCTTGATTTCGTCAACAATAACAGAAATTCACAACAAAGGTTTTGTGCTTCGGTGGTACACATCTCATTCAGCGTGACTGTCACCGGGGCGGGGTGGGGCAGGGGGCGCAAACACAGAGTACTTTGGGATTCGTGTCCAGTGGGTGTCTTTTGAGACAAGGTTCTGTGCATTTTCTCGCGAGCCGGCGACGCAGCTTTATTGCAGTATGCTTTTGCTTGAAACAAATGTGAATTATTTCGCCTGTTTTGACTCAGAGGAATCAAACAATTTCTGGTCAAGAAAGTTTGCCTTTCATGGTTCATTCAATCTTTCCAATTGTTGAGCTGGAAAAACGTGAAAGCAGCCAAACGAAAATTTCTTTTCAAAATAAAAAGTTGCGTTGGGGAAAGTCGATTGCCCTTTTTGTTGATTGTTCTTCGTTCACGCTCAGTTTCCTTGAGCCCCACAAATGACCTTCTTTTCTTCTAAATTGCAATTGACCATTTGTTAATTGCTTTGGGGTTTTTGGCGCCAAAAATTATGTGGAGATTGACAGGGTCGGAAGTTTGAGCTTCAATCGAAAACTTGAATGTTTCTCTGAAATTAAAAATTCACAACAAAACGAAGGCAACCTTGCCTTGCATGAAAAACAAGCAGAATTCAAAATTTGGTTTGTGGTGCAAGGCGCAACAAGCATCAATGCCTCAAATCCATGTTTTGAAGTGACAGATCTTTTGTGCTTTTCTTTGCGCCTTTCTCTATTTCACTTGGAATTAAAAGCCCCACACTGATGTCATGTGTTCTGTTTTGAAGTACCTTTTTTGCAAATTTTCAAAGCTGGGATCAAGGCTTAATTAGCGGGGTCACAGTCTGCTGGTCGGGGTGATAATGTCTGTGTGCGTTAATTGACGTCCATTGGGGCGCGATGTGCGCGAGGTGTGAATGGGCGCGACTGCGAATATCAGGGACGCTCAATGTGCGAAGGCCCAAGGTGTGAACCGACGCCCAATCACTGCAGGCAACGCGGACGCGCACGCACTGTCAAACCAAGACAAAATTCCCCGACCTGCATCATTTCCAGTCGTTGTGGACTTGTGTACACATCTCTCGTATCTACACGCCGCAATCCGCAGTTTGCTCTCCAGCTCCGTTCAGTCGGACTTTGGACACGTTTTTGCAGAACGCCTTTGCGCTTTCAAGGAATCTCCACTGCTTCGCACACACATAGTGAAAATTCGCCAGACACGATGAGCCAGTTTGTTGTTCCTCAGCAAGTCCCAGAGGAGGGCCAGTTTGATGACGCCGAGGGCGACGTTAGTGTGGAGCCGGGACCGACGCAGCCTCAGCCGCAGCACGGGAGCGAGGAGACGCCCGGGCGGAAGAGAGCGAGACGTGACTCCGACACACAGGACGAGGACGAGCAGCCGGCGAAGCGGAGACGAGTGAACCACGGCTTGATGGTGAGTCTATTTTTTCGTTGTAACACAGGGTGGATGTGCAGAATTTGATGATGCGGCCGAGGGACGGGGGTGGGATTGGTTGTGATGACTTAAAATTTTGAACCAAGTCTGATGTCAAAAGGAGAAGTTCTTTATCTTTGGCATGAAATTCAATGCAAGTTCGGAGGTTTGACAAGTACAGTGTTGTTTCAATTCTCAGATGCCAAAAGACACATGTGTCACACAATGTCAAAATTCGGATTTCTCTTGGGTGATGAAACTTTGATACATGCACTTACGGATGAGGTCACGAATTCTCAAAAACTGATGGTTGGCTTGTCAATTGTGTGTGTTCTAAAAGCATTCAGAACTTCACAATTGTCACTCTCTTGGTCATTGGTTGTACTCTCTTCGCCCCAATCCTTATCCTGGATTTCTGCTTGTTACAGGATGCGCGGCAGTCGCGGGTGTACGCACTGCTGGTTCGCGGCCTCACGGGGCGGGCGGAGCGCCTTGACGCCCACAGACTCACCGTGTACCTGCAGAACGCCCTCGAGCGCCAGGACCGCCCCGCCGCCGAGCTGCTCCTCGCCGCCGGGGCCGACATCCGAAACCACCTCACGCTCTTCGTCACGTCCCCAGACATGCTGAGTCTGCTGCACACCGCCGAGATGCCCATGTCAGCGGACTTGTTGATGGGCACCATCATGCGAGCACGTGGTAGGGAGGATGTCACTGAGTTCCGTGTTTTGGCTGATGTGTTCCTCACCCGTACTCCCTGGGGTCGTGATATGCTGGATGAATTTGTGTCGTCGGTTGCTCAACTCGGAATGCCCGAAGTGTGTGGTTACTCCGAAGTGTGCCGATATCCCGAGGATGGGGACTGCTGGACTGTCGCGTGTATCAGGGCCATGGAGCAGCGAAAACGCCCGAAGAGCCTTCGGGAGCTGAGCGCCGACGCGACGCGACGCCACCTACTCAACACGAGGCCGGAGTCAAGCATCATCGCGCATGCGCTGCGCCTGCGCCCCGAGCTTCCGCCGCCGTGCATCGACGAGCTGCTGAGTGGCGTCCGGCTGTCCCGCGAGACGCGCGCCATCGTGCGGGAAGTGGAGACAACACAGGGCTCGGAGCTGCTCAAGGACCACATGTCCCGCCTCACCGAGAGCTGTGACGAGGGCTACTACAACCACTGCCTCATCGGTGCCTGGAACTGCTGGGACTTCCAGGTGCAGTGCCTGCTTTCCGGGAGACGACCCCTCGGCTTCGGATCGTTTGCATTTGGCCATTGAGAAGATCAAGTGCGGACTAGACTGCTGACTGACACGTATCCCGAGCCCGTTTTTTTGACTGTGCCTCTTTTCGGGTCAAGGCAAAAAACGCCATTGGATTGTAAAATTTTTCAATGTCAAAAACTTTCCGCGATTGATGGTGATTGTCACAAGATGGAACATCAAAAACATTCATTTTCAACGTACATCTTGCCTTTCGCGAACAAACATCAACTTCGAAAATTTTGGGATTTTGAGTCCACTCTTCTCATCGTGTGCACAACTGTTTTTGTAAATTGTCGCCTTGGAGCATCCACATAATTTTCACGTTGGTGTCAAGAACTGTAGACATAGCTGGTCATTCTTGGGCGCGGGGGGGGGGAGATCAACTGAATTGCAACCATGTCCGTGCGCTGCTGTGTCAGTGATGTAAATAGTCTGTAAATACATGTACATTTCAAATGCAACACTTAATCTTTGTCTCTGTCGCGAGTTGATCCCCGCCCCTTCGGATCGACGACCTGCGTCGACAACGCTTCCGTTTCGCTCGACCGTCGCTGTCCACAAACATTTTCAGTTTTGCTGGAAAAATTGTGCTCTTTGTGGAATGTTGGGTGCAGGATCTTGAAGAAATTGTTGGTTGAGCGGGAGGAGACGGGGGGTTCAGAGATACAGCGAGGACCCTGGAGACTCCATAGAAACCGCAACTTTGACGCGGCGAAATAAAATGAGCCACATGATAATTGAATCGCAACTTTAATTTCCTTGAAAACATGACAATAAATTCCTTCCGGTCACGACGCGCACGTCGCCATGACGACCGAGTTTCAGTTGAAAAGACGTGAACATTTTGCATCCGAGTTTCGCTTTATGAAACAAACCAAGAAGAAGAAGAAGAAGAAGGTCCGGATAAAAACTGATCACAGCTCGTCCAACAAAGCAATGCAAAAATCACTCAAGTCGGTTATGCAGCTTCTCAGCGTTGAGAAACAATTTACAGCGAAGATTGAAAACTTTTGTGAGAAAATCCAACTCAGGCCCCGTTCACACTCTTCATCACTGTATTGAACGCAGCGTTTGCGTCCCACACACGTGTCGGGGAGGGAGGGGCTGAACACCGGTTTGAAAACGAGTTGTTCTCGTCTCGGATCACGAGACTTCGGCCGGGTTCTCACGAGATGCGTCACGTGATGCGTATCCAGAGCAAGCAACACGCATGCGCACAAGTAGAGGGACACATTGCGTGACGCCTTCAGTGTGAACCCGGTCTTCAAGTACAAAGATAAATTGCTCATTCTTCCACACTGCAGGTTTGAGTTTCTTACAAGTCCACATGACTCAGGTGTCCATTGACTTGAACGTGCCTGCAGTGACGACCAGCAGCGGAGCCAGATTCTGTCACCAAGGGAATTTGTGTCATGGCAACCTGTGTGTCTGATGCGAGGGATATTGGGTCATCAGGCCAGGCCCTGGGGCTCCACGGTTTTGACGCGCAGTGTGAGCTCAGCCCAATGTGACGCCCATCTGGAGCAAAACATTCCGTGACACCGCACGCCGCATCATCCACGTTGTCCAGATCAGATGCTCAGTGAGGTCCGTTTCACACAGGACACGACACACGTTCAAGTCGACACGACTAACGCCCATTGACTGACATCAGCAGGGATGTAATGCAAGAGGAAACCTGTCTGTCACAGGTCTAACTCAGCTCGCAACGCCAGGCTCAGTTCGTCTGGACCAGGCTGCACCGTCCAGACTGTATTCCATGGTGCATGTATCACATCTTGAGAGGCACGTCCAATTCCTTGCATAGAATCACAACTTGGCTCACCGTCCCAAGTCCAGCCTGTGAATGAATTTCGAGTTATGTCGCTTCAAGTCCACCAGTTTTGCACGGAACCTTCCGTTTCAGTCAGGTTCCTGTGACGCAAGCCAAGCTCACTGGGACTCAAAATGCACGTTTGGCTCACAGGTCCAAACCTTCTGCAGGAACATGAGTGTTTTCCACCGTACTTCCATTCATCGAAGCGTTTTCAGGGAGATTTGGCATCAACACTGCGGTGCAGCAGTGGGCCTTCGTCTTGAACCGTCGTCTTGGTGCAAATGAGAAGATAGGTTCACTGGGCACATTCGGGGGTCTCGTCTCAACACAGGCCCAATGCGGGGCTCACCGGCTTGTAGGCTCCTGCAGCAATGTCTAGACGCACGCGGACATTGCGCCCGGGCATGTAGCCCGGGAATGTCGCCATCCCAATGCTTGTTGCAGCCCAGCTTTCCGCAGTCTCGCCAAGTGCTTTACCTGCCGTGGTTCCAGAGGCGCCGTACTGCGCGTGGCGCGTCTTGTGTGACGCCAACCTGGCCATTTTTCTCGTCTCTCTGCATGACACCACAGCGTCCATCTGTTGGCCACTGTGCCCGTGCACGAACGTACAACGCCACTTTGGCCGTCCCCGCAGTGACTCCAGCATCACGCCGGGTGCCGGTCCGCCCGTCTCACGTCAGCTCCCCCTGGTGCTATGACTCGAGCGGGATCCTGATGCTCGCGAGCTGCACGCTGTCGCCGTGCTCCAGCGGGTGATGCACCGCGATCTCATCGTACGAGTCGCGCTCCTTGCGCAGGTTAAAGCGCTGGTGCCGCTTCAGAATCACGGCCGGCGCCGCCTTGGCCTTCTTCATGCCCTTCTTGAGCGTGTCAATGATGGTGTTGATCACCAGGGAGACGAGGGTCAAACCCACGAAGATGTAGATGGAGCTACTGATGAAGAATTTAGGGTGGGCGGGGGTGAGGTCCCCGAAGCCTATGGTGGTGAGGGAGGTGAAGATGAAATAGGCAGATTCGAAGTAGTCCCACTTCTCCCACTGTCCGTACATAAAGGCTCCGCTCAAGATGTAGAGAACCAGCACAAGCACAGCGAAGATGGGCGATATTGTGAAGTTTTCGTCCTCAACGCCCCCCACGTTTGTGACGTCACTCGTGACGTCGTCTGACGTCACGTCCTTGGCGTCGGAGTCCGCGGTGCTGTGGCGCAGGGAGCTGACACTCCCCAGGGGAGAGGTTTGGGTCTGAGTCTGATCTCGCGATCTCGACCTTGAATCCACCTGGTCAAACGACCTTGAGTCACTCACAGGGGACCTTGGACTCCCCATCACATGATTGCTGACGTCATTACTCCTCGCTTCCGGTGAATTCCCAGTCTCCACTTCCGCTGCAGAAGGGGAATCCCCTTTGTGTTTGTCCCTGTGGAAGCTGAGGCAGTTGAGTTTCCTCTCGCTGTACACGTACTGCGCACAGTGTTTGATCAGCATCCACAGTCTGCCGAGCGAGATGGAGAGCAGTTTGCCGATCTTGGCGAGAACCATCATGCAGAGCGGGATGCCCAGCAGCGCGTACACCATGCAGGCGGCGCGGCCTCCGACCGTCTTGGGAACGATGAACCCGTACCCTGCGGAGAGAACGGGTCAGGATTGTTAGCGATTGATCAAAGATTAGGCTGTAAATCTGTTTTGATGCGCATGCAGGGTCGGCAAAAGCGCGATACAGCAGGCCTGGGTCCACCGCAGCGGAATGTAAAAGGTACACAGGTTTGGCTCGACGGGGATGGAATGTGCAATGCACGGGTTTCGGTGAACTAGAACAGAGTAGTGGACAGGCTGGGTACACGAGCGCAGCTTGCGAGACAAGCCTGCTGAGTGTTCTGGCTCTGCAATGGAGTATACGCATTGGGCATCTGTCTTCTGGTTGGGTCTGGGTCCACCGGAACGGAATGTGCCACCCTGCCGGAAGTCACTTGCGATGGGCCTGAAATCTTGGTTCCGCCCGTGACCCAACACGTACCTATGGTGGTGTAGACGGTACCGCAGAACAGCAGCGCCCCCCAGAAGGTCCACATGGTCTCGCCCTCGCTGTAGAGCGCCTGCGGAATCCCGGGCTGGAGCGTGTCTCGCGCCAACTCGTCCAGCTTGTGCCACTGGCTCCGCGCGTACGCCGTCCACTCAGCCTCCGACATGTTGCCGCCCAGCGCGAGTCGCCACAGCTTCACGAGCGCCTCCGTCCGCAGGTTCTGGAAGTGCTCTGGAATGCGAAGGGTAGGACAGGGTATGACAGTTGGTACGGGGGATTCTGAGGGGCGCCATAGCTTCCAATAGAGCTCCCACATGTAGCTTCTAGAAGTGCTCTGGAATGCGAAGGGTATAATAGGTATGATAAGGTGTGACAGGGTTGGTAGGGTCAGGACAGGGTTGAGATCCTGTGGAGGAGAAACGCCACAGCTTCGGACAGTTCAGATGACATCAGAACGCAACTTCTGGAAGTGCTTTGCAGTGCGAAGGTTTTACTTTGGGTATGACAGGGTTGATGCTGGTGTAGGTGTGACAGGGTTGGTAGGGTCAGGACAGGGTTGAGATCCTGTGGAGGAGAAACGCCACAGCTTCGGACAGTTCAGATGACATCAGAACGCAACTTCCGGAAGTGCTCTGCAGTACGAAGGTTTGAGTTGGGTATGACAAGGTTTGATACTGATGTAGTTGGGTTGGGCACAGGAGGGAATGGATCGTGGCGGAGACGCCAATGCATCGAGTTCTACAGCTTGTGGAGGTGCTCTGCATCGTGAAGGACTGACCAGGTATGACAGGGTGTTCTTGAGTGTGGTTTGCCTGGTCAGGTCACCTTGAGGGCTTCTGAGTGCAGCTTTGAATTGACACTGCTTTGAGTTGTGTGACAAGACAGTATGATAAGAAGGGCTAGTATGACAGAGTATGGTTGGGTATTTTTTACCCAGGAGAGACAAATAACTGCGTGTTTGTCAGAGGTAGATTTGCCATGTTGTTCAAGCCTGGCGTCATGTACTTTCCTGAGCTACCGAGTCAGACCTGCGATGTGCAAGTTTTTGACCTTGCACGTGAGAAACGGGCGTGGCGCCCTCTGACGTCACGTACCGATGGCTTCCTCCTCGTTGCGCGCCTCCAGGTGGTGGAAGAGGGCAGCACCGCCGAACGAGTACGCGAGGAAGAGCAGGATGGGCCCGATGTAGACCTTGGTAGCGCGGAGTAGGGAGCGGCGCCACGTAGGGCGAGGCAGCGGAGACCCGGGCTCCAGGCACGGCTCCTCCAGCGCCGTGCCCTCAGTCCTGCAACCAGAGAGAAGGAGGGTGTGTCAGGGTAGGGTGGGCAGAAGGGTGTAGCGCCGTGCCCTCAGTGCTGTAACCAGAGACAGGGTGTGTGTGTGTCAGGATATGGTGGACAGAAGGGTGCAGCGCCGTGCCCTCAGTCCTGCAACCAGAGAGAGAGGACAGCTGTGTCAGGGGCTGGTGGAGAGAGGGGTGTAGCGCCGTGCCCTCAGTGCTGCAACCAGAGAGAAGGAGGGTGTGTCAGGGGGTGTGGACAGAAGAGTGTAGCGCTGTGCCCTCAGTGCTGTAACCAGAGAGAGGACAGGTGTGTCAGGGTACGGTGGAGAGAGGGTTGCAGCGCTGTGCCCTCAGTCCTGCAACCAGAGACAGGGAGGGTATGTCAGGGTATGGTGCACAGAAGGGTGCAGCATTTGATGAGGTAGGGTGTGAGAATCAGGCGTGAGTCACAGAGGCGTACGTTCAGGTCTGCTTGTAATGCGACCTTCCCGTACCAAGCGGGCGCACGCAAGCACTCTCCTGGCTTTGCTTTGCTTGGGGAAACTGACCTGCGAGGCCCTGCGACTTTTGTCTCCAGCTGCGTCTGGTCGACAGGTCAACTCTTCTCTCACATCAAGCACTCCAGTTTGAAGAACGATCTGCAGGTCAATTCACATGAACACTCCAATGACAACAGCGACCGGCGTCTCATCTCCCTGGTTACCTGCTCAGCTGGAACCAGGGCGCGTCCACCGGGTGCACGGCGGCGGACATGACGTCATCAACCACGTGACGCTGCACGATGACGTCACCCCCGATGCTCTTGTAGCTGCGTAACTGGACTGGTTCTGTCTTCATTTCGCCGACTCAGCATTTTATCACAAAGTAAAGTCATTCGCCAGCAACACCTGATGTTTCCTTGTTCCATGCCAAAGCACAATCCGATGTCTTTCACACGTTCAGCCAAGTTGAAGTGGTATCCGTGGGCCTGGCCTGGACGCAATGGCTGCTGCGTGCACGCTGCACACACAGCACAGCTGCATTTCGAGCTGCATGTCCAAACGGCATGGTCCACTGTCCTGCAGCAGGGGTAGGTTATCACAAACAATGTGGTCCAGGTTCTGTCCGCGCGTTCATGGTTCAACACCTCCCGACTTCAACCTCAGTGTGTCCCGTACCACTCGTCGTCAGCAGCTCAGTGATTCACGGCAGGTGTATCAGATTCAGCTCCAGCTTTTGGTCTCGTCGCAATCCACACCGAATGGTCGCGTCCATTGTCATTACGTAGCGCTCACTCACTGCAGTGAAGGTTTCTGTGTGGGTGGGTGTAATAAACTCTTGAGGTCAGCCATCTCTTCAGGCGCTGCGTGGTCGTGGCTGTGGCATGCCAGGTCCTCATCGGAGATGCAGCACCCTACACCACAGTCACGCCCCAGTCGCCACGAGATGCCTCCAGAGTTGACCGCGACCCTGTCAGATTCCAACCAAATGACGACTGACATTTCATAAACATTCAGCCCCTTCAAGCCCTTGATCGAGTTTAGGATCCACCAGTCGGTTTGAACACGACAACTTGTGTGAACACAAATGGAAACATGGGACACAGGTAGGAGAGGTTCGCTTCACCGCCTCCCGGTTCCGCCTCTGAACGCAGTTGTCACGACGTCCGGCAGGTCTCCGCTTCCTGCCTACGTGACCATCTCCGATTCCACATGTTCAGCGCATCCACACTGCGCATCAGACTCATTCACGTTGGATACAGCATGTATCCATGGTGCAGGCGCCTTATTGACTGGTGCAATGAAACCTGACCCTGTCTGAAGAGCGCTCGCTATTCTGACGTAAGGTCTGCGTGCGCGCGTGGGTCACTGACCGCGTGATGTGCCCGTCACGAACAACAAGACCCAGTGGTGCAACCTGGGTGCTCCGGGCTCTGGACCTCTCTGACCCTCGGGAACATTTGGTGCAGCCCAAATTTTGGTCCACGGGCGCAAAAAATTTCCTCTTTTCACGTTGAAATTGCTCAGGGTTGAAATCGGGTCTTCTTCCCCTGAAGAGGGGGCGACCCTCGACCGGCGTCTCAGGCTGCGACAGCATCCGGTGTATGCAGCGGCGCGATCCCTGTATTTGCACACTTTTCCGCTGACAGGTGAAAAACGCAGAGAATACGACGCGAAAGTTCTGGCGTCTCCCGCCAGCTTCACGTGGTGCGGGATCAATGACACACCCACAGACAAGAAAACACATTTACATCTGTTCGCGTGCGCACGCAAAGGCGTCGTTCGGCGAAACAATAGCCTGTTGTCCTGGCATCACGCCTGCCACAAACGAGCATCAGAAATGAGCGTTTTTATGGGTGCGGGGGCAGGTCGCGAGTCCATTTCATCAAATGCCAAAAAAGATGAATGTGTCGTGCTGTTTTTCGTGTGGTGAGAGGTTGACCAGAGTTTTCACACCCACAAAGTCTTCACGTGTTTGTAAATGATACCTGTAGCACCACCCACAAATGCACGAGATTCATCTCACAACACGTTCACATCTGCTTCCTGAACCGAGTCTGGAACTGCTGAGTTTCAAAACGAGGTTGGATCTTTCAGGTGGGCCACAATTTTGAAGAATGAATTTGTGAAAGTTTTTCAGACTGTCATGGTGCAAACCAGGGTGGAGCCAAATCTAGTTGCAGGCCCAGTTCCTCCCGTGTCAGCACACACCGGATCCGCCGGTTGGATCCACCAGATGCGAGTCCGCCGGCTGTGACAGCTGCTGCCGGATGGATCCGCCGGATGCCGTGGCTGCTGCCGGTTGCACCGGGTGCAACATGTGGAGCCGCTCATGGGTGTGTTCATCGCTACTGCCATTCATACATCACTGCTCCACCTCGCTTGCTCATTCATTGATTTGCCCCATGCCAATGGGAGGATCCAGTTGGGTGAAAGCATTGCACTGATTCAGGCACTGGTGTAGTGGTCGATCCAGGAACCAACCCCAAGGTTGATCCAAGAGCAGAGCCAGGCACCTGAGCTGGCAAAACATACGCACAAAACCCAAACAAAGGCCAGTGTTGTTTTGATATCTTAGATAACAAAATTTGGAAGTTGCGGCAACGACCCAAGGGACAAAGGCAAGAAGATAGGGCCACATGGGATTCAGATTCTGAACCCACACTCGGTTTGCCCACTCACACGAGGCCCGGCCTCACGTGCAACAGACTGCAACGTGACTGAGGGTTTTTACCTCATACACGTAGATAGAGCACAAAACTCGTGTTCTGCGAAAAATTTCTTGCTGCAGTGTGTTTTCAATTTGCGGGCACAATGAAAGAAAATGTTTCCACACCACCCACAGTCACGACACAATCTGCTGGACCACAGAACATGACACGAGTTTTTTTCCTCATTTTCCCTCAAATCTGTTTCACAAGAGAAACGCCGCGACTTCCCTCCCTACAGACCCCTGTCCCTCTTCAGGGTCCCTGCAGGGCACGACAGACCACAAAGGGTACCTCTAGCGAATACTGTGGTGCTGCGGGTCCTGACCTTCGAAATTTTAAAAGCTTTGAAGATCAGTTTGTTTCTCGAAATTGGAGTTCATGACTCTGTACGCATGCTCCTCCACCAAGAGACCCGTTTCACAGTGGGTGCGTCGCGTGTTGTGTCCCGGAACAAGGTGTACGTGGAAAAGGACACAACGCGTGACGCACGCAGGGCGAATCAGGCTTAAACACCTCTCTTCGCAGGTTCGTCCGAGACAGATCAGGTTTGAATTTTTTTCCATTGTTTGCCTTCTCAACCTGAAACCACAATGAGTTGTGTCAATCTTTTGCTACGAGTACGTACTTCAAAACGAACGTGCTCAGTGCACGACTCGTACTTGGCGCGTTCGTTTTCCCCTCACGTTTCTATTTCACCTGTGTGAAGCAAAATGAAGGAAGGCCAAGTGTATCAAACACACTGGACGCGTCATTCTTTGTCTTTGGACAAGTACGAGCAAGGAATGGTCAGCGACGCAGCAGGCCTTGTTTGGAAACGGATTGCATGGTCCATCCCCTTTGTTTTGGTGACTGCATGGTCGAGTTTTCTGCAGCACACATTTTCACTCTGCATAGACTCACCCCCACCAGTGTGAAAGAGGCCTGAACGCGTTTCCTTTGCTTGGTGCCCATGTACGAGCAGCAGATACACATTGACCCAACAGGCGTCAACCACAGCAAAGAGAGGGGAACTTGAAATTCCAGTCAAGCTTGCCGTCCCATTGAGGAGGATCAAGTGGTTAGTTTGCACACGTTATGCAGTACTCGTACTTTCTTCAAGGTGAACCCGCTGCTTCATTCACGGTCCCTCTGTGGGAAACAGCGCACCACGATCTGCACAAGGTAAGTCAAACTCTCGAGCCAAGCCACACGATAACGTTCCCCAAAGACATCAGATTTCAAGAGTAACACCTCAAAATCCCGTGGTCCCCTGCATCAAACAATTTTGTGACTGACGCGTTGAGCACACCGTTGAACGCAATAAAGGTTTTCACATTGGCTGGGCAGCATCAGAATTTTTGATGCGCGTCAAAATTTTGACACGCGGGCATCAAAGTCAACATGACGCCCAATGCAGAGCGTCAAACTATCGGTCCAGACGATCACAATTTTTGATGCGGGCGTCAATTTTTAGGTGATTTGAACCTTGAAGCATACATTATGTATAATGTATGGTGATGGTGAAAATCACCTATAGGCATCAAAAGGCTAAATCTGTGAACGCGAGTTTGAAAG
>JAAUXT010123889.1_pt1 | contig 19487 bp, 18 predicted proteins | sample 7278171 | NCBI WGS metagenome assembly JAAUXT01 (sample SAMN14350112, study PRJNA611818) | marine sediment metagenome | isolation source: surface marine sediment (1.8m) | place: French Polynesia: Moorea | collected 2018-08 | reverse complement strand
TTGTGACACCATAGAGGAAGGTAGCCTAAACCACTGAGCTCCAACTCATACTCTACAATAAACTATACTACAACATCACTACTGGGGCTTCACTCTCATATATAACACAAGTTTTCAAAACCATCTTGCGTTTCGTTGTTTCCTGAATGGAAACGTACTTATCGTCTGCACCCCGCCAGAGATTCCGTTTTGTCTGACCGACAAATATCCGGTACAATGCACATGTGTATTTCAAAACAACATTCAAAATGCAAACAATGAAACAATCTTCTACCCATCCGCCCCGTTTTGACTTGAAGTGCAAATGACAGTGTCAACACAACAGCTTCAGAGACAACCTCATCCGACACGATCATAAGGGCAAACACCAAGGGCAATCGCAATCAAGTGATTGGCCCTCGCAACGTTGTTGTACAATCAATCGAAGAAGTCTTTTGGTCAAGTGTTTAATTTGACAAAATGGAAAATACAAGCCTCAGTCGTTCCATCTGCGTTCAGGAAGGGAATGTAACTGAAACAGGAACACAGGTGTGGTTGTTCTGTGGTGACTTCACTCCCCTGTGAGAGAGACCCCACTGCGTGTTCGTTCTCCCACTTTTCACAGGCATCTGCAGTGCGGGTGGGTTTCCGATCAGGAGAAAAGGAGACTGCGTCTTCTTGACCATGACCACAAACCATTACCACGAATCCCTGCAACTGCTCCGTGCTCTAATCTCGCAAGCTACAGACTGCCGTCCCTGTCGCCGTCTCTGAGTGCGGTGGAAGCGAACATTCCCTTGCAGTGCCCAAGCGTCAGATGCAGGTTGTCGACGAAGCAGAGACTCCAAGAGAAGAGCGGCACGAGGGAGAGCAGCACCAGGGCGACCAGCAGCGCACGAGCCGAAGTGTGCAGTCTGAAAATTGACACAAAGGTTTTGAGGGACGCTTTCTTTGTGAGTACATGTTGTGAAACACTGAAACAACAAAGAGATCAAAGATCAACGAGCCCGCGGCATCGTACACCACCCATTGTACTCACAACACATTGTTCCAGCACAGGCTGGGGCTGCAAGCCTGCCAGGAACCACTGCAGACTTTATGCAACGACGTTTCACTGAACGCCGCGTCAATGCCAACGTCGAATTGTGTTTTGTGATTGGCCAGTGCCATGGAAACGGTGCCCTTTTTGACGTTGGCGTTGGCGCGACATACGCCTCAAACGTCGTGCATAAAGTCCCCATTGTTTTTCCCTTACCACCCATCGGTTTTGTGACCTGGGCTGGTACATTTGGGAGCAAGTAACAAACAGCTCATTGTCCCACCCCACCCCCCACCCCCAGTAAAGTGGCCAACAGTTGGTTTGGTGAACAGTAGCATTGTCCATTTAGAAAACAAATAGTTTGTTGCTTTACCCCTCCTCCAAGTAAATCAATGGTTCACACACGCCGCACACACATCGAGAACACCAAAGCGTTGGACAGCTCACGGCTCGACGGAAAGCCGAGGGCTCAAAAGCCACCAGTGAGGGCACAATTTCTTCAGGATGAAGCCAGTTAAGTGCAGCCTTGTACCTTGAACAAACCTCGCTTTGACAGCCAAGAAAGCCACTGGCAACTGCCACAATACAACAGCAAACTCCGTGTTTGAATGGCAGAATGACATACCTTGCGCCGAAGCTGTTTCTGCACAGGAGCGTCCAGATCACTGAGATCACCGTTCCACCCAACTCCCTGCAACGACACAGATGCCACGTGGCTCATCCGAAATGGGACTTCGTCGCAAATTCGGCATCAAACTTGAACAACTACCGAATATTTTCTGGATGGACGCAGAGTTATAGAAGTAACTGAAATGTGGGTTTGAACGATCTGACTGTGGGTGAGCGTCGCAGTGACAGATTCGGAATATACGAGGGACATCCGAATAAAGGTGTTCGTCGTCCAAAATATCTTGTGCCTCCTCAGCCGATTTGGTCCAAATTTTTTGTAGGCAACTTGACATGTTGCTTGATCTTCCCTGAAGGCACAAAGTGCCTGTGATCACACATGCTGAGTGTGTCAAGGTTGCGATTGGGGTCACCGCAATCATTTCGGCAGAGTGCTTCCTTGGAGCCACTGTTACTCATTTTGGGCATGAATTTTGTGAGTGTTCCTTCATTTCTGTTAGTTGTTTTGTTTGTTGGAGCAAGTTTGAAGTGTCCTGAGATGGCATCCAAAGATGAGAAGGTCGAGCAGCGCACGATACTCAAATTCCTCACCAAGTCAGGCTGCACACCAAAGGAGGCTTGGACTCGAATGGTGCCCGTGTTTGATGACAAGACAATGTGTCTCAAGACTGTCCGCATCTGGCACAAGCGTTTCCAACAAGGGGAGGATGATCCCAAGGACAGACCCCACCCAGTCAGACCTCGGACAGCCCGCAGTGCCACCAACATCCAGAGGGTGCAGGCTGCGCTTCACACAGACAGAAGAACAACTTTGGATGACCTCAGTGAGAACTTGGCCCTGTCCAGATCCAGTGTCCACACCATTTTGAAGAAAGACTTGCATCTGTCCAAGCTGGCACCTAAATTTGTTCCGAGACTGTTGACACAGGAACAGAAGGACTTCCGCAAGAAACTCTGCGAGGACAACCTGAAGACAATGCAAGAGGATCCTGATTTCCTGGCCAGAATCGTGACAGGCGATGAGAGCTGGATATCTGTGTTCGAGGTTGAGCTCAAGGTCAAGTCAAAGGAGTGGCTCCCCAAAGGTCAATACACCCAACGTCCTCCAAAGCCATCAGAAATCGATCAGAAAGGAAAGCCATGATAAGTCTTCTGGGATGATCAAGGAGTGATCTTGTCAGAGTTCCTCCCACCATGGGAAACAGTCCGGGCAGAGGATTACTGTGATGTACTCAGGCATCTCAAAGAAGCTGTCTGGAGGAAAAGGCCTGACCTCTGGGCCAGAGATGAGAGTGGTTACAGGGAGTTCAGACTCCAGCATGACAATGCTCCGCCACACACATCCGTTTTAACTCTTGCTCTGATCAGGGAAAGTGACATCCTCATAGTGCCACACCCACCCTACAGTCCTGACCTTGCCCCCTCAGATTACTTTCTTTTCCCAAGACTCAAGGCAGAACTGAGGGGGCACAGGTTCAGGACTTTGGATGACATGAAGACTGTATGTTTCACCACAACATCAATTTATTCCATCAGTTTATCTCAAGCAAAGCAAAACACCGGGCACATGGTTTTGTTGATTCATTCACTCAAAATCACGCACAGTGACACGTACAGCCACAATTACTGGGAACAAGCACAAGATGAACGACATCGGATCATTTTTCATCAAAATTTTCAATTGATTGTCAAATTGTTTAGATCAGAGGGCACGCACTGTTCTTTGTTGCTACTTTGTGAGTGTCCATCAACAGGTCCCAATCCTGCTCGGTCATGTACGGACTGGACCTACGCTGTCGTTTCGCTGTCGGCGTACTGACGCACATGCGCACATCCGCTAAACATTCTTCGAATGACTCAGTTGTACCAAGGACGGCGGATAGCCGCAGTTCTGGACACTGTTGCTGCTGCTGTGCTTCCTCGTTTTGATCCAAATCCGTAATGTCATTGACAGAATCGAGGATAACTCCGTGTCCAGATCCGTTGTAATTTTGTGCAACTTTGTCCGTGTTCAGATGTTCATGGCCGCTTGTTGACGGACGAGCTGGAATCGCCAGGCGCCGATCTCGATGCTGTTGGGTTCCACACGCTGCATGTTGATTCACGTAGATTTGTGGTGGAGCTGCAGGAGGCGCTGACATCTGTGGCTGGTCTGGCGCACCCGACCGACACGCACCAGCGTTCCACACCGCATGTGGTGCGCCAGGTACCGCCGAAGATGCTGAAAAGCCGACGAGTCTCTGGACTTGCTGCTGTTGCTGGGGTGGTACATGGGTTCGTTGTACGTAACTTCCAGTTGAAGAAAACTGAGGAATGGGGGTGTAGACTCGCATGCGACACGCACTGGCCGGTTCCTGTGAAACGGCCGACGGAACAGCGTTCGTGACGACTGTGTCTACAGTAGAGAAACGGTTGGAACCCATCACTGAGACTGCACCCAATGTCAGTACCGGCCTTGCTGTCGACGGTTTGGGCAAAATTGGTCGCAAATGCGTGCGTTGCGCGGGAGCTTTGTCCGCAGGCCTGCTCCGGTTTGCTGATTTTCTGGGCAAGCGTCTCACAGCAACCGTGAACTTATCGGCTGGCGCAGATATAATGGTCTCCGTGGCACAAATTCCCGCGGAAGGGTCGATCTCGGAGACTGGGCAGAGACTTCTGCGCTTCCGGGAACCGTGCGGAATCTTCGTGAGTCCAAGAACGGTCGCAGTTGTGGTGTTGTTGCTGAACAACTCTGTTGCGCCTGGCCCAGTCGCACCGTGATGCTTCTGATTCGGGTCCCGCAGCACTGTCACACCGTCCTGCATCAGCTCCGTCGGCTTCGGCCGACGGCTCTTCCCGCCTGCTATCGTTTTGCGACGTGACCGACCAGCTTTGGACGGGGCGTTTCGAACGTCCTCCATGGTGGGAAGAAGGTGCAGCGCCTTCAAAATGGGATCATCTGGTGAGTGGCGTGGGACCTGCGCATCCCGCGAGCTGGGCGTCTCTTCAGCAGCTGTACTCTTGGGTGCAGATGCCACCAACGTGGGCTCCACCGCGTGAATGTCTGGAGACACATCGCTGATCTCGGGCTGATTCCTCGCAGTGGCGGCGGTCAGAGAAAACAGTTCCGAAGTGCGTGTTTCAGCTCCAAGGGGTGTTGGACGTTGCTGTGTTGCAAATGACGGAGCAGAAGTCGCAGACGGTGGACGATCGGCACGTGTGTTTGGGAGCGAACGGAAACGTGGGTCTGAGACATTCTCCGCAGCTGGAAACTGCACTGCATTCAGCAAACTTGGGTCCAATCTGGCTGGTTGCATTGCATCCTGGGTTGTGCGACGAGACAAGTCCTGACCTGAGCGTCCAATGATGTGCATCGAGGGATCGACGACCCGCATCTGATGTCCGTTCTCACGTCGGCTCATATTTGGAGTCGTCGTGTGTGAACTACGAACTGCTGTGTGAGTTTGTTCCAAAGCATCCTGCACAAATGAGCCTTGTGGTCCTCGCTGACAACAATCCGGTGCAACCATGGAGTCCCGACGCGCAGAGGCCACAGCATCAGGAAGTCCAACAAGCGCCGCATTCGTTGTCCGCGACAGGACACCGAGCCTCTCGCTCGAGTCCTGAAAAAAACAAAAACGTTAGATACACAGGTCCACTTTGTAGTCTTCCAAAATCAAATGCTGTGGCCAGTCGAGGACACAAGTCCCAACAGTGAAGCGAGAGAAAGAAAATTTGTGAAATTGACTGGCGTTCCAAGTAATTTCATTCCAAGAACAACTGCCGGTAACTGACTGACAAAAAACAGCCGCTTTGATGTGTCTTGAGCATTTGGCCGAAGTGTCCTTTTGGCCCAAAAGGTAAAAAAAACACCCTGAAGCGCAGTTGCTTTACCATGAAGGAAATCCAGGGACCCAACTTCTATCCAATTTCAATTCCTTGAAACATTTAAAAGCACCGTGTCGCATTTCTTTTGTTCGCAAATGACCTTATACTTTTGTCTTTTTCACTTGAAGGAAGCCTTGTGCGTTGTGCGCTTTCATGATAAAATATTAAATCCAGCAAAACAAACACTGATCCTTGACTTCACCTGCTTTTGATGTTTTGAAGAAAAGATTTCGCTACGTGATAACAACTGTTGATAGAAATGATCTCGCGCTTGACAAACCACCGTGTTCTGTGAGCTCGCAGAACAGGCACAAAAGAAACAAGTAAATCCACGAACCTGTGAAGATGAAAGGCTTGCGCCACGATCTTCTCTTGCCGCGAAGTGCATTTCTTCCATTGGCCGTTCAAATCCGAGTTTGCCGAAAACGCACAAAATCCAAGCGTACAAAAATCGACTCTCTTGCGATGAAACAGTTTGACCAACTGATAGACTTCCTCATCCTTGTACCCTTGGATGTAAAAATGTCACAAAAATAAAATGAGTGATTTTCAGAACGAGCACAGCTCGTGACACCACTTTCACACCAGAGAGTTCCACACCAATATTTGACAGGCAGAAACAGCCAGATTGGACGCGCGCGACAATTGCACTGCTGCCACGAACTGAGGTGTGAACTTTGTCGAGTTGGGCGGAAATTGAGGCGCGACGTATATGAGTGTCAAAAAATTCAACTCGTTGCGCGGTGGTTGGATTCAACGCAAACAAGAATGGAAGAAAATCTTGGTGACCCATTCGGAAAGGACGGTGTTCAATTTCAATGCAAACTTTCTCTTCATTTTTCTGCACGAATTTGCCTTACGTATCGCCAACAATAACTTTCTTTCACGGAAAGGAGGGCTTCTCTTCAAGGTGCAATATGGATATGTTCCATTTGAAACTGCACCATCTTGGTGTCACGGAACAAATTCCACATGTGTTCGCTCTTGGGCTAGAGATGGCCAACTCTGTGAACCGCACGGATGAATTCAACTCGCTTGCGCAAAATATTGTGTGTACCTAGCGACCACTGTGTGCAGCAAAACAATTGAACCAACACCGCAGGACACCGACCTTCCTTCTTCGTGCTGGAGGGGATTTTCCAGGGAGACCTTCATGACTCCTGCAACCAGCAACAGGAGGTATACAGCTCCCAGGGATCCCACTGCAACGTAGGCTGTGCAAACGGCACGAAACACCGCACTCTCTGAAACACAACGTCGCCAAATTAATTCGCATGCTACATGTGGTTGTCACCACGCGCTGTCCAGTATTTCCCCTTTCGATACACCCCTCCAAATTTTCTTTCACAGTTCAGCGAATCAAATTGCATGTGACCTGCCATCAACGACTCTCAGCTGGGATCGGAATTGGCTTGTCTGCCGAGTTAAGAAACGAACAACTTCTCACCACTGACGGACGGATTCAGAGCTGTGGCGCAACTGATCATAGACGGTACGACGTAGGCTGGCTGAAATTGCAACGAAACTCACTGTTCCTTACACATTTTTTGTTGCCCATCACCGGGTGAACGACTTTAAAAACACTTGTTGGCGCACAACCACTCCACTTCACAGTGTGTCAAAGAGTAGCTGAGTTGCTTACCACCCATATCAACGGGTCCGGATCGTTGATCTGCAAAACCAACACAAAAGTGGTTGAGTCGTGCATTGTACTGATCAAGTCATGCAGGCCTTGTGGGGCCCAGCCATCTTTATGTCATTGAACAAACCTGAACGTAAGCGGCCAGAGCAAAGAAAATGGCCATTGTGACGTTGACGCTTCTCCAGATGACTCGCACAGCGGCGCCAGGCTCCGACGATGAAACGCTCGCCTCGTCCACAACCTGCAAGATTTTAATGTTGGTAAACCCAGACGAGCCTGACTCATGCGCAGCCTTGAACCGCAAGAGATTATCCACTGTCGAGATCAGAAAACTTTGTCTTGTACTCGGGCCTCAGGTGAGAACATCTGAAGAACGAGCGGATTTCAGCGAAAACAAAAGGCAGACAGCATTGCCGGTCGATGGACCTCAGTTCTTGTGGCTTCAGCCTCACCCTGTCCCGCACTGCCGATCGTTCCCTAAATGACTCACTAGATTCCAAAGACAATCACCATTTCGGTTGTGTTTTCGTGGGCTCCCCAGAGGCTTTCATGTCTTCAAACAAGCCTGAATCTGGTCGACAATTTTTAACAAGACACTTTGCCAGACTTGAGACTCACTTTCATGTCCAAGACTGTTTGTTGCGTCGTTCGACAATTTGTTCGGGTGTTCTCGCCGCTTCAGAACCATCAGCCATCGTGTACTGGGTGCAGCAGGTGATCTCGAAATCACAAAGAATATCAGGAGAGGCAAATCAAACCATCTGCTAACAAAAGTTAAATCACCCCATTATCGCTCAATTGAGCGATGCTCTTCAGATGTCAGCACCAAAGGCGGCAATTTCCCGCGTGCGCGAAATCCAGCTGTGTGCTGGTTGACACAAAAGCTACATGCCGAAAAGGAATGCTCAGGAGACGGCTGGGTTTAAGTATAGATGATCCGGGTTGCAACTTCAACTTTGAAAAAAAGAAATGTCCACCAAACTTGCACAGGTGGGTGGGTGGGTGGGTGGAGTGTGGGGTGACATGAAGCCGAAAACCACGAACCGCTTACCTTAAAATTGAGCAAGATGGATGCTCAGTGCGAGCCTTATGATGATGGTGCAGAGAATGGTTCCACACAGGCACCCCCTGGTGGAAATACTGAACCATGGCATTGATCACACCCAAGCTCAGCAGCTGTAGCCCTTGTCTATTTACTTCATACAGTATTCTTCTTATGATTTGTTGCTGCGTGAAAGAAAGTGCCTCGATATCAATTGCATCCATGTTGAAAAGAGGGAAAAACCCTAGTCACATGATTACCCCATGGGGGGATACAGGCCAAAGCCAGTAAAATAGTGATATTGTGCTATTTTCTATCTTGTTTCTATCTAAATAATTATTGTAAAAATATTCAGAATATTAAAAATTGTCAGGCACTGCCAACACCCCCTACCAGGGGAGGAGTGTGGTGTGATACACCAGCTGTAAAAGTTAGAACCACCACTCACCAGATGGCTCGATTGGGACAGTCTCTCCTGAGATACCAACCAGTGTGTTTGTGATATCACTACAGAGGGTCACGTCAGTTGTCTATCACTCCCCGCAGGATTTACATCACCTTGAAAACGCATTTGCAAGCAATGTGCTTGCTTTGCGGACTCTTTTTTTTTCCAGGGGCGAATTCAGAGCGTCTCTGACCAAACACATGCTGGATACCCTCTCTCTGATCTGGGGGAAATTCTTGACACATTTTTGCGAGTACTGCAGATGGTACTGTACCAAGGAATTTTCCGGGGCCTGCGCATCCCAAGGCCGCGATGACACCAAAAGAGTTCTGCGCATTGCAACGTAAAGCTTGCACCAAAACTTGTGGGGTTGGGCATTGCCCAATTTCTGAGAGCTTTCTGCTTTTGGCTTGTCATTGCACCTTCACCAGATACTGTGCGAGGGAGAACCACAAAATTTGGTCCTTCGTTTATTTTGAAGATGTTCCCTGGAATTAATTCCCTCCACTCAGCACTAACACAAAGGAAAGACACAAAAGATCTGTTTTCATATTTTTAGTACTGATCACCAAGTAGTTCACAAAAAAGTGTTTTCATCAGCATAAAAAACAAATCAGATGTTGAAAATAAAATTTACATATGTATGCATTCTCTGCACTGGGTTGAAAAGCTGTTCATTCCTGCACAATGATAACGAAAGGTCAAGCAAACTTCAAACTTCAAATTTGACTGTTTCTGTTCTGGTTTCATCAAAGTTCTCTTTTCAGGCCAGAACAACATGATGCCACGCGTCTGCAAACTTTTTCCGCTCTGTGTTGCCCAACTGAACAGAATGACGAAGGAAAGAGCCAAACTTCTTGGACTTCCCTCGTATTGTGCCTGTTCTTCAGGTGATTTCGAGCAATTGTTCTTGTTGAGTGATAAGGGCAGGTCAGTTTGTTTGATTTTGCTTTGAACGGTTTGTCTGACCACAAGTGGTTGCAGCATTGCAGGTGTGAGCGGCAGAACAAAATTGTTTGCGCTCAACTCGATGTCCTTGGCTTGAATCTTCTTGCATTCCCTCACAAGATGACAGCCGCGCCCCTGCGTTCACCCAGTCTGTTGTCGTTGCCTTTTCCACCGGATCTGCCACTGTCCCCCAAACTCGTGTTGTCTTCAACAGCTGTCCAGGTTCCGTCCGATGTTTGGGCTCGGTATCTGTATTTGCTGTATGTTGTTTTGTGCCTCCGACCTCCAAACCCAGACCCTCTGAAGCAGGGTCCGAGAAACACGGAAATGACGCAAATCATGATGGGCAGGCAGACACTGCCGAAGATGATGGCAATGATGTGGCCCGTGGGCATGACGTAGTCACGTTGAATGACGCACTTGAACTCGTCCAGGAACACTCGCCTGAAATCACAGCGGAAGGACAGAATTTTGTCTCAAGCCACATGTGCAGAGAAATACCGCGGCTCTCTGTCTGTTGAAGCTGTCCTGAACACAGACGTGATCAACAAATCCCTTGCCCCAAAGCAATTTGCAACTGAAGCCCCAAAAGGCACAGCACACAGCAATGCATCCTGAGGACTCTGGAGGTCAGACTTTGTCCTCCGAATTTTACACCGTCAAGGTGAAGGCCCAAAACGATTCGTTTCCAAAGGAATTTTTGTGATAACTGAGTCGGTCCCCAGTTGGACCACCCTGATTCCAATGGAAGAAACTAAGTGCTCTTTGAAGTGCGGAGTGGTCGGGCTGTATCCCCACAGACATTGTTGTGCTGCTGAATTTCAGTTGGGACGATTTTCTCCCACGTCTGGCGCGTGAATCGTGGTGAACTGGTTGTGGTTGTGCGCGTTGCTCACCTGTAGTCGCGCAGCAGCTGCAGCAACACGTCGGCGTGGCGCTTCGCGTTCAGCAGACTCTGCACGTCGAAGAGCACCTCACGCGCGCACAGCGGCGTCAGCGTCCGCGCCGCCGCGTGACCGACCGACGAGAAGACCTGCAGGTTACGCAAATGGTTTCGTGATCACGGTTGATGTAGCAGTCAAGCCACACTGAACGCCCTTGTCAATCAGCAGCCGCAGGAACAGTCCGTGTACAGACGTCTGGGGGGAGGGGCACGTGTGTTCGAAATATACCGTCTCAAAATCGAGTGAAAAGGCATTTAAATTGATGTAAACAAAGACACAACAACGTTGAGAAAAATGTTGATCAGGCCTCCTGCCATCCAACACTTGGAATTGGGAATGTACGAGAGTTGAATATTTTTTTCACCTGGGTCCTCTGTGTGTGTGTGTGTGGTAGCATGCACCTTCTTCTACTGAGATTGAACGGGGCATACATGGTTCCACGGGTAGACGATGAAATTTCGGCCACGTCCTCTGGGAATTTTACAGAATGTGTTGCTGCAGTTTGATTTAGCAGTTTCACTGGCTTGTTCTTCAGTGCGAAGCTTTGGGACACTGTACCTGGCTGGAAAAGGTGTCGAACACAATGACCACATCCTCCCCACATCGGCCGAGCTGCCACACTTCCGTGCGAAGGGTGTTGGCCAGATTCATGAAGGTGTCTTGTCTGATGTTGTGCTCTCTACAAGCGGCCAAGAAAATAACCGTCATCGTGTGTGTGTGTGTGTGTGTGTGTGTGTGTGTGTGAGAGAGAGAGAGAGAGAGAGAGAGAGAGAGAGAGGGAATTTTGCTGGATACAGGGGCAACCCAGCAACATTTTTCGAAAATACTGGAACACGATTCCTTGTCCCTTTCTGGGCACCGAAATTTTCTGATTCAAGAAATTCAGCAAAATTTCGTGGATGCTCAGAAATCGTGCGCTTCCTTGTCCCTGATCCCTTGGTGTTTTCCTGACTCATCTGTCTGATGAGCGCAACAGTTTCGCGCCTCCGGGAAGAAAGAAGGAAATGCTATATCGGGTTCAACGAAAACATCACCTTGCCCAGGTGTTGCTTGAAACCGCAGCCGACCTTCCGGGCGCAACCGTGTCACCGACCAACAGGACGAGGCTAATAACGAGTTACAGACGCAGAGTCCAACATATCAACGGGGAAATGGCAAAGGTTCTTCCGCACAGCCCAACCACAAATCACCTCATCTGAAAATCTCGAGTGGGAAGCCGGAAGCAGCAAACTTTTTTCCTGTTTGCTGTCATCCAAAGAGGACAAAGCAGATGATAAAAGTTGATCCCCCCTCGAAAGCGGATTGGTGGGGAAAGCTGAACTCAACGACTCCAGAAATTTCATTCTCAATCTTGATCATCTTGACGTTTGTATCCAGCTTTTCAGAGGGTGTGCACATCTATCCACGTGTGTTTTTCTGCAGCTCTCACGGCAACCAGACCGGAAGTGGCAGCAACAGCAGCGGAAGTTGCAACAACAGAACCGGAAGTGACAACAACAACACCGGAAATGGCGGATAAATCTTGTGTTGATGGCGCGTGTCTGTGTCGTTACAGGGAGCCATGCACGCGGCGGTACCGCGCCGACTCGCTCGTGTCGCCCCCTCCCGGCTTCCCGCGCAACTCGCGCATGTTCGTCTATGGTCCCAGCCTCGAGGTGAGTCAAGTCCAGGGGCCACTCCACTCCAGGATCTGCTCAGGGTCACTTCCTGCCGGGCAGTTCAGACAAAAAGTTTCGTTTTGCGTGAAAAACAACCCTTCCTTGCTCCTGGTGGCGTAAATCAAGTGGAAAGAACTTTTTGTTGCGAGATTCAGGGGGCTGGTGCCTAGAAAACCTCAAGTTCAACAATCCCCCAGCAGCACTTGAAAAGGCCTGAAGTTCCTCTCGGAATGCGCTGAGGGAAAACCTGTCCAGGATAGTTCATTCATTTGAGAGACCGAATTCCCACATCTCTTTTCCCAAGCTTGAAATTTCCTGTTCCTGCTCAGTATTTCCTGGCACAGTTCTCCGACTGTTCCTTTGACATTTACTGAATCAGATTCTCTCAAGGACAGACGCGAACGTCTGCAAAAGAAAGAATTTTGCTTCTTGAACCATACCACAATCCCTCAGTTCATCTTCCTCCTCCCCACAGGTGATCACGCCATCGAGCACGGACCTGGGCGAACGCAGCGACACGCTGTCGTCGCCGCGGGTGTCGCCACTGCCGTGGCTCGGGCAGCACCAGCACGGGGGCGCCACCCACGGCTCCGTCCCGGAACTCGTCATCACGTCGCCCTCAGGTACGCGCGCCACCTCTCGGGGAAACACCAAAGTGAACCACGCTCCAACAGAATAAACCTCCGGCACCCATCACCATCGTGAAGCTGCACAATCGCCCCTCCACCAATTCCAGTCCGTTATGGGGTGAAGATGGCGCACTCGTTGCGTGTTCAATCAGAAAAGAAATCCTGATCGAATGACAATTCACCCTTGAGCTGGGATCCTGTTTGGGATGGGACTGGCCTGTTGGGATTGGAAACCTCCCAAACCGAGACTGCACATGCACACGCGGAGCGACTCCCATGCAGGTTGCACACAAACCGTTGCACCACCTGTTCAACCACTCGGACGAGACAAGGTCGATGCAATTCCTCGAAACCGAAGCACCCCTCCCCCTGTCTTCGATCGGAGTTCTATTCTTTTGGGGGGGGGGGCAAACCTTGACCAGGGTTCCTCCGGATTCGCTGAAGACGTGGTGGGGCACACCAATAAGGAAACGCAGCAGAGTGTCGTTTTCCCAGGTTCACATTGGATTCTGTATTCAGCACTGACTTTTTGTTTTCATCTGAATAACACTTGATTTCATGACATTCATTTTGCAGACAGAGTTATTGCACATAGTACGTATGCTTTTCAAAGTTTCTGTTTCTTTCCTTTCTTTTCCATTTCTAATTGCATGTTTCCTTTCTTGAAATCGGGAAATTTTCCTCACAAATTTGCGAGATTGTTGTCTCCAATCTATCTCATCCATTCTCCATTCCACCTGTCTCTCTCCAAGAAAGTTCCAGTTTCATGTCAGTTTTCTTCAAAAACATCCTTTTGTCCAAAATGATGTTCTTGAATTCCTGTACTGGGACAAAATGCTTCTTTCTCGTACTCAGATTTGTTCTTCATGTTGGACCTGTTCCTCCCCCGTATCAACTAAACTCCACGCGACGTGTTTGTCACGAAACAGCTGCAATGCAAAAACGTTTGAGCTCCAGGACAAAACCTCAATCAAAAGTGTCACGATTTTGCAGCTGTTTTGGTGGCAAGAAGAGAAGAGAAGTAACCTCGACATTTAGAACTGTGCTTTGGTTCGCAATATTTTCATCTCAAGTTGTGTAGAAATATCTGAAATTTCGAAAGTTGAGCGAAATTTCTCTGACAAATTATGACCGAACACACCTCAAAGATCAGTTGAGGAAGAGTTGCCCCTCAGCTTGAGGCAGCTTCTCTTTGAACCCATTTCCAACTCGAGATGCTGTCTCAACCCCATCCCGGCTCAAAAATGCTGAAACGTTTGCAAATTGGCCAAAAACACGTGTCATTTTCTCATACACAGGAGGTTCAAGGGTTTGGTTTCATTGTAACAGGAACCAGTGAAAAATTCACCGACCGAATTTACAATTCAGTTCAGAACACATCTGCAACGGTTCAAGTGTTGCGGAACCCTCCCGATCTCCGCCCTGCGATGACTGCCACCCCCTCCGTCTGCGATGACTGCCACCCCCTCCGTCTGTGATGATTGCCACCCCCTCCGTCTGTGATGACTGACACCCCCTCCGTCTGTGATGACTGCCACCCCTCCGTCTGTGATGACTGCCACCTCCTCCGTCTGTGATGACTGCCACCCCCGCAGTCTGTGATGACTGGCGCCCCCCCCCCCGGTGGTGAAGGCCCCCCCCGCCCGCGGGGTGGTGTGGGCCCCCCGCCCACAGGGGGGGAGGGCCACTGAAAGCACCGACACCAATTCGCCCGACGCCCATCAAGGCGAAGGCGACCAAGCCGACCAACCTTCTCACCGTGCCAAAACCTCAGGTAAGCGCCGTCGAGACAAGACCCCACCCTGATACAGCATTCAAAGAGCCAACGAACCTCAGCCCGAAGCAGGTGGGTTGTGATGAAGACTCAAACCCATCTGCGGCCACCGGTTTTTCTTGTCCTTCGTTTCTCGTTGTTGACGCTGTTCCTTTTTCGGGGGGGGGGGGGGGCGCTCAGCAGTCCAGTCTTCCAACCATGTGTCTCAAATGCCAGATCGACGACACAGAAATCTTTTGGTCAAGCGCTTGTCATTGACTGTCAGTGCATTTCATGATCTGTGCCACCAATCAGCCTGTTATGCCACCCACATCAGACACAATATACGAGATCAGCACCCGCCTCGTCTGGCCCTCCAAGCGTTAGTGCTCAGCAATGACAACGGGATATTTTTGGGCAGGTCGGATCAAGATTACTTTTCTTCAAAGCCGCTAAATGTCAGTTGCAATGCTTCATCTTTCAGTGACCAAATAATTGAGGTCTGCGTGTGTTTTGTTTGTAGTGCTTGTTGAGTCTGTCAGATTTCCATTGTTTAGCTGTTGGACCAAAGGGTCAGTCTGTCAGGTTTCTCCAATCTGGTTTGTTTTGTGATGTGTCGCCCTCTGGGGTAAAGCTGTCGCCTCATGCAGAGCACAACGCCTTTCATCCAGAGCTCTTCTTTGCGCAGCGTCCCGCGCAACAGGTACCTCGCTCAACAATCACCCAGTAGTTTGTCAGTCGTGCGCGGCTCGCAGCAGAGTGAGCAAAGCTGCAGCATTCTGAACGGGATTAAGGGTTTGAAAAACACACCACTGCGTCATCGACGCTCAGACGCCGCGTCGACTACGTGGAGAGACGTCTGTCTGTCGGATTTGACGTTTGATTTGTCGTGAAGATGAGATTCAAAACGGGTCGCACATGTTGCCACTGTAGGCGTCTCTATCTCTTGTACTTTTCATCGATGCAAATCCAAGAAAGAATCTCCCTTTTTTGTTGCGCAGTTCACAAGCGAGATCTATATCCTTCAAACACTTTCCCGTCACACAACACAAACACCTTTCATTGATGAGTACGTTTCTTCCCTCTCTTCGCAGCTTTTAGACCCTTGAGAGCACTTTCGGTCGGAAGTACTTTCCATCCATGATCGCGCCTTGCGACATGTGGCGATTGTGAGAAACGCGCAGTTTTGGCATTGCCTCTGCAAAATGTGGGGGCACAGTTTGAACACCCGAAACGACAGTTGCGGTCGAATTCACGGCCAACCACTGTAATAGTTGAACGCCCAGATACATCTGTGGTGTCTGAAACCATCAGCCAACCCCGTCAAATTCTGATTCCACATGGAAAGAAATCCACAGATTGATGGGGTTCAGTACGAATGAGACGATCTTGGGTGGATCTCTGGACGCAGCCTTCAGAGCGTGGCGTCTGCGACTGAAGCTCGCCCAGGGGGGAACATCCAGAGTCAACAGAGCTCCATTAGGATTATGGATACTGATTGGCCTAATGCACAATGGCGTGTGTCTGTTTACGGACTGCGAAGCCAGTCTTCTGCGCATTTTCACGCTTGCAGGCCTGCAGTGACTTGGAAATGATCTCAACAGGCACTTGCTCAGCCGTAAGAATTTTACGCATTGCTCCATGCACGGTGCGGTGCGAGTGCATGAACCCGCACCTGCAGAAGCGTGAAGCTGCAGAGCTCTGCATCAGATCAAAATGGGGGAGGTGGACATTCAAAAGCTACGTGAGCGAGTGGGATGCGAGTGCAAGGCCAAAAACACACAACACGTCGGTAAATTTCTGTGGACCATGCAGGTGCAGAAAATACCCGAAACAAGACAGGTCCAGGTGCCAGGGGTTTAGAAAGCGCTGGGACGTCACGGCCCAAGCAGCTTTTCAAAGTGCAGTTGAGGGAAAGGAAACCCGTGAGTACTTTTGCGATTGGATCCACTCACAGCCCGGGAATGCTCCAGGGCTGGTCTTGTTGGGTCAACGTCCTCAGTGGGTTCCACATTCAGCGTCTTCCACTGCCCCGAACGAGTCACGCTTCAGCTCATGTGTAATTGAAGCACGGTTGTGAAACTTGTGGTCGTGTGATATGAGAGGTAAATTGGCCGAGTTGACATCGAGAAGTGTCGCGCGTGAGGATCTCAGAGGCTGCGAGCGGACACGAGAAGGAGAGACCCCCCCCGGGGGGGGGGGGCTCGAACTGGAGGAGGGGACTTTGATGTGTCAGATTCACATCTGCATGAAGAGCCTTCTGAGATCCTCTCTCTTCCCTTGTTCTTCTGCGCAAAACCACTCGTGAAAAACAATCTGTTTGGAAGCAGAGCCCAGACACAGCAGATGTCAATTGAATACAAAGCGATAAATCCGAGTGGACGTGATGCTGGTGGATGGAGCAAGCAAACATATTTTTCACTTCACATCTCAAAATCTGTCTGCAACAAAACAGCTTCTGGGGGGAACGGCGCATATGGTTCGGACAGAAACAAACACAATCGTTCACTGGAAATGCCACGAGGCAGAGGCTCACGAGGCAGAGATTTCTCTTCTCTTTGTGTGAGTTGCTGATTTGTTTCTTCTCCTGTGCTAATTTTGAGGGCACAGGTCAAAGATTTTGTTTTTTGACCGCTTTCCATACATCTTGCGACAAGTGCACTGAGATCAGTGCGCAAGAGTGGAAAACAGGTGAACTTTCGATTTCACCGCCTGCCCAACACGTACTCAGATTGTTTCCATGATTTATGAAGTCAGTGCTCATTTGGCCTCACACATGAGATGATCACACACAAACAAGCGCGCCCATGAGAGATTAACCACACATTCATATCACCAGTGCACACACAAGCGAAGGCGCAGCTTGGAGACCAGCGGCCGTCGGCGATCCAGTATTTATGCTCACAAAAACGTAGTCCAACTGGAATTCACGGTCAATGGTGATTGACCCTGCTGCTGCGCAGGCCTCGGTCGTCGCCAAACCTGCCGCGCCTCCGCTGCTGGGCTGCTCGTCAGCCGTGCCTCGATGATGTCCCTGGGACGCCGTCCCCTCGCGCTCCGTCGTCTGATTGCCGCCTCTAACGTCTGTTTACCCTGCAACTCTCTGTCCGTGCCGAAGCAATGACAGAGCCAGAGCGATTATCACACACACTCGGGAGAAGTGCGCTCCAGAGATAACCCACATCAACCTGAACACTGAAACATGGACCTTCTCTCCTCAGTTTCAATAGAAGTCTGAGGCAGGCAAAACAACCATGACGGATTTTTGAAAATTTCATGGGCAGGAAGATGACAGAATTGAGGTTCTGATGGAGGCTCTGCCGGGTCTGCGGCGCTGGGAGTGAAGTCTCGTGCGGATGTGATCTTGAAAAGGACGAGTTTTCACAGGATCTAAGGATTGTCGTACTCTGACGACGCGAGTCCGTTGCCTGCAAACTGCTGTGTCACTCATTGGCTCTGAGCACTGCAACGTTAACAGGTGTTTGGAGAGGAGAGCAAGAGAACAGGAGAGTTCGAACATTTTGGAGAAAGGTAGATTGCGAGTGAGAGAGAACAAATGGCAGAGAGAGCTGCACGAACAATCAAAGAGACAGACAGACAGACAGACAGACAGACAGACAGACAGACAGACAGACAGACAGACAGACAGGACGTGTGAACGGACAGAAGCACGGGTGCAGTGAGGAGTGCTCGTACAGGCAGTGGGGAGTTTCAGCACGATACTGATCTTCACCGGTGCGATGCCGTCATTTTGGAGGCTGACGTGTTTTTCTTGGCCTTGTGAACAGTGGAGTGAGTCAGTTGTGATCAGTCACGTCAATCAGTGTGTTTTCTCTGTTCAAACACCAAGAACTGCACATTTGTTCCGTGTGTTCTGTTTCGTGGCTGCAAGGTCCAGTGGCAGAGCACCGGACCTTCCGCATTTGCTGAAACTCTCCAGGGTCTGAGAGACCCTATAATTTTGTGCTTGATGACTGCAACTACCGAATGCGACCACAACATCAAACGAACGGACCAAAGAATCAGAGGAAACCTGGCTTCAGTGAAAGAAAACACTTTTGTTTTGCAACACAAGTGCGAACTTACACACAAACTGTTTGGAATGTCTCGCGGCACAGGATGTTCGCGTTTGCCAGAATCATTTTCACTGACGTCCAGATCCAGTTTCCTCATTTTTCCGGAGGCAGTCTGCCACAAAAACAAATCTCATACAATGTTTGTGAGTCAGAAGCAATCTAATTTGGTTTCAGATCTGGACACAAAACAGCAGAAAGCCCTTTCAATTTCTAACAGTTTGACACGTTATTTTCATAAAATTGGACAGACGTCTCTCCACTGAAGAGAAATGCAAACAGACCGCTTCTGTGCGACGAGGACCTGGATCAGTGATGTGCGTTACGGTCAATGAGACGTGCGTTGCGGTGCGCACTTGACACGGGACCTGCAGCTGTTGGTGCTGAACGCACGCAGTGGAAGGTACGGGCACCCTCGTCCTTCAGTTCTCATTGTGAAATACGTAGGATGCGAGTTCTCACCTGCGGGGTAGGTGCAACTGGGTCACCATGGAAGGAATTTGGCTCGAGAGAAGAGCGCAACATACTTTTCACACGTCAGTTCTGGATGCGCACCAGAGTTTCTGACAACCAAGGGTGAACTTCCCTCAAGGTTTGCTCAGTCAAGCAGAATGCAAACTACAAATGCTGGAATAAGTTTCCTGTTGTCACAAAAGAAAAGCACTCATAACTGACAAGTTCAACAGCAAAAAACAGAAGAAACATTTTGAACTCGACGTGAGGAGAAAGCTACGAGGCATGTTTTTTATATTCCCGTTGTTTCGCCGTTTTCTCAGGAAAGAAGCCGAGGATTTTGAGCATACTTTTTTATGCCAACAAAGAACATGCCAATGATGCCAAC
>JAAUXT010116685.1_pt1 | contig 19489 bp, 21 predicted proteins | sample 7278171 | NCBI WGS metagenome assembly JAAUXT01 (sample SAMN14350112, study PRJNA611818) | marine sediment metagenome | isolation source: surface marine sediment (1.8m) | place: French Polynesia: Moorea | collected 2018-08 | reverse complement strand
TCTCACACACTCTCTTGATGAGAGGAGGAGATGAACTTGTCTTGCCACTTCGTGGCTCGACAGTTCTGATATCTCCTCCTCTCATCTCGAGAGTAGTGTGAGAACTCTGTCTGGAGGCTGCAGTGTAGTCTGTGTCATGCGCGTGACAAATCACGCTTTGCACTACCACCCACGTTCATCTGCTTCAGGAAGCATAATCACATCTGTTTGTGGCAATACTGACAACAAAAGCAGCGTATGTTTGCGCACAACACCGATTGAATACTCGTATTGACTCTATTGCAAGGATTGTGGTGGTAAAAAAGGAACTGTTGATGTCAACAGCGTGTTACAAAACAACCAAATAACGGACTGACAAAAAATCGAAGCTTGTTTGAAGACGTAATTGGCCCGATTACCCGTCCATGAAACCACACAAGGTTACGCCGTCCTCAGATGAAACTCCATCAACACAACCGAGGTTTTTCTGCCTAAGTTTTCTGAGTTTTGTCCACCTTTCTCAGAGTTGCTCTGGGAAGGGAAAAGTTTCCTGACGCAAACACTTGTGTTGCGTGCCCTCAGCTCGTTTGCAGGTAAAATTACCCAGTTTCCCCGGCTGCAAACACCTGTTCCCTTCTTCAGATACTCAGGGTTGCTTTGGCGAAAAAGCGATATTCTTTCCGCAGTTTATGTGTGTGTGTGTGTGTGTGTGTGTGTGTGTGTGTGTGTGTGTGTGCGGCCTGTGTGTTTTGTGTGTTCGAGTGTCTGTGTGTGGTGTGTGCTTGTGTACACATGTACATGTGTGGGTGAACCAGGATCAGGCCAGTGTGTGTGTGTGTGTGTGTGTGTGTGTGTGTGTGTGTGTGTGTGTGTAAGTGTGTGTGTGTGTAAGTGTGTGTGAGAGAGAGTGTGTGCATATATGTACTTGGCGCGGTCACGTACCTTGTGTTCGAGGAGGATGCAGGTGAGCACTTTGACGCACGTGTCCACGCCGAGCAGCTCGAGCGGCAGGTGCAGCGGGAAGTCGACGAGCGAGAAGCGCGTGTGGTCCGGCAGCGCGAAGATGAGCGGCGCGTGCAGGTCCACCGGCAGCACCGACACCTGCAGCGGGACACCGACACTGGAGGGCGCCACGGGCAGTAGAGGACGCTCGGGTGCCGAAGAGCAGGAACAGTTTTCAACGAGAAGACGACTTGAGCAATGGATCACAGTGTTCATCAAAAAACACATCATGGAAATCTTCTGTTGTGCAGTTCATTTGGCTGGGTCCCATTACTCCACAACGAACCCCCACCCCCGAAAGCAAGAACATTTTCAGTGCAGACACGCGACAGAAGACGGGCCTCTAACTCATATTTAAACCTGCGGCGCTTGAAATGTCATGTTTGTTCAAGTGACAACTCCGCAACGATGAATTATGTTTGCCATCGAAACGACTGAGCAAAATTTCATCTGATCCACACGCAAAAAACAGCGGACATTTGCTGCATGAAAATGCCAACACGAACATGACATGTAATTGGGCTACATTCGGCATTTTCAGCTGAATTCTGCTTCTTTCATCCGCTCTCATTCGTCATGAATACTGGTGGAAATCCCTTTGATGAGGGAGCATCCAGTTTCCTCCGTAATTTACTCGCGCTGACTTGATCCAACACATTCAGTCTACATTATCGTTGAAATGCTGCCCGACAGGCAAATTACAGACACTGCGAGGAAGAATCGTCCTGCACAGAACGCAAGGACTGGGAGAATTGAACAAATGAAGCGAAAGCTCTGGCGGATGTTGCCCGTCCACACCACATGCTGAGTCAGGCGGTCGCGGAAATCACCAATCATCAGAGACTCGGGTTCAGAATCTCGTTTGCATCTCGTCCTGTGGCTTTCCTCCGTTGTGGGACAGGAAATTTGTTGAACCTGAGGTCACTTACAACAGTGCTGAACAGGCTTTGTTGGATATTTAGTCGCGCGAAACGCGACAAATATTGTCAGTATGTGGATGTCTGTGACGGGTGTTTGGGAAATTTCATGGGAGATGCAGATCTGACAAAATGGACTCAGGCGCTCAGTTGGAGTCTGGCAGCCGAGGAGGTAATATCTCAGGTGGACGCGCGACAAATGTCCTGCAAGGCATACCCGTTTGAACAGAATCCCGTCTTTTCACAACTGGCGGTATGTGACTCGGAACCGAAGAAAAGGCCTTGGGCGTACTCACCTCGACCCTGGTTTTGCCAGGGACCGGGACGGGCGCGCTGAGCAGGCGCAGGATCCACGTCTCGATCTCCCGCACCTCGTGCATCACCAGACTTGGTGTGTTGCTGTCCATGACTAAACCCGTCAACACGCCCCACACCGTGTCCCTGCAACAGGGAGAAAACAAAATTAAATTCTTCTTGATTAATTGGTATTTTGATTCCATCTCGTCTGCAGTAAACTGATCATAATCTGCATCGATTGATTTTGTCGCAGCAACCGATTATATTTTATGCCTTCTGCGCGGCCTTATTCCATTAAAAATTCATGACATACGCTGTGTTTTTGGAAGCAACAAAGTCGAACTGAACCAAAAACAAGCACCTGTGAACTGTGTGTCAAGTGCACGTGTGCAAAAGACCCACCTGACGCTGGATTTGGATCCACCAATTCGTTTTGTGCTGGAGCGCTCGTTGCAAGCGTCGATGATCTTCCTGAGGACAAACAGACACTCGCGGAATGTGGAGAAGAATGGATGATGGCTGATGATGCAGAGTGAAGTCAATGTGTTTGTGCGTACTCGACCAGCAGTTTTGATCTTGCGTCGAGTTCGTGGTGATTTGGGTCTGTCGTCATCTTGGGGGATGCTGAGGGAATCGCCGCTTTGCAGGGCGGCTTGTTGTGGACCTCCGCTGTGTGATCTGCTGTAAGTCCTCCGATCTATGGGGCGGTAGAAATTCACACAGATGCCATATCGAATGCGTCCCGAGTCTTTCTCCGTCAACGTGAACACGAAGGACGTGGACTCGCGCAGACTGATTCTCTTGGGCCCGACGCTGATGCACCCCTCCGGTTGGCAGAAGAACACCACATCAGGCGGCAGGGGAAAGTCCTTGTGGTCCTCCAGAGGGTAGCGCCGCAGCATTTCGGGCGTCTGCGCGACGACGTTGTTGCGGTTCGGGTGACGCGAACCGACTATCACAAAGTAGTCCAGCAACCGGGGACAGAAAAACTTCTGATTGTTGTTTTGAGCTTCCATCTCTGCTGGCAATGTACTTCTCTCTCGAGCGTTATTGCATCTAATACAAACTAATTTGGCACTTTTGGCAAGAGTTTTCCCCTGGTAACTTCATGGGAAAGGAAACGTTGACGAGCTTCTGTGTCGGGGCACAGTCTGTTACGAGAGCACCATTGGTTTGTGCGCGACGGCACACGCCACTCTGAAGTCTAGCCGCCAGTCATTTTTGCAGTTTCATCCGTATCACAAGATTTTCAGAAAAGACCCTGTTTGCAGTGTTTCCGACTGAAAATAAACAAAACAGCAGTTGAACACAAAGCTGCAATGAAGGCGTTTGTCCGCACCAGCGGACTCTGACTTTCTTCAACAAACAGGTGAATTTAGGTGACAGATGCAATTGTTCTATGGAAGGACAACAGATTCCACTGGAATCAGATCCAGATCTACTTCCGCTCATTGAAGATCAAAATCAAGATCTCGACTCAACTTCCGGACAAGTTGATAACCCATTCACTTGAGTACAGAACGCAAAACAGATTCGAACACAATTTTTGGGGGTTCACTTCTTCGAACATGAAGACAACACCCTGAGAAGAATTTCTCTCTGTTCAATGTCGCCGACATATTCTTCCTTCATCCAGAAACAACAACTCGTCACAGAACATCACGAAGCTGGGTCTGGCTGTCAGTTCGATGCACTGCAATCGAACACTTGCAACGTTCCCTTGTCAACAGGTGTCCAACGGTGGCCATACCTTCCCAAATATTCCCAACAAAATGGAGACACTTACCTTCTTCATAGTCGCTTCCGCAAGCTGTCTAACGCCTGAAAATATATTATAATTTTATCCTTTGACGTCAACTGTATCGATCAACAGCTTCTGCCCCGTATGTTTGACTGTTGTCGGTAGATGGCGGTGGTGGCGGCGCCGCAGCGATGAAACTGAAGATGTCGCCGCCAACACCATATTCCCTCCACACTTTGGGACCACAGCTCAGAATAAATGCGCGCGTGTGTGTGTGTGTGTGTGTGTGTGTGTGTGTGTGTGTGTGAAACGTGTATGAGATGACCGCCTGCCCCTTCGGTGTGGGTTTGAACGTGAAGCGTGACCGTTAAGTTCAGGACGATCATGTGGAAGGGGAAACTTGTGCAAGCCTTGCTCAAAATAGAGGTTCGAAGCCCTGTCACCCGGATCAGCCCTTGCCAAGTTGTTCATCACAAAGCGCTACTCTTTTCACCTGTGGAACACTGCCAGTGTTTCTTCGGCAACTTTTCAAAATTCAAGAACAATGCTGACTGTCATGGAGGACGCAAAATGTGGTGAGACACAAAATGTGGCGAAAGGAATGTTGTGAAAGATTGAGTATCCAGTTGAAAACAAGACGATCGCACAGACACACACGCACAAATTCAACAATTACAAAATACTGAAAGAGAAAGATTGCCATCACAAAGTTATAATTGTGACAGTGCCGACTGCGTGTGCACGAAGACCATGTATTGTTATCGAGACAAAGCAAATTCCACAAAACAATAAAACAAACAAGACAAACACAAGCAAAACGAACGTTTTATCTTCCTCGTATCTGCGAGACTTGTAAAAGTGATTCGTTCCTCAACAGATACGAGGATCGTTTCACTTTTGGTTTCTCTGTTCGATGATGATGTGGCGGAAGTTTTCCATGTCAAGCACCTTCGTCATGAGCAGCGATCAGAGCAACCAGAAGTGAAACGATCCTCGTATCTGGAACTTCCAGCAGTCAAACAAGTCACACAGGTTTCACGCGCAAGTTGCACCGGAAGACCAAGGAGGATTTGGTGTCACCAGAGACTTTCGGTCCAGGCACTGTATCTCATGACACGCTCAGAAAACGTGCTTCATGGCCAGTTACAAGCCAGTGACAGACCACCGTTTGCCGAACGAGAAACACGATCCAGACGAATAGAAGGCGCAAGCAATGTAAATCCACTGGATCAGACGCATGTCTGCAAGAGGTCAAGTCTATCGTTCTGGCTGCCAGGGTTTGACTTCGTTCGGTGTCAGTGAACAAATGGCAAGATTTGAAAAAGCACCAAAGCACATGCCAGACGTTTGTTGATTCTTCCCTGCTCTTCGAAGAAGCACGTGATTCGTCCAAGTTTGACGTGCGAGAAAGTTCCACGACGCTCAATCAAAAAACTTTGTGATCGCAGTGGAAAAGAACTTTCGGGCAACGACGAGTTATTGACACACACTGGTACATCGCAAATCAAACACACAACAAACACTGAATCTCATCTGGATGAAGACAGCACAAAACCAAAGGTCAATGGAAGGGACAAACAACAGAAGCTTTCTGACGTCGGTACCCCTGTTCATTGACAGCTTCTCTATGATGTTGTGACCCGGACCCGTACAGTTATCAGTTTTATCATCTTTTGGGTTGAGGAGTGGTGGCGTTTGTTTTCACCGTGAACACAGCAATTTGACGGATGACCAGCCAGTGCGTTTGGTTCTTCTGAATAGCTACCCGCAGACACTTGGTGGGCCGCCCGCCAATTTTCTTCTGCAGATTTCTTTCATCCAGTTGACCTTTGTCGAATTGCCCGATCACCATGAAATCCGCACAATGAACTTTGGTCCCGTCGAGTTTCAACAGCTTTGGGCTCAGTTCCACAATGCCGGCTTCAAGTGTGTCATTGGGGTGACCCGGGTCTCCAGTTTCAATTGCCACTCGATCCAAATACTGGGGATCGTCGAACACGATGTACACCGCGCTTCCAGCCACAACATCCTTGGCCCAGAAAAAACCCACTCCAGCTGCGTACACCAGGTCCACCGTCCATTTGTCGTAAGCTTGCAGGTTGGTCGTGACCACAGCTGGCGGGTCGTCTCCCTTCCACTGTTTTTCTCCTTGTGCGAAGAATCTGTCCTTGAGCTGATTTGGCTTGGAAGTGTCAAAGGAAGACAGCTCCCCCACGTGTTGGAAAAGAGTTGGTTTCCTTAGCAACACCTGATGCTGAGCCATTGCCATGCGGTAGTAGCGAATCAACCAATCCACTGGCTGCTCCTCGTAGAAAGTCATCATGAACTGTGACAGTTTCCTCAGATCAGCTGATTTGAACAATTTGCCTATGAATCCCAATTCCGAAAATTCTAGAATTGCCCAATGTTTCTTTTGATGTACGATGTACTGTTTGATTTGAGGAACGAAATTTGGTGCACAAATCACGTCATCTTCCAACTGCAGGTAATACTGTGAAATATTTTGGCCGTACAGAAACATAAATGCAAAGTCCACGACCTGTTTGGACCTCCACGAAACCCTTTCTGGTTTGTCCTTGAAGTTCCTTTTCAAACCTGTCAATGGAGGGTAAAAGTCTTGAGCAGCTTGGATGATCTGGAAAAATCCCATGTTGATGTACGGCATGAATGAAGCAGTAAGATTCTGGACGACCAGCTCATTGTATTTCCTGTCAAAGTCAGCAAGGAAGATCACAACGACGGTTTCGCTCTTGTCTCGCATCGACGTCTCGTCAACCAATGAGCGCAGAGTCCGGGTGAGGTACGAGATTCCATTGGCTCTCTGGATCGACGGAACACCAATAGTCAGGAATCCTACAAAATATTTTTTAACTCTGATGACAAAGATAACTCACGAGACAGCTGAACTTGTTCAGACGACTTTCCGCATCAGAATCCGAGGAGACAAGCAGCTTCAATACCTCGTTTTGAACGTCTGTGTCCAAGAACTTTCGTGTGACCAGATTTGAAAGTGTTCCACTTGTTCCAAGCAATGCTGGCATTCAAAGAAACCTGCAATCACGAATCGTTAGCTGTACCTCTCATGCTCCGCTCTGCACGTCGCACGAACAACAGTGGATCTGTCCACACGAAAAAAAACTTCACGTGGCAAAACGTACAACCGTGTGCAAATGGGAAAATCTCACCACGTCAGCCTCGTGTAAAGGCTTCGGAGTGACAATGATGTTCTTGCAGTGTTCCGCAATGTCTTCGAATTCGTCTGAAAATAGAAAAGAGCTTTTCACATCGCAAACGTGCTTCTTGTGTCCCTGCGTCACAATTGCCAAGGTCGCCACGCCCCAAGCTCGAGCAGCTTTGGGATTTATTTACACCGACTGCAGGGGCCCGGCTTTTGGATCCCCAGCAGAGCTGGCGCTCCCGGGCCTCCACACCACTCTGACCCCTGGAGGCTCAAACGTGCACTCCACTCGAACCCTTCAAAGCATCATTTTGGCGCGTCGCTTTGAAAGAGATAAACATGAACAACACACGGAAAGGCTGTGCAGCACTCAGCTGCAGACAGAACGCCAAAACGGCTTCAAGACAGTGAACCAGATCTTTGGTGTTGTCGAATAACCGGTACCGAGGTCATTGGGATCGAAGATGTTCTGCAGTCTGATGTTGAGCCAAATGATGACGGCGATCAGCAGGAGCACAGCGGCGCGGAGTACCTGTCGAGAGCTCTGCTTGCCCATGACCCATCCTATCTCACACCCTCCTCAGCTCCATCAGCCTTCAAAGAAATTTTTGACGTGGAATAGACTCCACTCGTACACATTGAAGTTGACCCAACAAAACGACAAGGGACCATTGCCTGGTGACTCAAAAAGATTCACACCGTCGCGGAGCGGACTGGCCCTGAGGATTTGGATGTCAAGAGTGGGTTGGGTCAAAGATTTGGTCAAGCGAAAAGAGCACAGAATACTTGATCTCAGTACTTGTGGTCACGGTAGATTCTACACCCACTGAAAGAGGTCTGGATGAACCAATTCTTCTATTATCGCTCACCAAATGTTGTCACTCATCTTGCCACAGAAACGAGCAATTGGTGCACCTTGTCATGAACAACAACACTTACCTGTAATATCAGTTACATAGCTCTTGCAATTTCACTTCTCTAAACTTGGCAATATTTTGATTACATTTCAATTTTCTGTAATCTCAATGTTTCCTGGACCTACCGCCAGATGGCAAACAGCAGCAGCAAGGATTTTTGGGTAAAGGTAAATTTCCCAGTGTTCCCTGTAAACTTTCGGCGATGGAGACGAAAATTTCAGTCAGACTCACAAAACAAAGCAGTCTGATTGAAGCGATCACAACAGCAGCTCACTTTTTGTCTCATTTGACGCTCGCTGGTGGTGTTTACTGCCTGGGCGTCTGAGACAAAGGTGACATGGCGGACATGTTGCAGAAGCCTGCTTCCAGTGAATAGTGAAATGACAGATGTAAACAGCGTCTGAACCATTCATTCTGGCATTTCAATTTGTGACGAAGAATCTTTGTCAGTGCTGATCAAACACACAATGGACGCAAGAAACACAAGTCTGTCGCACTTTATTCCATTGAAAAAGCCTCTGGATCACCCACAACAACGTGGTCCACCAAAGTCAATTCAACAAGAAGTTCCGAGGCGGGAACCCTGATGGTCGCTCTTGGAGCATCCTGCTCGGTAGGGTGGGAGGTTACATTCCAAAGTGTGGACAGATGCACACATAAATGCTAAGGGTTTTTAAGCCAACAGCGGGACCTAGATGGCCGGCTACGCGACCATCAACAAAATCCCAGGTTTTTGGCCGTTTACATTTCTTTCCCTGTCACTTGATTTGACGCGTTTCTTTTCTGTTCCAGTGCTATGGACGAAATGATGCCTTCCATTACGGAAAGGGCTCGAGAGGAGCAGACGGAAGCTGCGGTCAGCAGGGAACAGGAGGAAGTGATGGGCTTCCTGCTGCAGGTCAGTCCTGCAGAGAATTTCCTGTCACAATCCTTCAGATTTCTTGTGTGTCCGTCCACACTGCTCCCCTCCCCCACAGGCCTTCTCGCCCGCCCAGCCTTCACAAGAAGCATGCCCCTGTCCCATCTTTCCCCACTCCGCCCCCTGTAGAGGTCTCAACCAAACCCAAAACTCGTTCTCCTTTTCTCCGACCCCCCCCCCCTTCCCCATCCTCAAACCTCAACCAGCACCAAAATTACTGGCCATCATCAGCTGTGGATGCAATGACAACAGTTTGATGTTGCTTTCTTTGGACACTAATTTCCGTCTGTAACTTTAAAATTCAGGATGGAGCCGGTGGTACTCAAGTGAGCACTGAAACTTCTGAAATCGTCTTGAAACGCGATGATGATTGTGACCAGAACAACCTCACTGTGGCCACGGAAGACAGCCAGGAGCTCAGCATAGAGGAGGCCGTGTCCACTCAGGTACACGGAAGGTTCTCCCCAGGCAGGATTTGTGAAATTTATGTGTCCACGAGACGATCAATGCATCAAACACACAAAAGAAATCAACACTAAATTGATACTTTTGCAGGAAACAAAGTCGAGTGATGAAACTCTGCAGGCTGTGATTTTGTCAGAAGGAGACACTGGATCAAACACAACAGTCGCAATGTTGGGTGGACAGACGGTGCAAGTGCAAGTTCCCACGTTCCAGCAAACCATCACCCTCCCAAACGGGAGCACTGCTTTGATACAATCGCCGTCAGCATCAACAAAAGGTGATCATCACAGTTTACCGCTGGGTGCACGAATAACATTGCACCAAAGACCACCCCCCCCCCCCGTCAGACGATGCCAATTCAAAGTCCTGCCTTTGGCTAACAGATGCTTTGACCGTTCAATCGAAAAAGAATCGAACTCATCGTTTGAGAATTTAACTGACGCAAGAAATGGGGGTGGTTTGTCGCAGACGGTTCTTCTTGGCAAACTGTACAAAAACTGACGATTTGTTCCCTTCTTTCCCTCTTGTCGCAGGAGCCAACACGACTGTGAACACCGTCAAACTTGTGGAGGGTCAGGCAGTGGAGCTGGAGGACGGAACGCTGGCTTACGTCCAGAGCGCGCCGAGAAGTGAGTGCTGACATTGTGAATGTCAATTCCATTGACAGGTTTGAACCCAATCCAAACGAGGATTTTCATCTTGTTTTCCTTTTCAGTTGGTGATGAGTACCAGGCCATTCAACTGGAGGACGGTTCCACGGCCTTCATATCCCAGAGCAGTGCGCCTCTCAGTGACGGATCCTACGAAGTCAGCACCATCAGTCTCGACAACTTACAAAGCCAGGTCGATCGATCCACATTGTCGTTGCTCACAAGACCCGCGACCTGCGAAAGCAATGTGACAAACATGGTTCTTCGTGCACCTGTGATGCGTGCACAGGCGGGTGGGTCCTCTTGAACTGACGGCAATCTGATTTGGACGGGGGGGGGGGGCACCGTGGCCCCTTCCTCAAGATGAAGAAAGGCACAAGTCAGGCTCTTGAAAGTGCTTGCTTTTGTGGCTTCATTTGAGATTTGGAGGCCATCTTGCATTGCCTGAACGGCGCGTTTAATTAAGCACCGACAAATTGTCTTGTTTCACTACAAACTAAAGTTGACTACCTTTTGTTTTGCAGCAGGATGATGGCAAAGGGCCGCGTGTATTGCAGGCAAATCTGGTGAGTTTTGTCCTTGGTCAGCACGTTTCATTCACGAAGGGCGTTTTGTTGTCCGGATATTTTATCAACGGGGGAGTTCGTTTGAGCTGTGTGTATATTGGTGGTGTTGGCTCCAGTGGGACAAAAAACTTTTCGAAGAACAAAAAATTGTCAAAAAAATTCTGCCAGAAAGTGTTTGATTGGCCAAATTCTTGGGCAGAAATTGGTGTGATTCTCCCGAACCTGTGGGATTTCGTGTGGTTCATGGTTCATAACGATCGCTCCGTCTCTGGTTTCCCCTTTAACCCACTGTGGCCAGTCGTTCAGACGGTGAACTGTGAATGAAGCCGAATCGAGACCCTTTACGATTGACAGATTTCAAGCCCAGTAAAGTTGAACAGTGAGAGAGCCGTCTCGCTGGGGGACAAGGCGTTCAAATGTGCGTACGAAGGGTGTGGGAAACTCTACACGACGCAGCATCATCTGAAGGTACAAAACACTCAAAATATCGTGCTTTTCCTTTCTTTCCTCAGAAATGTGAACTGCCTCCCCAATATCAAGACTTTTTCTCCTGTGTTGAATCCAAATATATTCACAGACAAAAACTGAAAGATGATATGTTGTATTGATCAGGTCCACGAGAGGTCGCACACTGGTGATCGGCCCTTCAGGTGCAGCTTCGACGGGTGCAACAAGGCGTTTCCAACCGGGTACGGGCTCAAGGCACACACAAGAGTGCACACGGGAGAAAAGCCGTACAAGTGCTCAGAACCGTCGTGCCAGAAAGGATTCAAAACGTCTGGAGACTTGCAAAAACACATGCGAACACACACAGGTATTCCACTGCGTTCGTTGGGTTTTGCTGAATCAAGTGCAGTGAACAAGTGAGTTTGTGGTCTCCAGTTTCATCCAGATTCTGTGCAATGTTTTTTCTTTAGGAGAACGACCGTTCGTGTGCCCGTTTGAAGGTTGCACGAGATCCTTCACCACCTCCAATATTCGCAAGGTGCACATTAGAACGCACACGGGCGAGCGGCCTTACAAGTGCCCCGAAGAGGGCTGCTCCAAAGCTTTTGCATCTGCGACGAACTACAAAAACCACATCAGAACACACACTGGTGAGGCCAGGCTTTGATACTCCGGAAACGTGAGTTTTGTGCAGAAAATCTGCAGTCCGGACCAATCATGACACTGGTTCTCCGCGCGTTCTGAATGGTCCGTTCAGGATTAACAGTGCGACGCGTACGCTGTCGGACGTGTTGGCGTTGGCGTGACGACCACGCTTTTCTTTGCAGGCGAAAAGCCTTACGTCTGCACCGTCACCGGGTGCGGGAAACGATTCACAGAATATTCCAGTTTGTACAAACACCACGTGGTGCACACACAGTCCAAACCCTACACCTGCAACCACTGCGGCAAGAACTACAGACAAACGTCGACTCTGGCGATGCACAAACGCACGGCCCACGACGACGAGTCGGGTGTGGACGCTGACGCAGCAATTTTGCTGCAGCAGGGTGGGGATCTTACTGGCGACGGGAGACAGCAGCAAATCGCGTTCCAGCTGGTGTCTCCTGGGATGCTGCAGGCCTCCGCTCCCGCGTCGTCCACTGCTGCGTCTCAAGACGACTCCGACGGAACTCTGGTCATCAACACTTCTGAATCGCAACAGGTCAGTTGCTATGGGTTGCAAATCAACCGTTTTCTGGGCTGTACTTTCTCCCCATAAATGACCTTTTTCCGACACTAGGAGTATGACAGAAAATCCTCTTGTTTTCCATTTCAGCTTTCGATGAAAACTGAAGCTAGTCACAACGCCTCGGGCTCGGGCCTGCTGACGGAAGACCTGACGACACTACAGATGACCTCACAACAGGCACACATCACCATTCAGCAGCTGCAGCAAGCCCAAGGCATCACTCTCGCCAGCGACCAGGACGGACAACAGATCCTCGTGGTCACTGATCCGTCTCAGCTTGAAGTCCTGCAGGTAGAGTCTTGTGCGCAGTTTCCCCTTGTCAACCACTGAATTCTGAAGGTTGAAACCCTTTCTGCAACAACCCCTCTCTTTTGCGGAATATCTGCCGGTGAGTTTGTTCTGAACCTGAACGTATTTGGAGGTGTATGTACCTCCTTCCCCCCCCCTAACGAATCTGACACCTTCCTTCCCCCAGACACTGATCAGTTAGTCCAGAGGACTATGAAGCTTGAAACCGGAAGGGAGAATAATTTCAGTGACCCTGTGATATCCTTCATCCAGGGGACCAGGAATGCTTGTCACCCGAGGCTGCTGCTGGAGGAGTTCAACACTCAGCATTCTTCTCTTGTCTGCAGCAACTGGCTCAGCAGCAGAACGTGAGCATCACGACCAGCACTGTGACGGAGGAAGCCGCGCACGACACGAAGAGCGACGACGAATCGGGAGAGCCCTCTGGTGACGGCTCAGGGCGCCTCACGGTCGACGAAGGGGACGACGACGCCGGCGGCGGCGTCCAATATCAGGCGGCACCCAGCTGATCCTGCGACTCAATCCTAGTGTTTTCGAAAGAAAAAGGACCTTGAGTCTGACCCTGACAGACATCTGTTGTTGCAATTTGTCGACATGTTGATTTGGTTTTTTTTTCCCTCATGTCGAAACCTCGCGTTTGTTGTGCATAAAATACAACAATGTGGAACCAGTTTTCCATCACTTACACTTGTGTGTTTATTTGTTCGTTCCTCAAGTCTAACAACTGCGCCGTCAATGGCGTCCAAGGCAACAGATCATGTGACCCAACAAACCTCCGAACTCTTGCATCAAAGCGCCGCGGAAATGACCAGACATTTCAAGAACTCTCAAGATCCAAGAGCAGAACAGACCAAATTCCGGAGAAACGCTTTGCTCCGCTCGAGGGAAAATGTCACGACTTACGCCAGCAAAGTTCGCATCAAAAACCAAAGATCCCTCACAATCGACCAGCACGAACAACAGTCTGAAGACAAAACAGCACCACAAAGATACGAAGTCCAAAGTGTCAACCACCTTCGGACAGGACAAGGACAACAGTGGAATGGTTCCGAGAAATATCAACGGAAACATGTGACTTGACCACGGCGACCGTTTCTCCAAACGAACACATCAGCGGAAATTTCCCATTCCTGTGAACGATTCTCTGTTGCTTGTCAAACACAATTCTCTTCAACAAGGGTCCTCTCACTAAATCACACAAATTCCCTCGTTTTGGCACTGCATTTTTCAGCTTTCGCAGCAACACACTGACGAATATCATTGAAAAGTTGGCGAACAGTAGCAGCTTCTACCAGTCCGATCACAAACTTCACCAACACCTTCGAGATCGCGAGCCCTTGTCACAGGAGCACCATTTGAAAGTTGAACAAATTTGAGTCACGCTCAACGACCTTTCTTCATTTTCTTTCGCTCAGCCTTTCTCCGCAGCTCATCCTGCTCGCGGCGGATGTCTTCCAGATCTTCCTTCATGCCGAGCCTCGCACTCCGCGCTTCTTCCCGCATGATGGAGGAGAAGTTCGCTTCCATCCCGGACACGTCCTCCTTCTCGTGTCGGTACTTCCTCTTGTCGTACCCGAATATCTCCCTGATGGCGCTGGAGACGTCCGTGTCACCTTCCTCGTCATCGATGAAGTCATCCATTTCAGAGTCATACTCGCTGTCGCTGTCGATTGTCATTCTCGGCCGTTTCGCTGGTGGAGGTTTTGACTTGAAGCGCTGCACTGCTCTGTCGAACGGGTTGATCACAGGTTCGCTCTTTCTTTTGGCACTATTTCCCCCTGGTCCACATTGGATCACAGTCTCGTTCACCACGATGTTGGGTGGGGCTTCAGTTTTGGGCGGAGCTGGTCTGCTGCAGGAGGCTGCCGTGTTCACCTGTCCGTTCGCCACTGTGGCCTTGAAACCCACACTCTTCCTGGCGGTTGCCTTGATGCCGGTGAATTTGGTGGCGTTGGCGTTTGGTGCAGGCGATTCGCTGCGGGGGTTTTCCGTGACGACAGAGTTGCCACTGAAGTCAGGTCTCTTTCCTCCCTTCTTGAGAAAGTGTTGATACTCTTTGGTCTGCACGCGAGCCATACGGTCCTTCTCAGCTTGTGTCATGGGACGATCCGTCTTCTGTGGCTTTAGCAATTCTGCTTGCACACTTTCAATTGACTGAATGTTCTTGCTCTTCTCGTTGGCTATTTTGATCAGTTGGTGGAAGTCCATTGGGGGTTTGGCATTTTGTCTGGGCCGAGGGACCGGCTTCTTCTCAGCAGTCTTCACTTCAGCACAAACACTCGTTTTGGACTTGGCACTGTGTTTGGAATTGGAACTGTGTTTCTTGTCACTTTTTGATTTCTCACTCTGGTCCCGCTTGTGAGTTTTTTCTTTCCTCTTGCTTTCCGTCTGACCCTCCGCCTTCATCACAGCCTTCTCGTACTTATCCATTTGCCTTTGATACTTCTTCTCCTGCTTGTCCAATTTCAGTTGTTCCCTTTCTTTCTCTTTGGCCACAAATCGTGCAAGCTTATCCTTGGTAATCTGGATATTGTCTTTTGTCCGAGAAGCCATGGCTTTGGCAACTTTGGCGGTGTTCAGTTCTTCTCGCTTTTTCAGCAGCTCGTCCTTCTTTCGCTGCTCAGACTCCGCTTTTTCCTTCTCTTCTCTTTCTCGCTTCGCCAGAAAAGCTTGAACACCAGCGGAATTTACCCCTCTTGGACGGTCCTTCCCCAACTTTCGTTGAGCCGGTTTGGCATTTTTTGCCCTCAGCTTTCGCAGGATCTGCAAACAAACAAGAGGTGAGTGAGTCTGCCACACACAGTGAAATTTGATTGGGTCTGAGACTGCAATGCCCCTCCCAAGAAAATGCTTTTTGAGCGCAGTTGAATTTGTTCCCCATAATCAAATCCTTGGATCTGTCCCTGGTTGCCGCCCACCCAAAAAGACAACTCCACTCAAAACAGTTGCCCGAATCAAGATATGAGTTTCCCTTGTTTGGTGAAAGTTTACTCTGTTTCTGACATTTGTGCACTGCATCTAGACTCTGCGAGTAGGATCTGTCTCATAAATTCGACCGAACAGCTGTTCCATTGAATGAATGAAACGAAACACTGACTTTACGTCTCCTCGGTAAAACACGAAAACTGTACCTCGTCGTCTTTCTCCTTCTGTTGAGCGGCAGCTATCGCCATCAAGTCATTGAAATCCATTCTTACAACGACACAAAACAGCTTTGCAAGAAGTAAGTCAATTCGCAATTTCTACTTTTTGCTTCTGACTCTCCCGACGCACTGGTGGAGACTGATTCAGCTGCTCCCGGCGGAATCGGTTCAACTTCGATTTTCTCGTCCAATCTTTCGTTCAATCACGGTTTCAGTCAAGAAGTTATGTCGACATTCGGTGTTGTGTGAATACTAAACTGCGTCCAAAGTTTCTGTACTCTATTTTGTCGTCCAATCAGTGAAGCGACGTCAACGCGACAATCGACGCTGCGTAAATGTGTCAAATTCTCGGACAATTGCAATTTAGCAAAATATTTTCACGCGTAATTCACGCGCAATTTGCGCGTCGTTTGTCGTTATTCAAACTGCATCGTTGACACGTTTAGCACAAGGAAGATGGCTAACACAGACACTTTGATGTTGGAAAGAGGTATTTCGGCGTTTTTATGATGTCATGTGCACATCTTGTGCGCCTTTTGTTGTTCGCCGAGGGCATTCTTGTTTCGGGTGACTGTTGAATTCCTAATTTAACGGCAAATCACCCAATGACGCACAATCAGTGGTTTGAACTTTTTGGATGACCTCAAAAATATTTGCACCTCGATGGTCCAATTGGGACAGGAATTTGTGTCACTTTGGAGTCTTGACAATATTTTTGCTGTTTCAGACATCCAGCGAGCTGTCGAGCTGCTGGAACATCTGCAGAGAAGTGAGTATCCGTTCCCAATTGTTTGACAGATTTGTTTCCCACCCCCTGTTGACCGTTCCGAAGTCCGCCCCCCCCCACCCCCCCCACCCCCCTTTCACCTGGGACAGCCAGTACTCGGGAACCCGCAAGAGTAATTCTCCAGGCTTTTGAGATTTTGACTGTTTCAGTGTAAATTCTGGATTTTATTTCCAATCCACATGGCGGGGGTCCGGGTTTGTGGAGACATCTCAGAGGGTGGGACAACATGCTCCACGGGGACGGACATCTTCCACAGGGTGACAACCTCAACAAGGGGGCCACATCCTTCATAGGGGGCAAGTTCTGTTCAGGGAGGGGGAAAGTCACATCAGGGAGGAAGCCGACATCATATTCAGACGCCAAAGCGCCACAACAAATGTTGCGGCTGCAGAAATTTCTTGGCAGTGATCAACCTGAAGCACATCGCTGTCATGGGGAATCGCTTTGGAGGCGTGGCTGTGTCCGAGCCTCGACGGCTTTACTGTTGGGATCTGTCTTATTTGAGTGATGCTGTTCGATTTACACCCGAGAATCCGAGAAATTGACAATTCTCGATATCCGAGAGTGTAAAACGAATAGCAGTTTCATCCGAGAGAACATCTGAGAATCCGAGAAAGCTTGGGGCTCTCGGATTCCCGGGTCGAGAGTCCGAGAATTCTCGGATGTAGATTTTCAAATCGAACAGCATCATGTCTCTAAATTTTTCCAGGTGGTGAATTATCGAGCCCTAAATTGGCAGCGCTGCAGAAAGTGCTTCAGAGCGACTTCTGCAGTGCCGTCAGGGAAGTTTACGAGCACGTCTACGAAACGGTGGACATTTCCGGCAGCCCAGAAATCAGAGCGAATGCGACGGCAAAGGTGAGATCATACCAGATGTTGTTTTCGAAGTTGGGTGCCAACTGCTTCCAGAGATGCTATTTACACAGTCGGATGTGATGTGAGTGCACATGTCCCTCTGTTGTGCCACGTGGCCCTTTGTGCTGTTCTGATAATTGCACCAAAACATTTTTCAGGCCACGGTGGCCGCTTTTGCAGCGAGCGAGGGTCACGCGCACCCCCGAGTTGTGGAGCTGCCCAAGACCGAAGAAGGCCTCGGCTTCAACGTGATGGGCGGAAAAGAGCAGAATTCGCCAATTTATATCTCAAGAATTATTCCTGGGGGTGTGGCAGATCGTCAGGGAGGCTTGAAGAGAGGAGACCAGTTGCTTTCAGTCAACGGTGTGGTGAGTACTTTTAGTGTTGTGTATTCAAGTTCGTTCGTGTGTGTGTGTGTGTGTGTGTGTGTGTCGGGGGGTGAGGAAAAGATCGTCGCAGAAGTGACAGTTGTGAAGAAACTTAAGGAATTGTTGGATGCTTGCAGCTGGTAGCACCAATGCGGATGGTTTTCAATAAATTTCCTTTTTATTCAGAGCGTGGAAGGGGAACCTCACGAAAAGGCGGTCGACCTCCTGAAAGCAGCCCAAGGTACATGGTCACTCAATTTGATTGTGACACTTGTCCATGTTCAATCTTTGCAAGGAAAAACTTGCTTCAAGTGAGGCCCCAGTCTTTCTGTTGAACAATGTCCATAAAATGTATTGTGTTTGCTGAGCAGCTTGAAGCAAACGTTTTCCTTTTCTGACAATTTCAATAGATCTGTCAGACATTACAGAGAAAAAATGTTGGTTGTAGGTACGGTGAAGCTCGTGGTTCGTTACACCCCGAAAGTGTTGGAAGAGATGGAAGCGAGGTTTGACAAGCAAAGGACGGCTCGGCGCCGGCAGCAGATGAACTAAGACATGCGCGCACGCATGCGCGGTGTGTGTGAACCGCGCAAACCTCATTCCGCGAAATTTATCGACAATTTGGAGTGAAGTTGTGAACCAAACTTCATCATTACACGCCACATCAACGAAAATATTTGATTGAAAAGTTTCCCTGAACAATCATGCGATTTCCATTTCCTGGTGAAATTAGAAATGTCGCATTCGCGGGTGGATTTGCTCCACAGCAGATTGACTTACTGCCATGAATTATTCTCAAAACGGAGAGAACTGTCCGTCTTCCTCCTGTTTCGTCAGCAGACTCATGTTCACTTCGTCGCTTTTGTATGTAGACTTCTGATGATTACTTGGGTGCAAGGTAAGATTTCGTCATGTTTGTTTTCCTGGTTTTACCGGCCTTCAACTGAAGCTGCGGACGCCAAATTGCGAGTTGTGTTGTGAGTTGTATTGAATTCTCTCCAAGATTACAAATCTGTCACAAAAATTTGCCACGGCAAAGAGCCCATTCATTTCCCAAAAGAACAGTCACATTATTGAAAATATTCAAAATGTTCAAACTGCAAGAAACGGGTGTCTTGTCACCACGGTAATTGATTGATAACAAAAGGATTAAAATTCGTGCATAAGTTTCACCGGTTGTTTACATAAAATAATTTTTTTGGTTTGTGTTGAAAATCGCCGGCAAGACAGTTTTTACCAGTACGATCGCCACGTTGCAAAAAAGCATTTCTGCTCAAGGAACGAAGCCTTGTGACCTGCGAGGCACCACAACCACAACAACAGAGTGCACTTCTGCTCTGTTCGCGAGCTGAATCAGCTGTGTGACACTGCTGCAAGTTCTCAGAAATTATCTAGTGTGGCGTTCCTTCACTCGCCCGAGTGGAGGATTCACACAAATTCACATCAGATTCACACAAAATCAAACAATACAAGAACTTTCAAGCTCGCTTGAATTTTTAAAAAACTGCGGTGCGAAAATAGCAGTTCTACTCTGTAAAAAAAATGGCGCCTGACGACGTCCGCGGTGATTCGAACTATCTCGCAGAAACAGATGCAAATGGCGGCAATGTCAACACCAGGTGCTGCAACTACCAAATTAGTCCTTGCAACTTTTTCTCAAATTTGCACCATAATGGAGCAAAACCATATATGAGCAGATTCAGCATTTGCAATATCTA
>JAAUXT010071967.1_pt1 | contig 19493 bp, 17 predicted proteins | sample 7278171 | NCBI WGS metagenome assembly JAAUXT01 (sample SAMN14350112, study PRJNA611818) | marine sediment metagenome | isolation source: surface marine sediment (1.8m) | place: French Polynesia: Moorea | collected 2018-08 | reverse complement strand
GTGCAGAAATGTTGTCAGTTTCACATGTTGATTTGACCTTTTGATATACTCAGTTGAATAAACCTGTTCAGTTCCAGCAAGTCAAACATCGGCGTGACTCATTGCCGTGGACAACTGACCATTCGGTCAACGCTCCGTAAATAGCGCGCGTGGACAAAACTCAACCCAGCGGGGTAGACTTGTAGTTCGTTAAGCGAAGCTTCTTGACACACTTTTTCACGTCGGGGATGGCACCGGTTGCTGTGTCATTCGATCCAGGAGCAGTGCGTTCGTTACATTTGTGCAGAAAAAAACTTTCCCAAGATTCTGGATACTGTTTGCACCAGGGGTGGGTGGGCAGGGACCCCCCCTTGTGAAATCCGCAATCAAGAAAAAAGAAGGTAGAGCTTTGAACACAGGCGCGTCGCTTGCAAGGGCAGGACCTGCCCTAAAAATGAGGTGGGTCCTCGGGGGGGGGGAGGGGTAGGACCCATCTAATTTTCAAAGGTTTGCCCTGCCCCTTGGGTCGGTCCTACAGGGCAATTTTTAGAGGTGGGCCCTACCTACTCAATTTCTGCAGTGGGAGGGAGAGAGGGGCCTCGCTTTCTGTGCGCCTGTTTGGCAGCCCTTTTTCTCCAGGCCCTTCCCTCCTAGCCTCAGTTTCACCACCGCCATCTTTTTTAATTTTCCAGTGTAAACTGGGTGACTGGGTGACTCAGTTTTCGTGATCGTACGCAGGGTGGAACCTTGGACGATATCAGAAAAGACGAAGGCTGGCTGGTCGACTTCTGCCTCACGTAAAGTTTAGCAAATCGCTCCAAGATTTACGACAGGGTACGACCGTACAATGGTCCTGCGAAATCACACGAGATCTGTGGGCGAGAAAAGAGCTGTGTGATTGAACAAGAACCCTTTCTGTAAGGTGAAAACCCATTTCTGCAATAATGCGAGCACACACGATGTCTTGTGATCGCAGAGTTGTACTCGTAGATAGCAGAATCTGCGGCGGTTGATCAAACCTGATCTGAATAACCGCTGACGCCACGCAAACTGCATCACAAACACCTGTGCTCAACCCAAATGAAGTGGTGGAGACAATCGAGACAAAACAACATCGAGGATGTACGTGTGCGCACTTGTTGTACTGAGATCAGGAATTCAGTCTATGCGTGAGGTCAATCCACTTCAACTTGCTATCGAAGCCGTGAACGATCGAAATCTCACCGAGTGTATGGACGTGTTCCCTTTTTTGCTTTGGCCCGTGGTTCGAGTGCAGCCCATCAAAACTTCCCAAACGTTTCTTTCGTACACTGCCTTCCACAGGCAAACTGTTGGCAACACGCACGCACGCACGCACGCACGCACGCACACACACACACACACACACACACTTTCAAGTTCTGCTTCACAATGGTTTCAGTGTTTGTCACTGAAAAATTCTATCATGGTGGATTGTTCTTTTCCATGAAAACTCAGTTCTGCGTCTTGCGCACCACAACACAGCAGTACAAATACCTCTTCTCGTCCAGAACTGACACCAACGCCTCACAGTGATCACCCCAGAAATGCGATATCGATTTGAGTGGACGGACCTGGCGGCCATCAGGAGCGAGACAGTTGCTCATGTTGTGGGGCAGGAGGAACACACCTCTCTCCCTTCTATTGATCTTCCTCCAGAAAGAAGCATCTGATGCAGTAACGGGATTCAGATGCTCCGATCTCACTCCCAGGAAACTCGGCTCAGTTCCCAGTTTTGTAACGGAAACTCTGCGTAACATCGCACGGCTCGCTTTCTCATCTTTGTGCCGCGAGGATTCGAGGGAGGAGAACATGGAAATGGACTCCGCATCGTGGTGCGGCGCCGGAACACTTCTCTTCGGGGCCGAGGTGATGAGAGGTGTCAGGTGTTCGTGTTCAGGTCACGGCAAACAAAGCCCAGACAGGTGATCACGCGTGAGTGAAGCTCACGTGCACGTGTCTGCTTTTCTTCATTCAGATTCGTCGTCGGATACGCGTTGGTTTCCTTAGCGGAGTACATGGAATTCACAAGTGAGGCACCTACGAGTTTAGGTGCTTGACATTGCCTCCTGAAAAGGAAATGCTTCAGGGATTGTCCATGACACTCGAATCCTTTCAACGTCCAACTGTCTGCACTTGGCGCCTGGGTGTAACTGAGGAAACCTCAGCCACAAACCTCCTCCAGGGACAACAACGTGTTTCCACAGGCAGGTGCTATCGACATCAGCGAGGTCTGTTCATGACAGATTTAGACCAACAAAACTGCGATACTCCAAGCCTCATCTTTGCAGATTTACCAGGCGCTAAACATCAAAGGAAGGTTTATCAAAGTTCACACCTTACCTAGTTTGACGGTGCCACACAACACTCGCTCCTGCTCCTTCTTGCTCACTTTCTTCACTTTCCCACTCTTCACTTTCGCTGATCCCTGAACTGTTGCTTCTGTTCCTGGTTCCTTCAAACATTTCTTCTTCTTCCTCGGTGCGGATTTCTTGACGACTTTTTCCTGCCTCAAGAACCGGAGGAGTTGGGAGACGTTGAAGAAGCATCCGGTGCTGGACATGGCAGGAATGTCTCCGGAGCCGATCTGCGGACAGCACTGGTGCACCAGATCAGGTGACCTCGGCGTGTGGCCGGCGGATTCCACGCCCGGTGAGGACGACATGCTCTGTCCGCACCACCTGTCCCTCCCTCCCTCCCTCCCTCCGTCAACTAAGCGCGCGCCACACACACGCACCTCCTTCACATTCCCTCACTCACAAAACGCCGCAGGCTCATGTTCTTCGCAACACGATTCCTATTTCCGTGCAATGAAAATGCTCCGTAACTTTATCCATACTTGGCAATTATTCTCTTGTTCACAAACACCACAGCACTTAACTTCGCATGCTGTCAGTCTGTCACTTTGGTGTGTGCATTACACGTTGCACAACTACGTTTGTCCGATGTTGACAGGCAAACTCCCCACTCGTAAGTGCTGTTCTTCCCCACAGCACAAGAACTAAGACTTCACAATTGATTTTCCGCATCGACGGCCTCCACACCACGCTGTGTTCGATGTTTACGTTCTTTGTGACTTCACTTTCTGTCGGCCAGGTGCGTTTATCATCAATGGGAAAGCTTCCTTTGACACGGCTGACCTTCCGCCTTTAAAACCCATTCCAACCGCCCCAAAGCCTGGCTTTCGTTTCCTTTGAAATTCGCAAACATCGTACGCATCTTTCACAAAAAGCGTCTGTGAGAGTGAGGTTTGCCGCGGCGGTTCGCTTCACCCCGCGTATCTCGAGAAGCAAACATCCACCGGTGCGTTTCTCATCAAGTCAAAGCCTTTCAAATCCGACTCAGGCACGAGAAACGAAAACTCACAATCCCCGCGTGAATATGTCTCAACTTCCGGTCTTCACACACTTCCGTTCTGAGTTCTCAGTTGTAAATCGCTCGTATCCCCCTGGCAATACAGGCGTAAAACAGCGGTGTCTCCAATATCTGTGAAATCGCTTCCGTTTTGCGCCAACGTCATCTCCTGCTGTCGCGCTCTTCTGTTGGTGCCTCACACTTTTTTCAGTTTCGCGCATCCGTGAGAATTTCTGAACGCGAAACGCTCCGCTGATCGCACCAAAACAAAGGTCTGCTTCTCAAGCAGCCTGTGCTGCGTTCGAGTCTCTGCTCTGATGCTCAGGTGGTGTTGTACTCGTACTGCAGTCTGGGGAACATCCACACCGCTAACAGATCTCACGTGCGACGTGACGCCAGCGCTTCCTCAATACTCCGTCTCTCATTCATTCTCTCCGCGGAACAATTCAGCAGCAACAACGCCACCGCCGCCGCCGCCGCCAGTCACAAACGCGCAATGGACCGAGTAAACAAAGCACAACACCTCCATTTCATGTGCGATTGATGATATCCTCTCGTTTTTTACGACTGATTGTGCTGCGGTAGGTGGTGGGGCTGCTGCGCGGTGGTGCAACACGAAAGGGCCGCGGCCAGGTGATCCCTCCCGGATCCAACACGTCAGTCATCGTCTCACACACGTCTGGCAATCATCACCACCAGAAACAAAGTTCCCGGGAAGAACGTCCCCTTTTCATTGAAATTGTCAATGAAGTAACACTTCGTTTGAGGTGTGGAGGCCATATAAGGCCAACGCTTTAACAAAATGCTCCCATGACTCACAGCAATGAAATGGCAACAAAACTCGAAAAACAAGCGACCTTACATGGGTCGGTGTTAGCTCAGCTGCTGCATTTTGTCACCATATGGCCTCAGCCGTGTGTCCCTTCGAATCCATGCAATGGTGCGCGCGGTCTTTTTTTCGATGTGTTGTTTCAAAACGTCCCCAAACTGGGGCAAAAACTCCATGTTTGAGGTGGGACGGGAGCTCAATGGTTCGATCGATACTCGCACATTGCAACAGCGTTGGAACACAAATATCCCTGTGAATCATGCAGACCTCAGCGAAACGGAACAACGTGAGCATCATTTGAGCCAGTTGCTCTCAGGTGCGTGCGCAATTTGAGTCACTCGCGCTCGCATATTTTCACCATTCGTTTTTCGCTGTGTGGTGCTGAGCTGCCGACTGGTACTGCACATTACCACAGGGCGCAACTCCATCACTTAAAATTCTGACCAAGGCTGCTTCGAGCGACACACGCAACTCCGCACTGACAGATCAGTCACGAGGAAGAACCGAGAGCCAACGATCTGCACAAGCGTCCAGTTTTCGGTCTTGTTCCGAGTACGTTTGATCGCGTTGCAACAAGCACAACCTTTTGTCACACAAAATCTCCGATTGCTTCACTTTGTCCACTGCAAGAACCAATTCTTTCGAGGCGCTTTCAGGTGGGATTCACACTGTATCAGCGCGTACAAAGTCACCGCCTCCCGCAAATTGCAATCACCGACGGACCTTCATGGTGTTCAGACCCACAACACTTCAGTGTTCATCGACGACACAGGAAGACGGTCCTTGGGTTTCAGACGTTGGACGAACAGATTTGTCAAAATCAGTTCTTACCTTTGTTGAGGTTGAGCTGGTTCTCGCCTCCGGCCGTGAACTCGAAGAGCGCGACGAAGAGGTTGGGGTCGTCGGCCTCCTCGGGGCAGCTCAGCAGGTTCTCCCGCGACATCCACTTGGACCCGAGCACGTCCGGGAAGGGCGCGTCCGGCAGAGCGCGCCCCGCGAGCAGCGCCACTGCAAAACGAACACGGTCACAATCGCGTGTCTAATACAGCACACACATGCGTGACTCGCACTGGAGCGGATGTTGCTTTGAATCGGTGAAGTGAAGTCTCCTCGTCTTTCACTTGGTTCTTTTCTTCGTATTGTTCGGATTTGACATTCCCCGAGAAAAAGTGCAGTTCCCTGGTCAAGCAAAAAAGCTCCCAGCAATGAGTGGATCTTCTGCTCGACAGCACCAAGAACCACACAACCTGAATTCCGGGACTGTTTGCTGCACCGACTCCGCACCAAAGGGACCGAGTGCAAGAGACTTTGTATCGAAGAAAGGTAATTATTTCGGTTCAAACGCGGCATATAAACGTGCTGCAGCGATGAAGTGCAAAAATCGGGATCCACGGGCCCAGTTGCAATCTCTCCTGGACTCGTGAGTCTAATCTACCAATCTTGAGGGGTTCACCTCAATAGATGGTGGCTACGATAATTTGTGCTCGCCTGGCTTTCCACTGGCGCTGCAAAATGCGCTGGTGTCTGAGCCCTCCACTCAAACTGTCATCGACAGCAAAACCGCTGCTGATTTCCGACGCATTGCAATTTGGCCACTGAGCTGGTTCGAAAGAGTCAGAGCATTCCAGAAAACAATCGCTGCAGTGGGAGGTGCAGATGTTTCAACGCAGGAATTGTGTTGTGTCTCGCAAACTTCGTGTTGCTTTTGACATGCATATTTCTTGAACAAATGAAGATCACCTGGGATATTGCGCGTTTCCACCTGTGTGTGTGTGTGTGTGTGTGTGTGTGTGTGTGTGTGTGTGTGTCTGTCTGTCTGTTTGTCTGTGTGTGTACACGTCAATGCTTCTGGATCAATCTGGCACCCTCAAGCGAAGCGCCAGCGGGGACTGAAGGACAGAAAGTGGGTGGGGTGGTGCAAGGACTCCGTATTCCATTTGAGTCCGGCAAATCAGAAAACAAAATGTCTGTGTCACAAGACACTCTCGTTCATGCAGAGAATATCACTGTTTCTGAACCTGGTAAGTTTCTTGTGTCAAATGAAATGGCACATTGAGCCCCCCCCCCCAATCTCCCACCCGACGCGATTTTGAGCGGGGGGGGGGGCTGTCTGCAGATTTCGGAAACCACGATGGCAACAAGAAATGGTGCCGCTTAGCGACCACATTTTCAAGGAGATCGAGTGAGGACACGAGGACAGGGTTTCACAAACGTTTGCTAATTCGCCCACAAAACAATGTGAGCGGCCGCGCTTTTTTCATCTGAAGATGATTGTTGTGTTTGCTCTCACGTTTCATAATCGTTTGATCGACACGAGCGGGACATTTCGTCACAAACCAGAGCTCGGACAAACGCGGACGAAAGAAACGTCATTGTCGACTCGTCCATCCAGCCCGAATCGCGGTTGAAAGCCACAATCAAAATGATCGTTGATGCCCATAATCAGTTGCACTTGATCGCCACTGACGTATTTGGGTCGCGGCTCATAGGCGACGAGTGGAACGGAGGCGGACTGATCCAGGTGAGACCCTCCGATCCAGGTGAGATCGAGGCTGCACCGTGGCCACTGCGCCGTCGGCTGTGCAACCCTGCAGCACTGCGCTGCTCCCGACCCTGCAGTGTGAGATATGCCTGCGAACCACCGACAACGGATTCAATCCTGCAGAATCTGCAGTTGGAGCCTGGTTTTTCAGCTGGGGCGCCAGGCAGCTGTGCATCACAGGTAAACCTCCGGTGCAAAAGGTGCCTTGCTAGACCAAGTCAGCTTTCAAGTCTCATCACCCGGAACAAGCAGCCATGCTGCTTCTCCACGGAACCTGTTTCATTCTTCTCTGCATATTTCTCTGGACTCTTTCTTCGCGAAATTTCAATCAAGTTGGCTGTTTCGATTGGGCGTTGACGCCCCTGGCCGTGTGCGTACGAGTAACCTGGAAACCGATTGGGGGGGGGGGGTTCAACCAGCTGCCCCATCCCCGGGGTCTGGTTTGAATTTCAGAAACACAGGATCGTTTTCCCTCTGATCACCAACGCAACCGAACAACCAGATCCACCGACACAATTGTCGAAACAGAGATGACATGAGCCTTTGTGATCGGGAAGCGACACAAGTCAGTTGAAGTGAGTCAAGTTTGTTGCACCACCTCTCAGGTTTGCATTGACTTTTGTTTCTCAGTGCGAATCCACAGCCGAGACAAGACTGACAGGTACTTGAAGTTCTTTTTTCAACGAGGTCCGTGCCCAGTCAAAAAGGACACTAGAATGTGAGAATAACCGTAGACTGCAACATTGCTGTCACACACACACGCACACACACACACACCTGCATAATACTTGTTGCCAAAGACTGAAGCGCAGCCGCTCTGAGCCACAGGTTCTTGTCTTCCACTTGCGGTATCTTTGTCAAAACAGCTTCGATTTTTCCTGATGAAACAGCCCAGATCCAAGGACAAAGAAACGACAGAAATGACGACTTTCGGGACAAACACGTTTTGTTACGTCTGTTGCAAAGAACTACACATCTCGAACAGGTTTCCTCAGAATACATCGTATTCACAAACCTTTTTTCAACACCCCGCCCCAAACACATATTTTGCATTCACACCCCATTTTTCAAATCCCCCCCCCCCCCAAAGACAACAGGTACCACTTCAGAAGAAATTCTTGAAGAAAAATTCTGCCAAATTAATTTGGTGCAAAATGTGCCAACTCATGCTGGTTGGTGATGTCACACATGCTTGGCCTCTCCCTTCAAAACTTGAACACGTTTGCAAATTTGAAATCCTTGCGTGACAAATTTCTGATCGGCACGGACAAACAAACACCGTGTTGTTTTACCCAGTCCCTGGGCAGGAACAGACCAAACTGGACTGAAAATGTTGTCACCTGAACAAATTCTGGTGACAACGAAAGCTCACCACAGAGAAGGTTCTTGTGACGCCACACAGCTAATCGACAGCTCATCTTGGTCGTTCCCGTCAGCTGGACAGGACGACTGTTTTCATACTTCCGTGTCCCAATCCGTGAACGCGTATCCATTTCTTGATGCAGCAACGCAGGGGTGAGAAACGTACCCAATTTCTTCAACGAAGGCCATTTTCGATGAACCTTCGACCCCTGTACCCAAACGAGGTTTCAAAACGCACGTTCCACGACGCGGCGTCCGGTGCTGCTGCTGCTGCTGTTGTTGTTATTGTTGCCACGTTCACAGACAGAACACACTCGATGTCTGCGTCCCAATGTTACACCGCCTTCTGGACATCTTCATTTGGTCTGTGCGTCGTGTGAGCTGATTTGGCGACGCACCTCTGCTCAGTTTTATCAGGTGTCACCCCGCTTGGTTCTCACAGTTCAAGGTCGCCAGTCTAATCTCTATTGGACGGCGCTGCTCAGTGTCAGCTTCACACAATGGGCAACAATAAAACTGACGCTCGCGTCGAGGAGATTTTCTGTTGCCTTGCTGTTTTTTGTTCGTGAATGTATTGGTCTGCAGAATGGGGTCTGAGTTTTCTGGTTCCTGAAGGTCGGAAACGAACGAACGTCGCGTACGAGTCTCGTGAGCTATGAGCCTTCTCCAGAGACCTTTTTGCGACGACAGCAACAGTTCTTTGCGGAGAGCGATCGCACTTCGCAAGTTCAACCAATCTCAAGCCAATGCAATCCTGAATGAAGATCCAGTTGAAATCCAGAAAAGGGTTCAGCGGGAGTTCGTGGTCGTCTCCACAGGGCCAGGCCTCAAAACTGCACTTCGACATCAGGCCCTCCCGAATCTTGATCTACGTGGTTGGTGGTTGCTTCGGTCGACCAGGAAGAAATTTGTCAAAACACCAGAACTTCCCCATCTCTTGTGCTCTCACTTGCACCAAAAGGAGAAGGTCCAAACCAGTTGACCTGACCTCCTTCCCGTCTGAGGCGAGTGGGCGACAAAGGCTTGTGCCACCCTCTCACCCCCCCCCCCACACACACACACACACACACTGGGCGGAATTGAGCATTGCATGTGCAAGTTTAGTTTGAAGTTCATGTCTGCAAAGAAAAATTTGCGGTCGGACCTCGATGAAGACCGAAGCTGAGCCTCCCCCACACCCCATCGTGGAACCGCCAGACATTGGGGAAGGCTGTGGCTTCGTGGGTTGGGTGGGTCTGGAGGGTTGTGGAAGGGAGGGGGGCAGAAATGACGGAAGTTCGGTCAAAAAATGTGAGCACACACACATATCAAATGCTGTGGCTTTCAACATTGCGCCACTTTAATGGCCCTGCAAAAACGAACACAAACAATCAAATGAATCCTTTCTTTTCGATGCAGTGCGTTTCAAGAGCCTGGACCTCCGCCCCACACTTGTCTCTTCACGCTTGAGCGCATGCGCATTTGGCCCAATGTGGAAGATGCATCTCAAGGCATACTTACCATTGTGTTCTGTGAAGATGTTCACCTGATGTCCGCTTCTGACCGCGTCAACTTTCGCAGCTGTGGTGGTCGCTGAAGCGGCAGGTTTCGCTCGATGTCCGTGCTTTTCTTTTCCGGAACCGACTCGCGTCTCCTTGGCCTGCTGAGCACCCATTTTCCCACGACAAGTGGCTCCACAGGTCCTGTTCTCAACCAGTGTCCATTATACTTTCATCATGATTGAATTGTAACTCTACTGAAGACGAATTCTGAGTGTTCAAACTGATAAACAGAAGAAAGAAGAAAAGATCGTCGCCATTTATGCATCGCAGACTGTATCGCCATCTGGAGTTAGTCGTCACACCGAGCGCGCTCGGAGAGTCAGCAGCACTCGAAAACTTTCCCGCCGTGTCCGTGGATGGGGAGGGTAAGGTTTCCTGTCACTAAAAGACACTCTTGAATGTAAACAATTTTTCAATACGGTCCAGAAATAAATGGAAATTTTTCTGATCATTCTTGAAACAAATGCACGGACCCTGCCCAAATAGATCTGGATCACACACACACACACACACACACACACTCACACACACACACACACACACACACACACACACACACACACACACACACACAATATCACAGGGAAATTTTCCCATCCAAACGGTTTCTGAGCACAGTCGGACCATTTTTGATTGGCCCCTCTGACTTCCCAACGTTGCGTAAAGGGGCGGGTTTCCTTCACCCAGTGGGACGGGTTCAGCACGGAATCCTGAAAAGCGTGAGAACACACTTGGGCCGATGCTTTGGTGAGTCGGCGCGTTTGGAAAACTCGCACGTGTCAGGGCCCTTCAAAGCAACTCACCTCAGACGAGTACTTTGGGGCAGCCGGCTGGAGACTCGCGGGTAGTTTGCGCCAGGGGAGGCTTGATTGTATCCCCCCCCCCCGCCAACCGGCAGATTTTACCCAGCAGATACAAATTTTTTTCGTTTTCTGCAGGCCATTCGCGGAGCGACGCATCTCGATTGCGGCGCTGTGGCTTCTTGGGACTGAAAAGTTCGCACGGAGAGATTCCAGATCGATCTTCGCGCCGAAGCTCATGCAGTGAGTCGAATGCTTTCTGGCATGTCTTTGTGTCGAACTTTGTTGCGTCACTTCGCACACTCGAGGTACCGAAATACCTAAATTTTGTGAAAAAAAAACAACAAAAATTCTTCAAAAAATACAGGTAACGTTTGTGCTGTGCGTGTTCTGAACTCTGAAGTCATTTGAAAAGAGAAAACAAAAGAAAAACACCAATTCGGGCACGCGTTCAATCAGTCACCCCAATTTTGCTCAGTGTGAATTCCGGTACTTTGCAGAAAAGACACGTTTATTCTGGAACAAAAAGTGAACATTTCTTGCAGTTTTGACCGCTCACTTCATTGACTTTCATTTGACGCAATCGAACCAACTGACAGCTATCTACAATCCCAAATCAAGTGAATTCCGACATAATGTTCAATTTTCTGTTCAAACCGACGTACAGGAACCCCAAATGGAATGTCAACACCACAGCCATGAAATGAACACACAAGTTTGGTCCACTTCAACTACGAATGCTGAGAATTGCTTGTATACACGGAACTGTTCGTTTGTCCTCGAACGTCTTCGATTGGGACAGATTCAAGCCACTTCAACCCTCAATAGTTCAACAGAACCGAGACAACGCGATGCCGTCGGAAAACCGCGAAAAAGAATCAGACGAAAGGAAGCTTCCGCCAAGGAATTGTGAACATTGCTATGTTCATCAAGAACCAAGTTTGGCACGAAAAAAAGTACAGCAGAGACAAGCAAAATAGCAATGAAGTTAGGGATAAAGAACGAGACCCAATGCTTTCTTGAATTTTGAAGCACAAGTGCTTTAGCATGAGTGCTTTTTGTTCAAGGAAGCATAAGGTCAAGTTCTTTATACCACATATAGCTCATGACTATAATGATGAACAGAAAGTCTTTGAAGTTTTGGGTCCTGAATTGTCAAGTATTAGAGTCTGTCCACACAGTTAGTGCTTTCCGTGAAAATAAAGGACCCAAAACTTCAAAGTCTTTCTGTTCATTATCATTGTCCAGTGCTGTATGCAGCAAAACTGAACACCACAACAGAGGTTTCCGACCAGTTGAGCACAAAAGCGTCGTAAAACAAACACAACAGGACAAAGGGAACACAGCATCACTTGGCAAGTTGAGTTGAGGTTCGCCGGAATTCCGTCCTTCGTTACTTCTTGTGTTTCATCACGATGGCAACTGAAAGAGAAAAGTTCTCGATCAAGCACAGCGAACATAACTGCAGTGTGCACAAGTTGTTTCTGTCAAATTACTTTTTGCGATTTAATTTTAATCCGCAAGCAGTTTTTCAGACCATGTTCAGATTCTTTGTTCTCTCTTCAACTGAAAGACGACGTCACTATTTTGAGAGCGCTTCAACAGCTTTTGAAGAAAGAACACCAAACGCACCGATTATTATGGTCAGTATGATCGCTATCACCGCTGCTATCAACAACCGCACCTGCAGAAAGAAAGAACGAACAATTCACAACACGAGTTGCGATGACAAATGTGACTTGATCACCAACCAAGATTGCTCAGCTGTCAACGTTGACAACCTTTCGAACTCAATTCTGTCTTGGAAGAGTGACACGAAAAGTGTGTGAACTCACCCGGCACTCTTTCCACCACATTCTGTTTCTCAATGTCTTTGACCGGATCCGAAATACGTCAGCGTTTGATGCCAGATCATCTGAAAAGGAAAGAGAACTGACTTGCTTGGGGGTGTTCCTTCCGACGGGCAGTTCGTCACACAGTCAGCTTGGTCTTTTGTGCAAACACAACAAGCAGCACAAACAAGTCACCAGATTTATCCTGCAGGTCGTCCAGCCGCTCTCCCCTCTGCATCGTTTTGTCGATATTATCTCGCATAATTCCCACAACTCCATCAATTTCGCTTTCAATCCTGCAATAGAACCCGCACAACATTTTTTATTGTTTGAACAATGTCTCTTGTCTGTCTTTGTTTCTTCAGGCACTGGTGGGCTTATCAAAAGAAAATCTGGTTCTATTTCATTCACTCACTGCTGTAATCGGTTGTCCCCTGAATTGAGCAAACGACCAGGCTGGGCAGTCGGACCCCTGAAATAAAACTCAGTCTTCAATGTCGGAATCCGAGTGCAGCAGGTGGAGAATGACCGATGAAACATCACAAGAACTATGTCTCGAATGGCGGGGGGTGGGGGACATTCGGGTCTCCTTCAATTGATGGACGTTTGGCTTTCTGTCCCCCGGTGGAAAAGGGTAACGCACTGTGAAGCAATTCAATGTCCACCATTCCAGGTGAGCTACGAGGGGAAAACTAAAAGTCTTTTCCACCATGTTCAGCACATTGCTGCGATCAGGCTTTGTGCTGTCCGCCAAAGCATTGTTCTCTGTAGTCAAGAGTGGTTCGAGCGCTGAGCATGACGGTAAAGACTTTTAGTATTCCCCTCGTGTCCTGGGAGAGCGCGATGGACACTCTCACTCTTGAATGACACTGCCTCAGCCACGGGACGCGCGTGTGAAAAGCAAACAAACCTCAAGAAGAAGTCGTCCTCGTCTGAATTTCCATCCAACAAAGCTTGCTGAAAGGAAAAGAACAATCAGTCACAGTTCGTTTTGCTTCAAGAAAATGGTTTGAGATCAGTTCATTTGACACGCAAAACGCCCAACCCACCCGTTCGGGTTCCCTGGAACGTTCGTGGTCTGATCTGAATTTCGGAGGCATCTTGCCGACTGCTGCAGTGGAATGTCGCCGTCAACTCAAGGTGTGATTGAATGAATTTCTCACTCAAAAACTTCTCACAATCTTGTGATTCACATTTGTTTGTTGTGTTCTGTGTCAGCTGGTCAGTTTGTTCTCTACTGCAAACAACTTCCGGTGAACAATGAAATGCTGGTGCCCCAAAAAATGTCCTGAAAACTTTCAAATCTTTCCAGATTAACTTCGACAAATTTGTAGTAGAAATTCGGCCAACAACTGAATTAGGAACATTTTGTCGAAATTATAGCGCAAATGAAAAATATAATGCTCCAATAATTCTTTTTGTCACCACTGAACGAAAACGGGAACCAGGTTATCATGTAGCAGTCTGCTGTTTCCGGTCAGTTTGCGGACAAGCAAATGTCGAAGAAAAGCAAAACCACTCCTTTTATGGCTCGCCCAGAGCCTCCATCAGTGAAACATGTCATAGAAGACATAACTAACGCGTCAGATGACGATATCGTGTTCAGTTTGTTGCAAAGTGAAGCAGGTACGTAAAGGGAACATCTATTATCGCCCGGTGTACCTGGGTTGATACATTGACGATGGGGAGTTTTAGCAGCACGCTCCGCAGCCCCAAAACGCTCACGTAACACGTAGCTTGTAGATGCAACTCCGCTTTTCCGGGAGAGTTCACAGAAGTAAAAACAGACAAAAATTCATACTGTTTCAAGACCAAACTTAGGTTGAGAGCCCTTGAGAGACTGGGTGTACGAGGATCTATCATTAAATTCTGAGACTGGTCATGATCAGAACATTTGCACATGTTGAAGCTCTTTGACACAGTTTCCACTGTTTTATAGTCTGCTTGGGTACAAATTGGGTCGCATTGCACAAATTCGCAGAAGGTTCTGATCATGACCAGTCTCAGAATTAAATGCTTGCCAAGTTAACTGTGGACTCTTCCAGAAAAGGAGAGTTGCATCTGCAAGCTACGTGTGCGTTTTGCGGCTACGGAGCGTGCTGCTAAAACAGCCTGCTGACTGTTTGCGTCCTAGAAATTCTCAGCATGTTTGGACACCACCAAAGTTTCCAATCTCGGAGCCTCAAATTGTCTCGGATTCGCACATCTTTTCTCATTTCTTCGGACAGTCTGTGTCATGTTTGTCACATTGTTTCAGAGCCTGTTCCCGCAGACAGCGTCAGTTCCGACTCCTCTCCAGTGGACGACGTTCAATTTTCACCGAAGCTCCAGGAGTCTGGCTCTGACGGGAGTACCCAGATGTCCCCCGATGTTGAAACAGCCTACCAGAAGGCGATGCAGTTTGTGAAAGTGACTGAAAAACTGAAGCATGCACCCAAAAGTTTGAACGTGCAATTCGAGCAGCTGGAAATGCTGAGAGAACAGTTGTCATCAACGATAGATGACCTGAAAAGGCAGTCAGAGACCACATAGCAGTTTCGGCGGTTTAGTGGACTTTCAAGAAGCCCGACAATGCCTGTCCTGAATGACAGCAGAGGCGGATAATTCCGTCTCGCGATGCAGTACTTTGTGAGGAGGAAGAAAAATGATGGGATTCGGCGACACCCAGACTTGTGCTGATTCTGAAATGTCAAGTCCGAAAGAAACAATCAAGAAAAATTTGCGTGAGTTGTGACAATTCTGTTCTCGTTCTTTTGTTTCTTTTTTCACTCAATGACTGGCTTTCAAACGATTGTCTTCTGCGCTCGGTTGAATGTCAGTGGCCTTGCATCACAAACATTGAAACCAGACAAAATGAGGCAGAAGAGAGGCTACGTCCTCCCATTGACGATCCGAATCCAACAGAAGTTGTAACACTGAACATTATGTTGCCACAACTTTATTTGTGTAAATTTTGTGCAAAAACCACAAACGGATTTCTTGTTACAACGCGTGACATCATTCATAATTGTGACCACATCAGGAATGGTTCTGTGAATATGAATGATATGGGGTCGGCGCACGCAGGGTGCTTCAGAGAAGTTTCCTGGTTTATCGTGCGAGAATCAGTTCACTTCTTGGGCTTCTTGCGCTTCGTGACTTTGCGTCGATTGCGTTGTTCCAGCACTTGTTGCGCCTGTCGTTTGATGGTGTTGCGGGTCATGAGGTCTCCTTCGTCGTCTCCACTGTCTTCTTCATCTGAACGAAATAATGAAGCGCCAGATAAGCACATGAAACGCTTGTGTGTGTTGTGTTTCACCGTCCAACTGCGAGCAGTACGAGTGTGAAGGACTTCGTCTGTGTGGAACATTGGAATTTGTTTACCGTCGAACATGACATCCTTCTGTGCGGCTGGAAACTTGACTCTCGTGTTGTAAGGTGGCAACTTGTTTTCTGCCTGGAACTGTGAGAAGAGCAAAAACATTTTGCTGTTTTGTGCTGCGAGTTCACGGGAATAACCACAGGCGAAGATCACGGGCACATTGTTGTCACTCACGTCTTCGTCCTCCATTTCTTTCAGGACATCCTGCAGCTCTTTGCCGTCCAATTCCTCGAGCACTTTCTGCAGTTTGTCTTCGCATTCGGCGAGTTGATCGAGAACGTACTCGTCTTCAGATGGAGATGCTTTGCTCTTGTGCTGACCAGAAGACTGGAAGCAACAGACAATGTTGTACCGCAAAGATTTGTGTGTGAAAATGATGTACTCCAGAACAGAAGTTGATCACATGAAATCACGACTTTCAGTGCTGTGATGACACTGCTGGAGCGTGATTGCAAAGCTCACGCGAATTGACATTCTTTGGTACATCCTACGTAATTCTCAGGAAACTGTGTGGAGTGAGGCGGGAACTTGAGGCTGTGCACGTTACCTTCAGATTTTTCAGTTTTTCGGAGAGGTGCTCGATGCCGGCCCTCACTTTGAGCAGCACCTTGCTGCCTGAGTTGAGCTGTTCGTCGGCGTCGTTCCGGCGGTCCTCCTCCTCCTGCACCTGCTGCTGGAAATCCTCCAGCTTCCGCTGACCACTGCGTGCACGAGAAAATAATGACAGTTCAACCTAAAGTTTGCATTTCCTTTCAGCACAAGGTCCAGTGTGAAATGAGCGCAATCGGGCAGAGCGAAGATCTGGACTCACCTTGACAACTTTGCTTCTCCCGAATACTTCATTTCTTCGAATTCATCCAGCAGTTTTTCCTTTTCTTCTCGCAGACGAGAAATTTGTTTTTCTCCTTCCCTCTTCAGTTCCTCCAAATGCTCCTGCGTTTCGCCTTGTGTTTCGAAGCGAACAACAACCTCCTGCAAAATTCGCAGCGCACTCTTCGTGATACGTATTTCGCACAATGTGCAGAATTTTGCGTTGAGTGAGGCGCGCGCACGTGTGTGTGTGTGTGTGTGTGTGTGTGTGTGTGTGTGTGTGTGTTTGTGTACGAGAATGTTACCTTCGTGTCGGAGACTCCTGTCGCCTCCTTGATATATTTCATGGCCTCTTCGTACGTGGTGATTTTGTGTTGGTCGTCCTCACCGGACGTCAGCGCCTGCTTGTCTGCGGGACTCACATCGTCTTGGGTCATCGAACCTCCAGCCTGCAAGCGAACAGAAGGTTCTGAAAACATCCAAGTGATTTTCTTGCCCCTACGAATTCTGCACACTTCACGAAAAAAGCGTCACTTACGAGTCTCCTTTCTATACGCTCGTGCTGCATCCGCCTCTCCTCGGCTTCTTTCCTGACTTCAGCGAGCTCCATGTCGCGTTTGCGTCGCTCTTCGTACACGAATCGCTCTTGTTTTTCCAGGTCCGCTTTTGCCATGTCGCGAGCGAGATGAGCATCTTGGTTCATCTTTTGCAGGTCTTGGAGTTCTTGCTTCGCTCTGCAACACAAGCGAAATGCATGGGTGTTTTTGAAGATGCAAGTGTTGAGCGAGAATCTTTTTTGGCTGTAGGTCGCGAGAAAGGAACAAGGTGTTCACAAACATGGTATTTTGCAGTCATCGGAGAGTTGGATTTTCAACATCCGTAAATTTGTTGGTTTCTTCTGTTCCATTGACAGAAAAATTGTTCTTTGAGTTTGTAATTCAAATTCCTGTGTGCCAAAATTCCTGAATTCGAACGATGTTTGATTTGTTGCCTTGTTGCAATTTTGTTTGGTTGGGTTGTTTTCTTTATCGCTCCGATGACTGCATGTCTCGTATTTTGTCCTCACTTCAAAATGTCACTCTGCATGGCGTCCAGGGTTCCGTCAAACGTCATCTGTTCATCCATGAGCTTTTTCTTGATCTGCAGGTATGTCTTGTGAATGTGTTCAGCTTCTTTGCATTTTAGCTCGGCCTTGTCCAGTCTGTTTTCAAGGTTCCTCAGGTGCTGTCATGGGAGAAATATTTTATGCGTGCAATACTCGGTATTTCCGTGCGCACACACACACACACACACACACACACACACACACACACACACACACACACACACTGATTGAAGTGGCACACTGTACATATCCGTCAATTGAACAGCTATCCATTGCAATCAGGAACATGTTTCCAAGGGCGGTCATGCAGACACGAACCTCGGAATCAGCAGATTCGGACGCGTCTTGCGCTGCTGCCTCCTCTGCGTCCTTCTCCATCTGATTGTGCTGAGTCTTCAGCTCTTCCAGCTGTGCTGCTTTCTTGGTTGTTCTGTACTTCTCCAGATCCAGTTTTTTCTGTGCGTCGCAGACTTTCTCATCCATGCGTTGCACAGCAACCTGGTGGCACGGCACATGCAGATTAATTGATTGAAAGACCTGCTTTTCTTTCTTGTTTGCACAGGTATTTTGTTCTTGTTTGCACAGGTATTTTGTACCATGCGTGCACAAATGTAGAAATGAATGCAAGATACACACAAGAGTGAATACCCGCATTGCGTGCAAAACCAAAGGGACCGACTCACATTTCCAGGTTTGTCTCGCAAAGCATGCCTCTCTTTTTCATTTTTCTGCAGCCCTTTGTTGACAACGACTTCGTCCGCCTGAACAAACAACAAAACAAGAGATCATGTGTGACAACCTGATAAAAACTTCGGCGTCCAGACAAAACACGATAATTTTTATTTTTCACATGCATGCGCGAGAGGTTGGAATACTCACAGCCAATTTCTTCGCTTTCTGCACACGAAGATCCTTCACTTCCTTTCGAAGCTCGCCAATATTCTGACGATTTTCTTTGATCACGGACTGTGAACTCTCGTAGTATGCCTTTCTGTCACCGTCTGAATTACAGAATTTGTGGGATGCAAACGCTTCAGCTGTCAGTTGCGCACAATTTGATTTCTTGGGTGCGAAATTCATCGCACGAAGGGATTGAGCCGTGCCCAGGTCAGGGCCCAGTGTATCATGTAACCCCACACTGCCCCTGAGTGTTGGTGACGAAATTGAGCCAATTCTGACTTACCAAGCAAACTCAATTTCTTCTTCACCTCCTCCAGTTGCTGGCTGACATTTTGGGCCGGTTTAGATTTTCCACTGGAAGGCATGTTGAACGGAATACTGACAAATGGGAACTTACAAGTGCCGTATGCCGAAGGTTTGTTTACATGGTCGCCAAGGAGCAGCCTCTTCTGCCATCTGCTGGGAACAGGTGCGTGGGAACTTTTTCAGCGCGGTTTGCTGATAACAGCAACACGCCGCACACTTCACGTGTGAGGGTGCGCAGACGGTCGTAGACCACGAAATTTTTGTTGAACCACCACAGAGGATATCGGGGCATAAACCCTTTCTTCCGTGGGAGGGTTTTCAGATCGCGCGCGAAAATTTTCCAATGGACAAGAGACCTTTCCAACATGTTCCATACTCCGTCACAATCGAACAATTCCCGTGACTTTGTTTCGTGTGACCCTCGTTCACACCCAGCGCATACGCACTCACGCACACGTTTGAGATGGCGACGCTCCAGCGCACCGTGAGTAACACTGTTCATACCGCGTGCGTAGCCGCGTGCGTAGCCATGTGCGACTGGGTGCACGACATTCATGACATCATAATTTTCGACGTGTCTAGCCCCACTTCCTGTTGCGCAGGATTTTTCGTGTCACTTTCCTTCGACCTTGGAGCGCACATGTTCAACCCACTTGCTCATTCCATCGACAAGGCTGTTTTTCTGAGAGCATTACTAAAAATCATCATGCCAAAGGCCAGCGCTAAAACTCCTTACGAGGAGCCGGTGAATTTC
>JAAUXT010020355.1_pt1 | contig 19499 bp, 18 predicted proteins | sample 7278171 | NCBI WGS metagenome assembly JAAUXT01 (sample SAMN14350112, study PRJNA611818) | marine sediment metagenome | isolation source: surface marine sediment (1.8m) | place: French Polynesia: Moorea | collected 2018-08 | reverse complement strand
CGGCCCGGGCGCCCCCCGCGATATACACCGCGACACACTGTCGTTCCCTTCTCGTAGCTCGTCCGCGCCCTGTGTTTTGGTGCTAGTGTGTTGTGTGCGGGTTGGAGTTGGGCAGGGCCGTGTGTTTTGGCGCGAGTGTGTTGTGTGCGGGTTGGAGAAGGGTGGGGACCAGTGTATTGGAGCTAGTGTGTTAGCTCGGTTGTGCAGTAGTCAGGAGACCTGTGTGGTGGAGGTCTGGGGTTGGGGGGGGGGCTGTGTGTTTTGGTGTGAGTGTGTTTTGTGCGGGTTGGAGTTGGGCGGGGCCGTGTGTTTTGTCGCGAGTGTGTTATGTGTGGGTTGGAGTTGGGTGGGGCGGAGAGTTTTGGCGCGAGTGTGTTGCGTGCGGGTTGGAGTTGGGCGGGGCCGTGTGTTTTGGCGCGAGTGTGTTGCGTGCATGGTGTTCGAAACTTTCTCCGTCAGGCGAGGTGTTCCGATGTCGTGGCTTTTTTGTCGTGACCGTTGATGTGAACTTTGTTGTGTTGTTCTTTCAACAGCGACTGCAGCCAAAAAGAATGGTATAGAAACAATGTGTTTTTGGTCGTTTTGACGTTTTTTGGTGCTTTCATGATTTCTATTGAGTTGTCATTTTGAGATGTCTGGTTCACACACAACCACAACTTTTCCCTCCGAGCTGTGCTATTGAAAAGTTGTTTCGCACGTGGCTGAACTTTTCACGCTTTTGTGGTGTTTTGTTCTTTGAAACTGGAATGTGTTTTGTGTTCACAGTTCACAGTTTCTACAGGTTTCATGAGCACTGGAGTGTTGGTTGTTTTGACGCCTTCGTATTGAGTTCGCGGAGTCCTGTTTCTTGACCCGTGTGTCACGGATAGTTTCGCAGCTCTGGACATTTGAAACCTCCTCTTTCTGCTCCACTTTTGTGGATCACACTTGTACATATCTGAAAGAGACGCACAGAAACGAGTGAGCTTTGCTTTGACTCACAAAATTGCGTCACAAATTTTCGATCTTTGAGACGCGGCGTCCTGATGGCAGGTTTGACGTCACAGTTTCTCGAGCGCAAGTTGCTCTTTGTGTTCAGGGTTCCCACCGCACCTGGAAAACCTGGAAAAACAGGGCCAGACCTGGAAAACCTGGAAAAACAGGGGGTTTTGTGGCAAAAACCTGGAAAAATAGTGCAAAACCTGGAAAAAAATTTTGACCTGACTATGAAAAAGCCCAAGAGCCTTAACAGAAATAGTATTTGAAAAAAAACCAGCTCAAGCAAGAGGTCCTAGATTTATTTTTTGTTTGTAAAGACAAACGTTCAGGAATTGTTAGTTTTTATTGGAACTTCAAAAATATAATTCTAATATGAGGAACTCATTTCAAGCCTGAGTAATAAAAAATCTCAAACATTCTAATCAGAACTGGTTGACTAGAAATTTTCCAATTCATAACCAATAAAAGTAGGAGAGATTATAATTTTATTCTGTATAATTTTGAAACAAAGTTTCTCCAAAAGAAGTGACAATTCAAAAGTATATTGTTAGTATTCAAACTTTATGCTGTAAGTAAAAACATCAATTTGTAGATTCATTTGAAAAACATTCAATTTTTACCAAAAGTTTCAAAGCATGTGGTCCAGAAGGGTTTTACCACATGCTTAGTGTAATCACCATCAATCTGTATGTGCATGTCTGTGTGTGGACATGTTGAGTTTGGGGGGGTAACTCAACATGGTGAAATTCAACCAGGGTCCTTTTTTGGCCATTTTAAGCATTTTTGGTTTTTTTTTGGGTATGTTGAGTTACCCCCCCTAACTCAATATCACCAAATAAATTTTTTTTTCTTAAAATGGGCTAAAAATGATTCTGGCAAAATTTCACCATGTTGAGTCCTTTGGACCACACGCTTTTTAGGCATGGCCTTCTTGTTTTCAAGCAAAAAATAACTTTAATTTACTTTATATATTTTAAGAAAAAAGGTTCACAAAACCCACAAAAAAGAATAAAAAAAATACCTGGAGAAAACTTTGAAAACCTGGAAAAATCATGGAAAAATCATGGAATTTTGTTGGTCAGCCGCAGTGGGAACCCTGGTGTGGCTCTGCTTCTGTTGTTGACACATCGTCGATTTGAATTGGTTCCTTCTCGAATCTAACAAAACCAAATTTGGTTCGAGGGAGTGCAGTGATTTTTCGGACAAGCAAGATGTGTCAGTGGCTCTTGGCGTGCAGGCGAACGCCATTTTCCCAAGTTGCGTGTTGCAGCCTTGGGTTTTGAACTAATTCTTGGGTTTTGAGTTGAACTTTTGATTGTGCAGAGCTGCTGGCGGAGCTGGGCATCAGCGACGTCAGTGAGGCGAGTGACTGGGACGATGACGGCGGGAGCGCCGGCAGCCCCGTCCCCGTCCCCGTCCCCGGCCCCGGAGAGCCCGGGGCCCGCGGCGCAGCGCCCGCCGCCGCCGGGGCGGGGTCGGCCGGGGCGGCCGGAGCGAAGAAGACGGGGACGAAGAAACAGTCGAGCAACGAAGACTCGGATTGGGACTCGTCTCGCGTGAGTTCAGAAGTTGCCGTGTGTGTGTGTGTGTGTGTGTGTGTGTGTGTGTGTGTGTGTGTGTGTGTGTGCGTGTGTGTACCTGTGTGTGTGTGCATGCATGTGTGTGTCTTTGTTGTTGTGTGTGTGCGTGTGCATGCATGTGTGTGTTTCTGTGTGTGTACGTGTTTGTGTGTTTTGTATGCGTTCGTACGTGTGTTGTGATGCGTGCGTGTGCGTGTGTGTCGGATCGACAGGCCAACATTTCTTTGTGGATGGATCACAACGTCTCCCTCGACAGAGAATGGCAGCATTCACCACAGAGAACGCTTCTTTCGAGACTCACGTGCAGTTTTGCACACGTTGTTTGTTACCGTTATAGCTGACATTTGTGACGTCATTCTCACAGGCGGAGTCTCCCAGGGGCAAGGCCACGGCCAGGTCGGCGGGGAGACCGGGCAGCGGGGGCCGCGTCGGCGGGTGGGGCGGCGCGGACGACGCGGAGGCGACACCTCGCGGCGCGACGGGACCGGGCGGCGCTGCTCCTGCCTCCGCCAGGGTGAGCCACGCGTGCATTCGACGAGTGATGATGATGTGCCCTCCAAGATAAAGGTCCACAAAAGGTCCATTGCGTTTGCAGTCTGCAGCGAGCGACTGGGATACGACAGTGGACGAGTACGGTGGAGCCAAGCCGTCTCCAGCCAATCATAGCGCAGCTGAGGTGAGAGGCGGGAACGAGGGAGAAAATCAGTTTTGTGTTGGGAGGAATGGTCATTTTGATGCTCCTTTCTCCAGCAGGAGGCAGGAAACATGGCCGCCGCGTCGGACTCCCAGCACACCCTGGTGCAGGAGGTCAGAACTGCTTCCACCGCGTTGCTTTTGAAAACTTGATATTTTTGTTGATTTTCTACCTCGATTCACACAGCACTGCGAGTGTCGGAACCCGTTGCGCCAGGCACCATTTTTTTGTGGGGCAATGGACTTAAACACTCGCAGTGCTGTGTGAATCAGGGACGATGGCTGCGGGTTGGGTGTGTTCTGTTCGTACATGTCTGTTGCCTGCGGTGTGTTCCCGTTGGTTTGAACCGCTGGTCCACAGATAGGGCAGTGGGACAGTTCGGACGACTCGGATGCGCTCCACATCCCCACCATCCCGTCCCAGTTCGCGGACGGGTCCCGAGAACCGGAAACGGAAGTGGCGGTAAAGGCAACGCGTGGCGAGGGAGGATCACGGGAAGTCACGTGCTTTCTGTCACTGGCTTTGGCTTCACAGAAGTGACGAGGAGCTTCAGCGGTGTGGTTTTCTTCACATTCTTGGGGTGTCACGTTTGAAGGTCATCATGCGTGCAGCCATCGCGTTGACGTTTCAGGTTGTCACGTGTTTCCGGTCGTCACGTTTGCAGACGATCACGTGTGCCCTCGGTGGAATCTTCCCCATTCTTTCTTTGTCACACAGATTGACAGTGGAACAGAAGTTTGTTCCCTTTACTGTCGTTAACCGGAGCGCAACAAACATGCAAATACATCATCATTGTGGAATCTTTGAAGAAGCTCGAAAACTCAAAAATACTGCACTTTCCAGGAAACAAGCAAACTCCCGAGTCAACCGGGAAATGCTTCCAAAGAACTTGGAAAATCTGCTGTTGGTGCGAAGAAGCAGGTGAGGGTCCTGTGTGCGCTTGGCTGGCTTTGTGTTTCACAAGTTTCTTCTGTTTCTACAGAAACGACAGCGCGACAACGTGGCTTTGGAAAAGCAGAGATTTTCAACACAATGTTTCAATGAGCTGCATTGTTTCAGGTCAGGGTTGGTGTCGTTGTCTTGGAAACGTCACACAGTTGTTTCACCACCACAGAGGAGCAACTCTGACACGTGTTGTGATGAAAAAAAGAGGAGTTTTTGTACGTGTGTCGTGTTTTCAGGTTGAGAGTAACGGGGAGACGGAAGAGCTGCTCACACCCCCGCCGCAGTTCAACGGGCTGCTGTTCCCACGCCAGCCACACCCCCCGCCGTCAGGGGGACACCCCCCGCCACCCCTCCGCTCCAGCCCCACGGGGCGGGACCCAGCCCTGCCACCCGCGAGTCCTCGCCGCTCCCCTGGGGGAAACCTCGGGGGCGACTCTCCTCCCCCGCCCGTACCGACGAGCCCTCTGCCCCCGGAGCGGGACTCACCCCCACCCCCACCGCTCCCGACGAGCCCGCCCCCGCCCCTCACCGTCAGGTCCCCGTCTGCGGGAGGCACAAAGGTATCGAGCGCGCAGAGAAATCGCCTCCTGAGAAACATCGTGTTGATGTCAAAGTTGAAGGGTTTTCACATTGGGTGACGCGCCGTCGGTTGACGTCAAAAATTTTACCATTTGGGTTCAATGCTAAATTTTGACGTCAACGTCAGAAAAAAACGGCCGCGCATCACCAGTGTGAAAACTGCTCTAGTTTCCTTCAAGACTGTTGTCTGGAGATGTTCTCAGGCGTTTTTTTCAACTGTACACTGTGTTATACCCCGACCCTCGTTTTGTAAAAACTGGGAATCATTTCATGTCATTTTGTCCCCAAAGGGACAAATCCCCAGCCACTGTGAAAAAGTTCACCCCCACCTCAAATTAATTTTCTTGAAATGATTCCTGTTTGAGTAATATAGACCTAAAATCAACCCAAATACTCCCCGAACGTGTACAGTGTGCAGAAGACGAACAGCTCTGCAGTTGAGGCGGCAGTAGAGGTGACTGTGAGCCCTGTAAACCCCTGATTACAACAGTTGTTCATGTTTTAGAGCGTAGGCGTGCAGTACATACAGACTCCGTTGTCATGGCGATGTGTTTAGCTGCTGTATGACGTGGACGCTGTTCCCAGTGCGCAGTGCACAGAAACATCGTGCATGAAGATGTTGTCTTTTGATGCTCATGGTGTCACACGTCACGTGGTTTATCCCAAAATAACCGTGTGGATATTGCAGCCGCAGAGAGAATGTGTGTGTGTGTGTGTGTGTGTGTGTGTGTGAGCGTTTGTGTGAGACAGAGCGCAGATGATTGGCACAAGCTATGCGATGCAGGTCAATCAAAGTTCTGCCTTCACATTCAAATGGACGTGTTTTTCGTTTCTCCGCTCCCCACCCGGTGGCGCCACCAGGAGGAGTCCGAGTCGGAGTGGGACGACAGCGACGTGGACCTGCCGCTCGAGAAGCCCTCTGGTGGCGCTTCAGGAACCTCTGCAGCAGCGCCATGCGCCACACCTGGCTCCACCGGAAGTGGTGGACCGGATGCGAGCGCGTCTGCGCTGAAGAGGCAGGAATCGGACAAGTGGGACTCGGAGGATGAGAGTGAGGAGGAGCAGCCTCCAGAACCCACAAAAACGTCCACTCCTGTAGTGGGCGCCACGGCGCAGAGTCACGCAGGATTGAACCAGCAGGATTCTGACGGCTGGGACTCTGACGTAGAGGATGTGGTGGCTCCAGCTGCTGGTGTTCGTGATGTAGGTCCTGCAACCAGTCAAGGTACCGCGAAAGCCAAGCTGCAGCGACAGGAGTCTGGAGGCTGGGACTCGGACGAAGAACCGGAAGTGACGGCAACCAAAGTGGGTCACATGGGGCCGGCGGCTCCTGCGGGAGGGAAGAAACCGGAAGTGGAGCACGACTGGGATTCCGACAGCGAAGTGGCGCCCTCACCCGTGAAACCTGGCGCCGAGCGGTTCGGGAACCAGGCGCCGGGGACGCAGGCCGTGGGATCAGCCGGAAGCGGGACCCAGGCTGCGGCGGAGCAGGACGCGTCGGATTGGGACTCCGGTACAGAAGAGTTCCCGCCTCCACCGCCTTCCAACACAACAGCGACCCACGGGGCTTCCACGATAAAATCTGCTGATAAAGGCCCAGTCAAGAAGGATTCGTTTGACGACTGGGATTCTGAGCCTGAAGATGTCGCTGCTGCAGCGCCCAAACCTGACGCTCCTGGGTACACTCCATCTGAACCTGCAGGAAACAATTCAACAGCTGCTGCAGACAACTGGGACTCAGAAGAGGAGGAGGAAGACAAGGACAAAGTCACTGCAGCAGTGGAATCGACAAAAGGAAAGAACAAGGTCAAAAAGGTCAGTGAGTGAGTGGCAGGTGTGAAAGTCACGTGATACACTTTCCGCTGTCCTGGTCACTGCTGTCACCATGGAAACAGTTTGCAGTGTTTCCACTGTGTCCTTCACTTTGTTTTGACATTTCCTGAGTATTGTTCTTTGTGCTTGGATTTTCAGGTTTGACATTCTCATTCACATTCACAAGTTCACACAAAAGGTTTGTTTCCTGACCTGCCACTTTTGTAAATTTGACAAACTTTTCCCTCATCTCAAGGTGTGCGCACGGTGAAAGAAGAATGAGTTCTGAACGAGTGTGAGAGAAAAGACTAGACGCCTGTCTTGTTGTGCACAGTAATTTCGATCGTGGAACGTTACTCTTTTCAGAAGTTGAACGCACCTCACCAGTTTTGCTTGCAGACACAACCCATTGTACACACAACCCATTTTGTACATTGCTCCTTGTACAAGATTCAAGTTTCTCTTTTTTTGTCACTTTGCTGTGTTTATAACCCAAAAACATGAGTCTTCACTGTCTCACTGAGTTGTTTCGTTGCTGCGCTGTGACTTTTGTGCAAAAAACAGACAATTTAAAATGCTGCTGGCTGCGCTTGTGTTGCGTCTCTGGCCAAGTCTATTGGTGCTGTGCCTTTTCAGCAACAGCACGTCGCATTCAGTTTGACCCTTGTTTGACCTTTCACACCGTGTACGCTGCAGGCCGGAAGTGAGGACGAGGACTCGAAGTGGGACAGTGACGACGACCAGGGGGCGCCACCGCAGGAGAGAACCGGGGACCCGGCGGCAGAGCGAACCGGGACCCAGGCGGCGGGGAGCGACACGACAGCCAAAACTGAGGTAGGTTCGCGTAGTGTGTGCGCTTGTGGGTTGAAAGGGGAACGTGGCGGTCTGGATGGAGGCCACGTGACAGCGAAGCCACGTGACAGCGAAGCCATGTGACAGCAAAGCCACGTGACAGCGAAGCCACGTGACAGTAAAGCCACGTGGCAGTAAAGCCACGTGACAGCGAAGCCACATGACAGCAAAGCCACATGACAGTAAAGCCACGTGACAGTAAAGCTACGTGACAGCGAAGCCACGTGACAGCGAAGCCACGTGACAGCGAAGCCACGTGACAGCGAATCCACGTGTGCCGCTGAACTGTTGAGATTCTGGGTGTGGCTGTCGTGTTCAGCTCAGCGCTTGTTGTGCTTTGTCGTTTCTGCTTTGTGATCTCGTGCTCCGTGTAAAGAAGCAGGGTTCGCGTCCACCCAGCGCAGATGCGAAGGAAGCCGTGAACACCGACGAAGACAATCCACCGGAAGTCCTGCCCTCAAGCGAAGAGGGACCAGAGGGAGTCATGGTACCTGCCGAAGGAGTTGTGATCCCTCCAAAGGCATTCACAGAGGGTCCACAGGGAGCTGTGACGTTCACTTCGGATCCAGAGGCAACTGTGGCGTTTCCAGAAAGAGCTACAGCCTCTCCTGACGGACCCGTGCCGCCCTCTGTGAAGGAAGTTCCGGAGGGAGCCATGGCGTCTACTGAAGAGGAACGAGAGGGAACCCCAGGCGTCGTGGAGAAGGGTCCAGAAGGGGATGTCGTCTCGACACAGAAGAATCCAGAGTTGCCTGTTGCCTCTGCAGAAGATCCAGAGAGCACCTTGGCAAAAACTGAGAAGGATCAAAAACGAGTCGCAGCCCCTGTGGAGGATCCAGAGGGAGATGTGTCCCCGGTTGTGGAGGATCCGGTGGGGCTTGGTACGCACAGAGAAGATCCAGATGAGGATATGGGATCTTCTGAGAAGGATTCAGGGCGAATGACAAGCCCAGTCAAGGATCCAGAGCGGGTTGTTGCGCGCACTGAAGATCAAGAGGGAGATGTAGCCTCAGGTGAGAAGGATCCGCAGCGAAGCACAGCGTCTGTGGAGGACCCGGAGGCAGCCGTGACGTCATTGTTCGGGTTCCTCCTGTCCGAGCGAACGGGCAGCTCCTCCGGGGAGAGCCGCTCCTCAGCGACGGAGCAACGCAGTGGGGTCTCAGCAACCATCACACATGCTGCGGGCAAAACTGAAGGAGAGTCGGACAAGAGAAAGGCGCGTCATACCCTGACGACAGACTCATCTTCGAGTGACAACACCAGCAGCGCGTTGGATCAGGCGAAGAAAGGCGCGAAGAGACAAAAGAAAATGTCCTCGAGTGAGGGTTCACAGAAGAAGCTGCTGAAGTCAGTGAGACGCATGTTGGTGGGAACTGGATCCTCGTCGTCAGAGGGCGACTCTGACTCGTTAAAGTCTCGAACTTCCGGTTCTGAGCGTCGCACCGGAAGTGACACTGACCGGAAGGACCGACCAAAACAAAGCAACTCAATGTCTTCCATTGTGGGCGACGACACAGAGACGAACACTGAAAAATCCGACGACATGGAGAGTCGTAAAAATCGTCTTTCAAATGATGGGACCTGGGTACCCGTAGAAAATCAGAAAACATCTGAGAAAATGTCAATTTTGGGCCAATTCACGCAGAAACTGATGGAGAAAGTTCGGAGTTCTTCTGACAGTGACGGGGACTCCGGAAAAAACGACAGAGGCGCGCTTGCGCGAAACGGAACGGAATTTGGAACCAACGCAGGTTGTGTTGTCAGCACACCGCCCAAGGTCAGCACACCGCCCAAGGTCAGCACTCCACCCAAGGTCAGCACTCCACCCAAGGTCAGCACACCACCCAAGGTCAACACTCCACCCAAGGTCAGCACACCACCCAAGGTCAACACTCCACCCAAGGTCAGCACTCCACCCAAGGTCAGCACTCCACCCAAGGTCAACACACCGCCCAAGGTCAACACTCCACCCAAGGTCAGCACACCGCCCAAGGTCAGCACTCCACCCAAGGTCAGCACTCTGCCCAAGGTCAGCACTCCACCCAAGGTCAGCACTCCGCCCAAGGTCAGCACTCTGCCCAAGGTCACCACACCACCCAAGGTCAGCACACCACCCAAGGTCAGCAGATCTGCATCTTCAGACAGCAGAGTGTCGGCTGGGGCTGAGAGTGACAGCGGTGGGGCTGAAAGTCCCGGAAATGGCGGGGCCATGAGTGACAACAGCGCGAGGGGCGGGGCTGCATTGAGTCCCACTGATGAGGACAAGATGCCCGCGAGTCTGAGGAGCCTGTTCATACCGATCAGCAGCTGTGAACCCGCTGTGAACCGTGCCACTGATGTGAACAGCGCCGTGGTCCACAGTGCTGAGAACCACGACGGAGCTACAGGAACTGTCGCGGGTGAAGGAGAAGATCTCAGTGAATCGCATTGCGACGGGAAAGCAGCACAAACAACCAGACGAGGATCAGGGTTCGTTGGGGTTCAACCATTGCGGATTGGGAAGGACGTGTCAACAGCGACGTCAGTGGACCGAAGTTTCAGCGGCAGCAGGAGCAGCAGCGGCGGTGTTGCGGAGACCGGGTCCGTCTGGAGATCATCTGGGCGGAAACTGTCGGATTCTGACCGACCCAAGACCAGCTCCACGTCCAGTGTCAGGTCCACAACGTCCACGTCCACGAAGACGTCGTCAGAGTCGTCATCATCATCGTCATCCAAATACGAATCAAAGTCAAGGTCAGAATCGAGATCGGAATCGCAGCGCACCGTCGTAGCTGCAGTTGTCATGGCAACAGAACCGTCGCGACGTCACGTGACTGTGGAGCACGTCGCTACGCAGACGCAAGACGTCGCTGACGACGCTAACACGTCACGTGGACTGCGTCACAAGACTGCGATGACCCAGTCGGCAGGGAGCACAAGGAGCGCCATCAGTGAAAGACGTTTGCGACGCGACGTGACGCGGGTGGCGACATCTTCCCTGGTGTCGGAGACGCAGACGCCTGAGGATCGCTCCGGGCGCAAGGTGGCGCAACACAGGGTAAATCCTCACTAGTGGGCAGCACAGCACCCTCTTGGTGCGTGACGTCACGGGAATGTCCGCATGATGGCGACACTCCGCTGGAATGGAGCTCACCGCAGATACACTGTCACTGGGATGTTGTTTCTCTCGGAGAAAAGTGGTTTTGCATTTTGGAGCGCCTTGTTTACTGCGTTTTCTTCCTTCTTTTCAATTTTGCACTGTCATCATTCTGGTGAATTCTATTCCAATTCCACACTTGTTTGATCGTTTGCCAGACGTTTTCTTGATGGAGACCTTTGCCTCTTCCGTCCTTTTCATACTCAATCGAACCAGGCATCTTTCAATCATTCAAGAGTGATGTTTGTTGCGCTTGTTGGAGGGTATCCCTTTCTCTGCTTGTCACCACCACGTCACGTGACGCGTGCGCGTATTACGTTCGTTGCCCGGTCACTGAGTCCGATGCTTTTCGCCCAGAACTCGGGCGAGTTGAGTTTCCGCGCGGAGGACGAGGTCCACCAATCAGGGAGCTTCCTCGCGCGTCACGTGTCTCCGCGCTCCGTGCAGTCTACGCCGCGCCCGCTAGCTGGCAGCACCCCGAGGGAGCTGGCACCAGGGGGTGCTGCGAGCGCACAGGTGAACTGCGCGCGCACGTACCCTCCCTCCTCCACTGCTGAATCAGTTGACAATGACACAACAGATAACAACCAGAATTTCTTCTCCTGCTTGACTCACCCTGACAGCAATCACGTGACCACTTCAAGCTTGTCAATGAAAGTTGCTGCAATGAGCCTGACGTCTTCCGTCAAATTAACACAGGAATGGAGCAGAATCAGCCCGTTGCTGCTTGACAGTGTGATCATGAGGAGCATGAGATTTGGGTAAAAGACCCCCCCTCCCCCTCATCTCCTCCCCAAAGGGTCCGCCCCTTCTTTCCTCAGATTCATCAACCTTGATCTGATGCCTGATCTTTGCTTTTGTGCTACTTTTTTCCCCTCTGCGCATGCTCCTGTTCATTTTCTTGTATCTTGCTGCTCATGGTTGTGGCCTGGCATGACAAAGAACATTCAGATGATCAGCATACGAAACGGATAGTCTGGGGGAAATTTTCTTTTCTGATGCCTTACTGTTCTTGCAACATTCTTTAATTTTTTGATTTCACCATATTGATTCCGACAAGATGATCACAAAGGATCAAGTGAAACCGTGACGCGTTTCCATCAAATGCAACTCGCTCAGTACGTCGCTGACCAACATGTCCTGCCGTTACGGTTTCCTCACCCTGCTCCAGGGATTCCTCACCCTGCTCCACGTGTTCCTCACCCTGCTCCTTTTGTTCTGTATTCAGATCAAGATGTACGGCGCGGACGAGGACGACGACTGGGACTCTGACGTAAGCGCTAAAAATAGTATCCTGACTTTGTGTGGGATTGGGCCATTTTGTACTGTTGACGAGAAGAGTGTTGAGGCACGAGAGGGTCCAGGATTTGGTCAGTGGGGGGGGCACACACCCACCCCCATTGGGGCGAGGAGAGATCTAATTGTTTTCCGAACCGACACTTCGTGTTGTGAAGGACTTGGCAGTGGACAGATTTTTCGCGTTTTGTTCTTCAGACATCGCTACCTCTGGAAGAGAAGACGCAACCGGCATCGCAACCGGCGTCACAACCGGCGAACGGCGTCGGGAAACCGGCGGCGCCGCCGGCGATAGAGACCGACAGTGACGAGAGCGAGAGCGAGTGGGAGAAGGAGAGCAAGGTGCGAGTCAGAGCTGTGAAAGTTTCATCCAATCGGCAGCCACGCGTAGAGATGGTCTTTCCCTCGCGCGCACTTGGGAACTCCACGTGGTGTTGATTTCATTGGGATTTTCTGCACGTTGCGTCAGTGTCAAAGTAAACAGTGCTGGTCTGTCGGCAGACACAATCAATCTGAGTGTGTTTGTGTGAATGTGTGTCCGTGTGTGTTGCTGCACCTTCTGGTCCTTTCATACCACCAGCTGGTGTTGTGCGTGTGTTTTGTGTGTGTATGTGTGTGTGCGTGTGTTTTGTGTGTGTATGTGTGTGTGTATGTGTGTGTGTGTGTGTGTCCCACTGGTCCTTTCGTGCCGTCGGGTATTGTGCCTGCGCGTGTGTGTGAGTGCGTGCGTGTGTCTGTGTGAGTGTGTGCGTGTGTGTGTGAGTCTCCCAGTGCATCCATTTCACGAAACTGCAGCACTGTGTGAGACGCCCTGTCACGTTCTGTCCGCAGGCGAAGAAGGCGGCGGCAGCGGAGAAGCAGCGGCGGCGGGAGGCGGAGTTCGAGCGGCAGCAGGAGCAACTGCGCCGGGAGGCGGCCGACCAGCTCAGGGTCAGTCCCCCCGCGCCCGGCCCCTGCACCTACCCGGCCCCAGCCGGCGCTTTCTTACCTTCGCTTGCTTCGTCTCTGTTTCTCAATTAGCTCAAGACTGAGAGTTTCAGTGTGACACAACAAAAACTTGTCCGCTCCTGATTGTCGGCACACGCTCAGCTTGAATCCCACAGGTCGGATTGCTTCTGACCAGCTGGTGTGTGTGTGTGTGTTTGTGTGTGTGTGTGTGTATGTGTGTGTGCGTGTGTGTGTGTGTGTGACCTGCTGGAGGCACCTTGCTCAACAATGTCCTTTCAGGAGCAGACAGACACTTTTCCTTCACCAGACCAGAGCTATTCTGTGTTTCACACAACAACAAAGCGTGATCACTGGGAGGCTAGTTTGCACTGTGGTAGACATGTTGGTTTGTTTGCACGCAGATCTCACTGGCGGGAATGTCGTGCCAAAGGCTGGATTAAATTTTTGAGCGTGTGGTCCGGAAGGGACACACTGAGTGTAATCACCATCAGTCTGTATGTGTATGTCTGTATGTGGACATGTTGAGTTAGGGGGGGGGGACTCAACATGGTGAAAATCAACCAGGGTCATTTTAGGCCATTTTAAGCATTTTTGGTTTTTTGGGTATGTTGAGTTACCCCCCCCCCCCTCACTCAACATGGGTCATCACCAAAAAAATTTTTTTTCTTAATTAAAATGGGCACACGCATTCATCAAGTGCAAACATTTCTATGGACCACACGCTTTTTAGGCGTAGCCTTCTTGTTGCGGGATGCTTTGGAACTACCCGAGTTCAACTGTCCGAAAACATTGTCCGAAAACTTTGAAACAGATCCAGAAGGAGAATTGCAAAGGACTTGTTTGCACCAACGTAACAGCAAATGTGCACGAGGGAAGTTTCGCAAGTTCTGGCTCGGTGCGTAACGATTTTGAGAACAAATCCATACGTCTTATCTGGGTCCAAAACTTGCGAAGCAGCCGTCACAACGTAGTGTACTAACGGTGCAGGTGTAGACATAGTGGCTTCGCTGTTGCTTTCAGAGGGAACAAGAAGAAAAGGAAAGGCTGAGGCACATTGCAGAAGAGGAGGAGAAAATAGAAAAACTGAAGAAACAAAAAGAAGAAGAGGAACGACAAGAGCGGCTGAGGAGAGAGAAAGAGGAGGCAGAGAGGTTGGAGCGACTGAAGGAACAAGCCGCAGAGGAGGAGAAGTTGAAGCAACTGGAAGAAGCGAGGAGAGAACGAGAGAAAGTGGAAAGGGAAGAAATAGAAAGACGGGCAAGAGAAGAGCGAGAAAGAGAGCAGAAAGAAAAGGAAGAACGAGCGAGAAAGGAAGAAGAGGAACGGGAGAAGGATGAGAGAAGGATGAATGAAGAAAGAGCGAAGGTGCTGAAGGTGAGAGTGAAGCAGAGGACGAAGATCCAGGTTCTGTGCGTTGTTGGCTTCTGAAGGAGTTGCAACAACGTGTTGCGGTTTGCAGTCATGACGCGGTTTGAAATGACGACCTAACCACCAACGTTTTTCTGCCCGTTAAATTTGCAAAAAAATTGGAATCGGCTGCTGCCTGGGGTGGCCCCTGGACCAAACACGGATCTTGCTGCTTTGGGGTATATTGAGGGAATCTCTGTTTTTCTTTGACAGAAAGAAGCTGAAGAAAAGCGAGGCAACTGGGGAGGATCCTCTCTGCTGAAGAGGTGAGCTACAAACTCTGATACGTTTCAAGTTTTATTGTCGAGAGTTTTAGCAAACAGCCCACAACCTGGAAACGCAACGCAAGTGTAACTTTTGACAATCACAACAGGCCACAAGTTACGTTTTGCTTCAGTGTTGCGTTTCTAGGGTTGCGGGCTGTTTACTACGAGTAAACCCAGTGGAGTTGAGTTCTTGTTCTGAGCAGCCACAGCGTGTTCACCGCAAAAAGGGACGGTTTGCCTTGAAACAATCGGTGCTTGTGCGCCCCTCCGGCAATTCCTGCATTTTGCACAAAACAATGTGCAAACGCGTTGCGGTGTTTCACTGTAGCGCGAAAGAAACAAATGATTTTACGGTCAATGCTCAAACCAGGTGTTGAAGTTGTCCTGAAAAATCATTATTTCTGATATTGCTGCAAAGATTGAAAAAATCAAGTGGCCTTTTGTGGCAGCCAGGAAAGCTGTGCGTGTTGCTCAGGGCAGTGCGGTTTACCGTACTGTCTCGTGTAAAAGACGCACTTTTCTGCCCGAAATTTGAACTTCAAAAGAAGGGGTGCATCTTGCACATGAGTATGAATTTACTGTATTTTCAATGAACCTTGGTACCAGAAAATAGGACCAAATCTTGGGGTGTGTCTTGTACCTGAGAGCGTCTTTTACACGAGACGGTACGGTACACGGACGTGTTTGTGGCTGTGACTTTTAACAGAAGAGAAAGATTGAAGATTGAAGTGTACCATGTCGGACACAGAGTGAGTTTTGAGGGGTGCACAAAAGGTGTTTGTTGGGTTGGAAAGGTTGCTGCACACCACAGCGTGTGCAAGGCTGGCGTCTTCCCGTCGTTCTGAGGCTCTGCTGTCGGAAAAGAAAAGTTGTGCCTGGTGGTTCCAACTTTTGTAAGAGGCAGCAAATTCTTTTCCCGGAGGGTGTGGAGGACCGTGCCACGGCTCCCTGGATTCGCAAGAGTCGTCACTTCCAATTGCAAAGCTGACTCTTCAGATGAATATTTTGCGTTGCAAGCAGACGGAATCGGTGGTTGCGCGCAAAAGGCCTGGGGCCACTGGGACCTGGATCCGAGGCTGAGTGGTGTGCGCATGCGCACGCGTGCCGTGCACAATCTGCTTTGGTCTGTTTGCGTCAGTTTCATGTTGGATTGGAAACGTGCGGAATGGAGAGAGTGAAGCAGTTGCTTCGGTGAAGGAAATCGCGTCACTCCGTCGTCACCTGGTCCGTTTTGGTCAGTCGCTGCAGCAGAGATTCTCGCTTCATTGCAAATCTGTGGATACACTTGTCAGTGGGTGGAGGCCTTTGTTCGTCACATGACTTGCACACTTGCAGGTGGCTTTGGAAATTGTTGAATTGGCCCATCCCAAGTTGTAAAAGCGCCATGCACGTTTACGAGTGGGATGGGCGCGGTTGATCAAGACTTTTTATACAGAGGTGCGGGGTTGTGTAGGTTAGGAATCAATCCTTTCGAGTAGAGTCAGTTCTGCAAGGAAAGATTCCCCTTCTCGACCCAGGGACGACGTGCGGGGTCTGGGCGATTTCTCCGACGACTCTGCGGAGGGGCACGAGGCGAGCCCGCGGGCCGGACCCGTCCCACCGGCGGCGGGGACAGCGGGAGCGGCCGGGAGGCCCCCGCCCCAACCGGCACATCCCAAACCAACCCGCGACCAGCCCAGTGTCAGGTGAGTTGCGCCTTCATATCTTCCCGCCAAGATTTTCCCGCCACAAGTTTTGTCGCAACGGTCGTTGTTGCTGTAACGTCATAATGACTAAACGTCAAAATTCAAAGCGAGGCTGTTGCTCGTCGTTACCGACGCTTTGTCGTCAGGAGACCAGCCATTCGGCAACAGGATTCACACGATGAAGAAGCTAGCTTTGTGTTTTGGTGGAAAAAAGGAGTTGAACGACAAATCTAAGCCTAATTATCCTGTGTAAAGACGAAGGAATATTTGTGGATCTTTTTGTGGAGCAAATATTTCTTTTCTGTTGCTTCTTCGTTTGGAAATGTTTTGTTTGCGAAAAGATGTCAGATCTACACTTTTGTTTTCTTGATTTTCGTTTCTTGTTCTTTTCCTTTCATTCACTTGCATTTGTTTTGTTTGTTTATTTTCGTTTCTTGTTCTTTTCTTTTCATTCAGTGAAATTTGTTTCTTTTCCTTTCTTTTCTTCCCTTTTCTTTTCTGCTCTTTTCTTTTCTTCCCTTTTCTTTCCTTTCCTTTTCTTTTCTTCCCTTTTCATTTCTTTTCTTTCCTTTCCTTTCCTTTCGTAAACATGAATTTCAATTTGTTTTCTTTCATTTTCTTTCTCCGTTCGTACTTTGCCTCCTTTCCTATTTTCCACTTCTTTTCTTTATTTTCTTGGTGTTTCTTTTTCTTTCGTAATTTGCTTCTTTTCCTTTTCAATTTTTTTATTCTTGTTCACTTTTGCTTTGCCATTTGCTTTGCGTTGTTGTTTCCTTTGCTTTGCTGTGTTTTTTTGCTTTGCCTTTTGCTCTCCTGTTTTTCTGTGTTTTGCTGTTTGCTCTCCATTTCTTTCCTCATCAGTTTGGTCTGCTTTGCTATTTGCTTTTGTCTTTCATTTGCCTTGCTCTTTGTTTTTCTTTGCTTTGCTTTGTTGCTGGTTTTACTGTGCTCTGTGCTTGGCTCTGATCTTTGCTCTGCTTTCTGCATTATTTTCCTCTTTGCTTTGCTTGGCTTGTTTGCTTTCCTCTTTGCAGGTTGCTGTTGCTCTTTGCTTTTCTCTGCTGTTTCCTTTGCTTTTGCCTGAAGTTCCTCTGTTTGCTGTTTCCTTTGCTTTCCTGTGCTGTTTTGTTTTGCTCTTTGCTATTTTCTTTGCTTTGCTGTTTTTTCCGCCTGTTTGGTGTTTGTTTGTTTCCTCTGCCCAGCTCTGCTCTTTTGCTCTCCTCTTTGCTTTACTGTGCGGTGGTCTTTCCCCCATTACTCTGCTGTTCTTGTCTTGACTTGTAAAGATCGTGGGATGTTTCTGAAGCACGTGCAATTTTTCAAAAGTCAGCAATCTCAAGGAATTTCTGTGTTTTCAGCATGGACCCGGTCGATCCTGTGCCTGTGAACGGGGATCCAGTGCGTGTGAACGGTCACCATGACAACAACGACGACGACGACTGCTTGTCCTACTCGAGCACGGAGCACGACGTGTCGCTGCACGACGCCTCGAGTCACAACGTGTCGACAGCGCCCGCCAACGTGTCTGCGCCGCTCAACGTGTCCGTCAACGGTGCGTCCTGTGCATCACGCGATGTCGGAAAATTACGCCACGACCCAAAGTTTCAGTTCTACACACACACACGCACGCACACGCACACACACACACACACACACACACACACACACACACACACACAAGTTCAGCAACTGTGACCCTGTTTCAGTGAACGCAACTGTGCCATTTGCCCTTGGTGGTTGTCTGGTCTCACAACCTGAAGAGCTATGCGCGCATTTTTATTTTACTCAGTCGTAAGCGTCATACCTCCATTGGCATTTGCACCAAGGGGTTTTCACACAGGCAAGGCGACGTCAGATTTTTTGACGCTGACGTCAAAATTTGACGTACAGGCACCAAATATTTCTCAATACCCAATGGAGAGCGTAATAAAAGGTCCAGTCCGTTCCGGGCGTCACGTCAAAATGTTGACGCGGCGTCATCTGTGTGAAAACCACGTGTACTTGACGCATGCGCGTGCTGTGTGTGCGCAGACTCGCTGGTGTCTCCGCGGCTACAGGAGCAGATCCGGGACCTGCGGCGCCAACTCGACCGGGAGAGGAGCCACCGCATCTCCCTCGAGAACCGCCGCAAGAACATCGAGAGCGAGAAGTCCGAGCTGCTCCAGTGCGTCACAGGCTGGTCTTTTTGGGGAGGGAGGGGAGAAGGGGTGGGGACTTGGGGGTGGGGCCGAGAAAGCTCAAGTTCAATGAAAAAGCTGCTCGCAAAGAAAATATCTTGTGATCCAATTATTGTGTCCAGTGCGTCATGAGGCTTGCTTGTTGGGGGGGGGGGGGAGGGAGGGGTTGGGAACTGGGGAAAGTGGGATCAAGAGGGCAACGATCCAGTGGAAGAGGCCTTTCGTGAAGAAAAGCCATTGCAAGCCAAAGCTGAATTGAAGTCCACGTCAAAAGTGGGGAATGGGAGCCTTCTACCAGTGACACAACACACCACATCTGCCGTGCTTTTGAGTCACGTAGCGTTTTGATGAACTCAGACTTGAGAAAACTGTGTCTCTGCGAGTGATATTCTTCGGGTCGTTGAAACTTTGAAGACTGACAACGAGAAACGTCAAAAACAGGAATTTTTGCTGAGTCAGCAAAATTGCTGTGTGCGTTGCAGGAAACTTGAGGATGTGACCCGCGCCAAGTCGCAGCTGGAGCAGACGAAGATCGAACTCGACTCGAAGCTGCGGGGGCTGCAGTACAACCTGAGCGAGGAGGCAGAGAAGCGCAAAAACGCTGAGATGCTCTACAACAAGACCAAGGAGCAGCTCGCCCGCAAGGACGAGCAGTACTCACAGTCAGTACTCACTCCGCACCAGGGCGGGGGAGGGATGACAAAATCAGCACTCACTCCGGGTCCAGGGGAGGGGGGCGGAGGTCTTGTGGGAGCTGGCGCTGGGTTCACGCTGGGTGCACAAGGAATATCAAACTTGTTTCCTGGTGGTTTTGAGGTCGTGCTCGACTGCTATTTTGGTTTGAGTGCACATCTGTTTGATTTTGAGCGCAAATGTTAAAGATTGGAGTCAGACGTAATGCTTCCCTCCTCACCGTCTTCACCTCGGTCGCTGATTGGTTGTTGTGTTGGCGCATGCGCGTCGCAGGGAGGTGGAGGCGAAGCAGCAGGTGGAGCTGGCGATGCGGAACCTGCAGATCGAGCTGCGCACCTCCAGCGTCAGCGCCAAACAGGTGAGAGGCGGGCGGTGAGAGATGGGTGGTGAGAGATGGGTGGTGAGAGATGGGTGGTGAGAGATGGGAGGTGAGAGATGGGTGGTGAGAGAT
>JAAUXT010025787.1_pt1 | contig 19500 bp, 16 predicted proteins | sample 7278171 | NCBI WGS metagenome assembly JAAUXT01 (sample SAMN14350112, study PRJNA611818) | marine sediment metagenome | isolation source: surface marine sediment (1.8m) | place: French Polynesia: Moorea | collected 2018-08 | reverse complement strand
TGGGCGCCGGTGGAATGTTTGGCGATGGTCTTGGACATGGCGAGCGATATAAACGAGCCCCCCATTCCGAATACCGCTGCAAACATGAACAGACTGGTGATATTGATGCCCCCGGCCGAAAGAAAGCGGTTGACACCCAGGATATTGACCACGATACCGAGAACTACAAGGATAGCCAGATTTGTCAATAGGAACAGCACGACGCGTTTCATGAATAATTACTCCAATTGCCGAAATCCCGGGGTTGGTTGCTGCCTTTACGGAGGTTTTTGCCTCCGTATTCAAGGGTCAGGGGCGCGTTTGGGTGTTATAAACATGGCGTCCCCATAACTGAAAAAACGATAGCGCTCCGCCACGGCATGGCGATAGGCCGCCATGACAGGCTCGTATCCCGCGAACGCGGTCACCAACATGAGTAAGGTAGACTCCGGGAGATGAAAGTTGGTTATCAAGGCATCCACGCAGCGAAAGTGGTAACCCGGAAAGATGAACATACGGGTCTCCCCGTGAAAGGGCTGCACTTGCCCCTCCCGGCAAGCCGTCTCGAGACTGCGTACGACCGTCGTACCCACCGCCACGACACGATCACCCCGGGCCCGCGTGGCGTTGATTTGCCCGCATACCCGGGCACCCACATTGATGAGCTCGGCGTGCATACGATGGGTCTCGATACGCTCGCTACGCATGGGCTGGAAAGTGCCCGCGCCCACGTGGAGCGTTACGAAAGCCTGCCCGACCCCCATCTCACCGAGCGCGTCCAACAGAGGCCGGTGGAAATGCAGTCCTGCGGTCGGAGCCGCCACGGCGCCGGGACAGCGAGCATAAACGGTCTGGTAGCGTTCTCTGTCCTGCGGTTCGTCCGGGCGCTCGATGTAGGGTGGAAGCGGAATGTGGCCATGGGAGTCGAGTACCTCGAGCACAGTCATGGAGGTATCAAATCTGAGTTCATATAGATCGTCCCTGCGGCTGAGCACCGTCACCGGCACCTCGCCATCAATCAGCAACCGCCCATCCGGCTTCAGCGCCTTACTGGCCCGTACCTGTGCCAAGATTCGGTTTCGCCCCAACAGACGCTCGACCAGCACTTCCACCTTGCCACCGGTCGATTTTATCCCGAGCAGACGTGCGGGTATAACCCGGGTGTCGTTGAAAACCAGCAAATCCCCGGGATGCAGTAGCTTCGGGAGATCAGCGAACATACGATCCTGCAGCTCACCACCCTCGCCGTTCAGGCAAAGCAGCCGGCTTGCACCGCGTTGTGGGGGCGGATTCTGGGCAATGAGTTCCGGGGGCAAATGGAAGTGAAAATCACTGCGCAGCATAGACGGTGGGTACCAGGCCATGAATGATGATGCCGTAGGGCATAATGCAAGCAATCCTTTACGGAAAGATGACAAAAACCACTGACCTGAGCTTGTCAGTGACGCAGAAATCCTTATACTACGGAATTCTGTGCCGGGGTGGCGGAATGGTAGACGCAGTGGACTCAAAATCCACCGGGGGAGACCCCGTGAGAGTTCGAGTCTCTCCCCCGGCACCAAACTCTCCCGATGAATAATAACGACAGCTGCAAATGCTATTGCTCCAGGGTAGGTAGGCCCGGCTGTATTGGCTCCATGCCACTTTGGTTTAAGCTCCGAGTCTACCCGGCAAAAGAGCGTGCCAAGACAACCCTTCGTTAATCGCCATCGTCATCGTCACGGCTACGGCCACCGCCACCACTATCATCATCATCATCACTGCGGTTATAACTTCCATTGCTTGCAATCGCATTTGGCCCCGGATGCATCAGCAATGCGATCGTTGGTGGTGTATAAAAGGCGAACTTACCTGATTTTTTGAGAAATTCGCGTCGACTCCGCTGAGAAGAATCTGCCTGCCGAGTAACCTCCAGGTCTTCGTTGGGATTTAAATTCTCGTTCATAACTTCCCCTTATCAATCGGTTTCTCAGAGAAAAAACGGGAAAAATCCTTCTAGATAGCAATTTGGAGACTGGTATTCTAAGATTTGAACCTCAATTTTTACTTTAATAATCAATAGATTAGAAAAATCTATTTAAAATATGAAAGAAGGTGTGTAGGCAAAACTTATGCCCATGGAAAATATAGAACAAGACATCGACGGAATATACCCCTTACCCACAATTTCTTACCTATAGACTATTATTTGGTCTCAACTGCGAAATCCGGTCCGCTGGTGAATCATCGCGTTAAAACCTCGCGATGCCGCCTCCAGAAAAGGCCGGGTGTACGGAAAATTACCCGCATGGTCGAAATTGTGTCGCATCGCTGCATTGCATTCAAAGACCAGCAGGCTACCGTCGGGGCGCAATGAGAAATCAATGCCGAAAAAATCCAGTTGCAGAGCGTTGCCTATCTCTTCCAGACGGCGCAAATTGGCCTCCCCGAGGTAGCCGGGCATGTCATTGAGATACGCCAGTTCGCGTCTTTGCAGATCCAATGAATTTTGCATCACGCTATAGCGATCCCCGGAATGGACGCTCCAACCGTCATGGTGCAGATTTGCGATCGGATAGTAAACGCCATCAATGCACAAAGTACGAGTCTTGTTAAACAGTCCATTGATGCCGCGAGCCTCGATATACTCAATCATGTAATAGTCGATATCAGGCTGAGCCCCGAGAAAGTAGTCCGAGAATTGAGATCTGTTCCGCACCAACCATACCTTCGATCCCGTATGCGTATTAGTCGGGCGTACGATAAAGGGGAAATTCAATCCGCCCGCCATGGCCTGGTCGAGCATTTCAGCGGTATTGTGCAGGGCGAAGCGCGCTCGCAGTGTAATGGGAAAACGTACCCCGTCGATCCGTGAGAGCCGGCGATAGTTTTCCTCTCGGGTTGTACGCAACACCGCAGCCGGGTGATTGATTACCGAGTAATCGGGAACGCTATCTACAAACCTGCGAGCGACCTTGAGCTCGGGCGCCATGCGATCAGCGCAGGCGATCGTATTCAAAATCAGGTGAAAATCCGGTGTACTGGCTCGTTCGAGGATAGTTTCGTTGTATATATTATGGAGGATCAGGTTGAAATCGGATCTAAGCACCAGATCCTCGATGGAGAAATGTCCTCCGGTGAGGCAAGTACTGTAGCCCCTTTTACTCTTGTTCAGGGTATAGATCGAATTTTGCAATCCCCGCAGACGCATGATGGTTGGTTTGGTGTAATCCATCACCGCTGGCAAGGCGAAAGGTTTCAGTTTTGCCGTCTTTTGCAACAGTTCCCGGGCCTCGTCACACCGGCCTATTTTTCGCAAGATGCAGGACAAATCAACGATATCGTCAGCATTGCAGGGATTCGCCGCCAGGCTTGTGCGGAAGGCAGCTATTGCCAACTCGAATTGACCCTCCCTCATAAGGTGGCGGGCTTCGGTCGATGCACGCTCACTCCTCAGCCATCTTCGGGCTACGCGCCACCCATATTCGAAAGTCCCCGCTGCAAACCGACGTGAAGCTTCGCCCGCCCGGCGCACGGCTTCCGGTAGCGCTTTGGAGGCGGGCTCGTGCGCCGGAGGCTCCTCGACCAGGAAGCGCTCGACAGGGCCGGCCAGCAACTGCTCGAAATCAACCCTGGCCCGACCGCGATAGAGGAGTCGTCGGCTGTGCTCGGCAAACCCGGTTCGCCCATGCAATACCTTGTGGTTATTCAGCAAGCACAAGTCACCGGGCGCCATGTGGAATGCGGTTTGCGTCCCGGCATCCGCCAACAGGGCCGCCAATGAATCGACCGCGCTCCGGTGCCGTGCTGCCAACTGCTGCTCGGCGCCCTTGCCCAGCTGGGCGCTGTAGAAACTGATTGTGTAGCCGGTTTCCGTACGTGACAGTATTGGCTTAAAACCCCGACCCATGGAATATACGGGCTCCGAGAGCAGGGCTACGGTTTCCCCATCGAGTTTCTCCAAAATATCGTCGACGGGCATCAGCAGCGTTGTGCCGCCTTCCTCGGCTGTTTCGACACACTGGAATCCCAACAGATTGTGAGGATTGTCGCAATACGACGAGTCCGTGTGCAGGGAAAGCGGTAGGTTGGATCGGCTGTAGCGGGTTACGCCCCCGTTTTCGGCGTTGAGGTCGGGGACGATTCGAACTTGGGTAAAGGAGACCCGATCATCATGAATGCAGGTTCTATCACAGGCCCGAGAGTCGTCCAGCATACGTTGCATGATTGTCGTGATCTGGGAGCATCTTGGTTGATCACGGTCCGCAATCACGCCGCGCAACAAAATGAAATAAGGATAACTCAAGAGCTGGCGCGCAATCTCGCCGCTGTTGACGCCCTCATAGTGGGTGCCCGATACCAGGCCGTTGCAGGGATCCGTTACGTCAAAACAAGGGATGTTGGAAACCATATGGGATCCCCACTCTTCATACGCCGAAAACTAAATGCAAAAAACACATGAATTTCAACAATGTCGGCCATCTGGCCCCAGATCAAGGTGCTCGGATAGCAAATCAATGCCGAATGAACGGTGATTGTAATAAATTCATGAATCCATAACTCGGGAATACACGTAACTATAGACGTTCAGAAAAATAGTTTCCAAAGTCAGTTTTCTAAATCTTTGCTTTTATTTTTTAGTCATGACAATGGGAAATTTAATTTCCGAAAGACCATATCACTGGCGAACATAGTCCGCTGCTGTAATACGTCCGTAGCCAACGTCGAGACCATCGACGACGAAGTCCACGATTCTGTTGCAGGAATTGGCATGGTTTCAAAGATCCGAGATCCAGGGCCAAATCAGGCTCTGACTTATTGCTGGGTAGCCTGCCGAGCATCGCAATCCGAAAGCTCGGATAGTATTATCCCAGTTCAATATTCTCCAATTTGGCCATGGAGGGCCAAAGTGCCAGTGAGCTCGTCTCAATCGACGAAACCTCGCCGGACGGATGGCGCCGTGCTCTACATCGTTGGCGATGAGGGTATCGTGTTTGCTCCGACCTCCCGGTGTTTGTTTCGGCTCAACACCTCGGCAACCTTCATATGGCGTTGTTACCAAGAAGGTATGGAGCCGCCTTCGATCGCCAACGCCCTGGTAGAGCGTTTCGGGATAGCCAAGGACTTGGCTCTGCGGGACATTACGCAGACCATTTCCGAGTGGAAAGCAAACGGGCTGCTGGATACGCCGACAGACGACTTTCAGCAACCCATCGATACCCGTAGTGAAGCTTCGGGTCCAACCTTGCCGGGACCTCGCGTCGAACCTCATTCGGAACGCCTATACCGGTTGTTGGATTTGCAGTTTCGAATTCGGTATCCATGCGAGGAAACGGCGAAGTTGGTTCACCGCGTTTTCGCGCACCTGGAAAACACTACCAGCAAACTCGATACGGGCGCGTCCGTTTCGTTCGAGATTGTCGAGAACGCCCGGGGCTATGCCCTGTTAAGGGATGCCCGACTCGTTGCCGACTGCTGTGTCCAAGCCGAGCTGGCGCCCATGATTCAACATGAAACAATACTGGCGGCCTACCAAAGCACGGAATGTCTGGTAGCGGTGCACGCTGCTGCCGTCGCCAAGGATAGGCACTGCATTCTGATGCCCGCTGCCAAAGGCAGTGGTAAAACGACCCTGACGGCAGGCCTGCTGGCGTCCGATTACACCTATCTTACAGACGAATGCAGCCTGTTAATGCCAGAGTCTTCCCAAATTCGTCCGATGCCCGTTAGTCTTGGCCTGAAGCGTGGTTCTTGGCCAATATTACGCCCCTCATACCCGATTCTGAAAAACCTACCTACCCATGTGCAGGCGGGTGAGGTTCATGTCCGGTTCCTGAACCCACCCCGAAACCTCATCACTACGCAGGAATCTCATTCGGTCACCCATATTGTTTTCCCCAAATACTCCGCTGCAAAGCCTACCCAACTCATGCCCCTTGGGCACGCTGAAGCATTATGGCGTATCGCCGAGGGAGGCTACGCGGTACCCGGGCAACTGGACAAAACCCGCGTCGAAGGCCTGATTGCTTGGGTCATCCGGCTTCCATGCTATGAGCTGATCATTGGAACGCTCGATGACGCGGTCCATGAGTTGGAAAAAATGCTCGAATGAGCAACCGGTTGCCAGCCCTGGACTTCATAACCGGCTGCCTGGGTTGTTGCAATGAACCGGATTACAACGACGAGTTACGTTCCACGATCAAGTCCGGTAACTGGCGCTGGGAAGATGTCGTTTACATCGCCAATACCGAGCTTGTAACGCCGGCTCTGTGGGTCGCGCTGGAAAACCGACAATTGACCGAGCAGGCACCGGCCGATGTAGGCGATTACCTGTGTGAGCTGCATCATCTGAACACAACAAGGAATGCCCGTCTCAGAGCCCAGGCGATGGAAATTGTGCGTCGACTGAATGCAATCGGTATCGAGCCATTACTACTCAAAGGTGCGGCCGGATTGTTCGTCGAAACCTTCGGCGATCCGGGATCGCGGGTGATGGCGGATCTTGATCTCTTGGTACCGCGGTCGGTTGCTCAGGACTGCTGGGATACGCTGCACGCAGCGGGTTATGGGCCAATCAGGGATTCCCGTGACCGCTTGGACGCCGGCCTACACCCCATCGATTATGATCATCATCACCATCTCCGACCACTTCACCGCCCCGGCGATTACGCTACGGTGGAGATTCATCGCGCGGCACTCCTGAAAGCTCACATCCGCCTGTTGCCCGATGCGATGCTCTGGAACAACGCTGAGCCTGTCCGAGAGGCGGACATCGCGATGAGCGTACCCGCACCAACCCACAGAGTATTGCACAGCCTGGTCCATTGCGCCTTTGCCGACAGATACTATGCACACGGCAAAATTCCCCTGAGAGCATTCCATGAGCTTGCCCGAATGCAGCTTCGTTACCAAGACCGTATCGAATGGAAAGTTATTCGACAGCAGTTTGACGCCGCAGGGCAATTACGAGCTTTAACCAGCATGATCTACTTGGCGCACAAGTTCTTCGCCAACCCGCTGCCGGAAGGCATCGATCCTACGCCAACGTCAAAACTGCATTACGCCCGGGCGCGGCTGCAAACCCGATGGCAATGGACCGAGCGCCTGGTCGAACGCATGCTCTGGTTTTCCGCCGAAGACATATGTGACCGCTACGGCTGCGGTGATGACCGGGTTTCGCTCAGCCGCAGGCGTTTACGCTTGGCCGGTAGTATTGCTGTGAACAAGGTGAATCGGTTGGCCCGCAGGGTCCTCAACCAGCGGCGTATGGGCACGGCACCGTCGTCCAGGCGCTAACCATTTGGCTGAGGGTGGCGATGCAATTATTGACAAATCATGGTAGGCCTGGTTTACTTCCCTATCGACCAATCGATAGACAAATCACAAATGTCGTTTCCAAAGCGTAAATCCGAGGCCCAGGATACACGAGAGCACCTGCTGCGAACCGCCGCCCGTCTTTTCAGTGACAAGGGTTTCTACGGCACCAGCCTGCGTGATATTGGTGGAGAAGTGGGCATTGCCAATGCCTCATTGCTGTACCATTTCCCCAGTAAAGGCAAGCTGTATGCGGCCGTGCTCGAGCGGATCGCCAAGGACTGGGAGGAAACCAACCAGCGATTGGATTCCATCGGGGGTGATTCCGCGGCCAAGCTCCAAGCGCTGAGCATCGAGTTCCTGGACTGGGCAACGGAACATCCCCATTATACCCGCATCATCACACGTGAATTATTGGATAACATGGACCGGCTGGAGCGGGTGGATACCTGGTATCTGGCACCCATGCTACACAAATTCCAGAATATCATCGACGCAGGCCAAGCAACGGGGCAATTTCGCCCTTGTGATTCCATCGCTTACCTGCTGTATGTGCTGGGTGCCATTACCTTTTTCCGCCTGGGCCATCCCACCTTCGCGCGGATTTTCGGACGCGGGGATACGGAACTCTGCTCCACCTTCCGGCGCGAACTGCCCGAACATGTACTGAACGCCCTGCTGCTCGAACCGAAACCCCAATAGGCACCAGGCCCTCCCGTAGGAGACTCCAATATGGACTACAGTTGTATTGACTTCACCCGTGACGGTAACTTCGTCACCGTCACCCTGAATCAACCCGAGACGCTCAATGCCCTTTCCCTGCCACTGCTCAGCGAGCTGAGACATGCCCTGGGCCGTATAGCGGCGGACAATGGCGTGCGGGCGGTTATCATCACCGGCAATGGTCGGGCTTTCAGCAGTGGCGCCAAACTGTCCGAGGACGCGACCTCGGGAAATTTCGCCGACCTGGACCTGGGTAAAATTCTGGATGAATACTACACCCCGGTCATTATGGGTATGCGGCGGTTGGAAAAACCGGTTATCTGCGCCGTCAACGGGATAGCCGCCGGCGCCGGCATGAGTCTGGCCCTGGCGGGCGATCTCGTATTGGCCGCTCGCTCGGCTCAGTTCATCCAGATTTTCACCAAGATCGGTGTCATCCCCGATGCCGGCAGCACCTTCTTTCTGCCCCGCCTGGTGGGCACCGCCCGGGCCCTGGGCCTGACGCTGCTGCGCGAGCCCCTGAGTGGCGAGCAGGCCGAGGCGTGGGGTCTGATCTGGCGCTGCGTCGACGACGCCAAACTGGCCGAGGAAACCAGCGCCCTCGCGGCCCGTCTGGCGACCGAACCCACCCGGGCCCTGGGTCTGACCAAGCGGGCTATCCAGGCCTCGCTGAGCAACAGCCTGGAAGAACAGCTCGATCTGGAGAGCAGCCTTCAGCGTATCGCGGGCAAGACCGAGGATTTCGCCGAGGGCGTGACGGCCTTTTTGGAAAAGCGTCCGGCACGTTTCAGCGGTTGCTAGCGTTTTGCCCTGAAATATCGGCTAGCTCACTTCCCTCCCGGGGAAGGAACGTCAGAACTCGGAGATAAGAGGTTGAAAACAGTGCAGACTCGCCAGTACCAAACCCTGAACATCAATCTGGAAAACCAGGTTGCCTACATAGAGATCAACCGACCGGACAAGGCCAATGCCATGAACCGGACGTTTTGGAAGGAGATCAAACTAGCCTGCCACTGGGTCGATGAGACGCCAGAAGCTCGCGTGGTCATAATAACCGGTGCTGGCAAGCATTTTACCGCCGGCATCGATCTGTCGCTGCTGAGCACCTTTGCACCCCGGGAGGGCTGCCCGGGACGCCAGCGAGAGACCTTGCGCCGCCTGATTCTCGAATTCCAGGGCTCCTTCAATGCCATCGAAGCCTGTCGTAAGCCGGTGATTGCAGCCATTCACGGTGGCTGCATCGGCGCCGGTGTCGATATGATCAGTGCCTGTGACATGCGCTACTGCAGCACCGACGCCTATTTTCAGATCAAGGAGATCGACCTGGGCATCACGGCGGACGTGGGCACCCTGCAACGGCTGCCCCACCTGATCGGTGACGGTATCATGCGGGAGCTGGCCTACACCGGGCGTCACGTCGGTGCCGAGGAAGCCCAGCGGATTGGCCTGGTAAACCAGGTCTTCGCCGATCGTGAAACACTCCTTGAGGAAACCACCACGATGGCCGAACAGATCGCCAACAAATCGCCCCTGGCCATCCGCGGCATCAAGGAGATGATTCTCTACACCCGCGATCACGGCGTGGCCGACAGTCTGAACTATGTAGCCACCTGGAACGCCGCCATGTTGCTATCCCATGACATGGAAGAAATCTACGCCGCCAGTGCGGAAAAACGCCAACCCACGTTCAAGGATTAGTATCGCTCCCATGGATCACACCGAGATTTTGGCCTCGATGAAATTGAAGACGACGACCGGATTAAACCTATCAACCCGCATTGCCGGCAGTGGCATTCCCTTTATCTGGGGTCATGGACTAATGTTCAGCATGGCCGCCGAGGACGCCACTCGCCTCAAAATGCTGGATATCACCGCAATACGAGAGAAAGTCAAGCTTATCCGCTACGACGCCCGCGGTCACGGCGATTCCCAGGCTACCTATGACCCCGAGGATTACACTTGGCCGAATCTGGGCCGCGATATGCTGGATCTCGCCACTGCGGTCGGTGCCGAGCGTTGCATCCTGGGTGGCGCCTCGATGGGCTGTGGTTCGGCCATCTACGCGGCACTGGAGGCGCCCGAACGGGTGGCGGCGCTGGTGCTGGCCCTGCCGCCCACCGCCTGGGAGTTGCGCCCCGCCCAGGCGCGCAAATACCGCTTCCTGGCGATGCTGTCCAGGCTGGGGCTGCTGGGCTGGCTGTTACCCGTACTGATGCGGTCGCAACGGTTGCTACCGAGCTTCTTTCTCGAGGATTTCCCGGAAGCCGATCAGATTCTGAAGCAGCAGATGTACACCATGCATGGGCGCAATAAGCGGGTTTTTCCTCCCCTGCTGGAAGGCGCCGCCCGTTCCGATCTACCCCCCGAAGAGACGCTTAGGACCATCGAAATCCCGACCCTGATTCTTGCCTGGGCCGACGATGCAGTGCATCCCGTGTCATCCGCGCAACGCCTGCACGCCCTGCTCCCGAATTCCGAACTGCGGATTGCGACAACCGCCGATGAGTATCAGAAGTTGCCGCAGGCGACCCTGGAATTTCTCATGTGCATCCAGGATACGGAGGCAAATGAACGTCAGCCGGCGCTGCTTTCCGCCTGCTGAGTTGAAGTTCCGATAAAAGGGGCATCGGGGAAATTTTCAAGGTCCCCTCGCCCCCTACCCGCCTATTTTTTCACCGCCTTGCCATACTCGGCCAACGCGGCTCCCGCGACATTGAGACCGCCCTGGGACCAACCCCCGTCCACCGGGATGATGGCACCGCTGACATAGCTTGCCAGGGGTGAGGCTAGAAACATGACCATATTGGCGATATCCCGGGGCGTTCCGTATCGCCTCAACGGCACGGATTGGGTCACCGTTTCCTGCATTTGCGGGGTAGGCGCGAGCCGCCGCATGCCCTCCGTACCCGCGATGGGACCGGGAACGATCGAGTTGACCCGAATACCCTCCGGCCCCCATTCCATGGCCAGTACGCGGGTTACCATGTCCACCCCCGCCTTGGCGGCACAGACATGGACCTGCATCTCCATAGGCACATAGGCCTGGGGTGCGGAAATATTGACGATGGCCGCACCGGGTTTGGTGAGATAGGGGTAGGCGGCCTGCATCACATGGAAGGTACCGAGAAGATCGATATCCACGACCGACTTGAAGCCGTTGGCGGACATACCCATGGCGGGCGCCGGAAAATTCCCCGCCGCCCCCGACACCAGCACATCGATGCCGCCAAGCTGCTCATGGGCTCCGGCAAACGCAGCCTTGACAGCCTCGACATCCCGCACGTCCACTGCGAAGCCGCGAGCCTCTGCACCGAGGGCCGAGAGCTTGTCGAGCGCGGCATCGACCTTCTCCTGGGATCGACTGGCCACCGCCATACGCGCGCCATGGGCGGCAAAGGCCTCGGCGATACCCAGGTTGATGCCGCTGGTACCACCCATCACGAAAACGACCTTATTTGCAAAATTCAAGGCATCTGTCGATTCATCCAATGCACTCATTCAACTGTATCCTCATCATTCTTGAAGTTAAACACGCCACTGAAAGCCCCTGATCAGCCAACGTCCGACTCGGCCGCCGCAGCTACAACCGAGCTGTCCGGACCGGGTCCACGGCTCGCCGTGGGACACACCGGCGTTTCGGGCAATACATCCTGTTGGTCCACCCCGGTGATGTACCTACCTATCCTCTCCAAGGCCTGCAGGCCATAGACGTCCTCATCCATCTCCGGAATCTTTATCACCTGCACCGGATCGTGATCCGGTACCTCAAAGGACTCGTAGAGTCTGCAGCGATTGTCGAAGTAAGCCGCCATCTCCCGGTACAACGCTACCAGCTCCGGCGAGGCCTCAGCTTGCAAAGCACTGCCGATGCTTCCACGATCACCGAGGAACCACCAGGGGTAGGCTCGATTGACGATCACCGCTCGTAATCGGTAACCGCTGCCCTTGAGTTCCTGACAGAACGCCTCACCTTCCTGGAGTTTGGCCTGATCGAAACTGGTCATCAACACAAAGGCGGTCTCTGAACTCAGCAACAGCTCATGGGCACGCCGACTGGTCTCGCCGATGTCATCCACCAAGGCCCGCAAACCGTCGAAGAAATCCGCCAATTCCCCCATGAATCCCGCGCCCACCATCAACTCCATGGTGTTCAACAGGGTTCGTGTGCTGCGGTGCACCAACCGAGTCAATAAAGACAGTTCTTCCGGTTTGCCGGCAAACCAGCGCACGACTTTGCCCTGGAACATGGCCGTCAGTTTCCCCGGCGCGTGCAAGAAATCAATGGCATGATCGGCGGGGGGGGTATCGAGAATGACTAGATCGTATTTCTCCGAGTTGACGGATTCGTACAACCGTACCAGGGAGGTAAACTCCTGGGACCCGCTGAGCGTCGTGGCAAGCTGCTGATAGAAGCCGTTCTTTAGGATATTCCGGGCAATCTCTTCGCTGGGCGCTAGCCGGCGGATGAAATCCTCGAAGATGGCCGCCGGTTCGATCATTTCCGCATACAATTGCCCGCGGATATCGGGTACGTTGACCTGGACCTCACCTCGCCCTTTTGCCATTCCGAGGGCCGTCGCCAGGCGTCTTGCCGGGTCGATGGTCAACACCAGTACCCTGAGCCCCTGGTGCGCCGCCCGCAAGCCAAGCGCCGCCGCCAGGGTTGTTTTGCCGACACCACCGCTGCCGGTGCAGACGATAACGCTGTGGTCATTCAGAATCGTATCCATGGGCCCTCACATCCGAGCGGCTATGGCCTGCACCAAACCCTCGGGCTCGGTCTGAAAATAGTAAGGCACCGTCCGGACGCTCTCGGTCACCGCTGCGAGGCTTTCCAGAGCGGCGCCCTGGCGCTGATAATAGGCGTTCAAATAATGTAGATAGGACTCCATATCAGTTCTCCCGGTCCCGACGAGTGCCTCGACTTCCTCCCGGTACTCGGGAGGTAATGTCTTATTGCATACCACCTCGGCGGCAATCCCCACCTCCGCATCCAGCTGCCGATGTAATTCCAAGGTTTCGGACACGGGTAATTCCTCGGGTAGGGTGACAATGACGTAACGGCAGTAATCCGGGTTCTGGATAATATCCAGCATACCCTTGCACTGGCTGGCCATCGGGCCCACGGTGACCATTTCATACAATCCCCGGGGGGCCTGCATCAGGCTCATGAAGTGGCCGGTGGCAAAGGCATCGACGACAATCACATCGTAGCGCAACGAATGCCATCGATGGCGGTGACCACTGGTGATCTTTCCCAGCAGCACCACTTCGTTCACCCCGGGGGCGGCACCGATCAACGCCTTCATGATCTTGTTATCGAGAAACAGATCGACGGCCTTGTCCAAGCGCAGATAGTGCACCAGGTACTCGCGCATGCAGACATCGGACTCCCACCGAGCCACATCCAGTCCGCGCTTCAGGGTGGCCGAGTCCGCTTTATACTCAAAGCCGAGGAATTTTTCGAAAAAGCTGCGCGATCCCAGCTCCGCCAACAGAACCTTCCTACCCTTACGCGCCTCCGCCATGGCAATCGCGGCGGAGATCACCGATTTGCCGACGCCACCCTTACCGGTGACGAAGATAATCTTATATTTTGAGTAACCGAAAATCATACCTGAGCTGCTTTGCGTGACGCTTTCGCCAACGACGTTCGGGTCCAACAGCTTAAAATCAAGCCGCTAGAGCAAACAAACTAATCCACCGCTACGAGATTCGCGGATGGGCCAGGGAATAAGTGTATCCGAACCGCCATTTTTCCGGCATATCCCAACCTGACAAGTTTGTGTCCGAGCATGCCATATAACCCATGGAGGGTACACACCGAATGGGACCCGAGAGGAGCTGACTATGGAGGGTGGAACGACCTTGCCAGGTACCGTTTTGCTTTGAAATTTGCTTCTCACCTTAGCAGGAATAGCTGCATGAAGCCAGCAACCATGCCCAACGCGCCCCCCACCAGGATCAATTTCCATTCGTCCTGCTGATACGCGGGGCGCAACACCCCCTCGAACTCGGCGGGGGTAAGGCTCTGCATGTTCTGGCGCAGCGTTGTTTCGATATCCAGCGCCTCGTCCGCGTACGCATAGGTGTACTGCATGGTATCCGGCGCTTTCTCCTTGACCTTGTCGAAGACGTTCTGCTTCAGATCGATATACTCCTGGGTGCCGATACCCAGCAATATGTAGGGTTTGGCGATTCCCGCCGAGGCATCGATGGAGCGATTGACGTGGCGCTCGATGATTTTGAACAGCCGGTCGGAAACGGGACCCCGGAGGATCGTGTCGGCAATTTTATCGGCCGTGAGAATTTTTTCGGTGACCAGCTTGGAATAGACGGCCGAGACTTCCTGCTGGCGCCGGAGAAAAAGCCCCTGCCAGGTGATCGGACCGATTTTCACCGGCTCCTGGGGCTCGAATATCATCTTGATCGCCAGCCAGTTGGTGGCATAGCCCACGACCAGACCGCCCGCCGGCAGCGTCCACCAGGCATTGTAGAGAACCCAGATGATCATCGACGGAATACCGAAGAGAAAACCGAAGTACAGGCCAGATTTTTCCAGAAAAGCGAATTCCTTGTTGCCCGCCTTCTGAAACAATTCGTTGAGCAAACCCCGGTCCCGCACCAACGCATCCACCATCATCTGCTCGATGTCGAACACTTCCCGGATATTGGCCTTGACATCATCCACGATGGCGGCGATGGTTTCCGGCGCATCCTTGTGGGCCTCCCGATAGATTTTATCCTTGACCCATAACGGCAGCATTTCCCAGACTCGGGGCGCCCTCTCCCGCATGATCTCGGAAATGATTTCCTCCAGCAGCTGATCCAGCCGCTGTTCCATCGCCGCTGTCATCCGCTGGGCGTCCAAGCGAGCGGCGATTTCTTCGAGACTGAGGAGCTTGTCCAGCAGTAACCTGACCGCAATACGCGCCAACCGGGGCGCGTTGGCCGGAATAATCCCTCGCCAACCCAGATACGGGGCTTTTCCCACGAACTCCAGGGGATAAAACATCATTTTGATGGCCAGCCAATTGGTACTCCAGCCCACCAGGGCACTGGTCACGGGAATGATGAAATAGGCCCAGATCTGTTGAGTCATGGGGGCAACGATCCTGTGTGTTGTGAATAGTCATACCCAAATAGCATAGCCCATGACAACGGTTTTGCCTTCGGACGCTTTCCCGCCCCTTTGACTTGACGGCAAGCTGAAAGCATTCAAATCCCTCACCGAGGTTTGAGTTTCAAATAAATCACAAACAGGATGATAAAAAAATAGAGAATCGTATCTCTAAAAAGCGACCAGAGGGATGCCCATATCGAATCATCCAGATCGCCTGCTTCGTTCGCTAATCTTTCGGAATCGTTCACGATTTTCTCCCCGATTAACCGCAATCGAAAAGCAAAAACCCGTACGGGCGCTCGTCGATGACCTGGCACCGATTCCCACACGGATTCCTATGCTCCCGATAGTCGTTCAATTAGAGTATGACACCGATAATAGTAAATAAAAAAACCCCTCTCCTTTGACAGAGAGAGGGGTTTTTTAGAGAAAAACGGTAACGCTACAAATGCCTATTACTGCAGCCTCACACCGTCGAAAACGTAGGTTACGTTTACCGTGCTGGCAGCGATGGAATCCAGCGGACCAGCCGTCTTCGAAGTCAACATCCGGGGCTCTTCACCCTCCTTGGCCTCAACTTCATAAATTCTGAAATCCGGGCGTTCCAACACATGGGACTTGAAGCAGGCCTCGCCATTGGGTGGAATCTGATACGTCTTTTTGTTGTCATCTTCCATAATAACGACTATGTCATGCAGGGATTCATTACGAACAGTGTAATTGGCGTCCATTATAGAGCTCCTATTGCGTGTTATGAAAAAATATTAGATCCGTTACCCAGTTAATCATCGATTTCCTGAACCTTGATTTCGATAACCGGGTACAGTGTAAATCAACCCGCTGTTTTCACCATATCCGTTTCCGCCAATCGACTGTCAAAATATGCCAAATCAATAAATTGACTCAATAGGATTTTTTAATGAATCCCATTAAATCTGAAAATCGCAATACCGGATTAGTCCGAAGACATTAGCCCCGAGACGCCGGCTGCAAATTCTGCAGCTATAATGTGGGTAGCGGCCGTGCTGCGATATCGGCCAGCACCCGGGAATCAGCCATGCCCGGCAAAGAATAATTCCACATCTTGATCCAGCGCATTGTCTGGAAATCTTACCGGGCGAGAATTATTTTCAAGACACTGAGAGTCAGTGCGCAGACAACTGAAAACGTACGAGTGTTATGAACCATGCACGATGATTCGACCGTGATAGGCAGTTGGGCCATTGTCATTGCCCGGACCCTGGAAGCTTACGGCTGTGACAGTCACAAGCTCTTTGCCGAGGCTGGCATAGACCTGGATGCCGCCAATGATCCGGAGGTTCGCTTTCCGACCAGCAATATAAACCGTATCTGGAAGCTCGCCGTAAAGGCGACGGGGGACCCTTGCTTCGGACTTAACGTGGCCGAGCGGGTGCTCCCGACGACGTTCCATGCTCTGGGCTATTCCTTATGGGCCAGCAGCACGCTGCGCTCCGTGTTCCAGCGGTTGGTTCGCTATTACCGCCTGGTTGCCGATGCGGCCGAACTCACGATCGAAAAAAACGAGACCGATTCCCGGCTGGTCGCCTACGTTCTGTTTCCGGGCCTGGCCTACGAGACCCAGGACGCCGGAGTTGCATGTATAGTTACGATATGTCGTGTTTTGTACAAACCCGATTTCCATCCCATCAGCATTGCCCTCACCCGACCGGAGCCCGAGACTCCCCATAAGTTTCGGGAATTCTTCAACGCACCGGTTCGTTTTTCTGCCGGTGAGATTGCCATCGTTATGCGCAATGATGACCTGGACGCTCCCCTGCCTGGCAGCAACCCGGAGTTAGCCCAATACAATGATCAGGTGGCCATGGAGTGCCTGGCCCGACTCGACCGGGAGCGGATAGTCACGCAGGTCTATGCCCAACTCATCAAGCAATTGCCCGCGGGTGAGCCCACGGAGGAGAAGATTGCCCAGGCCTTGCATATGTCCTTGCGCAGCCTGCAGCGCAAATTGAACGAAGAGGGTACCAGCTACCGGGGGATATTGGATAACACGCGGGCAGAGCTAGCCGCCGGATATCTCAAACAAAGCCATCTTTCATTGAGTGAAATCGCCTTCCTGCTCGGTTTCTCGGATTCCAGCAACTTCTCCCGGGCCTTCAAGCGCTGGACGGGGCTGGCTCCCACCAACTACCGGGCCACCCTGGCGGATACCCAAAGCGTGCCCGGTAGCTAAATCCCTGAAGTTGCAAATGAAAGCCATACGACCACTACCCATCCTTGGCGTAGCGGGTGATCTTAGCGCGTAACTCTGCGATCAGAGCATCGATTCCCCGGCGCCTTATCATGCTGGTGTACTCAGCCCGTTTGAGTGCCAAGTCACTCACCCCATCGGCGATGATATTGATGATGCGCCAGCGCCCATCCACACGCCGCAGGATATAGTCAAGGGACACCTGTTCGCCATTGGTTTTGACCAGCGCTGTCCGGACGACTGCCTGGTTCGCGGCCGTCTGTTGTTGGGAATCAATCTGGAAAGTCTCACCCGAGTAGCTATCAAATCGGCGAGCATAGGTGGCGATACTGAACTCGATGAAAGTTTTGACGTACACCGCCTGCTGCTCGGCATCGAGCTTCTTCCAGTATCTGCCCACGGCAACGCGGGCGATCCGAGATAACCCATGACTTGCCTCGATCACCGGCGCAAGCCGGGCATAACGGCCTTGGTAGCCGAGTTGACCCGCCTCTCTCATGACTTGCAGCAGAGATGCCTGCAGCTGTTCGACGATTGCCGTCGGGTCGTTCTCGGGGCCCGCCCGCAGTTGCAGCGCCGCTCCCGCAATCGCGACCAACAGCAAGCCCGCCAGCCATCGCACCCTATCCACCATCCGACCTCCTGATCTATGACCAACTCGATTTGAAAAAGCCATGCCCAGAATAATATAGTCAGCGGGCAAACAGGACGAATCATTCACGGTTTAGAAGCCCGCACACACGATGCCCGATACCAACCACAAACCGTTGCCCCGTATTCTACTCTGGTGGACGAATACCGTAAGCCGCCGAGCTCCCCGGGTCATCCTGCTGATGCTGCTGCTCTCGGGTCTGGGACTACACTACACCATCAGCCACCTGGGTATCGATACCGATACCAAGAAAATGTTTTCCGAAGATCTGCCCTTCCGCCGGGCCCATATCGACTACCAGCAGGCATTTCCCCAGTACGTGGATTTCCTTCTGGTGGTGGTGGACGCAGACACACCGGATTTAGCCGTGGATGCGAGTAACGCCCTGGCGGCCCACCTTGCCCGGCGGACCGATTTTTTCCGCAGCGTCCTCCTGCCCCACGGTGGGCCGTTTTTCCACCGCCACGGCTTGCTTTATCTCAGCATCGAGGAGCTGGAAGATCTGACCGATCACCTTGCCCGGGTGCAGCCGTTACTGGCCAAGCTGAGCCAGGATCAGACCCTGAGGGGCCTTTTCTCGATCTTGACGACGGTGCTCGAGGCCCTCCCGGACGAGGCAACGGATATCGATCTCAATTCCCTTTTCCAGCATATCACCGAAGGCCTGAATGCCACCCTCCAACGCCGGCAGTATCAGCTCTCCTGGCAGGAGCTGCTGCTGGGACGGCGGGCAACGGTTACCGAGCGCCGGCGGTTCATCATCCTACAGCCCCGCCTGGATTTCAAAAGTCTGGAGCCCGCCGGCCCCATGATGGCTACTGTCCGCGAGCTGGCCGAGGAGCTGCAGTTGAATCCCGCCCACGGCGTGCGGGTGCGGATCACCGGCGAGCCGGCGCTGGCCTACGAGGAACTGCAGACCGTCAGCCATGGTACCGAGATAACGGCGATGGCGGCCCTGGTGACGGTGACAGCGACGCTGTTTATCGGTCTTGGTTCGTGGCAGCTGGTGGTCATCACCTTGATCGTACTATTGACGGGCCTGATTCTCACCGCCGGCTTCGCCACCGTGGCCGTCGGTCACGTGAACCTCATCTCCATCGCTTTCGCGGTGCTCTATATCGGCCTGGGTGTCGATTATGCCCTTCATTTCTGCCTGCGCTACCGGGAACTGCGCCAGCAACGGGGCCTTACACACCCGTCCGCGCTCCAGGACACGGTGCGCAGCGTTGGCGGAGCCCTGGTACTGTGCGCCACCACCACGGCCATCGGCTTCTATGCGTTTGTACCGACGGATTTCGACGGCGTTTCCGAGCTGGGGCTGATCGCGGGGACGGGCATGTTCATCAGCCTGTTGACGAGCCTTACCCTGTTGCCGGCACTGCTCACGCTCATGCCGCCCAAGACCTCGGATGCGCCCCGAAATCGAGGGGTGCGACTACGCCTGGCGGTAGTGAATGTATCCGCGAAACATCCTCGTGTGGTGCTGGGTCTGGCCCTGGT
>JAAUXT010107670.1_pt1 | contig 19503 bp, 25 predicted proteins | sample 7278171 | NCBI WGS metagenome assembly JAAUXT01 (sample SAMN14350112, study PRJNA611818) | marine sediment metagenome | isolation source: surface marine sediment (1.8m) | place: French Polynesia: Moorea | collected 2018-08 | reverse complement strand
GTTAGGGTTGAAAAGTCATTTTTTTGATAAAAAATTTGAAACAGATATTGGGCAATTATTTTGGTTTTGTGTACTAAATGAGTTCCCAAATTATGAATGTTGAGTGAAAAAAGTAAGAATTTTTGACAAAAAAAAGTGACTGAAATCAGAGTGAGTAAAATCAGAGTGAGCAAAATCAGAGTGAGTGAAATCAGAGGGAGCGAAATCAGAGTGAGCAAAATCACAGTGAGCGAAATCAGAGTGAGCGAAATCAGAGTGACTGAAATCAGAATTTCCTCAAATCACCGCGAGCTCGATGGAGCTATTTTTATGCGTAGCATTCTTGTTCAAAAGATGTTTTCGCCACATGAAAGAGAACAGTATTCACACAAGTGTGCAAAAAGTCCCGCCCCTTCGGCAAGAATGTGTGTGTAATTCAGGGCACACACGATAATTTTATGGCCTCAAAATTGACACAACGTCGGCCCGGGCCAGAAAGAAACACACCTGCACTGATAACTTGGCGTTCTTGTTGCTTCAGTGGAGATGGTACGATGCGCAAGAATCCAGACGTCTGGAGCAAGTGGACTCCAGTTTCAGCTTTCAACCTGCACGGGTGCGCAACTCTCTCCAATTCTAACAGAACACACCGGTGCATTTGAATTCTGAATCTACATGTGAAACAATATGACAACATTCTTTTACTTCAAATCAAGGCTGCAGCACAGAATTTTACGAAGAGGCTTGGAAGTTCTGGCTGTGGGAGGTCGACTTGTCTACTCTACATGTTCATTCAATCCCATTGAGGACGAGGCTGTTGTGGCCACCATGTTGAACAAGTGCCAAGGTTCGAATTGACAATTTGTTCAGATCATTGTGTGGAGACACGGTTGTTTGAGTGACACCATCAATGGTGTTGTGAAAAGACATGATCCCAGATTGTTTTCTGTTCTCAGGAGCTGTTGAACTTGTGGATGTGTCCAGCAATTTGCCAGGACTGAAATATGTAAACGGCTTGACGACATGGAAGGTAGTTCAAGCTCACTGTCGGATTGTTTGGATGTTTTGTCCTGACGGCCATTCACGTTTCCCCACTGATTTGATTTCTGACTCTTCAGGTATCAAACAGGCAGGTGTCGGAATGGTACACCTCATTCGATGATGTCCCAGAGAAGCTTCACACGCAAATACGACCAACTATGTTCCCACCATCAGAAGAAGATGCAGGGAACATGAATTTGTCCAGATGGTTGGTAGAACTTTGATCACCGAATATTTCATGCTGTGTGAATGAGTCAACAGAAATCTTCAACAGACAAAACCGAAATAGTACTCCGTTTCTGTTGATGGGGTGAACAAAATTTCAGGGGGAAACCCTTTTGTGCTTTGTTTTCTTTCAGTATTCGTGTGTTGCCACACCACCAAAACACCGGAGGGTTCTTCATAGCAGTGCTACAGAAGACAAGACAAGTCCCGTGGTTCAACAAATCTAAACAAGGAAAACCTCAAGGTGCGTTTGTGTGGACTCGAATGCAAAACACTGACTGTGTGCCTACCCACCTTCCTCAGTCCCTCGAACTTCAAATGAAATTTAATCTCCCCAGGAAACGCAACTTCAGAATGTTTCTCGTCAAATTGTTGACAACAGTGAAAGAAAACAAAGTTTGACAATTGAAAAGGAATTATGTGGGGTGGGTGCAGAAAAAAGGAAACAAACGCACACACACACGCACGCGCACACACACACACACACACACACACACACACACACACACACACACAGAGTGTACTTTCCAGAACAAAAACAGTGACGGGTCCTTTTTATTGCTGCGCAGTTGGAGACCGGTGTCCTCAACACGATGCTCACGGTCAGTGTTCTTGCTCATTGCTGACATGCTTGTGTCTTCAGAAGATACTGTCACCCACGAGCATCCTGACGGTGAAGGTGCGACAAAATCTGGTGCTGCAGTCAACGCAGACACGGTGAAAGAAGAAACAACTGAAGGGTCAGCCGATGCACTGAAAGTGGCTGATACAGGCGAAGACCAAACAGATACGAAGGAGGAATCTGGTGAAATATTTGAGTGCGTGTCTCGGGAAAAAAACTATTGACAAGTCACGTCCGTGTGCTTACGAAATCAAAGAAAGCAAAATTTTGCATTGACAGGCCACAGCCAAAGAAGCGGAAAACGTGGGGCTACAAAGAAGACCCATTTATTTTCCTCGAATCGAGTGATCCCATTTGGCCAGGCATCAAGTAAGTTCACCTGCAACTCTTGAGCAACAAGGCAACTGGTGACCTGGGCAATTGGTCAGGGCACATGTGTTGTGGGCGCATGAACTGTTGTTGACCTTGCATCATGACTTTTTTTTGTCAGAGACTTTTACGGCATTGACGAGACGTTTCCTGTGAATCAGCTGCTCGTTAGGGGGACGGAGGGACGCAAGCGCAACCTCTACATCACGTCCAAGGAAATCAAAGCCATAGCAGAATTCAACGGTGACAGGATCAAGGTGATGCTCAGGAACCACCGTTGCTCAGAAGAGTTCATCAATGTCCGTCACGGTTGCAGAAAATTGTAACCCTCTTTGTTCAACAACCTTGTTTCAGTTCATCAACATGGGAATCAAGATCTTCAGCAGGAGCGAGTCCAAATTCGTTGCGTGTGACTACCGGCTGGTCCAAGAGGTGATGTGATTTTTCACCCGTCATTGTTTTCGAACTACAAGGCGCGCTCGATGATGATTCATCCTTGCCCTGAGCACACTCGTGTGATGCTGACAAGTTGGCGCCTCAGCTGAAGCGTCATGTAGATGTTTCGCTGGGACTGAGAGCCGAAGTCAAAAACAATAAAAGTGCCTCAAAAGTTTTCTTTTTCTGATCATGAAGATGGGACAACTTTTCCAGGCGTTGATCTGTGAAATCGAGCAGCAATTGTCTCATTCTTCTGTCTGTCCGATGTGTTGGTGACAGGGTGTGCATGCGGTGGATCCATTCCTCAAATCGCGCAGAATTAGCATCGGCACTGAAGACGTCGTGGCGATTCTCAGCCAGGAGAATCCGTTCATCACCAAGTGCACGCCGGGCACGCAGGAGCAGCTGAATCCACTTGGTGTGAACGATTATTTCTTTGGAACAATCACCTGCGTGGTCATTGTGACAAAAATTTACTCTTCAGTTTCAGTAAGCGAGTGACTGTTGTCCTGACTTGGCATGTTTTTGTTTTTTCAACAGATCAGGGTGGAGTTTTGTTCGTGTACGAGCCAAACGAGTGAGTGGAACACTTGTGCTTTCTACCTTGCTTGGAGACCAGAAAAAACACTCATGTGTCAGGTTTCAGTGTTCTACTTGTGGTTGTCAGAGGAAATGCCCACACTTCTGGAGCCCAAAAACGTGCTGATCCCCGTCCCCTCCCCTGTGTCTATGATGTTGGCCCATGTGCTGTTCTTTAGCATTCTTTATTGTCGTGCTGGAGCCCTATTGTGTCGTCGTGTTTCAGGTCCGACGGTCCCCAGTGTAGACTGGTGTTATGTGGGTGGAAAGGCAAGATGTCCACGAGATCGTTTCTGCCCAAATACCAGAGGTCACACTTTCTGCGGCTGTGTGGAGCTGAACTTGAGGATGCCAAAGGTACGAGGCTTGTCCTTTAATTTTCCTTCTTTTTGGTGATGGCGTGACCCAGGTGAAGATGAGTTGGATCCGCTGTCGCAATTGCGACCAGGCCGACCTAAGGTCGACTTCCTGACCCACTTGCGGTGCACATGCTGTCTGGGTCGATCCCTACAAGGTCACTGATGTTGCTCAAGTCGGCAATGGAGTGTGGAGCCATGTGGATTTTCTTGATGTTGGTGTCCATGGAGAGCAGATTGGAGCAGCGTGCGGCGATCAAGATGTGCGTGCGCACCGGTGAGTCCGCCAAGAACACTGTCATGAAGCTGTCGACAGCTTGGGGAGCTGACGCCCTCAGTGTGACCCAGATCCGATTTTGGTTCAAGCGCTTCCAGAATGAGCCCAACAGACACACAAAGGACCAAAAACACCCTGGGAGACCAGTGTCAAAACATTCCCAAAAGACTTTGGATGCCGTGCAAATGAAGCTGGATGAAGACAAGAGGACAACTGTGCGACAACTCGCCAATCAATGTGACATCGGCAAGATGACAGCACACCGCATTGTGAAGCAAGACTTGCATCTCACCAAACTGGCTCCCAAGTTTGTCCCCAGAGTCCTGACACCCCAACAAAGGGAAACCAGACTGAAGCTGTGCAGAGACAATGTTGCTCAACTGGAACAAGACCCAGGAATTTTGGCCAGGCTCATTGCCACTGACGAGTCTTGGATTTTTACGTACGACCCCCGGACCAAATTTGCGGATATGGAGTGGACCAAACCTGGAGAGCCACGCCCACGCAAGGCTCTGAGAGGCTGATCACAGCGTAAAACTATGTTAATTTTGTTCTTCAACTCCCATGGCCTGCTCCTGACCTTCTTTTATGATGAGGGCACCATCAATTCAGAGATCTACATTGAGTCCTTGAGACAGCTTCGTGAAGCTGTGCGCCAGAAACGCCCTGCAATGTGGCAAGCCAAGAACTTTTTACTGCTGCAAGACAATGCCTCCCCACATACATCGACGCCAACCCTTGCATTCCTCTTTGAAGTTGGGATGGCTGAGAGCCTCTGGCCACACCCGCAGTACAGCCCGGACCTGTCGCCCTGCAATTTTTGGGCTTTTTCCCTGCTGAAGTCAAAGATCCACGGCCACAGGTTCGACAACTTGGACGACGTGAAGACAACAGTCAAGAGAACTTTGAAGGCCATCCCCCTCTGTGACTTCCAAGACTGTTTTGACAAGTTGCTTTTGCGCTACCACCGCTGCATTGAAGCTGGAGGACATTATTTTGAAGGCCAAGGAAAGAGAGGACTTCCACCTCCACCTCAGTGACATTTTTTTTGGTCGACAAGCTGTTTTGTTGCATGGTCAATCTTGTTTTCGAGTGCCTGTTAGCTCATCGCCATGTGTTCATTGAGTTGTCTGTTTGAGTACTGTTTTGAAGCATGTTGCACTTTCTACTTTTCCATTTTTATGCCTGCATTTCAAAATACACCTTTTGTGCAACCTACCAAACTTGTCGCATCATCCCTGACACGACCACGTCGGCCACCATCGCAAAAAGAAGGAAAATTAAAGGACAAGCCTCGTATTTATGCACCTTCCGCAGCAGAATAAAACGTGTACAAGTGTGTCAACCCGACACAGCAGTTTCAGTTCGCTTCAAGCCAAGTTTCCGTGACATCATCGATTAGCTTCCGTGAAAAGTATAGAGAGATTTTTCTCTGAACGCAGAGGCTGACAAAAAGAGTTCGAGACAGAAGGCAGAGAATCTCACCGGTTCCCTGGAGGAACACGAGGACGACGGTGCTGGAGCCAGTGGAGACACCAGTTCTGAAGTGACATTGGCAGACGCCGGGGCTGAAAACAAGGACTGTGATACCAAGCCAGAGGAACAAGCAACAGAAACTGAACACTGAGAAAATTAGTTTGTAAATGTTGCCTGGCACAAATTGGGATGTCAAGGTATCAACTCGGTGTCGCTTTGTAAACTGTTGCACACAACTCGCTTGGATTCAGCTCACGCTCAGGTCAGTGAAATTGACTTCAACCTCATGCACGCCTGTGAAGTTTCAACATCGATCATGTTTTTATTACTCCACGTAGTTTGCTTCAAATTTGTCGCACAACAAAGAATCGGTCACTCCTGGGGAAGACGCTCGTTTTGCATCAAACTTTGGAAAGAATAGACAGAACAAGAACGGTCACAGTGGACAGATTCGCTCTGGAAGTTCGGCATCCGCGGCTACTGCTCTGCATGCAGCAGGTTGAGGACACGTAAAGCCTTCTCGATCAGCTCTCCCTTTTTGTCCTTGGACTTGCAGGCGACTCCGCGCTCCTTCAGCCAAGTCGCCAGAGTGATGGAGTTCACCTTTCCAAGCTGTCCATGGAAGATGAGAAAAGCAAAGGCTCTTCAGTGTGGTTTTGATGAAAATTTATCGAAGTCGCATTTGTCAAAGTGCAGCAAATTTAGTGGAAATATCTGGTGAAGAAATAACCTTGTTGGTTCGTGCCAGAACTTCCACGTCCACGTTTTCTTGAAGTTTAGGCTTCGCCCTGGGTTTCTTGGGAACTGGAGTACCATTCTGCAAAACAGGACGCACAAGGTCACACACAAAGCCAGATACAGAAAAGTCGATTTCAAAACGGAACAGCTGCTATGCTTACTTCACATTCGTGTGGATGGTGAGCACTTCGACTGAAAGAAACATCATCAGCCTGTGGGACAGGAACACTTACGGCATCAAGTGATCTTTTGCTCAAGGGTGTGCTTGGAGTCGGAGCAATGAAATCCTGTGAATCTGTGGACCGTCCATCCTTCTGGGTGCTGCTGCTCACAAACGACGGACTCTCGAGAAAACTGCTACCCAGCCCTGAGTCCGAGGAACTGAGTGATGCCAGGTTCGGTGTTGTTGGTCTGTTTGTCAGCGTATGTGTCTTCTGTCTCGGCAAATTCGGAGTTGACGCCATTTTCCTGGAAGTTGCCGGAGATTTCGTGAATCCGAATCCCACCGCTGGAGCTGGCTTGGGAATTTTGGATGCGAATCGCGGCGCAGTTGCTGGTGCAGGTCTCTTGGTGAAAGTCGGTCTCACTGCTGAATTGTTCTGGTCGGGAACTTTTCGAATGTCACCAGTCGGTGGACCGGAGACTTGTTCTGGTGCACCCTGGAGGGAAGGTAGCAGGGGCAGATCTCTTGATCGTCCCGTGCCGACTGAGCGCGCGCTCTTGGTGGGTTGAAAGGAAGGCACGTGTCGCCCTTCTGACCCAGCATTTGGTCGCTGAGATTGTGGTGTGAACGTTGGCTTGCACTTGAAAGAAGGCTTGAACCTGGGGACGATCTTCTCAGTGGTTGTGGCGTTGTTCGACAGGGAAAGCTGGCTTTCGAAAGTTGTTCTTGCAGTCGGTTGAAAAGCTGGACTTTTAAGATGACCTGGTGGCTCGTCAGCAGCAGCAGGCAGTTTTGCAGCAGTGTTCGCCATATTCTGTTGTGTGTGGTCACCCTGGCACGCAACGGCTGGGGCTGGACCTGGAGCTGGGGCGGAGTAACGGTGGGCGACTGACTGTGATGCGAAGGAAGGCCGAACTGGTGGTTGCGGCTGTTGGACAGCGAGATGCACCCCTGGTCTCCACGCGGAGGGCCTTTGATCTGTGAGGTTCGCGTGCAGGTTGTCATTCCGGATGTCTTTAAGCTGGAAAATAACCAGTTTTCTCCAGCTCAGTTGGTTTGAAACTTTCCCTTTCTCAAAACTTGCGAAAGACCCATTGCTGCCATGGCCATCGGTGGTTTGGTTCGACATGTAGAACAGCGAGATCCCATGATGGATTTAGAGAACACGACACCATGTGTTACGACCTCGTCAACGTCAAGTAGATCAGTGGAAGCGAAGCTGGGTTGATTTGAGAAGAGCAGCTTGCGACCGCAGACACTTGGCATCTTGCTGCCCAGGTCGGACAGGAAACTGCGGGTGATGGTGTCGTCGTCCGGACGCGGGAGTATGACAGGTGTTCGTGGCCTCAGACAACACTCAGGGTATCTGTTCCTTGGTCAACGAAATCTGTTTTCTCGAGCGTCAGCATCGATACTGGATTTGTGGTGTTTGATTTAAGTTGTGCGTCCGCAATTTACATGTGGGAATACCTGCTGCTTTTCACACAGGTGTGCTTCCTTCAGAGCGAGCCTATGTTACGTACTGACAATTGCTGGAGGCATCATGTTCGTGGGGGGGGGGGGAGGCAGGGTGCGACCCTGTGGGGCTGGGGTTGTACAGCACCTGTGCTTTTTACTGCCCCCCTCCCGGACAGAATTTGGCTGTGTCACGTTGGGGTGCGGTCCACCAAACAAAAAGAATGGAGGGGGACGAGGGGGGTAAGTCCCACCCACTATCTGAGTTTGCCCTACCCCCTCCCCTGTGGATAGAATTTCAGGGAAAGTCCTGCCCTGACACCAACCAGGAAAATTTCTAAAACCTCGGGTCGCTCTTGTGGAACGAAAAGGATACGTGTAAAGCGTGTAGCCAAGAGGTCTGAAATAGACTTGATAAAACAGCATGCCGGTGTCGTCTTCGGGCAATCTGTATCCATACTGAAAACGACAAAAGTGGTCTGAAGTGCAAGCAAACAGCGCCTGTGAGGACAAAGGCCAGCAAGTTGATACAGAATGCAAAAGCACCATGTTCTTCCAGAATCTCTTCAGCTCCCGGTAGGATTTGTAGGGACATTCGGGTGGCAGCTGATGTGACACCGACACCACCTGTCCTTTCTTCATGCTGTTGGACCAAAAAGTCTTATGGCAGCCAGTGTCAGATAAGAAGTGGAAATGTACACGGCTGAACACTTGTCAAAGTTCCAACCTTGGCAAAATGTGGCACCACTGTTTTTGAATTGAATACTCCTCGATCTTGCCTCTGGTTTCCAGAAACTCGGTGACCACCGGACGAGGTACATCCAGATCAGATAACTGAAATCATTGAATGAACTCGACCCGTTGGGTTTCAATCAAGAGTGCACAACAACATGAACATAATTCCGTGTGGTGTCCGACCACACAGCTTTGGTCTGTCAGAGACTGAGTTTTTGTGATACCTGAAGAGGAGGCAGTCGAAAAACATGCGCCTTGAGCGAGACGTACATTTCGCTGTCATTGATCACCAACTGATACTCTGAAACCAAATTTTGTTGCACCATGTCACAAAAAAGGAAAGAAACATGTATCGTGTTGGACATGCGAAAATTGGGAAGACCAAGCAAGGCACGGATTTCGATTGTTGAACGACGGGGAGGTGTGCAGGCTTTCCAGAAACAACTCACCCACAGCATTGATTTTGTGTCTGTTGGTCAAAAAATCGCGCCCTGAAAAGCAAATCCGATTTATTCAATGAACCAGAGACACGTGAACATTTGTCGCGGCCTGTGGAAAATTCATGGCTCTTTGAAGTACCTTGAATAAGATATTCTCCCACTTTGTTCCAGGCAGAAGCCATCTTCGCCAACAGAGTGTAGTTCATAGAAGGTTGAAATTCTGAAGGCACGACTGGTGTGGCTTCATCTGCCTGAATCAGGAAAAACTGACAACAAAAATACTTGTCCGTCTGACCACGCGCCTGGCCTGAGCGTCGACCGTTTTGGAAAAGTATCCTCAAGGCAAAGATGGGATAATACTGGAACGCGCGCTTGAGAAAGACGGTGCAGCAAAGCCGCCCGAGAACAACCAACAATTTAATTAATTGACAGCATTCAAAAATACCTGGATGCCCATCTTGTGGAATCTGCTGTGCAACTTTCCGCTGTTGAACAGCGACCGCTGCAAAGTAAGGATCTGTTTTGATTCGCGGCGGGATTCTGAGGGATCAGATTGGGCTCTTGCGTGTTCCCGCAGAACTTTACCTGCATAACGATCGTGATTTGGTTTTCTTGATCGAGTGAGGGAGTCGCGACGATGTCCGGCTCGGTAAAGATAAGTTCCCTGCATGTTTGACAACAATTGTCGTGAATCATATACAGACAAAATGATGCTCTTGGTGAAAACAACCTTTGGACACTCGAGTAAAGAACAAGAGATCGAAGATCAACGAGTCCGCGGGCACAAACAGGCAGAGCGATATGAAACGAGAAATTGAAGTTTTCGTGGAAAGTTTTTCGGTGGTTTATCCCTGTGGGGGTGGGGGAGCAACTCAGTTAGTTTTGGTTTGCCCCACTCCCCAGGTAAACCAACTGAAGTTGGTTTGTATCTCCACAGGCACACGTGAGGTGATTGCACTGAGCCGATTGGCCTTGTACGAAGTCGGGGCCGCAGGCTTGAAAACAAACAAAAGAAACCCAGAGATTCTGGCAACTTGAAGCCCTGGCGCCCAAGGCCCTGACTGTGACCCCAGAGCTGTGACCCCAGAGCAGGATTGTTCACGCCACGAAACATGTGCCGCGGAGGAGCACAAAATAGAATCAACCTTCAGTTTGCAGCACCTCAACCACGGGTGTTAGTCCACAAATGTCACCGGGGAACGTGTGTTCACCTGCATTTGATGACCTGTGGTTGCAGGCTCTTCGGCTTGTCAGGCCGAGAACCCGCGGCGGGAACAGTCACCGTCACTTGGCACAGCTCATCCCAGTCGGGAGGATTGCTGAAGAACAAGTGGCTGGTTCTTTGATGGTACATCGGTCACCAGGGAACTTCTATTGTCACTGTGCTCGTTTCATGAAAAGTAAACGTGGTTTTTCGCACAAATCCAAATTAACGATCAGAGCAGACGGCAGCAGACGACGCGCAGGTGTCGCGCCAAATCATTTCCCTCACAAAAAAAATTCGCGCGTCGGGAGAAAAATAAAACGTTGATTTAATCAATTCAAGCGCACATTCAACGCCCATGTGAAACACCCTGAAGTGTTTTCACACATTGTGGTCCCAAGTGAACCATCTTTGAACACTCGAGCACTTGGCGCCCATTCCTTCTGGCACATGAACGTCGGCAACAACCGCAGGAAGCTGCATCTTAAGTCCACCTGTGTGGTCTACTGTGTGCCGTCCTTTGCTCAAAAATACCCAATAGAATGAAGACCAGATCTACTATACGGAAACATTCTGAAGTGACAAAATAACACGAGCTCAGACATTTCGAATATTCTTTCATAAAAATTTTGAGACGGTGAAACACCAAAGAAAATATTGCAAGCTGGAAATTGAAGGGATTTATTTTTATCTGTCAAGCATCACAGGTGTGTGTACAAAATTATGCATTCCCTTCTCAAATTGCTGTGCAAAAACACTGGTGGAGATGCAGTAAAGAAATTTCTTGCAATGTTTTGAGGTTCGGGATCGACTCCCGCACCTCTCTCAAGTGCATCTGAGATCCGCCCCTGACATCACAAACACGTACGCTCACACTGCAAGCAAACTTGTCTTTTCGGGATGAAAATTTTCCGTTGTGATGTGAATTCACGATTGCGTGGAAGACACGTTTGTTTCAATTTGATGCTTTCAATGTTGAAACATTTTGGACCAAATTGCCTTGAATGATTGCTTTTCTGCGGAAAAGAATCACTGCAGTCTGGATGATTTGGTGAGTTGAACCTGGAATGTTCTGATCTGCATCGGTTTCAACGTCACCATCAGTGTGCCCGGGTCCAATGGTGTCACGAAGTCGGCCATTTCTGGAAATGAAAAACTCATCAAGTCCCGTTTGATTCGGCATTTGTTGCTGGATCTCGGTAAATTTTTGGTCATGTCAAGGGGCTCACAATGGGAATTTTCCCACTTACTGCCATTCGTGGTGTGATCTTTTGTTTTCCAGCTGAGACGAACAGCGCTGGTCAGGTTTTGATTGGCGCCCAGCGTCAATTCATAGGCAGACTCCACAGTCAGAGGCACGAACATGTCCTGCAAAAGTCAAGTGTCACTGACCTGACAAAACATGTTTGAAAGGCACCTGAATTTATTACTCTAATTTTAAGCAAAACAATGAGCTCCCGACACAACTTACCCGAAGGGAAACAGTGACCGGTTTCGACAAGACTGGATCCTCTCCTATCGCGTAGGTGTGTTCCAGTCGAAGCAAGACGTCGTTGCCCACATGCTGCTCCAACGTCAACAGATTGACGTTGCCTGGTAGAGGTTTCTTCAGGCCCGACCACTGAAAAGGGCAAGTGACCAGTCTATTTTTGAAGCCAATCTCAAACATCCAACTTCTACAACGTGATCAGAACCGGAAAAATATCCGCAACGGTGACGGATGCGCACAAAGGCTGGGTCCGTGTGTTACACGACTTAGTGCTAAGATCTACCTGGGTGACGAACGATTTGTTGTAGGAGTCAGGGAGAGGCTGTGGTCCCGGAACTGACAGAGTGACGAGTGGTTCGTTGAAAATATGTTGCGCGAGTTGTCTGTTCATTCTGTTGGAGTTTGCAACTGTGTCCAACCTCACATAATGTGTTCCTGAAACAAAACAAAGATGTCAATGAAACTGTACTTGGCCATATCCAAGATGGTGTGGTCTGCAAACGGTGATCCGTCGTCACCTCTGACGCGCAGCCCTTTTCCGTCAATTCCCGTTTCGTTGAGGGGTTCACCGACACCCAGACTGTCGTCGTTCAACGTGCGTCTGTGCACCATCAGCTCAACCTGTCCGTCAGCAATGCTGGCGCCGCCTTGAGATCTGTCGGTCAAAACTGTGAACTGCACATCCTTCCCCATCTCATCCTGCAATGAAAAGCCCGAACGTCATCCAGGAGAAATGTTGAGCGTCTATCAACAGTGTCGCGTGCAAAAGCGGATGATCTGAAAAGAATTTTCGAAACTGACTCTGATGTAGATTCTGCTGTTGACGGGGTAGTAGTTCCCTGCAACAGGCTCCGTCTGATTCAGCTGCCACGTTTCACGGAAGTCTCTCCTGGAAACAACAGACCCAATTTTCTGAAAGTTGGATGGATCAATGAACTGCAAATTAGATTTTTTGGTCGAGGAAGGAGGGTTCTGAAGATTGCAGAGAGCATCTTACACGCGTTTGAGGACTTGGCGTCCGTTGGCGTCGGTGTAAAAGGTTTTGTTACTGCGCAAATTAGTGGTGAATCTGCTGATCACTTCTCGTCCAATTTTGTCCCTGAAACAAAGAGGAAGTTATGACGCTGTGCTGCACATTTTTCGTTGTTTGGTGAACATTTGACACAAAAATCCGTTGCCGAAGAATCTTACCCGACAGGGATCGGTCCCACAGTGAACTCGAACTCCGCGTGATGCTCGTTGTTCCGCAGTCTGATCACCTGACTGATGTAATTGTTGAAAACCTGTCGCACCTCCTGCACCAGAATCCCCTGCAGACAAAGAAGTGATGTACGCAACACTTGACAAACTGTTGTTCCAACGTGGGTCAAACGCAAAGCTTGGAGAACCAACTTTTATGACGGTGACATCTGGTAGGCCTCCCATGGGCGTTGGTGTGTTTCCATCAGGTCTGAATATGTACGCCCCGGACGCCTGGAAGATGTCTTTGGAGTTGTTGCCCTGGAATCCTTTGTACCTGTTGGAGGAAGCAAATCATTGACAAGCGGCGACGTCTGGAGCACTTTGAGATCTTTGCGCATTCACCGCAGGTTCACTGCACAAGGCGAAAGGCAAGTACCAGAGGAATTCTTGCTGCACAGGAACATTCAGATTGCTTTGGTGATTGTAAATGGATGCCAGCAGCCTGTTCGTTCCGTTGAACACAAGCGTCAACAACTGCATGAAGAGAAAAATTATTTCAGATACACTGGTAAGTTGTTATGTGAACAAATGAGAGAATACGGCGAGTTTTGATCAAAGCCATTGGGCTTACGCCATTGCTGATGTTGAACGGCTGGTTGGGCTGTGGAGTGAACGCTTTACTTGCAGTGCTCCGTCTTCTGGCTGCAACATCAAGTAAAACAGTGTAGATCAAACACAACAAAGGGCACGCACAAAAGGATGCAGACCGTCGTTAGATATACACACTGCTGCTCGCCGAAGAGATCTGATAGGTGGTGAATCCGAGGGCCGGAAGCTTGGCCTCGAACACCAAGTCTGCAGTGGCCTTGCTCCCCGCGCGCTCGGGCAAATGCCTCGTCACGTTGGATACTGGCATGAGCTGGAAACAAGCAACGTGCGTTGACCAATGCAAACGTGCAACATTCGACTCAGTGCGTGCACAACCGGTGAACCCAAACTCGGGATGTACACGTACTTGACTCGCGATGCCGTTGTCAATGACGTTCACGATGGTGTAGGACGACCCGGTGACGGGGATGTGAATCTGCACGGTGCGCGGCTGCGCGGACGGGTTGTACGCGATCACTGTGAACTGTTTCGGCGACCAAGTCAACACGTGCACTTGTGCATCACAATGGTTTCAATGTAACCGGTATATCACAAACTACTGCTTACGTCTTTGTTGTTTTCTGAAGTGCTGCACATTGAAACATTGCGCTGAGTACAGAGCGTTTGGCGCGCCAGTTTCTTGCTGGTTTTGTCAGCGATTTTTTGATACGCAAAGTTGATCACATCCTGAAAGAACAACACATCCGTAAGAACAAGCATTCGGCCTTGCTTCGACAGAATTGAAGTCAGAATATTGGAGACTCATACCTCGCACTGAGAAACGCCGTTCGCAATTCTTTGTGCGTAATCATACGCCACATGCTGCTTCTCTGTACCACTGCAAAACAAAACAATTTATCGGTTCGAGAGGCAGAAACGTCGTCATTCGCAAGTTGCGCCAGTGTATAACGTACGCACCTCACGGCGTCATGGTGCTGCGCCACCCCCATCGCCTGTCCTGGAAGAACAAAATTGTGCGCAACTCGAGTGCATCATTCACAAACTTGCCAATGTACAGAATCCGTTTTCCTGTGTGCACTTACGAAGCACGTCAATCTTTTTATCACTGCCATATTCCGCTCCAAGCTGGGCCATGGCATCGAGCTGCTTGCAGGCCTTGAGAAGGATAAAGAACAAACATTGATCACAAAATGAAAATGACAAATAAAATTTGCCAGATGGTACTTGCAACAATGTGAAATCATCGTAGTCTTTTAGAAAATCCTCACCTGGAAGACAGGATTCATGAACCTTACATAACCCTTCAGGGCTGCTCTACTCGTGAAATAGCCTGTCCAGAATGAATGTGCTCTGTGTGCGTACGGGAAGAAATCATCGCTCTTTGTTGTGTAAGTTTGTCCAGCCTTATTCAGTGCATAGAGGTAGCACGATGGCGTCGAATAGAAGGCGTTCACTTTGCTTCCATTGCCTTGCTGTAAGGAACAGAGAACGTGCAAGGTGTAACACGCTGACAGAACGCAGTGTAGTGGCGTGCAATTGCAATCTCACGGTGTCGGCACGAGTGCAACACTGCAAAAAAGGACCGAAGTGATCTGAAACAAAATTCAGACTTTCGTGAATGGTAACACGTATCAGTGAACGTGCGAGGAAGTGTGCGAAGTGGCAGTTTTCTTGTCTGGTTTATTTCCCTGTAAATTAAGAACCTTCAATCTCTTATCAGTCTGTTGTGCTTGGCTTGACTCTTGCAGTGTCTTTCGTTGTCCGCCGGTCGCAACAGATACCTGAAACTGAGAGTTGCTTTTGCGGATGTAACCCTTGAGAGCTGCCCTGCTCGTGAAGTAGCCGGTCCAGAAGGAGTGAGCCCTCGACGCGTAGGGAAAGAAGTCATCTGTCTTGTTTTGGTACGTTTGCTGAGCCATGTTGACAGCATACGCGTAACAGGACGGCGTGGAGTAAAGAACGTTCACGTTGCTCTGATTCTGCTGCTGTTGACAACATGGACACGACGTGCTTGTGAACACTTCGGAAAGCGAATGAAGACCGATGACTTTCCCGGACGTGCAATGAGTGGATCCAGTTTGCCTCGGTTCATCCCACCACAACAAAGCCACAGAAATTTCAGTGTCGATTAAAACAACCAAGAATTTGAAACATTTTCAACTTTAAACACAACAAATTGAAAAGGAGAAACTGCTCATGAATCTCATGAATCCTGTCTTCCGGGAGATGGAGATTCGTTTCGTCAGCGGTACGACCTGGAAGAAACCGTTTGATTTCCTGACCCAGCGCTTCAACGCTGGACGACTGGTGTAGAACCCCGTCAGGAAAGAGTGCGGCTTGATCGCGTACGGGAAGAAGTCATCGGTCTTGGATGTGTACGTCTTCGCTTGCCCATGTATGGCGTAGGCGTAGCACGACGGGGTTGAATAGAACACGGAAACGAGACTTCCATTCGCTTACTGAATGAGAAAAATGTTTGACGTGAAGTGCTCAAGGCGCGAAACAACGCGTCATCATCTGCGCAGCATAAAGTTTTGTTGTTGGCTTCCTTTCTGTTGAACCATTGTTTTCGCAATTGCTTGGAAGTTTTACAGCAACTTACACGTTTATTTCTCGATAGTCCGTAATTTTGGATTCATGGTGGAATATTTCACCGCAAGTGCACTTACCAGCCTATTGACATAGTGAATGAGCTTATCCATATTCTTATAATTCTGAAGTGCATTTTGAAACTGGAAGTCACCGCCCATCGTCAACATAATATGGTTTGTAGAAAAATTTCGTGCCTGTAAATAGTTTGAAATGGCAGAGTAAAAAATTGTCAAATGGAACAGAGGACCCGATCAGGATGTTCACCAGACTCATCGTTGGGGAACAGAGTGAGGGGAAACGAACGGTACAAACTTGAGAAACTGGCAAGTGCGTAAGTCCCACAACCGATAAACCTATCTGCACCTTGCAGTGTTGACACACGCCGACCCAGCAGGACGACCCTCACGAAAGATGCAACCTCCTCTCTGGTGCGGCAAATGACCGTACATTTCTTTTCGCGTGGGGTTCGAGGGTGGGAAGGGGGTGGGTCTCTTCTCATCCTCAATCCAGAACCAGAATATTTCGGTCAGACTGTGAAAGTGTTAAAATCTGGGGCACCTTGTTGTGTTTGGCATGTGAGGAATTTTGCACAGGAGGCATCTGTGTGGGTCACTGTGTGGGGCGCGGGGCGGAGGAATCCGCCGCGCACATCTTTCAGAAAATCCTGTTGTCAGGAAACACGTCGACTCATTTATGGAAGGACATTTTTCTCTTCGTCAAAGTTTGAAGCCAAACATTTGTTTTCACAAACACACCACTTATTTATGACTCTAACATTTGGCTACTAATGCAAAACTTTACCGCGAGGTTCACGTATTTGATTAGTTTGTCCATGTTCTTGAAGTTTTGATCAGCGTTCTGGAACTGGAAGTCTGATCCGAACGTCATCATTATGTGGTTGGTCGAGTAGTTCTGGGCCTGGGAGCAACAGTTGTTTTGCTTTTGCCTCTTTCATACTTTCTTTCCGTCTTGTACGTACTGTTGAGTTCGGGAGTTGTGGCAGCTCTCTCAAGCACACTCAGCACCTCACGCAGGCAAGATGAAAAACAAATTTCCACACAACTACACTCCACAGAACTTGCTTCCCACTGTTGTTTTCTTGGTCTTTGCACAAGGCTTCTTCGGACAGAGACATTTCTTCTCGGGTGGATCTGTGTTGATTGAAATGACTGTCTTCAGGAACGATCACAAAATGCTCACATACCTGGTCCTTCGCTGCCTTTATGAAAGCTTGAACACGTTCATCGACGTTGTAATCATGCAAACGAGCGTCGTCCTGCAAAACACATGATCTCGTGAGTTTTCAAAATGGAGAGAACGCCTTTGTATGTGGCAGTCCCAACAGAGCAACAAAAATCGTTCCAAACGAACCATGATCGGTTGATCGCTGCAGCCGATGTCGAAGCAGAATCCTGACGGGGGACCGTACCCATTGAAGTTGACGCCGGTGAACAAGGCTGCCTCATCACCTGGTTCGCAATGTGTAACGTTTGTGTGAAAACATCAGCAGAAAATGCCTGTATTTGAAACCTGGCGTGAACGACAGCACAAAACTTGGGTGGGAAACGTGATCACCAAGATTGTCGCTTCCCAGCCACAGCATTTCCATCTCTTTCTTCAGAAGTCGCCGCTGTTTGTCTTGATAGTCCAGGCGACCGAAGAACAAGCCGTCCATCCCGAACTGTGGAAACAAATTCATCCATTGTCATTCTCAAGAAAAACTTGCTCTGCAACAAAACCGAAACAAGTTTCGCATTTTACCTGTGCAAAAATGGAGGCTTGTTCACGTGAGTGACCAAAAGGATCGATCTGCCAACCAATTTTTGGTCGAGCACATTCCCCAAAGTTTTTCTTGAGGAAGGTGAAACCAGTCGTATGTTGGTCGATGATAGCTGTGTAGTGGGTTGCTGCTTCATCATTCATGCACCAGCCTCCGAGTATGAATTCCAGACGTCCTACAAGACAATCACTGAAGAGGATAAAATTTCTGTTCCGTTCAACGACAGATGGTTTGGGATGAAAGTCAATGCGATATTCACCTTGGTTGACGAGACCCTTCACGACGTGCCTCCTCGAGTCGTGCTGTTCGTTCCACCAGCGCGAGAAAAAGGCCATCTCGACGTAGATGAATCTCCGTGATGCATCCTTCAACAATTCGTCAATCACGTTGTCGAGGATGTATTGAACTTGAGCCTTCTGGATCGTATTGTTGGCTGTGAAAACAAATCAAAAATGCGTTGGTTTTTACTTTTTTGAAATGTTGGAATTACTGCTCTTCTTGGTCAGATGCATGGGCGGTGCTGCTACCTCCATAGTAGTACTGATCAACGGTCTTCAGCCAACCAACATCGTCGTGAGTGTGAGGCACCAGGTGAACGTTGAGCATTCCATCTTTCCCAAGGTTGCAATTCTGAAAAGTGTAAGTGTAAGACCTCAGCTGAAATGTTTTTCAGCATGGAATACGACTCTTGAGGGTGGAACGCTTTCTGGTGGGTTGGTCTTCGCTCAATGAGGTGCAGCCATGAGGGGAGGGGGGATTTAGCAGTGCAGAGAATCCTTTTGCGTCAAAATTTCTTCCAACACTTTGACACCACCCCAATCGATGCGAATTCACCAGGAGATGAGCAGAAAAGAACAATTTTTCAAGTCCGAAAATATCTTGCGGGAGTCCCCAAACCAAGGTTTGCCGGGGAAGCACACACAAAATAGTTTGCTGTCCTTTCTTTCAGACCCATTCCCCCAACATCCGGCATGTCTGGTCTCGCCTGCCAGATAACATAATCATCACTGGCTGACAAAAGTGACAAGTAGGAGTTACTTTGTTCTGCGCAAAATCAATCGCATCGATTTTGCTGATTTCTTTCAGCTTCCTGTTGGCACAGTCAAGACTTCAGTTCACCAGGGTACGGTGATCGGGATGGAGAGATCACTTTGTGGTGAGTCGAATCCATATGGAATGGGGATGATCCACGAAATATATAGAACCCCTCCCTCCAACTTCAAGTGCAAACAAGTTTCGTTTTGCAAATCAAAATGTTTGATTTTTAGGTGATTTGAGGAGCTTGGTCCGATTTGTGAGCTTTTGGAAAAAGCATGCGAAATCGGAGTGAGCGAAATCAAATCACCTATAAGCAAGGTCTTCCAAAAGTATGTGTACACCTGTTTTATAGTTAAAATAAGGATTGATTCAGGATCTTTTGGGCTCTTTCAGTTCATTTTGGGTTGGGGATAATGCTCGAGGAAGGAATTTGTGAAATTTGAATTTTTGGGTTCATGAGGTCAAAAAGTTCAAATTTAGAAGTGCAGAAAATATGGGGTATAGATATAGAAATGGGTCCATATCTCTGAAGGCATAAATATTTTGTAAAGGAAGTATATTGATGAATTGTACTATGTTGTATGGGGGTTTGAGAGGTAGCATTTGATTTTTGATTTTTGAACATTTTTATATGTTTTTTAGGTGGGGCTAAAGTTTGGGTTGTAAAGTCATTTTTCATAGAAAATTTAAAAATGAATACTGTGCAATTCTTTTGG